>ERZ772962.1475-NODE-1475-length-12652-cov-12.629674_pt1 | contig 12652 bp, 10 predicted proteins | sample MGYA00580676_ERZ772962 | MGnify/ENA primary metagenome ERZ772962 (study PRJEB29015, sample SAMEA2738049) | human oral metagenome | biome: human oral; feature: human-associated habitat; material: saliva | place: China | collected 2230 ...
TGGCAACGTGGGTTACCTCTTCTTGCGTAATTTTCATCTTGCTTCCTTTCGTGAAATGATGATTTTTCAATACGTTCTATTTTACCATAATTAGGCCTATTTTGCTTGGAGGATAAAAAAACTGTAGCAACTTTTTTATCACTACAGTTTACCAATATATAGCTTTTTCAAAACAGTTATCGTATGGCTACCAGGAGCTTTCTCCAAGCCTCTAGGATTTCTGGTTTCAAATACTGTTTTGCCAGGTCATATGAGGCTTGGTGCATAGACTCAAGATCACTTTCTAAGGCAAATACAATCTTGTCGGCCATCTGAGAAACAAGTAGATCCTCATCCATAGTCTCGCTATAAGGGACCAGAAAGCCGTTTTTACCATCTTTGATGAAAGTTGGATTGCCATAACGGGCGTCAAAACCAACCAAGGCTAGACCTGCTCCCACCGCTTCCATCAGAGTCAAGCCAAAGGTCTCCCACTGAGAGGCGGTGACATAAAGTTCATACTGTGGGTAAACTTCACGCAAATCCGCATGACCCCGAAGTTGGATGAAGTCACCTGCCCCAAGAGTATCAATCAGATCTTGTAGATTCTCTTGCTCGCCACCTTTGCCGTAGATGTCAAAGTGAAGATTTGGCTCTTTTTCATGAGCAAGGGCGACTGCTCTTATAGCTAAATCCAAGCGTTTACGTGGGTCCAATCGCGAAGCCGTCATCAAACTAAGAGGCTTCCTCTGCTCCTCTGGAAAAATAAGGTTATCCAAATGTCCCACTGCTAGGTCATGAATACTAGCATCTGTTACACCTTGCTTTTTCAGAGTATGCTCTAAAACAGCCTTTTGTGCCTCCGTAGCTGTAATGAAGAAATCAAAACGTTGGGCATACTTAAAGATGTAATAATACTCATAGTAGAGGTCGCCATTTTCAAATTCATGCTCTGAATGAAAAACGAAGCCTAACTTTGCAGGTGTATCCAATTCATAAATCGGTCGCATAAACTCTATCAAGGAGGCCCTATCCAGCAACAAGGTATCCGCAGTTGTCAGCGGAAGTCTTGCTAGAAAACGACGCATGACCTCTGTTTTTGTTACTAAAATCTCAGTTCCCAACCTATATAACCAGCTGGTCCCTTGCTTGAGTTCTTCAAAGGCGATGCGACCATCTTTATTGTGATAACTTCTCCTGATGATAATGCCTTTTTCAAAGTATTCTGTGACTAATTTACTTGTTCCATACCACTCACGCTTTAAAAGCATACCATTGACGTGGTAATCCACATACCGCACACAACCTTTTTGGTAGGAATCCATCTTGAAGACTAAAGAAGTACCATCAGAACAGACATAAACAGAGTCTGTTTCGCTTTGACTCTTCAAATCTAGACGTGTCAACTTAAATTTTTGCTGCAAGGCCCCCACTGTCAAGGATGGGATATGACTGTCTTGATCTGTAAAGCTAAGATAGGCATGGAAGAGTTCCTCGTAGCGATGCCCTAAAGAAAGATAATAGTCTAATTTATAGGGTTGTGGCCAGGTCGTAAAGACAAACTTAGCAGGCTCATTTAATTCACGTAGCATCAAAGCCCTCGACGCCTGGGCCACGTCCACACCATTAGGCTCATAGCCAACCAGTAGGTTAAAGGTGTAAATCGTCATCTTTTTCCCCCTCCAATCTAGTCAAGAAAGCTAGGATTTCTCCCCTCTCGGCGAGTTTTAAAATCTCTTTCTGACTTTCAAGAGCATTAGGATAAAAGTCAGCTTGTTGTAAGAGTTGTCGGAAACCTTGCTCTAGTTCCTCTAAGGAAGTATAGACCGTTGGTAAGTCCTTATAGTAGTGACGATGAACCGTTGATTCCAAGCCATAAAGTAGCTGCCCATTTTCAATCGCATCCAATGTTGCATCAGACACTTCACTTCCATAATTCAAGTCTAAATAAATGAAACATTTCCTTAGTAGCTCTTGGTATTTCTCCTGACGAATCCCTGGGTAAAGATGGACATTTCCCTTATCTTCGAGACAAGTCAATTTAGGTCCCATACTAGTTTGGGCTCCGATGTGAAAGTCAATATCCGGAAAAGCATCAACCAAGTCAGCTAGTCCCTCAATATTTTCAGAAGCAGTCATCACCATAGCCTGAGGCACAAAAGTCTGAGAACCTTCTTGTTTAGCACCAGCTAAATAAATCATGCCTGACCAACGTTCCTCTTGTGGATAATAATTAGTAATCAAAACATGATTCACTTGACTTTGAATAAACTCAAGACCATCATGACTGTCGGAGCAATAGACCAGACGATTAGCATTCAAGGTCTTCAAAATCGGGATTAGATTGGAATCCATACAGATGATAGCTTCGTCTGACTTTAGGATTTGATTCAAAACAACCTTAGTTAATTCTTCCCTACCCGAGAAAATCCTATCTCTTCCTTCAGATCCCTGATCAATCAAGTACCCATCTTGAATATAGTGAAGCAAGGCCTCTTCTTGATTACGATTAAAGTAAATATCCATAATGCCTTGTCCCTGATCATCCAGAAGACGCTGTTTGGTACGCCAGCCATAGCGATTATAGTCGTCTATCGCAACAACTTTTTCCCCTTGTCCAAACCATTGGACTTGTTTGACCGTACGTTCCTTTAGATTGTCACGAAAAATGACACTAGCACGACGGTCTTGACCATCAAAAATATAGGTCGTAATCCCCAAAGTCCACAATTCCCAATATAGAGGAACTGACAAATCGTTAAAAAAGAGTGGTTTCCCTTGATAATCTTCCTCAGAGGAATAAATAAATGACGATGCTAAACTAATAGTGTCCTTATCAATATCCGTTTCAAAATTCGTATAAAACACACGCGACTGAATACCAAAGGAGTCTAGTGATCTTCTCAGTTTTTTCGTTGCCTGACTGGGTTCTTGTGCAATAATGAGCATAGTTATCCTTTCTGACTAATCCAAGCTATAAATAGCTTAACCCTCGACCTTTATTGCTCCAAAAATCTCAAGTTAACCTGCGCCGTCTTATAGGTCTCAGTATCTTGAAGATTAGCTTCTTCCATCTTTTCAATCGCCCGTTTTAGACGCGTCTTATAAATATAACGGTGCCAGGTCAAATCATAGCCCAACATACCTAGCAAAGCTAGTTTTTCATTCTTAGCTTCCATCTCATCTAAAACACGCTTCTCAGTCCAGACCTGTGACAGCGTATCCTTACGACCCACTCGGTACCAGTAGATACATTTCTCAGTATGAACCACACGATTGGCCTTTAATAAGAGTTTATACATAAGGAAGTTATCTTCGACATTCTTACCAACAGGAAAACGAAGGTCCTCGAATAAGGAAATCTTGTAGAGTTTCATCATGGCACATGCCCAAGCCATATCTCGTGTCTCTTGAATGGCATCCTGATCTATGATATCTCTTCCTTCATAAAGGGTTTCAGAATAATCGTTCTCCGTTACCTTAATCAAAAACTTACTTGTACTCTCATTGAACAAGTTATAGTTGGCAATAGAAACATCTGCTTCATACTTCTTTAGCTGAGTGTATAAGGTCTCCACATAATCCTCTGTTACCCAGTCATCTGGGTCTACAAAAGTGATGTAATCACCTGTGGCTAAATCAATTCCTGTATTTCGGGCTGCAGATAAGCCCCCATTAACTTGTCGCACATAGCGAATACGTTGGTCTCGCTTGAAAAATTCCTTGCAAATCTCCTCTGAATTGTCAGGAGAACCATCATTGACAAGAATGATTTCAAGGTTTGGATAAGTCTGATTCACTATCGTTTCCAAACACTGCTTCAGGTAAGCTTCCACATTATAAATGGGAATCACAATACTCACTACTTCTTTATTTTCCATGGTCTATCTCTCAATCGTATCTATATAGTCTCGAACTGCCTCTACCATTTGGTCTACTTGGTCATTCTTGAACACTTGATTTTTTCCAGTCTGGTCATGATTGGTCCCTTCAAAAGAGAAAATTGGAAGACCCAACTGATGAATCGTTTCTGTGATATGATCAACCTCGTCAAATGGGTTGATATCCAAATAAAAATCTATTTTTTCCAAAACCTTTCGACTGGTCAATGGATCAAAGGACGGATAGAGAATAAGGTTTGGATACTGCTCCAATTTCACCAAATTAAACCCAAAATGAGAATGAGCCAAAACATGAAAAGCTACATCTGGAAGAGCCTGCAGCAAATGTTCCAATTCAAAGATGTCTGCCGTATTAGTATAAATAGCCGTATGGTAAGGAAAATCACCTACCATATCACTAAAGCTAAGCTTTAAGGATGGCTTTCTCAATAAGATGTCTTCCCAAGATAGGGCATAATAAAACCACCAAATATCTCTGAAACGATTGAAACGCTTAGAGGTCCAAGGTTTATTGTGAGAGGTGTAATGAATAACTGCTGGCACCCCTTTAAAAACATCATACCAATCCAAGTCCCCATATCTGTACTGATCCTTGTCAGAGCCTACTTGGAGATTATAAGTCCATGGAAGTTGGTGCCAGGCGTCTTTAAAATAAAGATTCAAAATCCCTTGATCGCCATAAACATTTTGGTGATGTTCCTTAGTTAAGTCAAAAAGAGACTCTGTCACCTTGTGTTGTCGCCACCAATCGATGTCAATAACCATCAAACCAGCGTTAAAACCATCTGTCGTCGTTGGACGATCCACTACCGCTCCAATACCAAATCCGCCCAGATCCACTTCAAAAAGTGGTGACAAATCCTGCGTAAAAATCATATCACAATCCAAATAGAGAACACGATCTTCTTGAACAAATTCAGGAATCGCATAACGGAAAAAAGTCGCATAATGAATATGCGCACTTGGAAGCGAAAATTGTTTAAAGCTTTCTGCAGACACACGACAATTAAGAATTTCAGAATCAATAGCTTCTAAACGACGATTCATCAGCGTAAACCATTCTGTTGGTAAATTCTCATTTAGCACATAAATTTTCCACTGCCCTTGATGTGCACACAAAGATTTAAGAGCTACCTCTAACTTTTCCATATAGGATAGCTCAGCTACAAATACAACCGATTTTTTACCCATGTTTTCTTCCTCTCAAACTCTAACAAGAATATCATTTTTTAGAAAACAATACAATTTCTATCCCTTAAAAAAAAAAGCCAACCCTAAGGCTGACTTTAAATGGAGATCAATTTTCTCTTAGTGCTCGTTATATGCGTAAAACAGGATTCAGACTAGCACATGGCTTAGAACACTCAACACCTCTCAACTCATAGATGTTATTAGTCGAGAACTCACATCCTATTCTACAGAGGCACCGTTACTTGCGATAACTTCTTTGTACCAGTTAAATGATTTCTTCTTAGAGCGTTTAAGACTACCATTACCATCGTTATCTCGGTCCACATAGATGAAACCGTAACGTTTCTTCATTTCACCAGTTCCAGCAGAAACAAGGTCGATACAGCCCCAGGTTGTGTAGCCCCAAAGCTCTACACCATCTTCATTAATAGCATCACGCATAGCCTTGATGTGGGCTGCCAAGTAGTCGATACGGTAATCGTCTTCAACATAACCATTTTCATCTGGCGTATCCACAGCACCAAGACCATTTTCAACGATAAACATCGGCTTTTGGTAACGATCCCAAATAGCATTGAGGGTAATACGAAGGCCTAGTGGGTCAATTTGCCAGCCCCATTCTGAAGCTTCCAAATAGGGATTTTTAATGGAGGCAAAGATATTTCCAGCAGTCTTTTCATTAACTTCTGGATCACCTGAAGCCACACGACTTGCATAGTAAGAGAAGGAAATAAAATCAACAGTATGCTCTTTAAGAAGGGCCAAATCTTCTTCCGTCATCTCAAGCTCAATGCCATCACGTTCCCACTGTTTCTTAGCATAATTTGGATACTCTCCACGAGCTTGAACATCAATAAAGAAATAGCTACTACGGTCTTCTTGCATAGCTGCCCAGTAGTCACGTGGATGGGCTGTATTTGGATAATATTGACCTGCTGCCAACATACAACCGACCTTATTTTCAGGATCAATCTCGTGAGCCAACTTAGTCGCCATAGCTGAAGCTACCAACTCATGGTGGGCTGCCTGGTATTTAACCTGCTCCTCATTCTCACCCTCTTCAAAGCAGAGTCCTGCTCCCATAAATGGGGCATGGAGAATCATGTTGATTTCATTGAAAGTGAGCCAGTACTTAACCAAACCTTTAAAGCGTGTGAAAAGGGTACGGCAAAGATTTTCATAGAAGCCAAGCATCTTACGATTACGCCATCCTCCATACTCGGTAATCAAGTGCATTGGACAATCAAAGTGTGTGATTGTCACCAAGGGTTCAATGCCATGTTTGTGACATTCCTTGAATAGGTCCTCGTAAAAAGCTAGCCCAGCTTCATTTGGCTCAGCCTCATCACCCTTAGGAAAAATACGTGACCAAGCAATAGAAAGACGATAAGTCTTAAAGCCCATTTCACCAAAGAGAGCAATATCTTCCTTGTAACGGTGGTACATATCGATACTTTCCTTGGCTGGATAAAAATAACCATCCTCAAAATCAAACATCTTTCGACGTCCAGTAATAATCGAAAGGCGATCCTCACCAATTGGCACCACATCAACATTGGCTAAACCACGCCCATCAGCATCATAGGCACCTTCACATTGGTTGGCTGCTGTCGCACCACCCCACAAAAATCCGTCAGGAAACGTTAATTTTTTAGTCATTATTCTACCTCTTATGATTCAAGATTATTTCGATAATAGTATATAATAATCTGGAATCGTTTTCTTATAGTAAACTACGAAAAACTGATACTATCCTATGATTTTAGGCGAAAAATTGAGAGTGGGACTTACTCCCACATTCGATAAGAGCTGACTTCAAATTCTCTCCCTATTATTACAATGATCAAAAAAAGAGTAAGAACCAACTCTTACTCTACAATTGTCGCTCCAAGAACATTTTTAAAATGTCCAATAGCAAAGTCATGATCCTCAGGTGTCAAGGAGGCTGTTGCACTCTCTACCACCTCGATATCATAGCCCAAATTATAAGCATCAATGGCCGTATGTAACACACAAATATCTGTTAAAACTCCCGTCAAAACAACTGTCGTCACACGACGCTCACGTAAACGAATATCTAGATCCGTTCCGGAAAAGGCTGAATAGTGTCGCTTGTCCATCCAAAAGACACGATGGTCGTCCTTGATGGCATCATATACACCAGCTAACTTACCATAAAGTTCTCGCCCAGATGTCCCTGCAATATTGTGAGGTGGAAAGAGTTTAGTCTCAGGATGGAAGGTATCTCCTTCATCATGTCGATCCATGGCAACAAAGATATAATCCCCATTGTCATAGGCTTCTTGAGTTACCTGAGCAATACGATCTTCAATGCCTTGGGCAGGCTTACCAGCCGTCAACTTCCCATCATCTGCCACAAAATCATAAGAGTAATCAATTGATATCAATGCCTTTGTCATGCTACTTTCTCCTTTTAAAAAAAGTGGGGCAGGTCCTCCTACCTCACTCTCTTTCAGTATTCTTCTTATTCGTATTCTTTCAATTTGTCGTAGATACCTTCGTTAAGGACTTTAAGATAAGTCCCTTTCATACCGAGTGAACGGCTCTCAATAATACCAGCTGATTCCAACTTACGAAGGGCATTAACGATAACTGAACGCGTAATTCCGATACGGTCAGCGATAACAGATGCTGTCAAGCGACCTTCCAAACCATCCAACTCGTTCAAGATAGCTGAAACTGCCTTGATTTCTGAGTAAGACAAGGTATTAATAGCCATGTTAATAGCTGTTTGTTTACGAATCGTTTCTTCCAAGTTCTCTGTTTGAAGGTTTAACAACTGCAACCCAACTACCGTAGAGGCTATCTCAACCAAGATAAGATCTTCATCCACAAAATCATGATCGTTACGCCAAATGATGAAAGAACCAAGACGCATACCACCACCATAGATAGGGGCAATTGTAGTCAAACCATCTGGGAAGTCATCTTTTGACTCCACTGGGAAAATGGTCAAGTCACTGTCAATACCAATGTTTTCTTGAGTATCATAAACACGGCTGATACCACGTGTGTATTCTTCTGGAAGTTGTTTAGCTTCAAAAAACTCTTCCACACGATCATTGTTGGTTTTGTACTTCATGGCAAAACCAAGGAGAGCACCACCACCATTAACGATAGCAGCGTTACAATCAATGATATCCGCCAATTGAGCAGCCATGTTGTTGTATGGAAGATCTCCTTCCAAGCTGTCTACTGAGCGTTGCAAGATAGATGTAATTTTACGTGTTTTAGCCAGCAAATTTGCCATATTTATTGTCTTCACTTTCTATTGTAATCATAATAATATCAAGCCTTGTACTAATCTTCTGCGTCAAGACCTACTAGCCCTATCATTATAGCACACTTAACCCAGAAATTGCAAACAATTGTCTGAAAATTATTTATTATTCTACTATTCATTATATTAAGTATATTATGGCATTTTTAGGAAGAATGTTCAGATTTTGCTCAAATATATCTCCCTTTTAGAAACAATAAAAACTGGACAAGCCTTATTGTCCAGTTTTTTAAGGAATTAGCGCTTGTAATATGACAAGACTCGTTCGATTTTATTACCGAGATCAGCCAACTCTTCCACACGAGGAAGATAGACAATACGGAAGTGATCTGGTTCATTCCAGTTAAAGCCTTTACCTGGAACTAGGAGAACCTTCTCCTTCTTCAAGAGACGAAGACAGAATTCTTCATCATCTTCAATATCATACATGTTACGGTCAATCTTAGGGAAGATGTAAAGCCCTGCATCTGGCTTAACAGCTGATAGCCCTGGAATAGCGTTTACGGTATTCGTGATAAACTCACGTTGTTCATAGATACGCCCACCAGGAATCAAGAGCTCATCAACGGATTGGTAGCCACCAAGTGAAGTCTGAATAACGTGTTGAGAGAGCACGTTGGCACAGAGACGCATGTTAGCCAACATATTAAGCCCTTCAATATAGCCTTTGACATTCTTTTTAGGTCCAGAGAGAACCATCCAACCCACACGGAAACCACAGATGCGGTGAGACTTAGAAAGACCATTCATAGACACGCAGAAGACATCTGGTGCAAGACTAGCAATTGCAGTATGTTTCTTACCATCCATAACCAAGCGGTCATAAATCTCATCCGCAAAGATAATCAAATCATTTTGGCGAGCAATATCCACAATCTGTTCAAGAACATCCTTAGGATAGAGCGATCCTGTAGGATTATTGGGATTGATGACTACAATTGCCTTAGTATTTGATGTAATCTTTGATTTGATATCATCAATATCTGGATACCAGTTAGATTTTTCATCACATACATAGTGTACGGCATTACCGCCTGCTAGACTGACACAGGCTGTCCAAAGAGGATAATCTGGCATTGGGACCAAGACCTCATCTCCATCATCAAGCAAGGCCTGCATAGATATGGAAATCATCTCTGAAACACCATTACCAATATAAATATCATCAATATCTACATTTGGGAATCCCTTTAACTGGCAATACTGCATAATCGCCTTACGAGCTGAGAAAATCCCTTTACTATCCGAATACCCTTCACTGTTACGAACATTCATAATTAAATCACGAATGACTTCATCCGGTGCTGTAAAGCCAAATTCCGCAGGATTTCCCGTATTAAGACGAAGAATCTTTTCACCGTTAGCAATCATACGGTTGGCTTCATCCAAAACTGGTCCACGAATATCATAGGCAACGTGTTCCAACTTTGATGATTTATCAAATGTTTTCATAAGTTAATCCTTTCAAAAGATACTAAAAGCAGATACATCTAGCAGAAAATAAGAAAATTCAACACCTGATAGGGATTTCCACTTTTATTGACACCAACTTTATTTAGGCTCAGCCATTTGGTATCATTTCTGAAGACTTGTCTTCCTATTGTTTAATTATCATGTTTCTTACGAAGCTAATAACAGATTGTATTATACCTCTTTTTCATGCAATCTTCAATTTTTAGATAATACTGAAATCTTCACATTACTACGGACATCCTAAAGGAAGCAGTCAAAAAAAGATTTCAGAAAATCCATAACAACGCTTTCATTTTTTAGATTAAAGGAGTATAATAAAGCTAAAGATAGGAGGTAGAGCTTATGTCTCAACAATATGAACGTATTATGGTAGCTATCGACGGTTCTTACGAATCAGAACTGGCCTTTATTAAAGGTGTACACGTTGCAAAACGTAATAATGCTCAGTTACTATTGGTACACGTTATCGATACACGCGCCCTTCAAAGCGTTGCGACTTTCGACTCTTATATCTATGAAAAACTAGAAGACGAAGCTAAAGCTGTTTTGGCTGACTTTGAACGCCAAGCCAGAGAAGCTGGTTTAACCAAGATTCGCAAAGTTATTGAGTTCGGTAATCCTAAGAGCCTCTTGGCTGTTGATATCCCTGATAAGGAAAATGTTGACCTTATTATGGTTGGTGCCACTGGTCTCAATACTTTTGAACGCTTGCTTATTGGTTCATCTTCTGAATACATTCTCCGTCACGCAAAAGTTGACTTGCTCATTGTTCGTGACTCTGAAAAAACACTTTAGTCACCTCTCACAAGCACCTCTGGTGCTTTTCTCATATGAAAAAGAACCGAGATTTTAACTCTCAGTTCTTTTTTTGTTCTATTTTGGCTCTTTGTCAACTATAGTGGGTGACGAAAAGCTAACATCTAGAGAGGACCGGATAGGTCCTCTTTTTATGTATGTTCAGTGTGATGAAGACACGTTTCTTAAAGTTGATGAAGTTTCTGAAACCGAAGCCCAACCGTTTGATGTCTTTAATCAACTTGTTAGTAGCTTCCAATTTTGCGTTTGAATAGTCTGTTTCTAGTGCATTTTGGATGTATTGCTTGTGTCTAAGAAAAGTACTAAAGACCGTTTGAAAATAGTGATTGACCTTGCCTCTATTTTCCTCTATTAACTCAAAAAACTCATCTACCCTCTTCTCCTGAAAGTGAAACAGCAACAGCTGATAGAGGTTATAATAGTTAGCGAGTTCTTCTGAGAAATTCAGTGTCTTCTTAACGACTTCATGTGGACTTAAGGTTTGACCAAAGGTCTTCGAGTGAAATGATTTACAAGATAACTTACGGCTGTCCTTTTGGAAGAGTCTCCAGTGATTTTTCAAGGCTCGATAGGGTAGTGACTTCTTATCGAACTGGTTCATAATAGCGATTCTTGTCTTTAAAAAGGCTCGACCAAGGTGCTGAATAATGTGAAATCGATCAAGAACTATTTTGGCGTTAGGGAAGAGTTTGCGAGCCAGTGGAATATAAGCTCCAGACATATCCATCGTGATAAACCGTACCTTTTGACGTACTTTCAAACGTCTGATGAAAAACCTTGGTTTAACTGCTCGAATTTGTCGCAAACGGCAGTATCCTTTCATATTAGTATACGATAAACTATTATTATCATATCTCATCACTGTTCCTCCTTTGATATATTAGTTAGTGGTCGGTAAACCTTATCTAATATAGCACTTTGGTAGGACTTTTTTATACATCGCTAAACAATTTTCGGAACCACTAGTACAACTGGTAGTTTTCAAACAAAAAGACTCACCCCTATCAGGGATGAGTCTTTTGCTTTAAAAACTTAGAAGACTTTTTAAATCACTTCTATAAGAATATTTTATCTTAATCTTCTTTTCTACGTTTTCCTGCAATGGCAAGTCCAGCTGCCGCAAGAATTCCACCAAGGACAACGCCACCGATAGATGCTTCGTCTCCTGTTGCCGGAAGTGTGGAAGCGTCTTTTTCAGTTGCTGAAATATTTGCCCTAGTTTTAAGGTTCATGCGTTTCGCTGAAGTAGTTGATGACTCAACTTTGCCACTTAGTGTCGGTTTAACAACTGTTGGAGTATTATCAGAACCCTTACCATTGTTAAAGGAATCTACTGTTCCACTTGTTGTGGCAAACATTGGAGCACTAGCTCCTGAAACATTACCTGCTAGGTCTGTCGCTTTCGCTGTCACAGTACCTGCTGGAATGTTAACTGTTGGAACTACTACTGCATGACCTGTTTCATCAGCTGTAGCTTCACCAATCTTGTTGCCATCTTTATCGAACAATTCAACCTTAGTTCCTGGTTCTGCAATAACATCAATTGGAGTACGACTACCTGCCTTACCTGTAAGATCAGTAGTCACAACTGGTGCTGATGGAGCTATCTTATCAATTCCTTTACCTACAGTCACTGATGTTGAGCTAGAGGTGTTGCCTGCATCATCTGTTGCAGTAACAGAAACTGTATCACCTTCCTTCAAACCGCTGACTGGTACACTGAAGTTGCCATCTTGGTCAGCTTTAGCCGATACTTTAGAGCCATCCGGAAGCATCACTACAACTGTTGAACCAGCTTCGGCTGTTCCTGTTACTGCTGTAGTACCTGCTTTAACTGGGTTTACAACTGGTGCTGATGGAGCTGTCGTATCAGTTCCCTTACCTACAGTCACTGATGTTGGGTTAGAGGTGTTGCCTGCATCATCTGTTGCAGTGACAGAAACTGTATCACCTTCCTTCAAACCGCTGACTGGTACACTGAAGTTGCCAT
>ERZ772962.1480-NODE-1480-length-12618-cov-6.598583_pt1 | contig 12618 bp, 10 predicted proteins | sample MGYA00580676_ERZ772962 | MGnify/ENA primary metagenome ERZ772962 (study PRJEB29015, sample SAMEA2738049) | human oral metagenome | biome: human oral; feature: human-associated habitat; material: saliva | place: China | collected 2230 ...
GCGCGACCGCATGACCGGCATGGCCGGCTACCTGACCATCCGCTACGACAGCCGCGACAAGCCCGAGCCCGAAGAGATCCGCGAGGACTTCTGGCGCGAGGGGCTTCTGGACTGATCCTGGGCAGGAGGTTGGTGTCGCAGCGTGCTGGCCATGTTGAAAGACGGTGCGTGCGGGCAGAATAAGGTCATGGACAGGAATCAGGACGGAATCCAGGAGCTGGATGGGGCGCTGCGGGAGCGATTCCTGCGCCTGATGGAGAGTGAGTCGCTGGCGGACTGCATCACGGTCAAGGCACGTGTGGAGCATGGGGTCCGTTCGGCGGACATCCTGCAGCCCACGCTGGCTGTCCTGCTGGAGGGGGAGAAGGACGTCCGCTGCCCCGATGGGGAATGGGTGCTGCGGCCGGGTCTTCTGAACGTGATGTGTGCAGGCGCCCGGCTGGATGTGGTGAACCGGCCGGATCCGGCCACGGGCCGCTATCTGACGCTGCTGGTGCCGCTATGCGAGGAAGTGCTGGCTGCAGCACGCCTGCTGTGGGGAACGCCGGTTGCCGGTTCTGCGGCCGGCCCCATGCTTCGCTGTGTGGCGGTGAAGGATTTTTCCGGGGAGATGGTGGCCTGGTCGGAGGCGCTGCTGCGGTCCGATCATGCGGCTGCGCGGGCGGCGTTGGTGTCGCTGGTCATCGGACTGGCGCGGCAGGGCATGATGCGTCTGCTCTTTCCGCCTGCAGAAACCCTGGCGCAGCGGATACGTCGGCACGTCATGGCTGCTCCGGACAGGGACTGGCAATCGCGCGACATGGAAGCGCTGCTGGGCATGTCGGGGGCCACGTTGCGTCGTCATCTGGCGGCTGAGGACACCTCGCTGCGCGAGCTGCTGGTTGATGTGCGCATGGGCATTGCCTTGAACCTGCTGTACGGCACGCAGCTGCCGCTGAAGACGGTGGCGGCTCGTGTTGGCTATCGATCCCCGGATGGCTTCGTTCGCGCATTCCGGGCGCGCTACGGTCTGGAGCCCTCACATCTGGGCCGCGACGACGCCTGAGCGTTTCGGGCGGAATCCTGAGCGAATCGGTCCCGGCAACGGGGATATCTTCATCTGCCTTGAAAACAGGAGGTGTGATGATGAAATCCCGATATCGGAATATCGCCATGGCGGTTGCGGCCGCATGGTTCGGCGTGGCCATGACCTCGGTGCAGGCCCGCGAAGCGGCGCAGCTGCCTGATCGTGCTGCCGGTGTTCCGTCCACACAGACGGAAGCGAATCCGGCTGGACAGCATGAAGGCACGCCGGCACAGGGTGTGGCTGGGTCTTCGGCTGCGCACCAGGCCGATGGCGCTTTCGTGCAGGTGCCGGGGGTCTATCGGCAGCAAATCGGCAACCTGCGCGTGACGGCGTTGCTGGACGGATTCCTGCCGCTGCCTTTCGGAACCGCCAAGGGGATCGACGCCAAGTCCCTGGAAGCCGCGCTGCGACAGGCTCATGTCCCCCGGATGGGGGACGGCATCCAGACGGCCGTCAATGTGTTCCTGGTGGAGCGGGGTGACCGGCGCATGCTGGTGGATACCGGGGCGGGAACCTGTTTTGGGCAGACCACCGGAAAGCTGAAGGATGCGCTGAAGAGTGCGGGTATCGATCCCGCCACGGTGACGGATGTGCTGCTGACCCACGCGCATCCGGATCACGTCTGTGGTCTGTTGCGGCCGGATGGTACCGAGGCCTATCCGAAGGCCACGGTATGGATTCCGGACGCCGAGGCGGCCTACTGGCTGAACGCCAGGAACGCGGAAACGCTTCCTGAAGAGTTCAAGAAGGCCTTCTTCGAGGCCTCCGCAGCACTGGCTCCATACGTGAAGGATGGGCGCATGCAGCGGGTGAAGGGCAGCCATGCCGGTGGCAAGCCGATGGAAGTCCTGCCGGGCGTCCGGATGGTGGCAGCAAACGGCCATACGCCGGGCCACGTCGGCTGGCTGGTGGATGATCGTCTGCTGCTGTGGGGCGACATCGTTCACTTCCACGCGGTGCAGTTTGCCAGACCACAGGTCTACCTCGTCTTTGACAGCAATGCGCCGGCTGCCATTGCATCGCGCAAGCGCCTCTTTGCCGAGGCCGCGCGCCATGACTGGTGGGTGGGCGGTGCACACCTGCCGTTCCCGGGTCTGGGCCATGTGGTGCCCTACGGCAAGAAAAGCTACCACTGGGTGCGGGGTGAGTTCAGCCCGCTGCCCTGAGCGCGTGCATCCCCGGAAGTCTTCCCCGGTCAGGCGGGTGTCCGCACCTGTCTGACCCACAGGGATGCCGTTCGGGGGACGAACCGGGCCTTTCACGTCCCCGGAAGGACCGGTCGTCGCCTTTCCGGGGCTCCAGTTCCCCTCTGTCGGAAGACATGACAATTTCCCTTCCTGCCGTGATGCTCCCAGAGCGATAATCCGTTCATTCGACTCTTCGTTTCAGGAGCATTGCGATGGGCAAGGCGGTATCGGTGACAGGGGGTGTGGTGGTGCTGGCGCTGGCCTATGTGGGCAGCAGCTGGTGGCTGGGCCAGCAGGCCGAGAAGCACTACCAGACGGATTTCGACAAGATCGTGAAGCGGATGGGCTTTGACGAGGTGAAGCGGGTCGGTTACACCCGCGGGATCTTCGAGTCCCAGGCCACCGACATCCTCACGCTGGTGCTTCCCCGCCCGCCGCAGGGGATGGGTGACGACGATCAGGAAGATTCGGGCGAGGACATCACGCTGCGCCTGCATCTGGTGCAGACCATCAAGCACGGTCCCTTCGTGGGCGGTCGGCTGGCTGCGGCCAGGATCGAGACACGGCTGGACAAGGTGGAAGGTATTCCTGAAGGTCTGAAGCAGGCGCTGGCCAAGGCCAGTGCACCGACGGCCAGCACGCTGGTGGGCTTCGATGGCTCGATGGACGGTCAGGCCGTGCTGCCTGCCGGCGAGATGGTGCCGCCCGGCAGCGAGCCGGATAACCGGATGACCTGGAAGCAGCTGACCTATGACTACATGGTGAGCGGCGACCGTCTGCAGGTGCTGGCCCAGCTGCAATGGCCGGAGTTGACGTGGTCGGTCACGCCGGGCGCCTTTGGCCCCGACAAGCCGGGCATGCACCTGGTGATGTCGGGCCTGTCGGCCAATATCCAGCAGACGGGCACGAATCCCGACCACTGGCTGATGGTGCCCGGCCATTACACGACGCGCCTGAACGATTTCCAGCTGAAGACGGTCTCGAACGACGGCAAGCAGCCGTCCACGCTGTTCTCGGTGAACGGCTGGGAAAGCCAGGGCAGGATCGCGTCGTCCGGCAAGTTGCTGGCCAGCGAGGAAAATGGTGCCGGCAAAGCCGTGGTGATGGACGTGCCGCTGGAGAAGCTGGGCTACACGGCGTCGATCTCGAACATTGATGAAGCGGTGCTGGTGCCGTTGCAGGACATCGTGCAGGAGATGGGCAAGGCGACGGACCCCGCTGATGCCATGCCCGACGAGGCCAGGCTGCGCCCGGTGGTGACCACGCTGGCCGCCAGTTCGCCGGCGCTGGGCATGCGGCTGGATGGCACGCTGCAGGGCAAGACGGCCTATGTGGATTCCAGGGTGGTGCTGAATCCGCTGCAAGGCAACGCCTCCGTTCCGCTGGGCCCGCAGCTGCTGCAGACACTGAAGGCCGATGTGAACGTGTATCTGCCCAAGGCCATCACGGCCGAGGTGAACCGCCGTCTGGAGCAGTCCTTCGGCAAGGGCGTGAACGGCTGCAACCTGGACTGCCAGCTGCGTCAGCAGGGCATTGCCCGTGAACAGGCTGATGCCTGGGAGACCAGGGTGCAGTTTGCCGGTGGCCAATTGATGCTGAACGGCCAGCGGATCTTCTGAACGCCTTCGGGCGTTGCTTTCCAGCCGTCGGGCAGCAGCCGGTACGATACCGGCTGTTGCTTTTGCACCATATGCCGCACGTGCGTGGGCACAGTTGCGGGGATGGTGACAATGAGCAGGATGACGGTGGTGGCAGGCAGCGTGATGGCGCTGGGTGTGGCCTACGTGGGCAGCAGCTGGTTGCTGGGACACGTGGCGCAGCAGAAATATCAGACGGAATTCGAGCGGGTAGCCCGGCTGCTTGGGGCGGATTCGGTGGAGATGGTGGAGGTCGAGAAGGGCCTCTTCCATTCCCGGACGATGGCCGTGCTGACATTCGAACGCAGAAGTCCGGCATCCGGGGCGGATGACGAAGTGGATGCTTCGGATGACGAGGACAGCGACAACGGTGACGATAGCGGAGACAGCGAAGACAGTGACGAGTATTCGCTGAAGGGACTGTTCGACGACGAGGACATCCCGGATGAGGATGTCGAGGATGATTCGGAGTCGGATGATTCAGACGAGGTGACGGCCCGCAAGGTGGTGGCCGATGTCAGCCCTCCCAAGGTGGAGGAAGTCATCCCGCCCAAGGTGGAGGAAGCACCGCGTCCTCCCTTGAAGATCCATCTGGTGCAGGACATCCGTCATGGGCCCTTTGTGGATGGTCGCCTGGCAGCTTCCGTGATCGAGACGCGGCTTGACCATGTGGAAGGTCTGGCCGATGAGGAACGCAAGGGCCTGGATGAGGTGAAGTCGCCAGAGCTGCGCATCGTGGCCGGGCTGATGGGCGATGTGGATGGGCGCTTCCTGATTCCGGCAGGCAGGGTGATGCCGCCGGCCCCTGAGGAAGGCAGGCTGGAGTGGAAGTCCTTCACCTATGACTTCCGGCTGAGTGCCGATCGCAAGCAGATGTCCGGCCAGATCGACTGGCCCGGCCTGGTGTTGCACATTCCGGCCGGGAAGGTGGCAGGAACCGGTCTGGACAATGCCATGACTTCGGAGTCGAAGGATCGGGAGGGTCTTTACCTTGAGGTGAAGGCGCTGGCCGGCAAGTATGCCTATCACCGCAACCATGCCGATGACTGGCTGATGATCCCGGGTACCTATGAAATGAGCCTGGACAGGCTGGAGGCGAAGACGCTGCCGGGCGAGGGCAGCGCATCGCTCCAGAAGGTCCTGCTGGACATGCGTGACTGGAAGGGAGGCGGACAGGTCACGTCTTCAGGCGGGCTGCTGTCTGACGAGGTCGAGATGCGCGGGAAGCTGACGGTGCTGGGAACGACCTTCGACAGCCTGGGCTACCGGGCGCGGCTCTCCAACATCGATGCCGGCAGTCTGCGCAAGGTTCAGGATCTGGCCATGACGTTCCAGAAGCAGCAGAAGGACGTGCTGGAAGGGCGCCAGCTGGTCGGCATGCCCAATGAGCGGGATGCCGAGGCGCTGATGCGGTCGCTGGCATCCGGATCGCCCACGATTGACCTGCAGCTGGACGGCAGCCTGGAAGGGAAGGTGGCCCGTGCCGATATTGGCGTGACGCTCAAGCCTCTGCCGGCCAACGACCAGGAACCGGCGCTGATGGGGGTGATGCGGTCGGTGAAGGCGCGAGCCAAGGTGCAGCTTCCGCAGGCCTGGGTGACGCTGGCACAACAGAAGCTGGATACGGTTGAGAAGGACGAGGATGTCGACTGTGACTTGAGCTGTCGTCTGGAGAGCCTGCCTTTCGTGCGCCGTCAGGGTGACACGTGGGAGGTGGATGCCCACTATGATGACCAGCATCTGGTGGTGAACGGCGAGCAGCTGTTCTGATTGGTCTTTGCTCCGGGCCTGGGTACAGGGGTTGCTGTGCGACTCCTGTACGCGGCTCTTGTACCGCATGCGTGAAGGACGGATGCGCGGTGCGTGGCGCACCGGGCCTGGAACAGGGTACGGGTTTCGTTCATTGCATGGCAGGCCGGCTGCTGGCATGATGCCTGCTGGCCGCAAGGCACCCGGGTTGCCAGGACCCTGGGGCGGCTGCTGTGTGGTGTGTGTACTTCCGGACGGTGCCGGAGCGTCCGGAGCAGTGATGGCGCGGCAGGCATCTTCGGCCTGCCCATGACGGGGAACGAGCATGGACCGACTGTTCAACATCATCCGCAACCAGTTCATCGATGTCATCGAATGGACGGACGACTCGCGTGACACGCTGTCGTTTCGCTGGCCGGATGAGGACAAGGAGATCAAGAACGGTGCGCAGCTGATCGTCCGTGAATCGCAGCTGGTGCAGTTCGTGGCGGCCGGGCAGTTTGCCGATCTGTTCGGTCCCGGCAAGTACACGCTCACCACCGAGAACATCCCGATCCTGTCCACCATCCTGGGCTGGAAATACGGCTTCCAGTCGCCGTTCAAGTGTGATGTCTACTACCTGAACACGCGGCTCTTCACGGGCAACAAGTGGGGCACGGCCAATCCGGTGATGATGCGGGACCCGGATTTTGGCGTGGTGCGGCTGCGGGCCTTTGGCACCTATGATTTCCGCATTGTCGATGCGCCGCTGTTCCTGAAGGAAGTGGCGGGGACCGACCAGCATTTCCGGCTGGATGAATTCCAGGACACGATGCGTTCGCGCATCGTGAGCGTGTTCACCGACGCGCTGGCGCGTGCCCACGTGCCGGTGCTGGATGTGGCCGGCCGCTATGCCGAGATGGGCGAGGCGCTCCTGCCCATCATCAACCCGACCGTGCGCGAGAAGTACGGACTGGAGATTTCCAGTTTCATTCTGGAAAACGTGTCGGTGCCGGCCGAGGTCGAACAGGCCATCGACAAGCAGAGCAGCATGCGCGCCATCGGCAACCTCAACGACTATGTGAAGTACCAGATGGGTCTGTCGATGGGGCAGGGTGGCGAAGGTGGTGCGGCTGCGGCCATGCCGGCCCAGATGGCCATGGGCTTTGCCATGGCGCAGGACATGATGCGGGGCATGGGGGCGGGTGCGCCGGCGTCGGCCAGCGGCACGGCGTCAGTTCCGGGTGCCGTGTCCGGACAGGGCATGGCGCCTGCGCAGGGCGCATCGGGCAGCCTTTCTGGTGCAGGCGGCCATCCATCATCGGTAGCCGCGCTGGAAGTGCTCACGCCCGAGCAGGCGGCGCAGCTGCTGAGCGTGTCGGTGGAGGATGTGCTGGCCAGCATCCAGTCGGGTGAGCTGAAGGCGCGGCGTATCGGCACGGCCTATCGCATTGCACGGTCGGCCCTGGACGAGTTCCTGCGTGGCTGAGGTGTCGCAATCGGCATCGTCGACGGGTACGGCCGGTGTTCGGCCTTGCCCGGAATGTGGTGGACACCTGGAATGGAGTGCCGCCCGCCAGGCCCTGGCGTGCCCCTATTGCGGCACCGTGGTGGGGGCGTTCTCCGGACGGGGCCGGGTGGATGGCAAGAGGGATGAGAGGGCAGACGATGCCAGTGGTGACAGGGTGGGAGGAAGTTCCACTCATGTCGGTGATGGCGTGAGTGTTGCTGGTGCGACGGAAGCTGCGGGGAATGTGGGCGCGGCGGGTATGTCGACCGAGAAAAGAACGCTGGATCGCCGGGAGGGTGTTGCGGTCACCATGCCCGGACCCGAATCTGGGGTTGAGGTGGCCTCCTCCGTTGGCGCTTTTGGGCATTCGGCCGAGGACAGGTCGCTGGTGCAGGAAGCCGAGGCGTTGTTTGGTCGCGGGGTGCCGGACCATCATGCGCTGTACGAGCAGGATCTGGAAGCGGCCCTGCTCAATCCTGCCAATCTGCGCAACTGGGGTGCGGCGCGGCACGAGGTGAAGTGCCAGAACTGTCATGCCATCTCGGTCTTCGTGAATGGCAAGGTGGCCGATCGCTGTGATTTCTGCGGGTCGCCGGCCATCGTGACGCATGAGGAAATGCGTGATGCGATCACGCCGCAGAGCCTGCTGCCGTTTCGCATCAGCGAAAGCCAGGTGCGTGATGCGCTGCGCGCCTGGTATCGGTCCCGCTGGTTTGCACCGAACCGCTTGAAGCGGGCGGCTGCAACCGACACGCTGAAAGGCATCTATCTGCCGTACTGGACCTTCGATGCCCGGGCGCATTCACGCTGGCAGGCGGAATCAGGGCGCTATTACTACACCACCGAAACGGTGCGTGGCACCGATGGCCGGCTGGAGACGCGTCGCGTGCAGCATGTGCAATGGACACCGTCCTTCGGTGAACTGGAACATTGGTTTGATGACGAACTGGTTCCGGGCACGGTGGGCATCCATGGAAAGCTGCTGAAGCGCATCGAGCCCTTTCCGACGACGACCGATCTGAAGGCCTATTCACCGGACTATGTCCGCGGCTGGACGGTGGAGCGCTATCAGGTGGATCTGCGCGAGGCCACCACGCAGGGGCGCCAGCAGATGCAGCTGAGCATGGAAGCGTTGTGCAGCCGCGAGGTGCCGGGTGACACCTATCGCAATCTGCGGGTGGAGACACGTTTTGACGACTGCACATTCAAGCATGTGCTGGTGCCGGTCTGGCTGGTGCGCTACGACTATGGTGCCCGAAATTTTCAGGTGCTGGTGAATGGCTACACCGGCAAGGTGGCGGGGGAACAGCCCTGGAGCTGGGTGAAGATTGCACTGGCGGTGCTGCTGGTGCTGGTCGTTCTGGCGGGACTCTCGATGCTGAATCGCTGAATGGGCTGAGCCATACAGCCAGTCATTTTCAGAGTGGTTCCCGATCCTGGGGCGGGTCCTGGTCCCGGTTTTCCAAGGCTTCGATGAAGGATTCATCGAAGCCAGAGAAAAGATCCAGGAAAAGAAGAGCCACGTCCCGGGCGTCCGTGCCTTCCTGTGGAGCAATCATCAGGCCGCCTTGTCCAGCGTGGCCATGTCGATAACGAAGCGGTACTTCACGTCGCTCTTGAGCATGCGCTCGTAGGCGTCGTTGATGCTGGCCATGTCGATGATCTCCACGTCGGCGGTGATGTTGTGCTCACCGCAGAAATCCAGCAGTTCCTGGGTTTCCTTGATGCCGCCGATGATGGAGCCGGCCACAGAGCGCCGTCCCATGATCAGCGGAACGGTGTTGATCATGGATTCCAGGTTGCCCAGAAGGCCGACGAAGACCAGTGTGCCATCGAGCTTGAGCGTGGGGATGTAGGGCTGGATGTCGTGGGTGTACGGCACCGTGTCGATGATCAGGTCGAACTGGTAGGTAGCCCCTTTCATCTGTTCTTCATCGGTGGAGATGATGACGTGGTGCGCGCCCAGGCGGCGGGCGTCGTCGCTCTTGCCGGGCGAGCGCGAGAACAGGGTGACTTCGGCACCCAGGGCCTTGGCCAGCTTGATGGCCATATGACCCAGACCGCCCAGACCTACCACGGCGACCTTGCTGCCCTTGCCCACGTTCCAGTGACGCAGTGGCGACCAGGTGGTGATGCCGGCGCACAGGATGGGCGGCACGCCCTTCATGTCGAGGTTCTCGGGCACGCGCAGCACGAAGGCATCGCTCACGGTGATGCTGTTGGAGTAGCCGCCGTAGGTGGGCATGCCGTCGTGGCGGTCCTTGCTGTCGTAGGTGAAGGTGGGGCGGTTCTCGCAGTACTGCTCCAGGTCATGGTGGCAGGGTTCGCACTGGCGGCACGAATCCACCATGCAGCCCACACCGACCAGATCGCCCGGCTTGAAGCGGGTGACATCCTTGCCGACGCTGCGCACGCGGCCGACGATCTCGTGGCCCGGCACGACGGGGTAGGTGGTGCCGCCCCAGTCGTTGCGGGCGGTGTGCAGGTCACTGTGGCAGACGCCGGAGTAGAGGATGTCGATGACGACATCATCCGGTCGGGGATCGCGTCGCTCGAAGCGGAAGGGGACCAAGGGCTTGTCGGCTGCGTGGGCGGCATAGCCGTGGACGTGCTGGGTCATGGACGTTCTCTCCTGGGGGTTGGCTACAGTCGTTCCCACGTCTGTGGTCCCGACACCCAGAACATGGTACCGCCTTCGCTCGGATCGACCGGGGAGTAGTATCTGCGTTCGTCCTGTATCTCGACGCGGTCGAAATTCAGGGCCTTGCCGAAGGCCCAGGTGACGGGGACATGCCAGACCTGGCAGATTGTGCGGTCGACGTAAGCGACCTTGTTTTCCCAGCAGAGCTTGACCTGTCGGGGCTCTGCGCCTTTCCTGACGCTGAGCTCGTAGCGACCGTCACTGCTGTGATAGGTCTGTATGGCGGCATCGAATGGCACGGTATCCGTGCGGGCGATGGGCCGGGCGGATGCGGCTTCGAGTTCGTATTCCCTGGGGCCCCCGAGGGAGGTGTCCTGCTCGACATGCATCATGTTGCCGAGGACGATGCCAGTATCGTTCACCTGGATGGGCACGGAGGCATAGCTGGCCATGAAGCCGGCTGGGATGCGGCCCTCGGGCAGGTTGGGGTTGAAGCCCCGCAGGTCGGATTGGAGGCTGTACTGGAAGTCGCTGCGTGCCAGCAGGAAATGGCCATCCGGTGTCCGGTCGGTGTTTTGGCCATTGGCCGTCCGGTGGTCCTGAAAGGCGGAGATAACCGGCCAGGCGGGGTCCGGATTTTCCTGACGTTTCCAGGTGGTCATGTAGGCGGGGTATGCGTCAGAGACTTCCGGCAGGGGGACGTTGCCGTTGGAATTCGGCATGGAGAGTCCCAGCAGGGTGTGCATCAGTTCGCCGCTGATGCCCTGATCGGACAGGGGTTGTCCGGTCGTTGTGGTGTTGCCCGGGGGTTCTGTTGCCGTCTGGCCATCCGTCGTGGAGATGATGCTCTGGGCAAGGACGCTGCTGGCCGCCAACCCGATGGTCACGGCAAGGACATGACGGAAGGAACGAAGGAAAATGCCCGACAAGGCCGGCCGTGATGCGGATGCACTCTGGTTCATGGTGTCTTTCCTGGTGGGGCACAGTTGCCCGTGTGGAGGAAAGCTTGCGCAAGTCTTCGCGGTCATCGCATTGCCGGAACGGGTGCATGACGGCAAATGCCGCCTTTTCCTGAACCCCGTTCCGTGGTGCGTTGCTTGGGGGGACTTGTTCGGACTTTCCTCGGGAATGCTAAGGAAAGACATGAGGGGGTCATGTGTCGGGCATGTTCGGCATGGGCCGGAACCTGTCATCGTGTGAACGATCATGTCCCGGCCCACCAGAATGGGCAGTGAAGCGAGGTGCTTCTGTAACGCGAGGATTGAAGATCGTTACTCAGGGCGAGAGCCGTTCGCGGATCCAGTGGCCGTTGTCCAGCCGGTACTGGATGCGGTCGTGCAGGCGGCTGGGACGGCCCTGCCAGAATTCGACCAGGCGGGGCGTGACGACGTAGCCGCCCCAGTGCGGGGGGCGGGGAACGTGCAGCGGGTGCCGGGCGCCGCGCCTGCGCAGATGGCCATGGGCTTTGCCATGGCGCAGGAGATGATGCGCGGGATGCAGGGGAGTATGGCCCCTGCCCATGGACTTGGCACGCAGGCAGCAGGCGGAGCCGGGCAGGGAATGTCGGGTGGTACGCCATCTGGCCAGGGCACAGCCCGCGTGGAGGAACAGGGGCCGAACGCCGTCCCGGGGCGTGGTGATGCAACGGGTACGTTTTCGGGCGCGGCCGTGGCGGGTGAGGTGGCCGGCCTGGATGGGCTGACCGTTCTGACGCCCGGGCAGGCGGCAGCGCTGCTGAGCGTGCCGGAGGAGGATGTGATGGCCAGCATCCAGGCCGGTGACCTGAAGGCCCGAAAAATAGGTTCTGCCTGGCGGATCGCGCGTTCGGCGCTGGACGAGTTCCTGCGTGGCTGAGGGGCTGGCAGACAAGCGGCCCTGCCCCGAATGTGGCGGGTATCTGGAATGGAGTGCGCGCAAGCAGGCGCTGGCCTGCCCGTACTGCGGCACGGTGATGGGGGCGCCACGTAGACACCAGCCGGACACGGGTCCGGCTGCACGGGATACGGCCGGACATGTCCATGAGCCGGATGGATCCGTTGCCAGCGGCCCTGCACTGGACGGATCCTTCCAGGGGGAATTCGTTGCCGGTGTGCCCGGCCACGCGGCAGACGACAGGGCGCTGGCCCGCGAGGCCGAGACACTGTTCGGACCGAAGGCGGACATAGACCATCATGCCCTGCAGGAGCAGGATCTGGAAGCCGCCCTGCGGGATCCGGCCAACCTGCGCAACTGGGGTGCAGAACGCTTCGAACTGAAATGCCAGAGCTGCCAGGCCATTTCCGTTTTTGTGAATGCCCAGGTGGCCGACCGCTGCAGCTTCTGCGGATCACCGGCCATCGTGAGCCACGAGGCGATGCGCGACGCCATCACGCCCCAGAGCGTGCTGCCGTTCAAATATGACGACACACAGGTGCGGGATATCCTGCGTGCCTGGTACGGCAAACGCTGGTTTGCACCCAGCCGCCTGAAAAAAGCCGCCGCTACCGATACCCTCAAGGGCATCTACCTGCCGTACTGGACCTTCGATGCCCGGGCATTTTCGCGCTGGAGCGCCGAGGCCGGCCACTATTACTACACTACCGAACAGGTACGCGGTACCGATGGCCGTCTGGAAACCCGGCAGGTGCAGCATGTGCGCTGGATTCCGGCCGCCGGAGAATTCGAACACTTCTTCGATGACGAACTGGTGCCCGGCACCGTGGGCATTCATCCAAAGCTGCTGCGGCGCATCGAGCCGTTTCCCACCACCACCGACCTCAAGCCCTATTCACCGGACTATGTGCGGGGCTGGACGGTGGAGCGCTATCAGGTGGACCTGCGCGAGGCGACCACGCGGGGCCGCCGGCAGA
>ERZ772962.1485-NODE-1485-length-12565-cov-4.244285_pt1 | contig 12565 bp, 11 predicted proteins | sample MGYA00580676_ERZ772962 | MGnify/ENA primary metagenome ERZ772962 (study PRJEB29015, sample SAMEA2738049) | human oral metagenome | biome: human oral; feature: human-associated habitat; material: saliva | place: China | collected 2230 ...
ACGACATGCATTGTAGGCAAAGGCCCGGACACTTTTGGGCCCTTCTTAGGTCAATTATGGTCTAACAGCGAGAAATATATTGATATCCGTCACTCCTTAAGTTAGTTCCATAACGAATGAAAGGTGAAGTGAATGCACCTTAGATATACAGCCACTCCTCCGATCGACGCGCCTTACTTCAGCCATCTTCTAAACTCGTTCAGGTCAGAGCCTGGCCGCACATACCATGTTTTGCGTTTATAGTCCCACCTGGCGCCTAACTTCTTAGCTTCGTCTTTTTCCTCATAGGGGACATTCAGATCCACCCGCCTCTTGATTATCTGCGGCATCGGACGTGAGTTTCGCTGCGACTGCTGATATTGAGGTCGCTGCTGTCGATTCTGTGTCGGATATGCATTCTGCCGCGACTGTCCCCGATGGTTTCCCCAGTAATTCTGCGCAGGGCGTGTATTCTGTTGCGGCTGCCGTTGATAATTCCGTACAGGTCGCAAATCCTGCTGCGGTTGACGCTGTTGGTTCTGTGTAACAGGGAGCACATTCCTTTGTTGTTGCCGCTGTTCTTGTGGTTTATTCGATGTCCCAGCCTCAGTGTTCTGCGGTGCATTCGGTAATGCAGACGAGAATTCCTTCTCCAGAGCATCAAGCAAAGCCTTTCCATCGACGACGCCCGGCTCCCCTTCTTCGTACTGCGCTGTGAAGTCTTCTTTCTGATCCGCATTGGTATTGGATTTCTGTATCCGTTGATTGAATTGATCGATCGCTTCAAGTGTCTTCTTAATAACGTCACTGCCTAAGCCACGGTAAAGCTTCAGGTCGCCAATCACATAGAACTGCTTTTTGGCACGGGTTGCCGCAACGTTCATGATGTTCGAATTGCTCGAACCCATGGCCCAATTAGCGGCGCTCTTGCTTTTTTCATCAGCGCCAAGCACCAAGAAGACAATCGACGCTTCCTTCCCCTGGAACGTATGGACTGTGCCAATGTTGGTCACTTTGCCATGATCTCTTCGCGTGAACTTCAGGTCAGGACTGTTGAGTTCCTTCTTCAGCCGATCTGCGACATTCTTGAAGGGTGAGATAACGTATGTGACATCCTTCTTGTTCGGGTCGAGAATATCGTGATTCTTCTGGGCCATCTTCTTGATCAGATAGTGCAGAAGCTGCCCTTGCTCTGACACATATTTATTGTTGGCAGAGCCTCCGATATCGAACCACTTTGCTGCGCCATCCCCCTTGTTACCCTGAACCATGTTGCCATTGTAGGAAACGTCGTTGGAGATATCGAACATAGGGTACTGGCACCGCCTGTGTACCCAAAGCGGGATGCCGATCCAGTCTGTCTTTTCCTTATCCTTATAGAACCCGTATTTTCCAATTGCATCAATCAAGGTCTGCGTTGAGGAATTTTCCGAGATATAGGTCTCTGCAAGATCATCCGGATTTCTCAGGCCTTCAAAGTAGTGCCGTCCAAGCAATCCCAACACCTTTGAATCAAGCGTCAGGACCGGTTTAATCTGTGCCGGGTCACCGACCACCATTACGTTACGACTCCGCATGATCGCACCGACACTCGCCTGAGGCAGTGCCTGCCCTGCCTCATCGACAAAGAGCCTCCCGATCGTCTCCGGCGGCAGATTCTTGAACATCCTGCTGGAACTAGCAAAGGTGGTGCTGATGACCGGGATCGCCAGGTTGATCCAATGCCATGCTTTCACGATAAGGTCAGGATTTTCATTCATGAATTTCTGTTGATCACCCCAGATCCAGGTGGCTTTGGACAAACTCTTTCTGTTGTCATACAGGAACTGCTTTCGGACTCGAAGGGCCAAGATGAAGAGCTTTGACTGCTGTATCCGGTACTCCTCATCAAACCAAGGATTTGAGATCTCAAGCTTGTCGTAGTTCTCATTGAGATTGAGGCGCGGATAGGAGAATTCGGCGTTCTCCTGCTTCCGCTGGGCAAGCTGCTGTTCCTCTTGCTGCATGTTGTAGAGCTGCTCGTATTTCCAAGCCTCAAAGTCAGCCTGTTCCTGTTTCAGCTGAGTTTGTGCCTGTTGTCCGGCTGCCTGCTTCTGCGCAATGAGCCGATCTTGCTTTACCTCAGCTTCTTTGAGTTCCTGCTTTTTCCCGATCACGTCTTGCAGCGCAGTTGAATAGCCAGCCATTTTTTGGTCATACTCCCGTTTCTTAGAGAGCTGGAGCACTCCCGGTTTTTGCAGCTTTAGGGCATCAATCTGTTGGTTGAGTGTTGCTTCCCGATCGGCATTCTCCACCCGGGACTGATGGATCTGTTGCTTCTGTGCCTGGAGTAGACCGATCCTGCTCTGAATCTGCCGAATGGTCCTCTCAACCTGTGCCGGCAGCTGTTTAAGATTAGCTTCCCGCTCCTGGTACTCACGGGTAAAGTCTGTCTTGTGGCTGTTTAGTTGGGATTCCAGAACGGACACCTGGTTCAGGGTATCGACCGCGCTCTGGCGTTTGTCCCGTTCTTGTTCCTGCTTCTTATACGCATCTAAGAACTCGGCATACACTCCGTCATTCGGCACGTGCTCGTCAAAGTACTTGACGATCCGGTCGATATCGGTCGTAATCTTTTCGACATTGGCTTTTCTGCCGCCTTCAAGTGAGAATAAGCCCCAGAATTTATTCGGGTCCTCGCTGTCAGTGGGCTTCACAACGAAGCTCTTATGCTTTTTGCTTTCCTCGCCTTGTACCCACTCCTCTTTGGCATCGGAGTTGGCAATCTCAGTAAAGTAATCGGCTTTGATTAGGGCCTCTTGAAAAGAATGATCGACCTCCTTGGTGAGCGGTAATTCATTGACGATATTCTGTACCGCGCCATTGTTGGAGCTAGCTACCACAATGCCCTTGTCCGCAATGGAATCAGGAAGTTCGCCAATGCCGTCAGGGCCATTGCTCCCCGGAACATCGAAATTCTTACCCTGCAGTAATGCTATCTCATAGGACTGCTGCACGATCAGCTCAGCGAATATATCCTTCAGTAACGTTGTTTTACCGGTTCCCGGAGGCCCATTGACACTGCGGATCTGTTCGTCACCGCAATGCGTCGAAAGGTTTACCGCAACCTGCTGCATCAGGGAGAGCGCATACTCTGGATGGCTCGGGAAGCGTCCCAACTGATAGTATTTCGGCTGGAGGATATCGTAAAACGGTAAGGGGTTGAAATTCGGAGACTTTTGGTTTGCATCAAGGTCCACACGGTCATTGTGTACCTGTTGGTAGAGGTACGCATCGAGGTTTTTGGTGCTGGTCTCTTTGGCCCTCTGAAGGTCGTCCACGAAAAATGAATGCAGATTCGTGACATCCGAATCAAGGTTCTTCACGGCCCGGTAATAGCATTGGCCGCCCTGCAGGTTATAGTGTGTGATGAACTTATGCATAGCCCTGTTGAAGAATTTCCGTGGGGTTGCTTTCGAAGTATGGGTGTCCCTGTGTTCATCCTCTTCTTGTCTATCCTCTTCTTCAGCATGGAACAGCTTTTCAATCGTTTCTTTTTGCTCTTCCTCGTATTGCTGGAACTTATCCTCATCCAGAATGCTATTGACCTCTAGGAAATAGGCACTCTCGGTCAGGAAGGTATTGTCAGGCAGCAGATTCAATTCCCGATCAAAACTCAGTGACAGCGAGAACTTAGTCCCGTACGAGATATCCTCATCGGTATCCTCAAGCTGGAACTTTTCATGCAGCATTCTGATGACGCGCTCAAAGGGAAAGGTGTTGAGGAATAAAACGATACCGCCTTTCTTGCCTGATCCCTTCTTCCTCATTGCCTCACCGAAAAGGCCATAGAAGTCCTGAGCGTTGAGCGTCAGTTTGTGATTTGCGGTATCCCTCGGATTAAAATCTCCTTCGGACAGATGCTCAACCATCGTCCAGGCATCTAATACACGGTTCTTTAAGTCAGACCCTGCCATGTGTGTTCCCTTCTGTGACCGACCGTAGTTTGTTGCACTCAAAGCCCCCGATATTGGATATCGCTCAACGAAGCACGCGCGACGTTTCATGCTCATACCCCTCAAGAGGCTTCGAGCTTAACAATCAGTACTATCGTTTTACGGTAGTAAAGCTTACGGTATCTCACAGCATTCCGCACTGACTTTTCCGGGACAGGCCCCCTCGGTGAGTCCAAACTTCTATAGTGGAATACCAACACTCCCCTCAGCATGCTCCCATACAAACCCTGTGGTGCAGCCTATCGGCAAAGAAAAAGCCACCGCTCTTGTTATCGCACGATGGCCCTCCTGTATATATGAGAGGCAGAACGCTCAGCTCTGTGCAACCGGTGTCATGTACAGCTGCAGCGGCGCCGTTGCCCCCCTTTGTGTCGTTATCTTATACGACACATCGACCGTCTCCCCCGGATCGATCTCCAGGGAACCCGTGACGACGTTGTTGCCGTAGAGACTTACATTGCTCTGATCCTTGTCCGTCGTCAGGCGGGCATCCACATCGCTGATGGATCCGCCGGTCGGAGCCATGATCAGGCAACTGAGCACGATCCCATAGTTACGGCCCTCCGGATTGTCGCCCACTAACTCTTCCGGCGCATTGTTCTGCATCGCGGTGGCCGCAGCGGTATTCTCCAGCGTCGCATCGACCGTATAAGTCACGCTGCTGTCGTCGTTGTACTGCACGCCGGTGATCCGCTGCTGTGCCTTCAGGTACCAATCGAGTTTGGAGTCGCAGGCATCGTTCAAGTACAGCGCTGCCACCGGCTGGGTGCCGTCCTGATTGACTTCGCCCGCCGCATTGATCCTCTCGATTGCGGCTTCCTCATCTTCCTTATCCATATAGATGGTGAAGTGATTTGTCTGCGTCGCATCCCAGACGCAGCGCACGAAGTCCGTGATACTGACGCGCCCCATGTTATTCACGACAGAGCTCAAGGACAGCCCTGCGAGCTGTGCGAAGTCGCTGTTGCCATGCTTGCTTTCGCTACTTTGGTTGAGGTATACGCCGTTCATCATGAGCTGCGCCGCATTCTCACCGTCGATCTGCGTGCCATTTGAGGCCCTGACACCGCCGATCAGATCGAGTAGGTCCTGCAGGAAGATCGGGTCGATCGCGATCACACCATCGACACTCTCTCCGGTGTTCTTCTCTGAGCACCACTCGAGGAGCTGGGCTGCTCTCGGAAAGCTCGGTACGACATTGACATCCTGTTGCTCGGTATCCGCATCGGTACCCATCAGATCGACGACAATCTGCCGCTCCTCATCGGTCAGTGGGATCTGGCCTTCCTGATAGTCCTCATCCGCAATCTTGAAGGTGCTCAGGGTAAACTTTCCCTGGTTGATGCTTATCAACATCTGCGCCGCGGGAGATCCGCCCGTTGAGCGCAGCTGTGCGTTATTCTGGGCGACGACCAGGTAGGTCCTTGTCCCCTCGCTTCCAAGCATCGCCGGCAGCTGCGGAGCAATGTTGCCCAGATTCACTGCGGCGGTATTGAGCTCATTGAGGCGCGCCTTCGAGGCCTGCAGAGGATCGTTGAGATATTCGAACTGCGCACCGCCTAAGGCGTTGATCTGTTGATCTGCATCGGCGATCGCAGGCTGCACATCACTGAAGACCTTGCACAGCTGATTGAGGGAGTCCAGGTCAATCTTCTGGTTGGATAGGATCGATTGCACGGACACGCCGTCCATATCCTGCGCCACCGGAGTCACCACATTGACCGAGACCTGCTGCCCGATATCGACCAGATCGATCGCCTTCTGCACATCCCCTGAGATAAAGGGCACGTGCTGAGCAATTTTCCAGATCGGTTTGTCCGTCTCATCCTTCATGGATTGTAGGCACTGGGAGAAGGACTGCGCATCTGAGACGATGTTCTTGGTGTTGCCTTCCCCGAAGCTCGTTGCAATGTCTTTTGAAAGCGACACTGCGTTCAGGCTCGAGTTATAGACATTGCGCGCACTGACATAAAACACGGCTGTAAAACCGCCGAGTACGACAACGAAGACAATAAGGATAACCAGGAAGGTATTACGGACGCGATGGTGCGGATGGTTCTGCCGCTCATGTTCCCAAACCCGCTCTTCGTCCTTTTCGGTCTGCTCGTAGGCATCCATCGAAAGATCCGGCATCAGATCGTAGGGGTCATCCCCTTCATGCGTGGATTCGGAATCCACATAGGAGGCCATCACATCGAGGCCATCTAAATTCTCATCCTTGGTTTTGCCACTGTCGTCGAAGTCTTCCCTATCGTCTGCATACTGCTGTTGCTGTCTTCTACTATTCCGTTTCTGTCTCTGCTCTTGCCTTGAGGAGTGCCTCGCTTGTTTGTGCGCTTTGGCATCCCTGAAATGTTTACCGCTGTCTTTACGACTAGGCATATGTTTTCGCTCCATATATAAACAAACACATGGTGTGCCATGTAGTTGAAATATTGATCAGGCACGGCCCGCTTTGAAACAACGCTTTTTCTGGACGCATGCTGATTTTATATTAGGCTACTTCGTGGAAAAAAGTTCTTTAATTTGACATAAACTCGACAGCTAACACAATTCATAAATCTACAGGTATCCTGCGTATTTATGCACTTTTTTACCGCTTTGATGCACAGGTACCTCCACAGTAACTCGACACCCCGCGCAAACTCAACATCAGGTCAAGATATGTTGTCTTTTGTGTAGCATAAGACCTCCCGACACATATGAGACAGCGTGTCAGGAGGTCTGCAGATATTAGAGCTGAATCTTACTCGCTATAGGTATAGAAGCCCCTACCAGCGCTCACGCCGGTTTCTCCCGCATCGATCTTCGCTTTGAGCTTCTTCACAATCAATGCCTCAAGTGAAGCAGGATCCTTAGCTTTGGGGTTCATCACCATAATATTATAGGCGGTGGTGAGACCGATGATATCGAGCATACGGAAGGGACCTACCGGTGCTCCGGTCGACATGGTCCAGGCGGCATCAATATCCTCGACGCTTCCCACACCGCCGGCCCACAGGCTCAGCGCCGCATTGAGGAGCGGGACGAGCATAGAGTTCAGTAGATATCCCGGCTGCTCCTTCATGACTTTCAGCGGCACCATGCGGATCGACTTTGCAAAGGCAACCGTAGCCTCAAAGGCCTTATCGGAGGTCTTCGCCTGACGCATCACCTCGGCGGTCGGATTTTTCCAGATCTCGTTGGCAAAGTGGAGGGCCAGATACTGCTTTGGCTGCGGCAGCAGGTCCGCGAACTGACCCGGCAACAGCGTGCTCGAGTTTGTTACAACGATCAGAGTTTGTTACAACGATCACTTTCTGGGACAGGTACGGTACCACCGTTGTATAGAAAGCAGTTTTCTGCTCCGCATTCTCTGCGATGGCCTCAATCACAAAGTCGGCATCCCCAAAGGCTTCCTCATAGGAGGTCGTAAGGTTGATTGAAGAATAAGCGTGGCGGACCTGCTGCTTGAGTTCGTCCAGGTGGCCAGCCTCTACCTCGTCCTTTGCGCACAGGCCGTAGGCATAGGCTTTCGGATCCTTCTTCATCGCTTCCAGCGTCTGCAGATAGATTTCACAGAGTCGGTCCAGCTTCGGCTGGCACCGCCCGATGGAAGCTTCGGAACGTAACCAGATCGTGACATCGTAGCCGCAGTAGGCGCTCTGAAACGCAATCTGGCTCCCCAACACACCGCCGCCGGCGACCGTGACCTTCTTGATATCCATATAAAAACCCTCTCCTCGGTATCTGCGTAACTTCAACGATACACTACGATGGCATCACCTCAAAGCAGGATCTTAAATCAGGCAATTGTACTAGGGGCCCGACAACTAAGCAAAAAGCACCTTAAGGAGCACCTCTCCCTAAGACGCTTTGATACCTATACGGTATTGAGCCTACTTCTCAGCGCCAGTCGCCATCCGGATGAAGCGCTTCATACCGAAACCGTCCACGATGAGGATCGCAGCGATGAGCCCGGTCAGGCTCCAGCCCAGAGCCATATGGGGATTCAGGAGAACATGATCGCACGCAGGGTCCCATTGGCATAGACCAGCGGGTTGACCGAAACGATCACCTGCAGCACAGGGATCGCGGAAAGGCTCTCCCAGGTGAAGAAGATAACGCCCAGGAAGCCCGGGAACATTGCGCGATCTGGGAGTACTCGACGATGGTACCAGCCAGAAAGCCAAGCGAAGCCGAGACAAGCGAGATGAGGATCAGGATGAAGAGCGGAATGTCCCGCAGGATGATCGACGCATTCAGTTTGCCACCCATGAAGATGAGCGAGATCAACAGAACGATCAAACTGCTGACAAACATCTTGGAGAAGGCCACCATGCGGGTCGAAATCAGGGCGAGCAGCCTACCCTCAACCTCATGCAGATTGTGGAAGTCCATCATCATCGGCACCGCCGTCCCGTGGATGCCCGTGATCACCATAGACATACCAACCATGCCTGCAAACATCTGAGATGGGAAAGACTCCGGTACCATGTTCAGTGTCGGCAGAATATAGCCATAGGTCAGAATCAATACAGACGGAAGCATCGCGACACGGAAGACGAACTCCCAGATGTTACCCCCCTGGATCAACAGATCACGCTGTACCATAGCCCAGAGCGCGGAGCGGGTAATCTAACTCTCCTGCTTCTTGTAGCCCTGCTGTTCCACTACCCCAGTTGTCATTGTTATTCATTCCCTCCCCAGTCAAGCACACGAATACATCGTCGAGTGTGTGGTCTGTTCGAGGCTGATATCGAAGATCGTCTCGTGAAGCCGCTCAGCCCAACGGAAGATCTCATCGAAGTTCGGCTGGTGCTGGTTGATGTAATTGATGTAAAGCGAGAGTGCCCCTGCCTGCAGCTTCGCTTGTGAGACGCCCGAGAGCTTCTCCGCGGAGAATACCACAGCCTTGTCTATCCGGACATCCGGATATTCACGACCGTGTCTGTCGGCACCAGGGCCTTCAGCGCAGGTACAGTCCCCTGCGCCACGATCTGACCGTGGTTGACGATCGTGATGTGCTTGCAAAACCGCTCCGGCTCGTCTATGTAGTGCGTCGTGAGGAAGATCGTGGTCCCGGCCTCGTGGTTGAGCATCTCCTTCCAAAGGATCTCACAGTAGGCCGGATCAAAGCCGGTGGTCGGCTCATTCAAAACAGGATCTTCGGTGTGTGCATCATTGCGCGCGATCTTCAGGCACTGAGCCATACCGCCGGAATAGGTAGAGACATAGTCATTCTGACGGTCTACGAGACCGAAGCTCTCCAGGTACTGGTCTGCCTTCTCACTGGTTTCCTTCATGTCCATCCCGAAGTAACGAGCGTGAGACGAAAGGTTCTCATGGGCAGCCAACCTACATTGTGCTGTGCAACCACACCGATCTCTGCATATGCCCTGACCGAATCGCCAATCACTGAGTGGCCATCCGGGTAGATCTCACCACCGGTTGCTTCCAGCTGTGTGGTCAGCATTGAAATGGCCATCGATTTGTCTGCACCGTTGGGGCCAAAAACCATACACCTCACCACGGGGAGCATCGAAGCTGATTCCTTCGACCACTTCGAAACCACCGAACCTCGTGCGGTAGGTCTTCTTCAGGTTGCGCACCTCCAAGATATTGTCAGCTGTGCTTATCCTCCCTTAGCATAGGATTATTTGTATTTGATACCCAGATGGGGTATCCCTTTACCGGCATCAATATACCCCTCATAGGTATATGTGCTTGAAGATAATCCGATCAGCGCAGTTCCTCCACACATGCGGGAATATGACCAGAATCAGGGGTCTCCCAACCCACAGCGCAGGATTCCCACTGCAACAAACTCACACTCAGTGCGCAGTAAGACTAGGAGAAAATACCCGATTGTATTGTTACCTGGCATTATTCCTGGCATACGGAGGGGATCGGCTATATCACCCTCTCAGGAGTAGTTCTGTGCCCCATTCCGCTCTCTCATATGAATGTGTGGTATATAGAGGCTAAACAGTGGGAGTCAGGAATGGATATGGATGACGGTGAATTGCGGCATACATGTCGCGGATTTCAAAACAGCGACCAACACGATTTCAGCAAGTCCCGATTTCAGATGCTTCTGAAGGCGGGTACAGAGCTCAGCTTTCTGCTCGATCATGGTTATCCTCGTGACTCTTCTATCACCTTCGTGTCGAACCACTACCAGTTCACCGAACGGCAGCGGTTGCTCCTGGCCCGAGGGATCTCGGGGCATAGTAAGGCTGCCGCACGGCGTTTCAAAAAGATTGAGTTCTCAAAGCTCGCCGGACAAACGCTCTTAATTGACGGATTCAACGAGATTATCCCACTAGAGGTAGCCCTGAACCGTGCCCTTATCATCTTCGCGCAAGACGGAACCATCCGGGATCTCGCGGGCCTTTCAGGCACCTACCATCCGATCGAGGAGACGCCACGCGCGATCGAGCTGTTGCTCAGAATCGGAAACCAAGGACACGTGAAGGGTATGCACTTCTATCTCGATGCACCAGTGTCGAATTCGGGACGACTCGCCCATCTGATCACCGAGATAGGTGATCGATATTCTTTTACGGTCAAAGCTGAATTGGTGCCGAGTGCCGATAGGGCTCTGAAGGGGCTATCCTATGTCGCCTCCAACGACAGCGCCGTGATCGACCATGCCGTCAGTTGGATTTCGCTCGACGCGTATGCAGTTCAGTATGCCAAACCGCTGTGGTCCCTCGATGTGCGCAACTGTTGAGACCCTCACGCTTATTGTTAAAGCAGACAAACGTCGGGTATAGACTTAACTGTTTATCATAACTCAACGATAAAGGATGCGAGCACTGATGCCACTTAAGGAAATCTCAATCAAAGACGCCACAATGAACCCTTTCACCACAGTCTACAGTGATTGGCTCATTGTCTCTGCTGGCACCCCAAAGAAAGTCAATATGATGGTCGCCGCCTGGGGAGCTTTTGGCAATATCTGGGCAAAGCCTTCCGTTACGATTTATGTGCGTGAGTCCCGCTACACCAAAGAGTTCCTGGACAACAATGACACCTTCGGTATCAGCGTACTCCCGGCTTCCTACCGTAAAGAGATGAATCTGATCGGCACCAAGTCAGGCCGTAATATCGACAAGTTCAAGGCAACCGGCCTCACCCCGCTCTTCGTGGACGGAACTCCAGTGCTCAAGGAAGCCAAGCTTGCCTTCACCGCCGACAAAGCCTTGGTCCAGTTCCTATCCCCGCAATCTTTCACTGATCCTGAGGCAAAAAAGAAGTGGTACAGCAAGGGTGAGCTTAACATGAACTACCACACCATGTATATCGGTGAAATCACCCACACCCTCAAGGATCCGGATGCCCAGTGAGTTATTCATACTCAGTGCAATGTCCAAGGTTCTAGCCGATAGATAGTCGAAGCGGCGCCCTCGGTCTTATTCAGGAGCACCGCTCATACTATCGATCAATATCTATGGGTTATCGATTATCCTCGCCAAATGGGATCAGGTCCTGTACCGCATCCGCTGCAACAATGCGCTTGGTATCGTGGTCCAGATCGATCAGCTTATACAGGTCATTGCCCATGTGCATCTCTTTCATGTAGGAGAGCTGACGCAGGCCGTGACGGGACGTCATACGCTCAACCAGATCGTGATGCTCCTCCGGCTTCATAGCGTAAACCAGATCGACGCAGGCCTGATCGATTGCCAGGATATCCGTGGAGGCCAGGATACCTACGTTCGGAGTTACGACCGGCTGTGCAGCAACACCCTCGCAGTCGCAGGACACGGACATGTTGCGCATCACATTGATATAGACGATTCTGTCACCGAAGTAATCGATGGTCGCCTTGGAGGACTCGACCATGCGCTCCATGAATTTCTCTTTGGCGATGTCCCACTGACCCGGATGCCGACCCTGGTGGATCATCTTTTTGCCGATACGGCCATCTGCGCAGCCGATACCGATATTCTTGTTGGAACCGCCAAAGCCACCCTGGACGTGGCCCTTGAAGTGTGTCAGTACCAGCATGGAATCGTAGTCGAGCATGTGAGAACCCACAGTCATGTGGTCAAACCACTTACCGCCGCGAACCGGGAGGTCCGTGATGCCGTCTTCGTCCATAATGTCAACGGGACAGAACGTCCAACCGTTAATCTGAAGGGTCTTACGGTGCTGAGCGGTGGTATGCCGACCGCCCACATAGAAGGTGTTCGTCTCGACGATATTGGCGTCAGGCAACTTCTCGCTGATCAACTGCTTGACCCATGGACGCGGGATAATGTTGGGTCCGTGCGGCTCACCGGTGTGAAGCTTGACACCAGTCTTTCCTGTAAGATGGCCACCGACTGTATTGAAGGCTTTGATCAATCCCTCTGCAGAAAGGTCACGGGTAAAGTAAACTGCTGACTCCTGACTGGAACGTTGATCATATGGTACGTAGTTGTCACCATCTGTACCAGGTATAGGCTTGCTTGCCATACATATCCCTCTCTTTCTTGCTAATGGGAAATTGATATTCCCGTAAACTACAGTTTACGGGATTTTGGCGTGACCCATGTCTCAATCGACGTGAATTTGTAGAGGTATTGCCACAACACCTCTACACAGTTGCCGCTCTGCTGGCT
>ERZ772962.1487-NODE-1487-length-12563-cov-9.940278_pt1 | contig 12563 bp, 9 predicted proteins | sample MGYA00580676_ERZ772962 | MGnify/ENA primary metagenome ERZ772962 (study PRJEB29015, sample SAMEA2738049) | human oral metagenome | biome: human oral; feature: human-associated habitat; material: saliva | place: China | collected 2230 ...
TTTCCGAGTGAAGATACGACGCCGCCGGTTACGAAAATAAATTTAGTCATGATGCTGTACCAGTGTTGGAATGCGTGATTTTAACCAATCCGATAGCCTGCCGCAATACGGAAGGCCGTCTGAAAACCGGGTAGGGCATTCAGACGGCCTTGTTTTTTTACACTACATTATTTCTTTTTCTTTTGCGGCGGCAAGTCGGTGCAAGTGCCGTTGGCCACTTCCGCCGCCATGCCGATGCTTTCTCCCAAGGTGGGGTGCGGATGGATGGTTTTGCCGATGTCTTCCGCATCGCAACCCATTTCGATGGCCAGGCAGATTTCGCCGATCATGTCGCCCGCATGCGTGCCGACGATACCGCCGCCGATAATCAGGCCGCTTTCAGCGTCGAAAATCAGCTTGGTGAAGCCTTCGTCGCGGCCGTTGGCAATGGCGCGGCCGGATGCGGCCCACGGGAATACGGCTTTGGTGATTTTGATGCCGTCGCGTTTGGCGATTTCTTCGGTAACGCCCACCCAAGCCACTTCGGGATCGGTGTAGGCCACGCCCGGAATCACGCGTGCGTCGAAGTAGGCTTTGTGGCCGGCGCAGTTTTCGGCAGCCACATGGCCTTCGTGCACGGCTTTGTGCGCCAGCATGGGTTGGCCGACCACGTCGCCGATGGCGTAGATGTGCGGCACGTTGGTGCGCATTTGTTTGTCCACTTCGATGAAGCCGCGTTCGGTAACGGTCACGCCGGCTTTTTCGGCAGAGCAGAGTTTGCCGTTCGGCGCACGGCCGGCAGCCACCAGCACCAAGTCGTAGCGTTGCGGCTCTTTCGGCGCTTTTTCGCCTTCAAAGGTCACGTAGATGCCATCGGGTTTGGCTTCCACGGCCACGGTTTTGGTGTTGGTCATGATGTTGTCGAAGCGGTGGGCGTTCATTTTCTCCCACACTTTCACCAAGTCGCGGTCTGCGCCCTGCATCAGGCCGTCCATCATTTCCACTACATCCAAGCGTGCACCTAGCGTGCTGTACACAGTGCCCATTTCCAGGCCGATGATGCCGCCGCCGATGACCAGCATTTTTTCCGGCAGCTTGCCGCCGTTTTGACGCAGTTCCAGCGCACCGGTGCTGTCCACAATGCGTGGGTCTTCAGGAATGAAGGGCAGTTTCACCACGCGGCTGCCCACGGCGATGATACAGTTTTTGAAGGCAACGGTTTTTTTCGCGCCGGTTTCTTTGGCTTGCTCGTATTGGGCGGATTCAGTGAGCGACACTTCGATGTGGTTCGCACCCACGAATTGGCCGTTACCTTGGATGATGTCCACTTTGCGGGCTTTGGCCATGCCTGCCAGGCCGCCGGTCAATTTAGCGATGACTTTTTCTTTGTAGCCGCGCAGTTCGTCCACATTGATTTCGGGTTCGCCGAATTTGATGCCGTTTTTCACCAAGTGTTTCACTTCGTCAATCACGGCGGCGTTGTGCAGCAGCGCTTTGGACGGAATACAGCCCACGTTCAGGCACACGCCGCCCAAGGTGCTGTATTGCTCGATAATGGCGGTTTTCAAACCTTCGTCGGCTGCGGCAAATGCGGCAGAATATCCGCCTGGGCCGCCGCCCAGTACCACCACGTCGTATTCGGCATCGGCAGAACCGGCGAATTGCGCGGCCTGCGGTGCGGGTGCGGCGGCTTTAGGGGTTTCTTGGGCGGGGGCGGGCGCTTCGGCAGCGGCAGACGCACCGGCGGCTTCGATAACGGCAATCACGCCGCCTTCGGAAATTTTGTCGCCCACTTTCACTTTCACTTCTTTCACCACGCCTGCTGCTTCGGCAGGAACGTCCATGGTGGCTTTGTCGGTTTCCAGTGTAATCAGGGTGTCATCTACGGCGACAGTATCGCCCGCTTTGATTTCCACGGCGATGATATCCACGTTTTCGTGGCCGCCGATGTCGGGTACTTTTAATTCGATCAAACTCATTTCAAACCTTTCGCGGGCAGGCCGGTGTTTTCAGACGGCCTGCCGAATTCGATATTAAAAACTGGTTATGAAGGCAAATAATCCCAACACGATGCCTGGCGCATTGGCGATGGCCACCGGCAGGTCGCGCGGTTTTTTGAATAATCCGTAAGCTACCCACAACGTACAGTTTATCGCCGCAGCCAAGGGCTGCCATGGCGAGCCTTTGTGTCCGGCCAGGTTGGCCTGAATCTGCGGGATGTAGGCCACATACATACACACGGCGGTGATAGTGGCAATAATAGATAGGATGCGGATTTGTTTTTCGTTCATTGATATTCCAATTTCAAAAGGGGGAAGGCCGTCTGAAACCGCCGGATTCGCGTTTTCAGACGGCCTTTTGCATCAAGAACCGTCCGAAACGTTTACAGTGTGATGCGGCGGAAATCTTTCAGCAGGTTGGCCAGGAACACGGTGAAGCGCATACCGGCCGCGCCGTCAATGACGCGGTGGTCGAACGACAGCGACAGCGGGCACATCAGGCGCGGCGCGAACTCTTTGCCGTTCCAAACCGGTTTGATTTGCGATTTGCACACGCCCAAAATGGCCACTTCAGGAGCATTCACAATCGGCGTAAAGCCGGTACCGCCAATGCCGCCCAAGCTGGAAATGGTAAAGCACGCGCCCTGCATTTCCTGCGGTTTGAGTTTGCCTTCGCGGGCTTTTTTGCTCAACTCGGTCAATTCTTGGCTGATTTCTTTCAGGCCTTTTTTGTCCACATCTTTAATCACCGGTACAACCAGGCCGTTCGGCGTGTCGGCGGCAAAACCGATGTGGAAGTATTTTTTCAATACCAAGTTATCGCCGTCCAAAGACGAATTGAATTCGGGGAATTGTTTCAGCGCGCTGACGGAAGCCTTGATGATAAAGGCCAACGGCGACAGTTTTACGCCTTCGCGTTCCCATTCCTTGTTCAACTGTTTGCGGAATTCTTCCAAATCGGTCATGTCCGCTTCTTCGTTTACGGTAACGTGCGGAATCATCACCCAGTTGCGCGACAGGTTTTGGCCGGAAATTTTCTTGATTCGGCTCAACTCTTTCACTTCCACTTCGCCGAACTTGGCAAAGTCCACTTTCGGCCACGGCAGCAAATCCAAACCGTCGCCCAAAGACGTACCAGCTGCTGCAGGCGCACCTTTGCCCGCACCGCCCTGTAATGCGGCTTTAACGAAGGCTTTGATGTCGTCGCCTACAATGCGGCCTTTCAGGCCTGTGCCTTTTACCAAGCCCAAATCCACACCCAATTCGCGCGCCAGTTTGCGGGCGGACGGGCCGGCATGGGCTTTGGTAAATGCCGCTTCGTTTACCGGCGTGCTGCCGAATGCTGCCACGGGGGCGGCGGCAGGCGCGGGCGCGGAAACAGGTGCTGCCGCAGGGGCGGGGGCGGCAGCCGCTTTCGGGGCTTCGGCCGCAGGAGCAGGAGCTGCGGCAGCAGAACCGGCGGTTTCCACTTCGATAATCGGCGCACCTTCGGATACTTTGTCGCCTACTTTCACCAGCACGGCTTTAACTACGCCGGCAGCGGTACAGGGGACGTCCATGGTCGCTTTATCGGTTTCCAGCGTAATCAGGGTGTCGTCGACGGAAACAGTGTCGCCGACTTTGATTTCAACGGCGATGATGTCCACGTTTTCATGGCCGCCGATGTCGGGAACGGCAACGACTTCCACCCCGCCGGCAGCGGCAGGTGCGGCAGCGGGTGCAGGAGCCACGGTGGCGGCAGGAGCTTCGACAACAGGTGCGGCGGGCGCATCGGTTGCGGCTGCGGTTTCCACCAGCAGGATAACGCCGCCTTCGGATACTTTGTCGCCTACTTTGACTTTGACTTCCTTAACCACGCCGGCCGCATCGGCAGGCACGTCCATGGTGGCTTTGTCGGTTTCCAGCGTAATCAGGGTGTCGTCCACGGCAATGGTGTCGCCGGCTTTGACTTCTACGGCGATGATGTCCACATTTTCATGACCGCCGATATCGGGTACTTTGATTTCTACGATGCTCATTGAGCCTTCCTTTTGTATCTTGTGATGCCGTCTGAAAATAAGAAGCCTTTTCAGACGGCCTGATTGATTCTTTTTCAGACGGCCTTCCAATCCATGTCAGGCCGTCTGAAAGCCGCTTAACGTTTCCAGCTTGGCGCGGTATCGGTTTTAACACCGTATTTCTCAATCGCCTGCTGAACCGTTTCCTTACCGATTTTGCCCTGGTCGGCCAAGGCGCTGAGCGCGGTAACCGCGATATTGTAGCGGTCCACTTCGAAGAACGAGCGCAGGTTGGCGCGGCTGTCGGAGCGGCCGAAACCGTCCGTACCCAACACATGATAATCATTGGGGATATACGCACGGATGCGGTCGGCGAAACTGCGGATATAATCCGTGGCGGCGATCACCGGGCCTTCGTGGCCTTGCAGTTGGCTGGTAACGAACGGCAGTTTGTTCTCTTCCAGCGGGTGCAGGCGGTTGTAGCGTTCCACTTCGATGGCGTCGCGGTGCAGCAGGTTGAAGGACGGGCAGGACCAAACGTCCGCATCCACGCCGAAATCCTGTTTCAGCAGGTCGGCGGCGGCCAGCACTTCTTGGAAAATCGTACCCGAACCCATCAGCTGAACCTTCTTGCCGTCGTTTTCACCGGCTTTGAAGAGATACATACCTTTCAGGATTTCTTCTTCGATGCCTTCGCGTTGCGGCAGGGCGGGATGGGTGTAGTTCTCGTTCATCAGTGTGATGTAGAAGAATACGTCTTCGTTGTCCACATACATCCGTTGCAGGCCGCTGTGAACAATCACCGCCACTTCGTAAGAGAAAGTTGGGTCGTAGGACACGCAGTTCGGAATCAGGTCGGCCTGAATCTGGCTATGGCCGTCTTCGTGCTGCAAACCTTCGCCGTTCAGCGTCGTCCGGCCGGCTGTGCCGCCCAGCAGGAAGCCGCGCGCATGCATATCGCCTGCCGCCCAGGCCAAATCGCCGACACGCTGGAAGCCGAACATAGAATAATAAATGTAGAACGGAATCATGGCGAAACGGTTGTTCGCATAACTGGTCGAAGCCGCAATCCAGTCGGCCATCGCACCCGGTTCGTTGATGCCTTCCTGCAAAATCTGACCGTCTACCGATTCCTTATAGAACATCAGCTGGTCTTTATCCTGCGGCGTGTACTGCTGGCCTTTCGGATTCCAGATGCCGTATTGGCGGAACATGCCTTCCATACCGAAGGTACGGCTTTCGTCAGGTACAATCGGTACGATACGTTTGCCGATTTGCTTGTCTTTCAACAGAGTGGCCAACACGCGGACAAATGCCATTGTGGTTGAAAATTCGCGGTCGCCGCTGGATTGCAACTGTGCGTCGAAATCGGCCAAAGCAGGAATCGGCAATGCTTCGTTGTTCGGGTTGCGCTGCGGCAGATAACCGCCCAAGGCGTTGCGGCGTTCGCGCAGATACTTCATCTCTTCGCTGTCTTCGGCGAAACGGATATAGGGCAGGTCGCCGCTCTCGATTTGCTCGTCGGTAACCTTGATGCCGAAGCGGTCGCGGAACTGCTTCAACGAAGCCTTGTCCATTTTTTTCGCCTGGTGGGCGACGTTTTGCGCTTCGCCAGATTGGCCCATGCCGTAACCTTTAATGGTTTTGGCCAGAATTACGGTCGGACGGCCGTCTGCATTGTTCACCGCTTCATAATAAGCCGCATATACTTTGTGCGGGTCGTGGCCGCCGCGGTTCAATGCCCAGATTTCGTCATCGGACATATTGGCCACCAAGGCTTTCAACTCGGGCGTGTTGAAGAAATGTTCACGGACATATGCACCGTCTTTGGATTTATAAGTCTGGTAGTCGCCGTCCAGACATTCGTTCATGCGGTTTTTCAGTGCGTTGTTGGTGTCGCGTGCCAGCAGTGCGTCCCAGCGGCTGCCCCAAATCACTTTCAATACATTCCAGCCGGCACCGCGGAAGTTGCCTTCCAATTCCTGGATAATTTTGCCGTTGCCGCGAACCGGGCCGTCCAAACGTTGCAGGTTACAGTTGATGACGAAAATCAGGTTATCCAAACCTTCGCGTGCCGCCAATGCGATTGCGCCTTGGCTTTCCGGCTCGTCCATTTCACCGTCGCCGCAGAATACCCAAACCTTGCGGCCTTTAGTTTTACTCAAACCGCGTGAGTCCAGATATTTCAGGAAGCGCGCCTGATAAATCGCCATCAGCGGGCCCAAGCCCATCGATACGGTCGGGAACTGCCAGAAGTCGGGCAGCAGGTGCGGGTGAGGGTAAGATGGCAGGCCGTTACCGCCGACTTCCTGACGGAAATTATCCAATTGTTCGTCTGTCAGACGGCCTTCTACATAGGCACGGGCATAGATGCCGGGAGCGGAGTGGCCTTGTACGAATACCAAATCTCCTTCTTCGCCTTCGCCTTTGGCACGCCAGAAGTGGTTAAAGCCGACATCATACAAAGTGGCAGCAGATTGGAAGGAGGCGATATGGCCGCCCAGTTCCAAATCTTTTTTGCCCGCGCGCAGTACCATGGCAGCCGCATTCCAGCGGATGATGGAGCGGATGCGGTGTTCCAGCTCGTGATTGCCGGGCGATTTCTGCTCTTTGCCTACCGGAATCGTATTCAAATAGGCGGTAGTCGCGTCAAACGGCATGTGGATGCCGCGGCGGCGGGTGTATTTCACCAGATTTTCCAGCAGGAAATGCGCGCGCTCGGTGCCTTCGTTTTCCAGCACGGAGCTTAAGGCATCTAACCATTCCTGAGTTTCAATTGGATCGATGTCGTTAATTTGGTTGGACATGGATAATCCCTTCAGTGGAGAGTTACGGAACACGGCACAACGCCGCGATGTTGAGTTTGCGGACATGGAGGCCGTCTGAAATTTTCCCTAACGGCCGAAAAACGGACGGATAGGGGTTAATTGAAGTAATATGTATAGCTTTCAAAAGCTTGTTAAACAAAGTTTTTGAAACGGTTGTAAAGCGTTTTTTGGCGATACATTTTCGCGCCGAAATGCTATCAGTTATCGGCAGGGCTTGCAAACCGTCATGGGTCATATTTGTGCGGAATCAAAAAAGCATACCGCAGCAAAGAGGGTGTTTTTTCTTTTTCAAACTTCCGATGGCTGAAATACAGTCCGGTTATTGTTCGATAAAGAATAAATAAATCAAAAAAGAAAATTTACCGCCGATGCGGTAAAGATGCTTTCAGACGGCCTTTTAAGGTTAAAAAAAGTAAAGAGTCAGTCTGCCGACTCATCCGTTTTCCGCTGCCGCTTGAGTAGGATGAGGACTGCGCCGTCATTATTTTTATGCGGTTCGGCGTAGGCCAAAACGTCGGGATGCATCATCAGCCAACGTCGGACCAGGTTTTTCAACTTTGGCTGATATCCGGAGGAACCCAATCCGCTGCCATGGATAATTTCCCCGCACACCCCCCGCCGTTGGACGAAAGCAATAAATTCGTTCAATACTTGCTGGGCTTCTTCTTGTGTGTAACCGTGCAGGTCGACATCGGCAACAACGGGGTAATAGCCGCTTTGCAGGCGTTTGATGTCGTTTTGACCGCGTCCGTTTTTGCTGAATGAAGAGGGGATGTCGAGCCATTGCCCGTCCCCGATATAAAAGTAGCCGTCTTCCAAAGATTTTCCATCGTCTTTGGGGCGCGGTTTGATAGGGGATAAATCGCGCGGTTGCTCATAACGGCCGCTGCCGCTTTTCAGGGGTTTGACATCGGCCATTATGGCCGAAAAATCTATTTGCTTATTTTGTTCGCTTTGCACCGCCTGCTGTTTTGCGGCCTGTTTTTCCGCTGTTTTCCGCGCCTGTTTTCCAAGGTCTTTTAAAATGGCTTGAAAATCGTTGTTTGAATTCATGGGGATGGTTTTAAGTGAAAGTTGATGACTGTATGGGGTCGTTTTTTGTTTTTCAAAAAGGCCGTCTGAAAACATATGCCGGGATACGGACAATGGTTTTCAGACGGCCTCTACTATATGCTTATTTGACTGTCTGCATCAATGATGGATGGCTTGTTCCATTGCCAGCCTCTCTTGCCGTTCCGCCTCGGCAGCCTCACGTTCGCGTCGGGTGGTCTGACGCATCATATACCAGTTCATGATGATAACCAAAGTGCCGACGATTGCAATGATGATGGTGGCCAACACGTTCATTTGCGGATCAAGTCCGAGTTTGATTTTGGAGAAAATCACTTGCGGCAGGGTGGATGAGCCGGGACCGGACAAGAACGAGGTAATCACCAAATCATCCAGCGACAAGGTAACGCCGAGCAGGAAGCCGGAAACTATGGCCGGCATAATCAGCGGCAGGGTAATCACGAAAAAAATCTTCAGCGGGCGCGCACCCAGATCCATAGCCGCCTCTTCCAAAGACTGGTCAAGCTCGGCCAGACGGGCACGGATGACAACGGTAATGTAAGCCATACATAGGGTGGCATGGCCGAGGAAAATGGTAAAAAAGCCGTTGCCGAACGAAGAAGTGTTTCCGAAAATGCCTTGCAGCATGGTTTGCACTTGGATGATCAGCAGCAGCATCGACAGGCCGGTAATCACGTCGGGCATAACCATGGGTGCCGATACCATGCCGGCAAACAAGGTGCTGCCGCGGAAACGTTTAATCCGAGCCAATGCATAACCGGCTAAAGTACCGAGTACTGTGGCGGCCAAGGAGGAGATAACGGCTATGCGGAGCGACAGCCATGCGGCCTCCAAGATTTGGTCGTTATTCAGCAGCTTGGCATACCATTTGGTGGAAAAACCGCCCCAGATGGTAACGAGCTTCGAATCGTTGAAGGAGTAGACTACCAATACAATCAAAGGGATGTAGAGAAAAGCCAGGCCGAGGAAAAGCATTGCTTTTAAAAACCAAGACAACTTCTGTTTGTTAGCCATTTTTCCCTCCTTCTTCCAATTGACGGTTTTCATAACGGTGGTAGAAGGTGATCGGCACGACCAGCAACAGCACCATAACCACAGCCAAGGCGGAAGCCAAAGGCCAGTTATTCTGCTCAAAGAAAGTCATCCACAATACTTTGCCAATCATGAGGTTATCCGAGCCGCCAACCAAGTCCGGAATAACGAACTCACCCACAGCCGGAACGAAAACCAACATCGATCCTGCCACGATGCCGGTTTTCGACAGGGGCAGAGTAATGGAGAAAAAGGTTTTAATCGGGCCGGCACCCAAGTCGGAAGCGGCTTCCAGCAACCTGCCATCGAGCTTGATCAGTTGGGTGTAAAGTGGCAGGATCATAAACGGCAGGTAGGCGTAAACCATCACCAGCTGGAGTGAAAAGGCGTTGTAGAACATATTCAGCGGTTCGTCGATGATGCCGTACTTGATCAGCAGGTGGTTAATGATGCCGTTAGAAGTAAGCAACCCCATCCAAGCGTAAACACGTAGCAGGAAGGAAGTCCAGAAAGGCAGCATAATCGCCAGCAGCAGGCCGTTCCGGTAGGCCGGTTTGGCACGCGAAATGGCATAAGCCATCGGATAGCCGAGCAAAAGGCAGATTAGGGTGGTAACGAAGGCTGTCTTCAGCGACGACCAATAGGTTCGCAGATACATATTACTGTCGCCGTCAGCAGGCGACAGCCCCAGCATTTGCGACAGTGTGCCGCCGAAATTCTGGAAGATTTCTTTATAATTCTGCATAACGATATGCAAAGTTTGCTTGCCTGTTTCCGGATCGGTTACAAACAAATCGGTATACGGCGGGATTTTAATATCCTGCTCGGCGAAGCTGATTTTCAGGACGATGAAAAAAGGTATTAAAAACAGCAGCAGCAACCAAACATATGGGATGCCGATAACCAATTTCCGTCCCGGTCGCAGACGGCGTTTGATATTGACGGACATTTCAGACGGCTTCCTAGCGGGTTAGGGGGGTAGGCTGGTTTTCCGGCCAGTCGAGGTACACTTCATCACCCCAAGTAGGCGGCGTAATGTTGCGCACATACCAGTAAGGGGCAGGTACTTGGCTTTTGATGATGCGGCCGCTCTGCATTTGTACGTGATAAATCGCGAAGCTACCCAAATACGCAATTTCTTTTACCGTGCCTTTCGCCCAGTTGTGGGTATCGCGGTGTGCGGGTTTTTCTTTGTGTAAATCAATATCTTCGGGACGGATGCTGACCCAGATGGTTTGATCGACTTTTCCGTCGAATTTTTGGTCGGTGTAGATTTTGCTGGGCAGTTCGTCACATTCGATTAGGGCATGCCCTTCGTCTTTGTGTACCACTTTCCCTTCAAAAATATTGGTTTCGCCGATAAATTCGGCGGTAAAGCGGCTGTTGGGATAATCATAAATATTGCTTGGTGTATCCACTTGTTGCAGCTCGCCGTCGGACATAATTGCCACACGGGTAGCCATAGTCATGGCTTCTTCTTGGTCATGGGTAACCATGATGCAGGTTACACCCACTTTTTCCAAAGTATTGACCAGTTCAAGCTGGGTTTGCTGGCGCAGTTTTTTATCCAATGCACCCAAAGGTTCGTCCAACAGCAGCAGCTTCGGACGCTTGGCCAGGGAACGTGCGAGTGCCACACGCTGTTGCTGGCCGCCTGAGAGTTGGTGCGGCTTGCGTTTGGCGTATTTGGTCATTTGCACCAGGCGGAGCATTTCTTCGACCCGCACATTGATTTCATCGGCAGGCAATTTATCTTGTTTCAAACCGAATGCGATGTTCTGCTCAACCGTCATATGCGGGAAGAGGGCGTAGCTTTGGAACATCATGTTGATCGGACGCTCATAGGGGGCGAGGGTGGTAATATCCTGGCCGTCCAGGATGATGCTGCCTTCACTCGGGGTTTCCATGCCGGCCAGCATGCGCAGCAGGGTTGATTTTCCGCTGCCGGAACTGCCCAGTAAGGCGAAAATTTCATGCTGTTGGATGTCAAGATTGATTTGGCGGACGGCAAAAGTGCTGCCGAATTTTTTAACCAGGCCTTTGATTTGCAGATAGGGCTGGGCGGCGGGTTCTGTGGTCATCTTTAATGCTCCAAAGAAACTCGATACCGGCTGGAACGGAACTCGAAGAGGTGGATACGGGTCGGTCGCACAGGTTGGGTATCCTTCCGGTACGAACGGGCTGCGTAAGGTGTTCTAAAAAACCGCTCATTATATTGGTTGATAAGCCTTGGGGGCAAACAAAATTATCCCGTGCTGCGGATATTTTGGGCCGGCAGTTTGTTTGCGGGACAAAATGCAACAATCCCATACATTGTTTCTTTTAGCCCGATATAACGAAGCCTATGGTTGGTCTTTGAAAAATATCCTTTTTCTGCTCTTTTGCTCCTAAATTTAGGAATAATAAATCGATTGTAAGCCCTGATAACGCCGCCTTGTCTGATTATATAAATATTTAACAATATGTTTTATTGAGTATTTCATAATGTAATTGAGACATATGCGGCTTGCAGTCGTTTATTTTTCAGACGGCCTTTTGGCTTTCCAAATATTCCGCCAACCCGCGCTCGCGTAACACGCAGCTCGGGCATTCGTGGCAGCCGCCGACGATGCCGTTGTAGCAGGTGTGGGTCTGTTCGCGGATGTAGTCCAGCGCGCCCATTTCGTCCGCCAGCGCCCAAGTTTGCGCTTTGGTCAGGTACATCAGCGGGGTGTGGATTTGGAAGGTGTAGTCCATCGCCAGATTGAGGGTAACGTTCATGGATTTGACGAACACGTCGCGGCAGTCGGGGTAGCCGGAGAAGTCGGTTTCGCAAACGCCCGCGATGATGTGCCTGATGCCCTGTCCTTTGGCGTAGATGGCGGCGTAGAGCAGGAACAGGGCGTTGCGTCCGTCCACGAAGGTATTGGGCAGGCCGTCTGAAGCGGTTTCGATGGCGGCGGTGTCGTCCATCAGGGCGTTGTGCGTAATCTGCTGCATCAGGCTCAAGTCGAGTACGGTTTGTTTGACGCCCAAATCCTGCGCAATCCAGCGGGCGCGTTCCAGCTCGACGGCGTGGCGTTGCCCGTATTGGAAGGTGATGGCTTGAACGTTTTCGCGTCCGTAAGCTTGAATCGCCTGAATCAGGCAGGTGGTGGAATCCTGGCCGCCGGAGAAGATGACCAAGGCTTGTTGGTTTTGCATGGTGAATCCTAGTTTTGGTAACGCGGGAGGTTTGCGAACCGCGAAAATGGAAAAAAATCGTACGGATTATAGCGGATTTCGTCCGAATATACGCCGCCTGAAAGAACAAGGTCGTCTGAAACCCTAGAAAACGGTTTCAGACGACCTTTGGGGTGTTGCAAATCAGGCTTTGGGTTTCAACGCTGCCGCTTCTTTAGCAAGGCGGGTGATGGTGTCCCAGTCTTTGTTTTTCACGGCTTCTTTCGGGGTCAGCCATGAGCCGCCGACGCACAAGACGTTGGGCAGTGCCAAGTAATCGGGCGCGGTGGCGAGGCTGATGCCGCCGGTCGGGCAGAAACGCACGTCGGCATAAGGACCGTAGAGTGCTTTGAGCATGGCTTTGCCGCCGACGACTTCAGCGGGGAAGAGTTTGAGGGTATCGATGCCGTGTTCCAAAGCCAGTTGGACTTCGCCCGGAGTGGCAACGCCGGGAA
>ERZ772962.1492-NODE-1492-length-12541-cov-4.756607_pt1 | contig 12541 bp, 8 predicted proteins | sample MGYA00580676_ERZ772962 | MGnify/ENA primary metagenome ERZ772962 (study PRJEB29015, sample SAMEA2738049) | human oral metagenome | biome: human oral; feature: human-associated habitat; material: saliva | place: China | collected 2230 ...
CCGTGCCGAGGGCCGTGTCCACCGCCTTGAGCGCGAAGTGGCCGAGATGCCTCGTGGCGGGGACATCGGAGATCTCGCGCGCCCTCTCCCTCTCCATGCCGGCCTTGCGCTCGGCATTCATGCGGGCCACCTCTGCCCTGAAATGCGAGACGGAGTCGGCGATGCCTTCCGTCTTCAGCTCGTCCTCGTAGCCGAGCGCCTTCACCGACCTGTTCGCGGTATGCCTTCGCTTGGGGTCCCAGTGGCTCTCGTATATCTGGAGATAGAGCCCTTTCCTGTTGCGCGTCCTCTTGAGGAAGTAGGCCATCTGCCACTCCCTGTCAGACGAAAGCACCATAGCACCGCATATAGATGACGTCAGGAAATTCCCAGCCGATCAAGCTTTGGGCATGAAAAAAGCCAGCTCAAGGCTGGCTTTCCGGGTTCCGGACCATGTTCTGGGTCCTGAAGAATTATGGTGCTAAGAGCTAAACACGGGCCTGAAATCTAAGAAATGATTTAAATAATTGCCGTCATGGTAGATAGACCTGATATACTTTACTATGGTGTATATAAATATTAGCTAATCAGTCGTGGAAGGCCTGAGCGTTCTGATGAGCAGATTGTTTACTGACAGGACGACAAAGCTCGTGAACCCTGCAAAACCCGTTCGGGGGGGGGTTCTCCAAGCGCGGTCTCTGGCATCTCGGCTGAGTATGATCTTTCAAAGCTGACAAGGCTCCAGCTCCTGGAGCTCCTGGAGGACGCCGTTGCAGAGAACGAGCGCCTGAAGCAGGAGCTTACAGAGGCAAAGGATCAGCTCGCAGACAAGCGCATCGCAATCGATGATTCAGAATCGCTCGCCGAGGCATCGCTTCGCCTTGCCGGCGTCTTTACTGCCGCTCAGCACGCTATCGATCTCTATGGATGGAATGTCTCCATGCAACGGGCTGGTAACGTTTCCAGCCATGAAGAGGAGCACGAACCAGAAGCTCCTTATGGTAAGACGGAATCCGGATTGTCAGAAGACAAAGGGGAAGGCGCTGTCGAGGAAGCCTCAAAGACGTCCGAGACAGATGCTTCTTCTACCGTGAAGGACTGTGCCGCCTCCAAGAAGGAGGCGAGCACCGCATGAGCGAGATGCCATCCGAGAGCGAGAGGGCTGCAAAGACTGAGCTTCCGACCCTTGAAGAGGTCGAAGCAGAGCTTGCGCGCACCGAGTCCCAGCTTCATCACCATGACCGCAATCGCACGCTCACGATCGCGCTTGCCACTGCTTTCGCAGCGGCAGTGCTGCTGTCCCTTTTCGTGTTCCCGCTCTTTCGGATCTACGGCGAATCGATGGCGCCGACGCTCGAAGAGGGGGACATCGTGCTTGCCACGCGCCCTGGCTCCTACAGCACAGGCGATCTCGTGGCGTTCTCCTTCAACAACAAGATCCTGACGAAGCGCATCATCGCAGGTCCTGGCGACTGGGTCGATATCGATGACAACGGGACGGTCTACGTGAATGGTCAGGAACTCCAGGAGCCCTATCTTTCGGATGGAGCGAAGGGCCTGGGGCAGTGCGACATCAGCCTTTCGTATCAGGTGCCCGAGAGCAAGTACTTCGTTATGGGCGACAAAAGACTCGTCTCCGTTGATTCGCGCCTGCAGCAGGTCGGCTGCATACCCACAGAGCAGATCGTAGGTAAGCTCGTTCTGCGCATCTGGCCGCTCCCAACTTTCGGCTTTCTCCAATAGCTGCCTTTCGCAGCACGTCGTTCCCCTGAGATCGGCCCGTCGGATAGACAGGAGAGGATATGTCCGATTTCCACAGAAAACAGAGGTAGGATCCAGGCCCGTAATGTCAGGTCGGAGATTCAATCATGGCATGAAGCCCCTTGCGAGGGACTCTGCATAGCAGCAAGGCAAACACGAAGAAGGAAGGCTTCAATGAGAAAGACTAAGGATCTGCTCAAGTGCGCCCTATCTGCCATTTTGGCAGTGGCCATGGCGCTCGTGCTGCTGCCGGCAAACGCGCTGGCTGCAGACACCTACACGCTGACGCTCAAGGGTACCACTACGGGCCACACCTATGAGGCATACCAGATCTTCACAGGTGACCTCTCGACAGGAACTGATGGCACCAAGACGCTCTCCAATGTGCAGTGGGGCCCCGGTGTCACATATACTGGTACCGAGACAGCCTCCGAGGTTGCTGAGAAGCTTGCGAACAAGACGATGACCATTGAACAGCTTGAAGAGAAGCTCACACTCACGACGCCGGCTAAGACCGTCACGTCCGCTGAGGGCTCCACGGTCATCGATGGCCTCGATGCAGGTTACTACCTCGTGAAGGACAAGGACGGCACCCAGACTGACACCTCCGACGCCTACACGAAGTTCATTGTCCAGGTCGTGGGCGACGCCACGTCGGCCATCAAGTCTGGTGTCCCGACTGTGACCAAGAAGGTCAAGGACACGAACGACTCCACGGGGGTGACCTCTGACTGGCAGGACTCTGCTGACGCTGATGTTAACGACGACGTGTCCTACCAGATCAGCGGCACGCTGCCCAGCAACTATGCTGACTATTCGACCTACAAGTATGTCTTCACGGATACCATATCCAAGGGCCTGACGTATACCGCCAAGAACGCCAAGATCACGCTGTACAAGGATGCCGTGGACACCAAGGGTATCGACATCACCTCTCACTTCACCGAGGCAATTGCAGACTACTCTGGTACTGATACCAACTACACCGGCGGCCGGGTCCTCACTTGGACCGAGAATGACAAAGAGGGTCTGAAGGCCATCGACGGCATCACCAGCGAGTCCAAGATAGTCGTAACCTACACCGCCAAACTGAATTCCGATGCCAAGATCGGTGCAGCCGGCAATCCCAACAAAGTCGATCTCACCTACTCCAATAACCCGAACAGGGGCGGAGACGGCAAGACTGGTAAGACCCCTGAGGACAAAAACATCGTCTTCACCTACAAGGTAACCGTGAACAAGGTTGACCAGAACAAGAAGTCCCTTGCTGGTGCAGGCTTCACCCTGTACAAGAAGGATGCAAGTGGGAAATGGAACCAGGTCAAGCAGTACACCGCAGGCAACGAGACGTCCTTCGAGTTCAAGGGCCTCGACGACGGCGATTACAAGCTCTCCGAGACCAAGACTCCCACCGGATACAACACCATCAGCGATATCGAGTTCACGATTTCCGCACAGCATGATACGACCGCAGATGACCCAAAGCTCATCTCGCTTTCCGGCAACACGAAGACGGGCACGGCTACGTGGACTGTAGACACCAATGCTGGCTCCCTCTCGACCGATGTCGTGAACAAGAGGGGCTCTATTCTCCCGTCCACAGGCGGCATGGGCACGACTGTGCTCTATATCGGCGGCGCAGCTCTTGCTGCAGCAGCGGCCTTCGGCATCTACCAGCTCCACAAGAAGGACAAAGAGGCCTAAGGCCTAGCAAGTCTTTACGGGGTGGCAGGTAGCACGTGCCTGCTATCCCTTAAACGCTGGTGTGTATCGAGGAGGTGGCACGAGACATAGCAGAGAAGAAGACGGGTGCGGCAGAAGCTGTCGCAGAGGAAAGTGGATCTGATGAAGCAGTAGAAGCTGCTCTCCATGCCCCGCGCCGTCATTTCCATCATGGAAGGCACATGGCAGAGATCCTGCTTGGCTGTGTCCTTGTGGCTGGCATCGCGATGATACTCTATCCGACGGTCTCTGACTGGTGGAACGGCATGCACCAGTCAGAAGCGGTTGCCACGTACCAGAAGGCAGTCGCCGACACATCGGCCCAGAAGATGCAGAGGATGTGGGATGCGGCTGTCGCATACAACACCCGGCTTCCGCATGATGCCAGCAGGTTCGAGATGACAGACGAAGAGAGGGCAGAGTATGACAGTCTCCTCGATGTCACCGGCACCGGCATCATGGGATATGTCTCTATTCCAAAGATCAACGTGGAGCTTCCGATCTATCATGGCACGGATGATGCCACGCTCCAGATAGGCGTGGGACATATTCCTGGCTCCTCCCTCCCGGTCGGAGGAGAGGGGACCCATTGTGTCATTTCCGGCCACCGCGGACTTCCGTCCGCGCGCCTGTTCACGGACATTGACCAGCTGACCGAGGGAGACCTCTTCACCCTCAATGTCTGTGGAAAGTCGCTTTCCTATCAGGTGGACCAGATCAGGATCGTTCTGCCTGATGAGCTGGATGACCTGGCAATCGACGACGGCCTCGACCTCTGCACGCTCGTGACCTGCACGCCATACGGCGTGAATACGCACAGACTCCTTGTCAGGGGACACCGCGTATCCGTTCCGGGTAGGGTAGCGATCGACGGAGATGCCACACAGGTGAACCCTGTGCTTGCAGCTGCAGTCGTCACGGCAGTCGCAGCGCTCGTGGCTCTCCTTGTTCACGGCATCAGACAGAGACGGCAGGGCTTGAAGATATCTGCTCCGGCAGTGCAGAAGGGCAAGGACAGATGAAGCGCGAAGTTCTGAAGAGAAATGAAGGTCTGGAAGTGTTGGGACGCTATGTCACGCTCAGGCAGTTACTGATTACAGTGGTGGTAGCTGTGGCTGCAGCGCTTGCGCTCGTGCCGGGCGTGGCTCTGGCAGCTGTGCCGCCTACGACTGGCACGCTTACCGTCATGGGTGCTGTTGCGGGGCAGCAGTTCCATGCCTATCGTGTGGCCGAGATGGCAGAAGACGGCACGCTTTCAAATGTGCCTGCCTGCGACAAGGCGCTCGAAAGCCTTGGCTATAGCGCAGATGATCCGGCCATGAGCCCCGAGACGTTCGATTCCTCGACGAGCGCAGATACACTCCGCACGGCAGCAGAGACGCTCTCCGGCTGTGTGGCGCAGGACCCTTCCGGCTTCTCTGAGAAGGACGTCACTGCATCCGGCACCCAGGCGAGCTTCTCCGGCCTTGCACGCGGACTTTACCTTGTCGTGGCTGACCAGATAACGGTTGAGGGGATAACGTACACGGCAAGCCCGATTCTCGTGAGCGTGCCGCAGACAGTACAGAGCAGAGAGGCTGGCCAGGCTGTTGGTAGCTGGCAGACAGATGTGAGCGTTGCAGCAAAGATGGCGAAGGAGGAGAGGCCTTCCAATCGCTTCCGCGTCACGAAGCTCTGGAAGGATACGAGGACGAAAAGGCCCGAGTCCGTGCGCATCCAGATCATGGATGGCACAGAGCTCTACAAGGAAGTTACACTCGACGCCTCGAACAGCTGGAGCTTTTCCTGGGAAGGCGCGGGCGACTGGTCTGTGCGTGAGGTCGATGTGCCGGAAGGCTACGTGAGTTCCGTGAGCAGGATTCAGGATTCGAATGACGCCTCAAAGACAACCGGTTTCGAGATTACGAACACAGAGAAGTCGCCTAAGGAGACGCCCAAAGAGGGTGTCGCCGACATGAGCGATACGAACAGCCTGGTGCTGATGCTTTTACTTCTTGTTGGTGGCTGCGCTCTTATTGCAGCAGGCGTCGCAGTAAGCAGGAAGCACGGACGCCCTTGAACGAGAGGAAACGGAGAATAAGAACGTGACACCAGGCAGGATGTCTGAGCAGCAAAGCGGACACATGAACATGCGCGCAGAGTTGGAGCGATCATGAGCAGGATATTCGACAAGGCACAGAAGATGCTGGAGGACAACCGCCACAAGCGCAGCTGGCGCGGGGCAGCAGGGGCCTTGGGCATCGTCTTTGCCGCTGCTGTCGCAGCCCTTCTCGTCGGTACGGCGGTGGCACTCACGGGCGGTACGACGATGCAGGACGCCCTGACACAGGATTCCGCCCTCTTCTGGGAGTCCGCATCCGGCACGGAGACCGACTGGCAGAAGGTCGATGCACAGAAGCCTCTAGACGCCACCTCAAAGCTCCGCCTGCGTCTTGCTTTCAAGCTCGATGCCGGAGCGCTCAAGGCAGGAAGCGTCCTCGAGTATAGGCTTCCTGACAGTATCAAGCTCACGAGCACGGAGCCTGTCAAAGGGAATGTGTACACGGATGCAACTGTGAAGGACCCTGCTCGCACGGATGCAACGTCTATCGGCACCTATACGATCAAGGACAACGTTGTCGCTTTCACATTCGACGAGAGTGTATGCACGAAGAATGCTGGCTCTGCAGACGGCAAGACGGCAGGGGAGGCGCTCGGCGGATATGCTGACATCGACCTCACATTCGAAGATCTTGCGTGTGACGCAGATGGTACGGCCAAGCTTGCGCTTTCCGATCTTGTGAAGCTCGAAGTCACGAAGAAGGTGGAGACAGCATTGACAGAAAACGCTGCAGCAGAGAGCTCTTCTTCCGGTACGTCTACTACAGCAGAGGCAGCGTCCGTCGATACCTCTGACGAAGAGACGTCCAGCGAAGATGTTGCAGCCTCTGATGTCTCTGCCGAGGGGGCAAAGAGCGCAGCCAAGGCAGCACCAGTGCTTCTTGCAGCAAACGACAACAGCACGATTGACCTGACGAACTACATCACGAGCACAGAGGTGCAGAAGCTCGTGAACGGGAACTACCAGGATGCAACAGAGTTCAATGACGGCGATACCGTAAAGGTCTCCATCGCATACAAGCTTCCGAAGAACACTCTCACCTCGAACTCCAGAGTTGTCACGTATACATTGCCTGATGGCATCAAGCCTGCCAAGGCCACAAGCGGCAACATCGAGAGCGGCGGCAAGACGACGGTCGGTACCTATACGATCGACGCTTCCGGCAAGGCGACGCTGACCTTCAACGATGATTTCTCAGCAGACGGCGGAGCAGTTGTGGGCACGCTCAAATTCACGGGCACCGTCTCAAACAGCAGCACGTCGAGCGACAAGACCATCAACTTTGGCGGCAGCTCTTCCAGCATCACGATCAAGAAGCATAAGGAGACTCCGTCGACAGACGAGCATGATATCGCTGTTGCCAAAACTGCTACGTTGAGCCCGGACAGGAGGACTATCAACTACGAGGTGATAGCTTCCACGACTAAGGGTACTGACGGCGCCGTCACCATCACTGACAAGCTGGACAAGTACAACACTAAGAACGCCAACCCCACCTACGATGTATCGTCCATCGCGGTGAAGAAGATCGATGCCAATGGCACTTCGACGGCGCTGAACTCCTCCGACTACAAGTTGACGCTCGACAATACGAGCACCGACAGCAATGGCGGTCCCAACTTCAAGATCGAGAACCTTCCTGCGCTCTCTGCAGGTGAAAAGTATGTGGTCGCCTATGCCGCCAATGTCAATGCCACGAACACCGACACGGTAAAGGTCCCGAACAACGCGAGCGCCGGCTATGAGGGCAACATCCAGTGGAGTTCGAAGACCGTCGGCTGGGACAAGGATATTCAGAAGACCGGTACCTACGATGTGAACACCGGCCAGATTGTCTGGACAATCACAGTGAACCCGAATGGCGAGGATATCTCCAATTGGAGGGTCGTCGATATCCTGACCGGTGGACGCAAGCTGACTCAGAAATACTGCGTGAAGAGTGCAGATGGCTCCTTCAGCCAGTATTTCGGCAATGCCGGTGATACCTCGGTCGATTTCAGTTTCTCGAGCATCGCCTCCCAGCTGAGCGACACCCAAAAGAAGGGGAAGTTCTACATCTACGTCTATACGGATGCACCAAATGGTGACGGACAGGTGACCAACAGCGCTACCTCTACGAACGGTTTTGGCGAGACCACCTCAGGAACCGGTACCACGGACGTGAAGCACCGCTCCTGGGATGTCTCGAAGAAACATACGACCGAGCAACTCGACAACGATACCAAGGCTACGGAGCACTGGAACTCTTCGGTCACACTGCCGGAAGGTAACATCACATCCTTCACCTTTACCGACACCATCGAGAATGCGAGAGACGAGAACGGCAATGATATGGGCGCGGACAGCCATTACGCTATCGCGTCCGAGCTCGAGAAGGAGTTTGCGAGCACCGTAGTCGATGGCAAGAAGACGAATTCGGGCCACCTCTACATCAAGGTCGATGGCTACAACAGGTACTACTATGCTGGCTACAACCAGGCTGGTTCCTTCTATGACAGCTACTATGATAGCCAGGATGGCCTAACGCAGGACGTAGACATTAAGGTCACCTACTACGATGCCAATGGCGATGAGGTCTCAGCCAGTGACACCACGACGCATGTGAAGAGCTTCAAGGTCACTGTCACGCTGAAGGACAAAGTACAGGTCAAAGCTCAGACCATGGAGCTCGAAAGCTACACGACCCATGTAGACCACGCAAGCGCGGCTGAGGGTTCATCTTGGAAGATCTCGAATACTGCTGCCGTGGGCGACAAGAAAGCTACGACCACCTTCGACTTCGGCAATCAGAAGAAGCTCGACAAGCAGGTGAAGACGGGCAGCGAGTATGGTACGGATACCTACAAGAGCGGCGATACCACACTGAACTATGACAAGACCAACGGCGTGCTGACCTACCGTCTGCTGCTGAGCACGACGGAAGCGGATTCCGGCAAGACTATCATCGTCACCGATACGCTGCCTGATGGGGCGACGCTCGTGGATGGCTCGGTGCGCGCCAACTTCTTTGCTGACGAGAACAACCAGCAGACGACCAACTACAACGGGACCGACTTCAACGGCGACCAGAAGCCGCAGGCCACGACTTCGACGGTGAATGGCAAGACGGTCATGACTGTCACTATCCCAAACTACAAGTACTACGATGATGGCAATCATCAGTATTCCAAGATCGCCATCTACTACCAGCTTTCCGTGAAGGACGATCCTTCCTGGACGAAGGACAGGTCGAAGACCTATAGCAATACGGCGAAGTGGGACAGCCACTCCGCCACATCCAACACGACCATCAAGCGCAATGCGATGAAGGTTGCCAAGTCCGGCGAGCAGCTGGACAAGGATGGCAATCCGGTGAAGATTGGCACAGATGGCAAGCCTACCGTCACGCCTTCCGGCGAGGTACGCTACTACGTGGAAGTTAACACGGGCGCAGAGGACCTCGACCCCAATTCGGACGAGCTGGAGCTCACCGATACGTTGAATCTCGACACCGGCACGACGGAATCGTTGCAACCGAAGCTCGACCCCAACTCCATCAAGGTCTATGCGTATGACATCACGAAGGACCATCACTACGACGAGGGCAAGGAGATTGCCGACTATCGCGTGAAGTACGATGAGACCACGCACAAGATCACGGTCGAGCTGCCTGACAAGACAGCCTGCGTACTGGTATATGTCTACCAGCTCAACGACAGCTTTGTAGACGGCAAGACGATCTCCAACAATGCATCGCTCTCCGGCAAGTTCAGCGCAGACCATACCGTGACGCTCAAGGAAGTCGATTCTTCCGCCACGGCCGAGAAGGCGCGTCTTGTCGTCTACAAGACGGACGAGGATGACTTCCACCATACGCTTAAAGGTGCTACCTTCGAGCTGGACTACTGGGATACCGCTAGCGGCTCTTGGAACAAGATCAACACCCAGATGCCGCTGACTACCGATGCTAACGGTGCCATCACCTACGACCTCGAAGAGAACGCTGACAGCCTCAAGGCCAATACGCTGTATCGCCTGAAGGAGACGGAGGCTCCTGATGGCTATGCCTGCGACGCGGTGCGCTATTTCATCTGGAGGGCATCCGGTGTCTCTGCGGATACCGCCTACGGCGAGTCCAAGGCTGCGAATGCAAAGGACGATTCCGGCAACGCAATCCAGCGTTCCGCCATTGAGTTCTTCTCGCATGCCGGCGGCAACATGTATATTACGGACAAGTACACCCGCGTTACAGTGAAAAAGAACTGGGCGAACGATAATGGAACTACTGCGACCGCTCCTTCTGGTGCGAGCGTGCGGCTGCAGCTCTATCGCTCGACGAAGACGATGGATAAGGGCGATGCCGTTAAGGTCACTGTCACAAGCGAAGGGAATACTGGCCAGGAGAAGACGAAGCTGGATGGAACCTCTGATGGTGTGAAGTACGTCAAAAAGGGTACTGACTATACGTTCCAAATAGCTGGCTATAACGGGCAGACCTATACAGTCTACGTTGACGGTGTCGCGAAGTATACGGGCACGATTGACGCATTCAATACTCCAGTGCCGGTTACACTCAATGGTCTAACTTCAGACGTGACGGTCGATGTCAAGTCTGATAATTATAACGCGTTCTCACTCTCGTCCAAGTCCTGGCAGGATCCGAAGCAGATTTTGGATGGCTCCTCCAAGACAGTGGTGGGAGACTCCGTTACTGTGTCTGTGGCGGACAGCTGGATCCACAACTGGGACAACCTGGCTCAGGACGACGGGAACGGCCATGAGTATTACTACACCGTGGAGGAGCTGGGTTACACGGTGGATGGCACCTACTACGAAGCGGGTACAAGCTCCAAGTACGCTGTCTCCTACTTCAATAATGCTGGCATTCAGTCTGGCTCCATCACAGTGACGAACTCGATGCCGAAATCGTATGTCCTGCCTGATACGGGCGGTATCGGAACGCATGGGTATGTGCTTGCGGGTGCCGCCATCGCGATGGGTGCCGCTACAGTCCTAATGCTACTGAGGTACATGAGGAGAATGGAGTAAGCTCACCCTTTCCGGGCTCTCGCTACTTATGGTGGATAACGCTCTTGCATCCTCTTGAGCACGTGGTGCCCGGACAGCAGGATTTTACCGACGGAAGGCTTCGGCCCTAAGGCGCAGGATGGATGCTTAAGGGTGGATTGAATTTGTAAGTGCAACACTTTAAGCCGAAGCGCGATGGTTGCACCAAGTTCTGCAAAGTGCGCCGGAAACGTTGCGACAAGGCATGCAATTCGGCCCTCCGGAGCATCCAGGACGTCGGACCATGCGCTTTCCGACCATGGTGGGAATCGGCCCCCTCTCCAGGATTGCACAACTGCACAACTGTGCGCAACGGAGGGGGCCGGACGGATCTGCTGCTGCCGGCGGCTGCATGCCGCAGGCAGTGCATGCGGCCTATGCTACCTCAGATATGCATGCGGAACGAGTGTGGGCTTGAGCACCACGCTGTATGCGGGAATGCGCACGATTCCGAGTCTCGTGAGTGTCCTTCCGGTAGGGGCAATCCCAGCTCGTCGAACGGGCAGCTACCTATCGAGGCGAGTGGGTACGAGTTGACACGGCTGCAGGCGAGTGCCACGTCCCTGTCCACATGCCCCTTGGGGAATATCTTCCTTCAGCTGCTTGTGGTTGCGCTGCGTCTCCGATTTCTGGTTAGACTCCTGCGGGTCACATCAGAAGATGCGGCAGCACCTCCTCCCAGGGAAACGATGATTAATGCCTATGCCGGCCGCGAAAGGCCACGTGGCTGGTCCTTTCTGGCATATCATTGGGAATTAATCATCGTTTCCCTAGAGGACATTGCTCTCGAAGCCCCCGAGCTATACACGAAAGCTGCGGCCTATGCGCTCATGGGCTATTCGGAAATGGCGCAGGTTTGTCTCAGTCGATGCTCGGAAGCCGAGCGCAGGCAGATAGAGGGCTATCCGATCTCGCGGTTCTTCGTGAGCGAAAGGCCACGGAACTAGCTAACCATTTGGGAACCTTTTCCAACCCACTCACCACTGCTCCGCTCCGGGCTTTTGCCGGACCGGGTCTTGCCACGGGGCTACACGCGCCCTGGAAGTCAACCTGGGCAGGCCGGGGTCCGCCCCCTTCTCAACGGCAAGGCGATACGTGACGAACATATGAAGAGACCCGACAGTCAAGATGCGCAAAAAGTGTGTACCAAAATCGCGTACCAAAAGAAAACAGGCCACCAACTATGCTGATGACCTGGTCTTTTATGGTGGGCGTTAGAAGATTTGAACTTCTGACCTCTTCCGTGTCAGGGAAGCGCTCTCCCCCTGAGCTAAACGCCCGGATGCGTGCCGCCGCGCGTGGGGTCGCGCAGCGCGTTAGCTACTATACGAGAATGGGAGCGTTGGTGCAAACGAGAACTTGTCGCACGGGCAAACCGTTGAGACTTTGTGAACCGTGAGCGTATGCCCACCTCCATCCGGCGAGCGCCTCGCCGTTTGGCCCGCCATATGACCAACATTTCCAGGCCAGTAGCGCCTCGAACGGCTTTCCGCAAGCCTGCCACCCTACTCCTCGACGATGATGCGCAGCTTCTTCTTGCCGGACTTGGGAGGTTTCTCAGCCACAGGCCGCAATGGCTGAGAGGCTTGCGATTGTTGCGACACCCGTACCGGCTGCAGCATCTGCGCCGAACGAGGCGCTTGTGCTGGACGAACCCCAGTCTGCGCCGGTCGCATCCCAGCTTCACTTGCAGGACGGGCAAACTGGGGCGGAGTCCCAGCCCCACCCGCAGACGCCACGCTACCAGCAGGGACCGCGCCGCTCGCAGGTGCCACGCCACCCGAAGGCATGCCCTTGCCGGAAATCCTCACCTTGCCCGAGCGGCTCATCCTGACGCTGACCCCATCGGTACGACCGCCTGACCGACTCCCAATGCGCCCCCCCGTGAGAGTGGCGATGCGGCCACCCACACGACCGCCCACCCGCGATGCC
>ERZ772962.1494-NODE-1494-length-12531-cov-3.435476_pt1 | contig 12531 bp, 10 predicted proteins | sample MGYA00580676_ERZ772962 | MGnify/ENA primary metagenome ERZ772962 (study PRJEB29015, sample SAMEA2738049) | human oral metagenome | biome: human oral; feature: human-associated habitat; material: saliva | place: China | collected 2230 ...
TATTAATTTCAAGTTATAAATTAGAAATTTCAAATCAATCACAAATAAATCTTTAAATCGAAAGATTATAGGACATAATTGCTTCTTCAAGAGCTACTTCAAAAGAAGTCACTGTAGCAATTTCTTTACCTGAAAAAACAATGACAAAATTTCCTGATTTTTCTTTAATTTCGGCGATTGTTTTTTTTCCACTTTTAATGACAGCTCCGTCAGCTGTATCAATAATTTCAAGTTCAGTATCTTTTTTCTTTGACATATTAAACTCCTCAAAATTTGAAAAGTCTTTTTGACCTTCCAAATCCCTATTTTCTTTGAAATTTTTCTTTCTCAATCATATCATTTTAAAAGCCTTTTGTCACGCTCATTTTAATGACAGACTTGTCAGTATGTGCCATGCTTTCACTCTCTTTTACTGACAGAACTTTTCACTAGAATTGAATATAAAAAAATACTGACAGACTTTATTTCAAGAAGAAAAAAGTTCTGTCAGTAATTTTTATTATGATAATTCAGCAATAACAGCTTTAAGTTGTGCTTTTGTTTGAACACCAACAATGCGTTTTACTTCTTCACCATCTTTTTTGAACATCAATGTTGGGATAGACATAATGCCAAATCCTTGGGCTGTTGCTGGGTTTTCATCAACATCCATTTTGCAAATCTTAAGTTCTGATTCGTCAAGTTCTTCTGAAAGTTGTTCCAAAATTGGCGCTTGCATGCGACATGGACCACACCAAGTTGCCCAAAAGTCAATTAAAACAAGCCCTTCTTTTGTTTCTTCATCAAACGTTGCATCAGTAATATTATATTCCATTTTATCTCCTTCATTGAAATAATTTTCTTCAGTAAGACTATTCTAGTGTAATTCACTTAAAATTTCAAGAAAATAGATTTTGAGAAATTTATTATTTTACTTCAAAATAGCAATCGTTGCTCCAGAGCCACCAGCATTAATTGGTGCATATTCATAAGATTTAATATGACGGTGTTTTTGAAGTTTTTTCTGTACCATTTCTCGAATAACACCCGTTCCAATCCCATGAACAATCGTAATTTGAATCAAATTTGCAAGCAGAGCTTGATCAATATAATTATCCAATTCCAGTTCTGCTTCTTCATAACGCATCCCGCGTAAATCAAGTTGAGCTTTGACTTTAGAAGTCACCTTCTTGCTGACATTTTTAGTTTTGGCTTGAATTTGTTCTGGACTTTCAATCACTTCAAATTCATCTTCATTTAAACGAGTCGTGATTGAACCCATTTGAACTGTCCAACGTCCATCTTTTTCTAAACGAATCAATTTACCACGCTGACCATAAGAAGTGACATTAACTTCAGCCCCTTGCTTAAGTCCTCTTTGTGCTTTCGCTTTTTTCAAAACCTTATTTTTAGAAAAATCAATGGTTGGAGCCAAACCTTCAAGTTCTTTTCTAGCAGCAATAATTTCATGTGGTTTCAACGCTGCTTTATCATTGAGATTCTTCAAAATTTCTTGCGCTTCAAGACTCGCTTTTTTAACTACTTCTTGAGCTTCTTTTTGTGCTTTTTCTAATTCAAAATCGCGCTCACGATTAATTTGATGATAGACTTTCGTCAAATCTTTATGTAAACTTTGATTTTCTCGTTCAATTTTTTTAATATTTCTTGAACTTTCAATCACTTCACGCGTTTTTTCTTCCAACTTTTCAATCATCTGATTGACATCATGCTCACTGTCAGAAATTTGTTGACTGGCTACTGAAATAATGGTTTCTGGCAAACCTAATCTTCTAGAAATCTCCAAGGCATTTGAACGCCCAGGCACTCCCAGTTGCAAATGATAAGTGGGTTGCATCTTATCAATGTTAAATTCCATACTTGCATTGATTACTTGTTGCGTTTCGACCCCATAAGCTTTTAACTCAGGATAATGAGTACTTGCCATGGTTTTCACATTTCGTTCACGTAAATTTTCCAGTATGGCAATAGCAAGAGCCGCTCCTTCTTTCGGATCAGTTCCTGCCCCAAGTTCATCAAATAAGACCAAACTATTTTCATCTGCTTGAGCTAAAATATGAACAATATTAGTCATATGACTTGAGAAAGTTGATAAACTTTGCTCAATGGATTGCTCATCACCGATATCGGCAAAAATATCATCAAAAAGATGAATTCGACTGCCATCAGCTGCTAAAATTGGCAGACCTGATTGAGCCAATATTGTCAACAAACCAACTGTTTTCAAAGTAATGGTCTTCCCACCCGTATTAGGACCGGTAATAACAATCGTATTGAGCCCTGCATCAAATTTAATATCATTTGCCACAACAGTTCTTGCCTCAATCAAAGGATGGCGAGCTGCAAAAAGGGTAATATCTTTATCGGTTGTTAATTCTGGAAGTGTCGCTTTATTCGCTGCTAAATAAAGATACTTGGCACGAACAAAATCAATATGACCAATCAGCCAAGCATTTTGTCTTATATCAAAGCTATAAGGTTTTAATTGACTAGCAAGGTCACGATAAATTCTTGTGATTTCTTGACGTTCTTCAATCCTCTTTTGATTAAGTTTATTATTTAATGAAACAACCGCATTTGGTTCAATATAAAGCGTTTGACCTGAAGCAGACATATCATGAACTACACCTGCAATTTTATTTTTGTTTTCTGCTTTTACAGGAAGCACTTGTCGGTCATTTCGGATAGTGATGACATTCTCACTCAAAGATGAGAGATTTTTGGTCAGCATTTCCTGCATGATTTTCCGAATTTCTGATTGGTGACTCTTGATTGAAGCACGGATATGCATCAATTCGAGACTGGCATTATCATAAAGACTTCCCGCATTATCAAAAATTTCTAATTTTTTGACTAATGCTGATAAATCAACCAATTTTTCCAAAGTAATAGCTAGTGAAGGTGTTTCAACATTTTCAGCTTCATCAAAAAAGCGTTGAATATTAATCCCTAATTGAATCACTTTTTTTATTTCAACGAATTCCTTGCCTGAAAGACTGGCTTCAAGCTCTAGACGTCTGAGTATTTCTGTTAAATCATTTGTTTTTCCTAAATTTAATAGGCCATTTTCTTGGGTCAATAAGCGAAAATCAGCAACTTCATCAAAAAGGAGCTGAATTTTTTCCTTATCTGTCAAAGGTTTTAAATCTTTTAATTCTTGTTGACCCTGCGCTGTCGTCAAAGCATTCATGAACTGTTCTTTGACTTTATCATATTCCAATATTTGGAGAATTTTTTTATTCATTCTATTTAAATTTCAAGTTGTATCTGTAGATTTCTCCCCTAGCACTATCCTAGAGGATTAATGTGGACAATGTTTTCAATAAAAAGGTTTTGCAAGATTCCTGATGAAATCGGTGTATGTAAAACCATAAAACGAGCTAGAAAACTAGCATCAAGTTGACTTTGAACCGCTGCGATAGGAACCAAACTCAAGACCATCAAGACCATTTGTAAACCAAAATAAGTCGCCGCAAACCCTAAAATTCCAGCAATGATTTTTCCATTTCTTCCCAGAGGACTAAGTGCAAAATGTAAAAATAAACCGATAAGACGGATAATAGCATAAACGACAATAAAAATTGCTAAAAATGAAATGCTCGCATAAAAAGCATCATCGAGTTGAAAAAGAAGCTTATCACTAAAAAGTAAGAGATGTGAGTTTTCTGTGGCATTTGAAAAAGGAACCCAAATACTCAATTTTTGTGCTAACTCTTTGTAATTACTGGCTGCAATGAAGGCCGCAATAATCGTACCAAAACTGTAGATAACTTGTAAAATCAAGCCTCGTGAGTAACCAACCATGAAAGCCCAAACCAAGGCTACTAAAATAATCAAATTTAATATCATCAAACATTCCCAATTTATTTTTATTTTGCTTTTTAAACAAAGCACTCATAAAACTTGGCTCATTTTTATCAATGAAGCTAAGTTCAAGTCATTTTTCTTTCTCTATTATACCGTATTTCATAAAAAAAACGTACCCCTATTTAGAATACGCCTTTTATTTTAAAAAATGGATGAAGAATGTCCCCCTCTAAGTGGGTGGTCAAATTCAAGTTTTTTCGTCATAGCATTAATCGCATGGACTGCTTCACCAAAACCAACGGACATCAAGGGCATTTTCCCAGGATAATCACTTGCGTCTCCTGCGACATAAAGTCCCTCAATATTGGATTGCATCATTGAATCTGCCTTAACACGACCATTACGACTGACTTCTAAGTTCTCAGCTAAAGTCACTTGATTTGTTAAAAAACCATAATTAACCAAAATTTTATCAATCGAAATGTTCAAGTTTTCTTCTGATTTTACTTTTTTTAATTCTAATTCATTTCCAATCAAATTTGAAAAAGTATAAGGCGTATGAACTTGAACATTAGAATTCATCACTCGGTCAACTGTAATTTCATGACCACGAAAAGCAGTTCTTCTATGAACCAAATGAACATTTGTAGCTACTTTTTCAAGCATTAATGACCAATCTAAAGCCGAATCTCCTCCACCAAAAACCGCGACATTTTTTCCCTCAAACTCTTTTAGAGAAGTGATAAAGTAAGATATTATTCCTTCATTGGCTAAAGTTTCTTCGTTATCAATTCCTAACTTTCGAGGTTTCAAAAGGCCGGCACCAGTCGTCAGCAAAACGCCTTTGGCTCTTCTGGTTGATTTATCAGTCGTTACAGAAAAAATCTCCTCTTCTTTTTCAATTTTTTGAACGCTCTCCCCAAGAAATAATCGATGAGAGATTTGTGCTAGTTGTTCTAAAAGATTTTTTGTCAAATCTGCCCCTGTCACTGCTGGTAGGCCAGCAATATCGTAGATTAATTTTTCAGGGTAGAGATTTTGGGGTTGACCTCCTGGAACTTGCGCTGATTCAATTATTGCAACTGATAAACCGCGCATTCCTGCGTAAAAAGCCGCGTATAGACCAACAGGACCTGCTCCAACAATAATTAAATCTAATTCTTGCATATCAAACTCCTTAACAATTTATTCATTTAATCTATTGAATAAATTCTTTTTATCATCTCTCTATTATTGCGACTTTTCTCTCAAATGTCAAATACTTTTTACTTTAAATAAAAAAAGCCCTCAAAAGGGCTCGATTTTTATTTAGTAGAACGGCGAGAAAAGATTTCATGATCCAAAACTAATTGATTTTGTTCAACATCTTCTTTAAGCATTAATTTTGTCAAAAGGCGCATTGCTACTGCTCCCAAATCGTAAAGGGGTTGGTTAACAGAAGTTAAAGTTGGATATGTATATTGAGTAATTGGTGAATTTGCACCTGAGATAATTTCGAAATCTTCAGGAACTTTCACTCCTTTATCCATCATTGCAGATAAGAGTCCAACGGCTACTGTATCATGTGATACTACTGCAGAAGTTGCTCCTCGCTCAAGTAAACGTTCAGCAAGTGCTTTCCCCTGTTCATAGCTATAATTACCTTCAAAAACGAGGTTTTCATCGAATTCAATATTTGCTTCAAGCAAAGCTTCTTGATAACCAACCATACGTTCTGTATTTTCAACGTCTTTCAATGAACCCATGATATAAGCGATTTTTTTATTTCCACTATCAATCAATTTTTTAGTTGATTGATAAGCAGCCAAATGGTAATCAATATTAACAGATGGAATTTCTTTATCTCCATCGATTGTTCCAACTAAAACAACAGGTGTTCTTGAATTTTTGAGGGAAGTTCTAATTTTTTCATCTAAAGATGAACCCATATAGACGATTCCATCAACTTGTTTTGATAAGAAAGTTTCTAAAACTTTTTCTTCTTTTTCAACATCATTATCACTATTAGCTAAAATCATGTTGTATTTATACATGGAAGCGATATCATCAACCCCGCGAGTAATCGCTGCGAAGTAAGTTGAAGTGATGGTTGGCAAGATAACACCAACTGTTGTTGTACGTTTACTTGCAAGTCCACGCGCAACTGCATTAGGACGATAGTCAAGCTCAGCAATAGCTTCTAAGACCTTCTGGCGCGTCTTTTCCTTTACGTTTGCATTTCCATTTACAACACGACTAACAGTTGCCATTGACACTCCGGCGACACGTGCCACATCATAAATTGTTGTTGTTGATTCTACCATAATTGGCTATCCTCTTTCTTTTCTTTTTATTCATAGTATTTATGAAAACCATTTTCATTTACAAATTATATCATTAACTGTAAACCTTTTCAACCTTCAGCTATGTTTTTTTACGTGATTTTTTAATAAAAATAGCGTAGAATAGGGGATATAGTGTTTTTTATTTTCATGAGAATTTAAGAAACTCATTTTCATAAATATTGGAGGAACCATTTTGAGCAAAATTGAACGTATTTCAGCTTTTCTGAATGACAAGGAAGTCGATATGACTTTCATCACTAATCCGACAACTCTAAATTATCTAACAGGGCTAGCAATTGATCCCCATGAACGAATTGCTGGGCTGATGATTTTTAGAGATTCAACTCCGATGTTATTTACTCCTGCTTTGGAAGTGGAAAAAGCTAAAGAACACACAAGTGGTCTGGATATTTTCGGATATGAAGATTCTCAAAACCCTTGGGAAGTTGTTAAAAATCATGTAAAATCAGATGTTAAATCAATTGCTGTTGAATTTTCAGATATTCCTTTAGCTAAAACTGAAGGGTTGAAAGCACAATTTGGTGATATTAATTTTGTGAATTTGACTCCTTTGATTGAACGGATGCGTTTGATTAAATCAGCAGATGAAATTGAAAAAATGAAAGTTGCTGGTGATTTTGCTGACAAGTGTTTTGAAATTGGTTTTGCCACTGCTGCTGAACGTAATGGTGTGACTGAATCTGATATCGTTGCAAAAATTGAATACGAAATGAAACGTATGGGTGTTCCACAGATGTCATTTGACACGCTTGTTTTATCAGGAGCTCGCGCTGCTAATCCACATGGTGCACCTGAAAATGTTGAAATTCAAGAAAATAAACTTTTGCTCTTTGACTTGGGTGTGATGAGTGGCGGATATGCTTCTGATGCGACACGTACAATCGCTATTGGTCAACCTAATGACTTTGACGCTGAGATCCATAAAATCGTTAAGGAAGCTCAACAAGCAGCCATGGACTTCATTAAACCTGGTGTAACTGCACATGAAGTTGATGCTGTTGCTCGTGACTTAATTACTAAAGCAGGATATGGGGAATATTTCAATCACCGACTTGGGCATGGTATCGGAATGGACGTTCACGAATATCCATCTATTGTTGCCGGAAATGACCTCGTAATTCAAGAAGGAATGTGTTTCTCTAACGAACCTGGAATTTATATTCCAGGTAAAGTAGGTGTGCGTATTGAAGACTGTCTTTACGTAACAGAAAATGGTTGTGAGAGCTTCACTCATACTGACCATGACTTATTAATTTTCTAATCGATTAATTGATAAAAGTAAAAAACTTTCGCTGATTTTGGCGAAAGTTTTTTTGTCAGTAAATTTCTGTCAGTAAAAAAAAATAATCATCAAAATGATGATTATTTTTTATTTTCTAAGCATCATAATCTAAGTTGTCAGCATGACCAGAACCATTCCCAACAAAGAAACCTGTTTTAGCATTGATTGATACTAAATACCGACCATCTGGTGCATAAAGATTGTAATAACCACTAACAATTCCGGCTGGGAAACCTTGGGAACCATTGGTTGTATGAATCGCTGTTGGAACTAAAATATAATTATCTCCTGTAATATAGCCGCGTTCACGGGCTTTATTCAGAACCATTTCTTTAATTCCAGCTCCCCATGTGAAAGCAGGATCATTCGTGTTGACTCCAGCTTGAGGTTGGACACGTGCTGCTGATACTTCTAAATTAACTCCGTTGCTACTCAAACCATTAGCATTACTACTTGTGCTGGCATTTGTACTTGAACCTGCTGAAGCTGCTGACGAAGGAGTCGTCGTAGAATTGCTTTGACTAGCTGTACTTGATGTAGAACTTTGGCTAGTAGCTCCTTGATTCGCTTTGGCTTCTGCTGCACTTGCAGACGCTTTAGCTGAACTTTCCTTAGCAACTTGGCTCTTAGCTAAATCAATGGCTTGTGTCAGTAATTTATTCAGGGTTTCATTGGTTGTTTTAGGAGTTTCTGGAACTTTTACATTTGCCACTACTTTAGCTGATGAATCAAGTTTTCCGTCAGTAATTGCTGCGCTAGTAAAGAGAACATTCACTTTCTTAATCGCATTAATTTGGTCTTTTAGGCTTTCTGTATCAGAGACTGCATTTGACCATACCATGGAATTTTTGTGAGCATCAACTAAAGTTTCAAGAGCTGATAACTTGCTAAATTGACTATTTTTCAAAATAGTATGTGATTTGTCAGTGAAAAAAGCATCGTATTGTTTCTGATATTTATCTAAATCACTCTGACTGCTTTGCGAAGTTTGAACCGTTTTCCCTTTTTGATGACTATTATATTGGGCAAATCCAATCGCTCCAGCTGCAATTAAGACAATTGCACATAGACCAATAATGATTGGTTTTTTACGATTTTTTGACTTTTCGTCAGTAATTTTTGCCGCATTTTCTTCTACTTTATCTGCTTTAAAGGATGTTGTTTCAGCTAGTAAGTGAGGTGAAACTGATTCAGCAGTAATAACGTTATCAGGAATATCACTTTTTGTCTCTTTTGGTGACTCTGTCACTTTTTCCTCAGCTCCCGATTCAAGGGCTTGATTATTTTCAGTAGAATCTTCTTTTGAATCAGCTTTAATTTCTTCTGCTGGTTCTTCTGTTACTTTTGGTTCAACTTCTGATTTTTCGTCAATTATTGAATCAGTTTTAGTGTCAGCGTCAGTTTCAGAAATTTCTGGTTCACTTGGCTCGTCCATTGGAACTTCGTTTGCTGACATCATAACTGGTGTAGCAACTGCCTTCTCATCTTGTGGACTTTCGGCTTCTTCTTCGTCAGTTGGTTCAGTTTTCTTGACTTCTTCAACTTGCGGAGCTTCTTTTTGCTCTGGCAAAGTACTGACAGGAACGTCAACCATCACAACAGGATCTAAAACTAAATCATTTTTTGATTTTTTAGTTTCTTCGCTTTCCTTGTCAGCAACTTCTAAGTCTTTATTTTCTGCTGACAAATCAGAATCAGAACTGTCAGTAACTTTTTCAGTTTCAATTTTTGAAGCTGCTAATTCCTCATTCCCGTCGATTTCCTCTTTAGAAACTTCTTGAAGTTTTTCTGACTTAGCTTCTTTTTCTTCTTCAACCGGAACTTCTATATTTGTACGTTCTGCCTGAATGAATTCATCCAAATTTTTACTTTTAGCTTCTTCAATTTCTCCACGGTGCTGACGAATATATTTATCTAAAACAGACTCATTTTCTTCATTTTCTTTATCAACACGTTTTGATTCTGCAACAATTTGCCCTACGGTAAAATCTTGTAAATCATGAAGTTTCAAAGTTTTTTCACCAATTTGTTGCTCGTTTTTTGGCTTGTTATTGTTATTTTTGTTTTTGTTTCTATTTTTTTTATTTTTGTTTGACATTTTTCCTCCGAATAAGATTCCCACTATTCCAATAAAATGGTGAATCAGACAACGAGAGTTGCTCAAACTCGTCTGAATTTTTACTGACAGCCGTCATCACTAAAAATTTATTGTTCTAGTAATAGCTTTTTGTTCTGTCAGTAAAATTTATTTCATACGTTTTCCGAAATACATATACAAATCTGTTCTAAGTGTTCCGTTATATAGTTTGCGTTTTTTAGTTGCTTTTGCCCCATAATGCTTTTCAAAAGCGACATCACTCGTCAAAATGTATTTACTCCAAGTTTCTAGTGGCGCAAAAGTTTTACCCATTTCACCATAAAGAGCTGCAACAGCTCCTTCATCTTCCAAACGCACCCCATAAGGCGGGTTAGAGACTAAGACACCGTCAAGCTTATCAGTTCTAAAATCTTGAAGTCGCATTTGTTTATATTTTATCACATCTGAAAGGCCTGCCGCAAGTGCATTATGTTTTGCAATTTCAATCATTTTTCCATCAATATCAAAACCTTGAATATCCAATTCTAAATCTGTACGAACTTGTTTTTTGGCCAAAGCTTTTTCTTGTTTCAAAATTTCTTCATCAAACCAAGGCCATGCAGTAAAAGCAAAAGGACGATTCATTCCTGGTGCCATATTTAAAGCCAGCATTGCTGCTTCAATTGTAAATGTTCCAGAACCACAAGTAGGGTCAACAAAAGCACGACGAGGATTTGCTAACCAATTGGTTAATAAAATAATCGAAGCTGCCATATTTTCTTTCAAAGGAGCTTCTCCTTTTTCTGAACGATAGCCTCGTTTAAATAAAGAATCACCAGTCGTATCAATCAATACAGTTGCCATATCTTTATGTAAAGCAATCTCAATTGAAAATTTAGCTCCATTTTCAGGAATTGGAACACCTTCAGGACGATGATAAGTCGTCTGTAATTTTTTGACAATCGCTTTTTTAGTGATACTTTGAATTGACGGCTCATTATGTAAAGTTGATTTCACCGCTTTAGCTTTGCTGACAGGAAATTGGCTTCCAAAAGGAATAAGCTCTGCCCAGGGAAGCGCATAAACATTTTCAAACAATTCATCAAATGTTCTAGCTTTAAATTCCCCAACTACAATTTTTACACGGTCAGCCGTTCTTAACCAAAGATTCGCCTTAGCAATTGTTGCCAAATTTCCCTCAAAGAAGACACGTGAACGGTCGTCAATTGAAACATTTTCAATTTCCAGATTACGAAGTTCGCGAGCAACTAAACTCTCTAAACCACTTGAAGAAGTTGCTAATAACTTGAATTTCTTTTGCATTTTTTAACTTTCCATTCTCTGCATAAAATGAGCAGAGATAATTCTATCTATTTCAATTAAACATTATTTATCAAAAAAAGCCGAGGCTAAAAGCCCCAGCCTGTGTCATACAGTTTTCTATAAGCCATGTTTTGTTCCAGTTCAATTCACATTCGTGAATCCCCCCTTCGATAATCATCTGTCTGCCAAAATTCTTAATTTCAGCCTCGACCACGCCTTCATTTTGGCTAGTCAAGTGCCCCGACCATAAGTTTGGGTTGCTCGCTTGAGGGGTTTACCACGTTCCATTCTTAGAGTTTCCTCTAAGACTCGTCTCTATGGCACTTTTACAGGCTACTCACGCATATCAAAAGACTTAGCGTTTTGGCCAGCCGTTAGGCATGACGCTCCTACCTAGGTTTATTGTTTGACCTAGCACAATCACTGCGTGCATCTCAGCAACGCGCGAGCATGGACTTTCCTCACGATTTACAAAAAAATCGCGCGATTATCCGAAAACTGTTTTTATCAAAAATTAAGCAGAACAATAAAGTTCATTTACCAAAATCTTTGCCTTCACATCTTGTGAAGTTTGCAAAAAGGTTCATTGCTAAACCTAATGCAGAACATAAAACATTTCAATTTTATATTTTCTTAGTTGTTTTCACTAGCAATGCCGTTAGGTCCAAATACCGCTTGTTCTAAACGATTAATTCGTTTGAGTAAATCAAAATTACTTGGATTACGCATTTCCACTTTTGGTTTACTTGAACGTGCTTGAAGAATTTGGTTAGGGTCAAAGCGTTGTGTGTCATCAAGATTTGCTTGATTTGGTTTAGAAACTTGCATTTCTAATTCAGCAATCTTTTTCTTCAAAAACTCATTTTCCTCTTGAAGACGCAAGTTTTCAGTCTGATAAGTTTCATAATCAGCAATAACATCATCAAGGAGTTCATCGACTTCTTCTTTATCGTAACCACGCATCTTTGTAGTGAAGTCTGCTTCATAGATATCTTTAGGCGTAAATTTAAATGTCGGCATTTTTACCTCTTCATCATCATTATAAAATGTCCATTATTTATGATAACAGATTTTCAGTTTTTTTTCAAGGTCAACCTGATTAAAGTGATATCAAAAAGATAGGATTTATCAGCTGCACTTGTTTTTATATCAAAATCAAGTTTAATTAAATCAGAAAGTCCATTTTTTAGGGATTTAACGTTTAATTTTCTAACCAATTGATTGGCCAATTTTACAGGATAAGGGTGCATTTTTAAAAAGGCAACTTGTTGATTTTCTTGCCAACCCTTGGCTTGGAAAAGTTTGACTTGTAAATACAAACGATAAGAATTTGTCAAAATAGCTAAAATTTTAATTAAATCTTCCCCTTGCAAGGTCAAATCATGCACTAAATCACGCGCCTCATCAATTTTTCCTTTAAAAATTAAATCAGTTAAGGCAAAAATATTATCTTGTAGCGATTTTGGAACGACTTTTTCCACATCATCAAGTGTCACTTCTCGCCCTAGTGCATAAGTTTGAACGAGGTCAATATTTTGCTTCATTACTGAAAAATTATCATTTGATTTGGCGGCAATTAAACTCAAAACTGCCTTTGGTAAAGGACTTATTTGACTAAAATATTGAATTAATTCTTGACTCTTTAATTCTTGTGCTTCAAGCAAAGCTGCTTTAGCTTTTATTTTTTTAACAACTTTAAG
>ERZ772962.1496-NODE-1496-length-12526-cov-4.543741_pt1 | contig 12526 bp, 8 predicted proteins | sample MGYA00580676_ERZ772962 | MGnify/ENA primary metagenome ERZ772962 (study PRJEB29015, sample SAMEA2738049) | human oral metagenome | biome: human oral; feature: human-associated habitat; material: saliva | place: China | collected 2230 ...
ATCTTCTAAATCAATTAACATTAGTACTCTCCTTCTTGTCATTAATATTTATTATACTATATTATAAAGTAAAAAAATAATAAAATTTAATCTCTCCTGGTACAGTTTACTTAGTGAATAAAAAATAAGGAGAATAACTGTAGAAATATATAATAAATGATTCCACTTCTAAAGACAATCTAATTGATAGAGTTAATTTATACAAAGAAAAGATAGAAGAAGCTTTAGCACGTATAAACAGGGGTAAAACTAAAACCTATTCTTTGTTAGTAGAAATTAAAAAATCACTTTAAGATAAAATTAAAATTGGTAAAAATATAAAGTTGACTACTTTAAAAAATATGTTAGTAAATTACTATAACTCATTAAAATTTACTTTAATACGAAGTAGTTTTAAAAATAGTAGTCACCATAAAGATGATTTAGAAACTAATCTTAGAGAAGCACGACATGAATTAGAATATTTAAAATGTGTGATAAATTAATTTTTATATAAATGTCTTAGAACTTATTTGTAAATATGTCTCATTTCCTTCTACTAAAAAATTAATTTTGACAAAAAATAAGTTAAGTTAATACTATATCCCTAAAAAGATAAATCAAAAAATTAACTTTTTGGGGATAAGTATATATTCATTATTTTTTCTATAAAAATTATTCTTTTATTTTCCACTCTTTAATCTTTTCATAGGCATCTTTTTTAAATTTACCTAATGAGCGATTAATAAGTTCATCCTCTGGTTTAAATACTATATCATCATAAATAAGTTTATCAATTTTATTTTCAATTTTATTATCATCTAACGAAAGTATATCTTTTAAGAATTTTCTATATTCAGTACTATATTCTTCCTCTCTTCTAACCATCTCTTTTACTTCATGGTTATGGACTTCGTAGGCTCTATCTAGCTTTAAAATGTTAATAATATCATTTTTTAAATTCGGGCAACTTTCTATATCGTATAACTTATAATCTAAATAATGTTTAATGCTAATCTCATACTCATTTGAGTCCTTGATTATATCAAATTTTATATTATATTTATCATTTTTTAAATATGGATTTATTTTTAAATCACGTGCCCCCTTAAGTCTATTGCAGGTACTACAGCTTGGTATGAAATTGTAGAGAGAAATGGCAAACATCGGAAACTTTTTTTTATTATAAAAATGATCAATTTCAGAGCCAAGATATTTATCTCTACTATTAATATAGTTTCTATTACAATATGGACAAACTACCAAGCCATTACCTTTAGAGTCTATAAAATTTTTCACCATAAAAATATTTATTTTTTCTAATTTTCCATCTATTTTAATTTCTTCAGATAAACTACATATTTTCACCATAATAGAGAATCCTTTGCTATGATTAGTTTTATTTTTACTGACAAAATTTTCCATTTTTTGAGGTTCGATTAATATTAACTCTCTAAAATACTCATAAAAGTTATTAAACTTTTTACCTTCAATTTCATTAACTAAGTTTATAACCTCATAACTGTTATTTTTAATTGCCTTATCAATTTTCGAAATAAAGCATCTATACCATTCTTCTTTTTTATAGTCCTGAAAAGTAGATTTTTCTATTTTGTCCATTAAAAAACTGTTACTAATTCCAAATTTTTCTTTAACAAACTTTTCTGTGGTAGACTGTTTAGAAATTTCTTTAAAGTAATCTTCTTCAAAGTAGTATTCAATTATTAGATTTCTTATTAATTTTTTATTCTTACTGTTACACCCAAAACAGTTTTTGAATTCTTTATCATATTGATTTATATTAATACGAGGAATTTTTTTATTTATATATTTACTAATCATAAATTTAATATAAGCATCAATAAATTTTGATGAATAGTTAGGTAATTTTAAGTGCATCATTGAGAATTCCCCTCCTTAAGATTACGAAGTTTATTTTGAAGTCTTTCAATTTCTCTTTCAATATCATCAATGTCATCAATATTTTTTTCATAATCTGGATATGCACTATTAAATAATTCTTCTAACTGATTAGCAATTATTCTTTCACCTACTGAAGCAATAATTTTCCGAGCAATTCTTCGACCATCTTCATCATTCTTTCTATGTTCATAATATATACTATCTTTTCTAATTTCTACTGAACATTCTTTACTTCTCCACCTCAAATACTCAATAGTATCCTTTATTTTTTGATATGCGTATTCTCCCATCAGTTCATCTTGATTTAGAAAAAATGAATTTTTAAAAAGTGTATATATATTTTGTCCAAAAGTTTTTTCATAAGTTCTATCATTAGAATCATCCCAGTCTTTCGATAGAAATATAATATTTTCTATAAAAATATCTGATAAAAAGATTGGTGAGTGAGTTGTAATGATTATTTGCAAATGTTTGTCTTCAAAAATTTTTTCAATAATAGGTAAAGCTGTACTCACCCACTTTCTCTGCCATCTTGGGTGTAATCCAAGATCAACTTCGTCCAAAAGTAGTAAGTAATTTTCAGCATCTTCTCCTCTAGTTTCCTTATCTTGAAATGATAATTTCGCTGAATATAAATTTGAAAAAGATTTTAACAATGCTAGTTCCCCTGAACTCAGCCCTTTCCACCTTATTTTTAAATATTCATCAAGTTTAAACTCACTTACCTCATAGACATGGTTTACAAGTGATGTTAAGGTTTCAAAATCTGTGTTAGTTTCATGTAATTTGTACAATACATCCATAATATCCTTTAACTTACCGATATTCTTATTAGATATCCCAATCTTCTCTAGTGTTATCCATAACCTATCAGGATTTAATTTATGTTTGATAACGTATCCAGAATCCTTTAACTCGAAATAGGAAGTATAACTTAACGCTTTAGCAACTCGTGTACAAGGATCCTTTATTTTCTCCCAAATCGTCTTCCAGCTATTAAAATTGGTGTCATCAATTTTTTCATAAAATGACTCTAGTTCCTCAACATAAGAATCTAAGCCACCGGTATGTTTATAAAATTCTAACGAATATTTATATTTTTTCAACTTATCTAGAATAGTATTAATTTCACTTCTATACTCATCATTTTTTGTACCCCTCATTCTTCTATACTCAAAATACAGATTCATAATAAAAGTTAAATGCCAAATTTCTATCCATTTATCCGTATATAAATATAAATCTTGTTTAAATTCGTCTATTTCTAGAAATTCATCAATATTGTATTCTGGAGATAGAAAACGGTCTTTATCAACACCAATTGATTCATATTGTAACGTAATATTTTTAGAATTTTTCAAACATGATAGATGAAATTTTAAAAGACTTTCATTTTTTTCAAAGTTATTATTATCATATTCACGGTCAATTGTGTTACTTATCAGTATTGAAAAATAATCAATTAATCTTTTATTGATAGCATTTTTTTCTTTATCACTTACTTGCAGTGAATTAACTTTATCTAAAAATTCTAGTTGTCTACTAGTATACGGTAATCTATATCCTTGAAAATCTACAATTACTCCTTTTTGTGTATAATCTACAAATTCACTGATTCTTTCTTTGAATGCTGTAACAAATTTAATTTGATTTATTGTTTCTAATAAACCAATAATTTCTCTGTTTTCTCCAATTTCGCCTATATCCTTAAACAAAGTTGCATCAATTACATTTGACATAATATAATAACTACCAGTCGACCATTCCTGTGTATTTGAGAATTTGATTATATTCATAAGTTTGTATGAATTTTCATATATAATATCGCTAGGACACTCACTTCTATCTTGAATTAATACTTCATGTCTCCCAAACTCACGATATACAATAATTTTATTATTTTGTTCAAATACTAGGTAATCCCATCCCCTTTCTTTCTCCCTATAAATCTTATTAATTATCGTCGTTTTCCCTGATCCGTTTTCTCCAACTATTACAGATAAATCTTTTAAATTTTTAGTATATGGAATTTGAACCGCATTATTTTTCTTGACTTCAAAATAATATTTACCTTCAGAATCACGTTTATAAACACCATTCTCCATAACATTTTTTATCTGAACATCTGGAAGAAAATTTATTATTTTATATTTATTATCTTCCTTTGAAATACTACTTATTTCACTTATTACAGCTACTAATCTTATTTTTTTATATTTATTCATTGATCTCACCTCGTTTTATCGCTCACTTATTGCACTATATAATAACGGTTTTTACGAAACAATTAAATACACGATACGACAAATGCCTAATACTAGCAACATACTTCTATTAACGCAACTTAGTATTTTAAAAGAATTAATTTTTTATATAAAACTGTAATATTCATAAATAAATTTGTTAAAAATTATTTATGTCTTACTTTTCATATAAATAGTAGGTGTTATAAATTTTTTAACTCTTTAATTTATTAATTCACTATGAAAAGATTATAAATTTAAATTCGAGGTTGGTTTTTTCCTTACCTCGAATTTAGTATATACTTTCTTATTTTTACTTCACAACTTCTATTAATGCTTGTTTTACTAAGTCAAACTCTCTTGTACGAAGTGTTCTCATATCAAAGATAAGCTCGTTATCTTTAATACGTGTAATAATTGGAATTTCTACTTCTAATAAACGGCGTTCAATATCTGTCGCACCTAGTCTTGGATGCTCCAATTTAACCACAACACTATCTAAGTAACTTGCTGGATAGCTTCCGCCACCTACTTCTGCTTTATCTTCAATTATTGTAATCTTAAAGTCTAAGTCGCTAAGTCTTGTTTTAAATACGTCTGCTTTAGCAAATAAACGTTCTTTTGATAATGAAATCATGTGTAATGTAGGAATGTGTTCCAAGGCTTCTTTTTCATCTAGATATAATTTCAATGTAGCTTCTAGAGCTGCTAGAGTCATCTTATCTACGCGTAATGCACGAGTAAGTTGGTTCTTCTTCATTTGTTCGATATATTCTTTTTTACCAACGATAATACCTGCCTGTGGTCCTCCAAGAAGTTTATCTCCGCTAAATGTTACGATGTCAATACCACTATCCAGAACCTCTTTTACAGTTGGTTCATAAGGTAATCCATATTTAGAAAAGTCTACGAACTGCCCGCTTCCTAAGTCGTTTATAGAGACTAGTTCATTCTCACGTGCAAGGTAAGATATCTCTTCATTAGATACTTCTTTAGTAAATCCTAAAATCTTATAGTTACTAGTGTGCACTTTTAACAATGCTCCTGTATTGTCATTAATTGCATTCTCATAGTCTTTTAAGTGTGTTTTATTTGTAGTACCTACTTCAATTGGAGTACCACCACTTAGTTTTATAATTTCAGGAATTCTGAATGCTCCACCGATTTCTACCAACTCTCCACGAGAAACTACTATTTCTTTATCTTTAACTAGAGTATTTAATGTTAATAATACCGCCGCTGCGTTGTTATTAACAACAAGTACATCTTCTGCACCTGTTAATTTTTTGATAATATCAATAAGATGAACATAACGACTTCCACGTTTCTTATTATCTATATCGAATTCAAGATTAGAATAGTTAAATGCTACACTCTCAATATTTTCTTTAATCTTCTGACTTAGTAAGCTACGACCTAAGTTTGTATGTAATATTGTCCCAGTTGCATTTATAACTCGACGTAAAGAATTTCTGTCTTCTTTTTTTACTATTTGTGTAACTTCTACTACAATTTTCTCTAAACTTGGAACTTCAAATAATTCTTCATTTAGTATTTCTTGTTTAATTCTATCAATATATTCTTTTATCGCTGATTTCACCGCTACTTCTGCATATTCATTTATTAGTGCTTTTACTTCATCTAATAATAAAATCTTATTTATTGCGGGAATTTGTGATAATAATTGTTTTGACATAATAATTCTCCTAAATTTCTTTTGCTAATGTTTTTATAGCATTAATAGCATAGTCCACTTCTTCTTCTGTATTCATACTAGAAAAAGAAAATCTTACTATTCCTTGTTCTTTTGTCCCTAATACCTCATGCATCAGAGGTGCGCAGTGTGCTCCAGGTCTAACAGCAATATCATATTCTTCAGCAAGTACATCCGCAACATCCGAAGCTGAAATACCTTTGAAGTTCAATGAAACTACTGCTGTACGTTCTTTTGTAAAATCTCCATAAAACTCTAAACAATCTAAGTCTTTTAATTCGTTATAGAATTTGTTCGCAAAATTCATCTGTTTTTTATAAAGATTTTCTATTCCCTGTCTATTTATATATTTTATTCCCTCATGCAAGCCTAAGATTCCTGCAGTATTGAGCGTACCCGCTTCTAAGCGCAATGGATATTCTCCCGGATGTTTTTCATCGAAAGTTCTAACTCCACTTCCACCAACTTTAAATCTCTTGATTTCAGGTTCTTTAAGTCTTACACATAGCCCACCAATTCCTTGTGGTCCGTATAAACTTTTATGCCCAGTAAAACATAATACATCTATTCCTAGTTCATCTATATTAATAGGTACTACTCCAGCAGTTTGCGATGCATCCACAACTGAAATAAGATTGTGTTTTTTACATATAGCAGAAATTTTTTCCAAGTCTACTATATTTCCTGTAACATTTGAACCATGAGTGATAGCAATCATTTTTGTATTAGGTTTGATGGCTTTTTCTAGTTCCTCATAGTCGATTAATCCTGTTTTTCCAGCTCTAACAATCGTATAATCACATCCAATAGTTTCATGAGCTAAATAAATTGGTCTTAAAACTGAATTATGCTCCATAGATGTTGTCACAACATGATCTTCTTTATTCAATAAACCGAAGATTGCTATATTTAAACTTTCTGTTGAATTAGAGGTAAAAACCATTCTATCTTCTTCTTTTAATCCAAAAAAGTCCGCTACTGCTTTACGCGCTTCATAAACTTCACGAAAGGCGTTGTTCGCTTCATAGTAACTTCCTCTTGAAGCATTGGCATACTTCCCAGAAGATAATACTTCGTAAACTTTATCAGCAACTTCTTTTGGTTTTTTTAATGATGTTGCACCATAATCAAAATAATAACTCATACCTTTTTCGTACTTTAGTTAAAATAATTTTATTTATTATTCTAACCTGCTCCCTTCTTTATTTTTTTGCTAAAACTCTGTAATTTTCTACTCGACGTGTTACTCCCAATTTGTCGATATATTCTAAAATAGCCATTGAATATTTTCTACTTGAACCTGTCATATCACGGAACTCTGCAAGAGCCATCTTGTCATTAGTTGAAAAGTGCTCTTCTACTTTTTTGATTGCTTCATCTAAAATATCTTTATGTAGTACTAAATCAGCGTCTAATCGAATTATTGTATTATCTACTAATGAATCTAATAACTCAACACTTGCTTTTACTCCATTTGTTAAATCTTTTATAGTTGGCGGCGTGAATCCTCCTTGAAGTAATTCACGTTCAATACGTGCTTTTTCTGCCAGTTGTTTTTTATCATAGTTTACAACAAAATCTTTTTCTGCAACTAGATTTCCTTCTAGACGTACTTCATTATTTTTTATAAACAAATCTATCATCTCTAGTACTTCTTTTTGAGATAATTTAAATTTAGAAATAACTTCAATTTTCGGTATTCCTACTTTTAATTTATAACGTTTGTGATAGTCGATTAAAAGTTTTTTCATTTTTTCTAAGACTTCTTCATATTTTTTCTTGTGAATATAGCCTATTTTTGTTTGATAAATAAGTCCCTCTTCTAATAACTGCGCTATATCAGCTTCAACCTCATTTACTGGAAGTTGTAACTCTTTTACTATGTTGTCTTTAGCCACTAAATAATCTTGGTGAGATAATAGATAATTAGCTATTAAATCACTAGAATTTCCTTCTAACTGAACTTTTAATTTTTCTAAAATTTCTTCATTAAATCGACTATGTTTTTTAGGATTAGCATCTAAGATAACCCCTCCACCAATAGTAATCATCGGCGAGTACGTTCTAATAATAAATTTATCATAATTCTTCACAGCTATTTCTTCTTCTAAACGAAGTTGAGCAAACCCATTACCCCCAGCTGCTAATTCTTCTGCTCCAAGAGGTACTACACGAGCCATAATTTCTTCAGTTCCTATATAAACGCGCACTCTATCCCAAAGCTCCAAATTAGCACTTTCATCATTTATAAGTTTAATTTCAGTATCAATCATATATGTTTTTGTTAAACTTCCCGCTGTTGCTAATGTATCTCCACGTTTAATATCATCAAACTTGATATTAGCAAGGTTTATAGCTGTTCTTTGACCCGCTGTCGCTTGTGTTACATCTTGAGCATGAACTTGGATATTTCTTACTTTAGTTTTTATCTCTTTTGGATAAATGACTAATTCATCTCCAACATTTATTACACCTTCTGTTAAAGTCCCTGTTACTACTGTCCCAAAACCTTTTACTTGGAACGCACGGTCGACATTAAGGCGTGCATTTTTTTCAATATTTCTTGCTTGAATATCTTCTGTTTTTTTATCAATAGTTTCTAATAAAGTATCCAACCCTTTTTTACTAATTGAATCTACCTCTATAATCGGTGCGTCCTCAAGAGGAGTACCTGCTGTAAACGCACGAATATCTTCTTTTACCAGTTCACGATATTCTTCTTCAACTAAATCTATTTTTGTCATAACGATAATATAGTTTTCTATACCAAGAAGTGTTAGAATATCGAAATGTTCTTTTGTTTGTGGCATAATACCTTCGCGTGAATCGACTAAAAGCAATACTAAGTTAATTCCACTAACTCCTGCCAACATATTTTTTATAAATCTTTCATGTCCTGGAACATCTACCACTCCGCATCTTTTCCCACTTGGTAGGTCAAAATATGCGAACCCAAGGTTTATAGACATCCCACGTTCTTTTTCTTCTTGTGTTGTATCTGTTTCAATACCACTCAATGCTTTTATTAACGTTGTTTTCCCGTGGTCAATATGACCTGCAGTTCCAATAATTACGTTATTATTCATCTAATTCCACCTTTTATATTAAAAGTAGAGACTATATTTACTTTTATCTCTACTCTTAAAAATTTATTTTATTTGATAGTCTTCTAATTCTGTTACTACCCTTTTTATTCCTGCTTTTTTTGAATAGTACAGGCCTTTGTATTCAATTTTCTCAGCTATTAATACCTTCACAACTCCATCAAACTTTTCCCATGCTACCTTTAGCATAAATCCGCATCCAGCACTTATAGATGGATGTGTCGGAATTAATGATGCCCCTAAATCCTTTGTAGCGCAAATATCATCCGCTTTTATCGCATCATGTGTGCTATTAAAAACCACTAATCCCTCTTCTATCATACTTCCTCCTATGGCTGAATTACTCTATTTGCTTTTCTCATGTCTTCTACAATAAAGTACATGTTTGTTGGATTACCTACAGCTAGGTCTATCTTGTTATAATCTATACACGCACCACAGCAAACAATTTCTACACCATTATTTTCTAGCTCTCTTAGTTCATCAAGAACATGACTTCTCTCTTTATCTACTAATAGACCTCCACCGTTGTAGAAAATAATTTTTTTAGGTAGTACCTCTTGTTCTGTAAGTGCATATAAATACCCTTTAATTAAACGCTTCCCTAATTCTTCACTACCATGTCCCATTTGACTTTTATTAATAACAACTATGTAGCTCTCATCTTTAACTACTGGTAATTCTTCTTGTGCTACTACTTCTCCACGCGTAATCTCTACTTTAAATCCTTCTTCTATAGGCGATACTTTGATTTCGTGATTATTTTTTTCTGCAAATTTTTCTAAGCTATCCACATGTTCTTGAAGTCTTACCAATAAAGTTACTTTTGGCTCTTCTTCTAAAGTTCTTTTCGCTTGAGTTACTGGAACAACACATTTATCGCAAAGCGTATCTATTACAACACCTTCTGTTACCTCTCCTTTCGATATAGTAACAATATATTTATCCTTCGCTTCTTCTACCATTTCAAAGTTGTACCCTAATTGATTCGCCATTTTTTCTAAATTTTGAGTCGCTATAAAATTATCAACTGTAGTTTCAACTACATCATTTTCCAATAATAATTTTTTAGTTTGGATAACTGGTAATGGACATGCTAACCCTTGAGCATTTAATTTTTCTTTTTTCATATTTGAATATCTCCTTTTATTGTAGTATTTTCTACTTCTGTATTTTTTAAATTTATTTTACTATTACGGCTTTTTCTTGTTTTTCAATAACTCTTCCTACGATTGCGCTCTTTATTTCTAAAGTGTTTAGTTTTTCTAAAAGTTGCTGAGCTTCTTCTTCAGGAATAGATATTAATAAACCTCCTGAAGTTTGTGGATCATACATTATCTCTTCCAATGCAAAGTCTTTTACCTGATAATCAACATTAGGCTCTACATATGTTCTATTTAATTGGCCACCCGCTGTAATAACAAATTCATTTGCACATTTATAAGCTTCTTCTATATAAGGAATATCTTTAATATTAATCTCTGCAGAATACTTACCATCTAACATTTCTACAAGATGTCCTAAAAAACCGAATCCTGTAATATCTGTACAGCTATTAACATTAAATCCTTTCATCATATCAGCAGCATATTTATTCAAAGTAGTCATTTGTTTGACGCTTTGCGCGAATGCTTCTTCTGAACATTCTTTTACCATATGAGCTGTATTAATAATACTAATTCCTAGTGGTTTAGTAACGATAAGCATATCTCCTGGTTTACAATTATTATTTTGTAAAATTTTATCAGGATGTACTACTCCCGTTACAGATAATCCGTATTTTGGTGTCGCATCATGGATAGAATGCCCACCAGCAAGAACTCCTCCAGCTTCATGAACTTTTTCTGCTCCACCTTTTAATATTTGGTGTAAAATCTCTAAATCCATATTTTCTGGGAAGGCTACAATATTTAATGCAGAAATTACGTCGCCACCCATAGCCCACACATCGCTTAGTGCATTTGTTGCCGCTATTTGACCATAAAGGTAAGGATCATTTATCATTGTTGTGAAGAAATCCAACGTCTGGATTATAGCCTTATCATCAGAAATCTTATAAACTGCTGCATCATCCGATGATTCGTATCCTACTATTAAATTTTCATCATATTTCTTTGGAAGATCTTTTAATATATCTGATAGAGCCCCCGGCCCTATTTTTGAGTTTCAACCTCCACAAACAATCATATTCATTTTCTTTTCTGTCATGCTTACCTCCTGTACTATTATATAATATAATTATACTACCTTATATTGATTTTTAAAAGTATTATTTAGTTTTTTAATATAAAAGAAAAAGAAAACTTAAGTGAGAATTCACCTAAGTTTTCTTCTTAATTAATATCTTATATTTTAGTATCTTTTTCCATCCAAGTAAACTGATGGAATAGGAGTTGTTCCTTGGAATGCTCCGCTATTATTTTGGTGGTGTACTAATGCTACTCTTCCTCCAGAAATAGTTACTCCTACACCAATTTCAGTAGCTGATTTTGCTAATAGCGTATTTCTATGACCATAAGGGAATGCTGTTGTTACATTTCCTATTTCATGGTATAAAGTATCTAATAATCTTTGCGCTACTTGATCTGGAGTCCCACTATTTGTGTTAATAGCAACGTTATAAAGAATATGTTGTGCTCCTGGATATCCAGCTTTCGCTGCCGCTGCCTTTTCATACGAACCTGCTGGTCCATGAATAGCTGCATTAAATGCGGTTTGTAGTACTGTAAGCGAACGCGCTTTTGTTCCTGCGTTTAATGCTGCATTTTCTTTTAATACGCTTAAGCCATTCATTGCACGTAAGGCATTTACTTTACTGATATATGCTTGTCTAATTTGCTCTTCACGAGTTGTTGCTTGTGGCGCTGGTGCTGCAGCCTTTGGTGTAGCTGCTGGTTGTGCCGCTTGTTTTGGCGCTGGTGTCGCAGCTTTTGGTGCGACTGATGGCTGTACTGCTTGTTTTGGCGCTTCTTGAGCTTTTGCAGTATTCGTTACTTTTGGTGCTGCTGGTGTTGCATTGTTCATAACTGTTGGAGCTTTTGGCGCAACTGCCGCTGGTGCATTTAAGAATGTTGCTGCTCCTGCTGGTTTATTAGAAGGTTGTGCATCCCCTGTCTCAGGTTTTGGAACAGCATTTTCTGTTGGTGTTGCAGGTTTAGCTGCTTCAGTAGATTTTTCTGTTTCTTTTGGTTCTGCTTTTGGTTGTTCTTCTTTTCCACTAGCCGAATTGTCTGCATCAGTGCCTTTTTTGTTTTCTTCTTGTTGTGCTTTAACTTCTGGTGTAGCTATTTCGTAACGAACAGAAATTTTAAATTTGTATCCACCAGCTTCTGCTGTAGTATTAACAGTCTTTCTTTCTACTGCTGTATGTGGTAATTTTTTAGTAGGTGTTTTTGATTTTAGATCAAGTTCTACTTCTACAACTTCTCCAACCTTAATTATATCTCTTTTAATAACAAACTCAGCTTTGCTTTCTTCTACAACGATACGCGCAACTACATTTGCTACTTCTTTTTCAGCTGTTAAACGTGCATAGTAATTACCATTTTTTTCATATACACTCA
>ERZ772962.1497-NODE-1497-length-12526-cov-3.663219_pt1 | contig 12526 bp, 11 predicted proteins | sample MGYA00580676_ERZ772962 | MGnify/ENA primary metagenome ERZ772962 (study PRJEB29015, sample SAMEA2738049) | human oral metagenome | biome: human oral; feature: human-associated habitat; material: saliva | place: China | collected 2230 ...
AATCTATTTCAAATTTATCGTTCAGCCCCGCCTCTTTCACAAGGTTAGTCATGACTGATTCTGCCATAGTGGAGCGGCAGATGTTGCCGTGGCAGATGAATAAGATTTTTATCATAGATACCCCCATTTTTAATCAATATCTGAATTTCTATACCTTGACCCAACATACCCTGTAATGCTTATCACCGGAATGTTCCACTCACCCGGCGTATAAATTACACATTCAATTTCATCACCAAAGCTATTCTTGGCAGAAAATACGTATCTACCCATTTCTTCATTCTCTGTGAGTCTTTCTATATTAGGTAGATAACTATCGCCAAAACACCTCTTAAACATGCACCATATCTCTAGTGCAGCATCATTTGACAGAGCGGCTTTTGATTGACACTTTATTCCAACTTTACAGCGCTTCTTCTTGCCATTTTCATCAGCCTTACAAACCTTTGCTGCGCCTTTGTCAAATGTCCATTCAGCAGCTTGAAGTTCTTCGCATGTTGACACGATTTCGTCCTTAAAAATCAGAATTATCTCCGTTAGATGCTTGCACGCAGTTTCGAAAGAATGTTGTTTCTGCATTTTCCCTCCCTAGAACCTCTTCAGTTCCTCAAGCACCTTCTGAACCGTCCCATCTCGAAGCGCACCTGACAACATGCCTTCACAGAACTTTTCACCACGAACAAACAGCGTCAGCTTGGTGATTAACTCATCCTCTGTCAGGTCTTCCACCGCTTTATCCTCTATTTTCTCGATATTCCTCACATAATCAAAATCAACAGCATCAATTTCATGCATATCGTTAATGAATGCCTCTACATCGTCATCATACTTGAAGTAAGGGCGACCATAAGTATTATCATCGGTTCCATCGGCTGTTGTACTAACTAGCTTGCCAAATGTTTCTCGATGAAATTGCTCTAAATATCGCGTAATTCTTTTGTATTTTGAGTTGTTCATTTTACCCCTTTAACTCACTACTCTTCCAAGCCTTCTCTATCCACGCCATCAGCTGCAGCGGTAGCATCTTCACATGCTCTAGTCTTCGCTCTTCTCTCAACGAGGCGTTCAAACCATATCTTGAGTAGCGCAGCAAACGGCACAGCAACGATCATACCTGCAAATCCGCCCACCTTCTCTCCTGCGATGATAGCCACCAAAACCAGCAGAGGGTGTATTTCAATGCTATGCGATAATAGCTTTGGATTGATAACCGCACCGTCCAGAACCTGTACCACCGAGATGATCACGATAGATATAATCATCGTCTTAATCTCGCCAGAAATCACGCCCGACACGATAGTAAGTCCGTATCCTACTATCGGTCCCATGTAAGGAATCAGATTAGCAATACCAGCCATTACGCCAATCATCACACCGTAAGGCATGCCAACTACAGTCAGGCCAATGCTGATTAGGAGCGCCACTGTAAATCCATCCATCGCTGCACCGCGGAAGTATCCGCTGAACACCCTGTTAACATCGCTGTACACGTATGTAAGCTTGTCATTTGCACGCTGCGACCATACCGTCCTAAGCATTCTGCCCCAGTACTTTCTTAGGTTCTCTGCGTCAAATAAGAAGTATACCGCGAACATAACCGAGAACAGCAGTGTGCTCACACCTGCTGTTATATTCGAAAGTAGCGTCGGTAGACCGCTTGCGCTATTTAGCTTATGCGAAATCCAGTTAATTAGGTTCTTTTCAAAGTTAAGATCATAGTTCTTGCTGAAGTTGTACTTTGAAAGCCACTCTTTAAAGCTGTGTTCAAATGATTTCGCCTGGTCCACTATACTGTTGACCAGGGCATTGATGCTGTCAGCATTTATAGTCTGCACCTGCTTCGTTACTGCATATATAATCGCCGTGAGAGAAGCCAGCAAAATCGCCACTATAAATAGCAGGGTTATCAAAACTGCCAATGTGTGTCTACGCCTCTTCTGAACAGGGTTTTGGCTTAGCGCTTTTGCATTGCGAGTTATTATCCTCTCAGTTAGTCCAACGAGCGGATTTAAGATATACGCTAAAATCGCACCGATTACCGCCGGCTTAAGAATCGCTGCAACCCAGTTTATCCCGCCCATCAGGCTCTTACCGATGCTCTGATACTGTCCCATCAACAAAATTAAAGCGTATGATATTCCTACTGCAAGAACCACATATGCCACAATCTTGAGGTATTTCCTATCTAATTTGTCTCTAAATTTCATGAGTTCCCCTCTCTAATTCAATATGCTTATATTATCAGAAAAATTGCTATCTTGCAGTAAAAGTTAATGTACTACTATTCTGGGAAAGACAAAGACCAGCCCTCTGGCTGGTCTTTGTACGTATATCGCTATAAGCGTTATTTGCCTTCTGTCTCCTGCTTATGAGTCTCGATAATCTTCTGAGCTAGGTTAGCTGGCACTTCCTCATATTTGGAGAACTCTACCTCGAAGCTTCCTCTAGCCTGAGTCATAGCTCTTAGCACGATTGCATAATCGAAGAGCTCAGCCTCTGGCGCTTCAGCATGCAGGCAAGTCGTGCCATCATCCGCTGGGTCCATACCTAGGATACGTCCCCTCCTCTTGTTCATGTCGCCCATTACGTCGCCTGTGTACTTTTCAGGAACTACGATATCGAGCTTCATGATTGGCTCTAGCAGGCAAGGCTTAGCCTCAACGATGCCCTTCTTGAAAGCTAGTGATGCAGCAATCTTGAATGCCATCTCGTTAGAGTCTACATCGTGATATGAACCATCATATAGAACCGCCTTGATGTTAACTACCTTGCAACCAGCAAGAGGGCCTTTCTCCATCGACTCGAGGAGTCCCTTCTCAACTGCAGGAACATAGCTCTTAGGGATTGCTCCACCAAATAGTTCTTCGGAGAACTCGAAGTTTTCCTTAGCTGGAGAGAATCTAATGTGCACGTCTCCATATTGTCCAGCACCACCAGACTGCTTCTTGTGCTTGCCCTGAACGTCAGAAGTTCCCTTGATTGTCTCTCTGTAAGCAATCTTCTGCGGAACAGTCACTACGTCGATTCCGTAGTTCTTCTTGAGTTTCTCCTTAATTATTCCTATCTGTAGGTCGCCCTGTCCACCGAGAAGTGACTGATGTGTCTCAACATTTCTCACGAGTGCAAACGAAGGATCTTCTTCCATCAACTTGAATAGAGCCTGTGCCATCTTCTCTTCGTCGTTCTTATCCTTAGCCTGAACTGCGATGAAATAGTTTGGCTTAGGGAAGTCGATTGGCTCAAACTGGATTCCTTCGCTCTTGAGAGATAGTGTATCGCCAGTCTTTGTTCCTGCAAGCTTGGCAAGTGCAAATATATCACCAGCCACAACCTCAGTTGCTGGAACCTGCTGCTTGCCTCTTACAAAGAACATAGAACCGAGCTTTTCCATCTTCTGCGTGCGCGAGTTATATAGTTCCTGACCTACCTTGACAGTTCCTGTTATAACCTTTGCGTAGGAAATTCTACCTAGGAATGGGTCAGCTATTGTCTTGAATACCCAGAGAACCGGCTTCTCTGCAGGATCTGTTGTAATCTCAACATCCTCACCTTTGATGTTCTTTGCTGGATATGCAGGGTGCATATTAGGTGTAGGAACATACTTGCTGATAGAACGCAGAACTTCGTCTACTCCCTCACCCGTCTTCGAGGACATCTTGATGATAGGTACTACGTCGCCTGTTGCAATTCCAGTCATAAGTCCGTTATAAAATTCTTCATCTGTAAATGGCTCTTCGTTGAAGAACTTCTCCATTAGAGCTTCATCTGTGCCAGCCACTGCCTCGTTCAGAGCATCCTTGTCATCATCGGTAACAACAGAGTTTCCGAACTTCTCACGAAGCTGCGCTACAACCTTGTCTACATCTACGTTTTCTTTATCTATCTTGGTGAGGACTATAAATTTTGGATTCTTATGCTTACTGCATTCCTCCCACGCCTTCTCAGTTCCTACCTGCACTCCAGCAGATGCATCCACCATGATAATCGATGATGCAGCTGTGCTGAGCGCTGAACGAATCTCTCCCTTGAAGTCGAATAATCCTGGGGTATCAAGGAAATTATATTTATATCCCTGGTACTCTACCGGAACTAGAGTGGTATTGATAGAATGCTTCTTCTCAATTTCCATCTTGTCGTAATCCGATGTGGTGTTGCCATCCTCTACTTTACCCATTCTGGTGATTGCGCCAGTGGCAAGTAGAGCCGCTTCAAGAAAAGTCGTTTTACCGCAGCCGCCATGTCCTAAAAGTATGACGTTTCTAATCTTATCTGTAGAATAACCTTTCATCCTTAGATCCTCCCATTGATTTTATTATTTTGTTGAGCTGATAAAAATATTTAAGCTCTTGTCACAAGTATAACATAGCTTGTATCTTGTTCAATACAATATTTAAATTGACAATAAAAAGCGGCAACCACCTTTTCCTCGCGAGGAGCCTAGTGATAGCCGCTAAATTATTTTTATTTGTATATTAACACCTAAACACTTTAGAATTCAGCGTTCTTAGGTGTTCTTGGGAACGGAACTACGTCACGAATGTTACTCATCCCTGTTAGGTACATAATCATTCTCTCGAAACCAAGCCCGTAGCCAGCATGCTTTACGCCACCGTATCTACGAAGATCCACGTACCAGTCGTAGAGCTCTCTATTCATGCCGATCTCATCCATTCTAGCTTCGAGTACATCGAGCCTCTCTTCTCTCTGACTTCCGCCGATGATTTCACCAACTCCTGGCACAAGCAGGTCGCAAGCCGCAACAGTCTTGCCATCGTCGTTGAGTCTCATATAGAATGCCTTGATTTCCTTCGGATAATCGATTACGAAGATAGGCTTCTTGAATACTTCCTCTGTGAGATATCTCTCATGCTCAGTCTGTAGGTCAATTCCCCATTCAACTGGGAACTGGAAGTCCTTATCAGCTTTCTTAAGAATCTCAACAGCTTCTGTATATGTAACTCTCTCGAAATCTGAGTTAACGATGTGGTGAAGTCTATCGAGTAATCCCTTGTCCACGAACTTATTGAAGAATTCCATCTCCTCAGGCGCGTGTTCAAGTGTGTAGCTGATGATGTATTTGACCATATCCTCTGCAACATCCATGTCATCAGCTAGGTCTGCAAATGCGATCTCTGGCTCAATCATCCAGAACTCAGATGCGTGTCTAGCTGTGTTGGAGTTCTCAGCACGAAACGTAGGTCCAAATGTGTAAATATTTCTAAACGCAAGCGCCATCGCCTCACCCTCGAGCTGTCCCGAAACGGTTAGGTTTGTCTCTTTGCCGAAGAAATCCTGCGAGTAGTCGATAGAGCCATCTTCGTTAGTAGGCGGATTACTTAGGTCCAGTGTCGTAACTCTGAACATCTCGCCAGCACCCTCAGCGTCACTTCCTGTGATGATTGGAGCATGCACATATACGTAATCACGCTCTTGGAAGAACTTATGAATCGCATAAGCAACGATGCTGCGCACTCTGAACACAGCAGAGAATGTGTTGCTTCTAGGACGAAGATGTGCGATTTCTCTAAGGTACTCCATGGTGTGACGCTTCTTCTGCAGCGGATAATCCGATAGCGAATCAGCCTCAACAGTAATCTCTGTCGCCTTCAGTTCAAATGGCTGCTGTGCGCCAGGTGTAAGCTCAAGTACACCCCTAACCATTACACCTGCTGCGAGGTGCACCTTTGAAATCTCTTCGTAGTTATCAATCTTCGAAGCCTCGTACACAACCTGAAGCGGAGTGAAGAAGGTACCATCATTGAGTGAGATGAAACCAAACTGATTGGATGCACGATTACCTCTCACCCAGCCTCTGACAACAATCTCTTTACCTGCATACTCTTCTCTGTTTCGGAAGAGTTCTCTGATCTCAATATCTTTCATTAGTATATCCTTCCTAATTTCCATTTTTCTCTCGTAAATGCACGAGTATATCAATTATATCACGTTTACATGTGGTTTATCGAGTGTCTATGCCATTTTCTCGATTCCGCACTTATATGGAGCAACAGCATCAGCAAGTCTCGTCAGAACTTCTCCCTGGCCGAATGCCTCTGGATACCCCACCTTAAGGCTTACGCTCATCGAGCGTTCTCCTCTATCTACGCTTACTATCTCGACACTAGTTCTCGCATCTTCTGTGACGAGATTTATCTCGGAGTTGATTCCGTAAGGCTCTTTGTCGAAGAGCTTTAAAAACATGTCGTCAAATCTAGTTGCTGTAACTGTGTATCCACCGAATCTCTCGGGGAGTACTGGCATCTTAACTTTAACTTTCATTTCTCTATTTCCCATTATGTCCACCCTTTTCCTTCAAAAAATCTGTATTATGTATAATATCCTTATTTCCCCTATAGATTCAAGCACTATAACCAAGTATTGATTTTAATTCCTTATATTAACAGTAATCAGGAATTTTATCTCCACAAAGGATCTTTACGTATGTTCCGTAGGCTTCTGGAATTGGTCTACCGAGGTATATTTCGAGCTCTGGATTCACATTTCTTCCCATAACACTACATAAGTACAACCGCTCATTTAATCCCGGGTACATCTCGACTGACATAGTTTCTATATCTTTCACCCTAGACCAATCACTTTCCTTTAAATCAGGCTTAACCACCGTATGATAGAGTCCACACGGAGCGTTATTCTTGGAATTATCCACCATATCTCTTTCAACTAACGCAAGACGCGTACCGAGAATCACTACACTTCGCTTTACTCCATCGACGATAATTTCTCGAGTTCTGTGACCAAGCCCTTCGGTATGAATCCATCTGGTTGGAAGCTCGCAATTCAAAAGTGGCTCTACACCTTTAATGCGCTCGATGGGACTGTGCGCTTTCCACTGGCGCGTAACCGCATGGCAGAACAGCACCTTATCAGTTGACAAAGTAACACCTTCCCACGAGTTATCATCGCTAAAAAGGTTAAAGAAAACCATGTATGGCGATTTTACCATCTGCGCCAAGATGTATATCCCATCTCGAAGGCACACCGATATGACTTTCCCTTCTTTCCATGGAACAGACTTCTTCTTAGTTTCCAATATAGCCACCTCTTTCCCTTCACTTATTTTATTTCGCGAACCTTAACCTTATGCTTCTTCAGCTGTTTCTTAAGCTGAGCAAGCCTCTCGTCATTACCCTTGCTTTTTCCGACGAAAATTGACTTGTTTCTGCCTTTTTTCCTTACGAGCTCAATAAAGTACCTGTCACCATTCAGATGCCTTCCACGCACAAAATATATCTCAACCTCAGCGAGATCTTTCAATGCAATCTCACGTCTACCTGGAACAAATCCACTGTGAATGTATAAATTTCCATTCGAGATATGCATAGGCTCTGAAAACTTTCCGCCACTCCTACTGACGATAATCAGCTTCCGCACCATCGTGACAAGAACGATAGTTCCAACGATAAATGCCACCGTCTTAAAGAGATTGTCATTCCACGTCGACTTTAATCCAATCAAAAAATATTGATAAATCTTCATTAATTGCTTCCCTCCAAATCACCTTTTCTCTTCTAAGAAGGTGTTTCATTTCACGTTTGCAAATTAGCTCGCATCGACGTAGATGTTATATTTTCCGCAGTGAAGACAGCGGAAGAGATACCCGCAGAGATCCCCATCCTTATACAGGTACTCCCTTATATCGGTGTATTCATGCCTCATCTCATACTCTTCAAGGACCTCGTCTGCGATGCCCATCTCCTCTAGCTCCTCTGTGCCGACTGTCCCTAGATATGCGCAGTAGTCATTACAGCAGGATAGCCAGTGCTCGCCTTGCCAGCTCAGGTAGCCAGGCGTTCTTTCAAATAGTTCCTTCGACTTCGCCACATCCACTTCGCCTTCCCATTCGGCATCTTGCACGAACTCAGCGTCGAATTTCTTTGCAGCCTCTCCACTAGCTATACACTCTGGGCACAAATGCTCGACGTCTTCAACGCTGTAAGGGAACGAACTATAGTAGATAGTACTTTCCTTGCCGCAGCACGGGCATACCTCTGGCGGACCTTCTTCAAAGCTTTCAGTAGCCAGTGGATCTGGATGGTAACGGAATTTTGGAAGCTTCTTAGCTTTTTCTCTCTGTAGAGACTCCTCAGCAGCTGTCTTTGGCCTTTTCACTGCCCACCTGTCTCCATCATCTTCTGCTAACGATTTGAGATAAGCGAGCTTCTTTATCTGCTTCTTATCGTTCCTATCTGCAATCTCTGACATCAAGTCATACGCACTCTGCATGAGCGAAAGGATTTTGTATACATCGACAAGAACTGTCTTGGCATCTTTATCCCCAGCCTCTTTGAGCCTATCCGAAAACTCGTATAACGCAAGAACAGTCTCTCGCTTACCCTTCTTCGCTTCGTAATCCTTTACTAGTTCAGCATATTCTTTTATGTATGGATTCATTATTTCTCCTACCAATTCAGCAAAACTTCTCGTTTTTGTCCACAAATTATATCAATTCTTTCCTATAAATTATAACAAATTGAGGCGGTAAAATCATTGACAATTATAGCCCGCGGTGGTAACATATTTCATTATTAAAACGATGACGAGGACAGTAGGTTCGCTTTAAGGCTTTGAGAGAGGGATGGATGGTGAGATCATTCCAGCACGGAGCGTTCTGAACACCACCTCCGAGTGGCACTAATCCTGCCCGCCTAGCCGCGTTAAAAGCTTCAAAGAGTGCTGGAGCAGAAGCTCCGGAAGATGGGTGGAACCACGAATACGAATGTATGCGTCCCTTCTGACAATTTGAATGTCGGAAGGGACTTTTTAATTTCCTTCCGCTAATGAAAGGAGTTCTTAAAATGATTATTACACTAAAAGACGGTAGCAAAAAAGAATACGCTTCACCGATGTCCATCATCGACATCGCTAAGGACATAAGCGAGGGTCTCGCAAGAGCAGCTTGCGTTGGTGAAGTCGATGGAGAGGTCTGTGACCTCAGAACTGTTGTGGATAAGGATGCTGAAGTTAACATTCTCACTTTTGATTCTGACGCAGGAAAGCATGCGTACAGACACACATGTTCACATGTGCTCGCAGAGGCTGTTAAGAATCTGTATCCAGATGCCAAGATGACAATTGGACCTTCTATCGATAATGGTTTTTACTATGACTTCGACATGCCAGCTCTAACTAGAGAGGATTTAGATAAGATAGAAGCTGAGATGAAGAAAATCATCAAAAGAGGAGATGCGATAACTCGTTTCACACTCCATAGAGATGAAGCCATCAAGCTATTTCAGGAGAGAAATGAGCCATACAAAGTCGAGCTCATCGAGGACCTCCCAGAGGACGAAATCATTTCCTTCTATCAGCAGGGAGATTTTATCGAGCTCTGCGCAGGGCCACATCTGATGAGCACCAAGCAGATCAAGGCATTCAAGCTAACTTCTAGCTCTGGTGCTTACTGGAGAGGCGACGAGCACAACAAGATGCTCACTAGAATCTATGGTACTGCATTCAACAAGAAGGCTGATCTCGAAGAGTACCTTGAGTACCTAGCTGACATCAAGAACAGAGACCACAACAGGCTCGGTCGTGAGATGGAGCTATTTACAACAGTAGATATCATCGGTCAGGGTCTTCCTCTATTTATGCCTAAGGGCACTAAGATGATTCAGAAGCTGCAGCGCTGGATTGAAGACCTCGAGGATTACGAATGGGGTTACGTGAGAACGAGAACACCGCTGATGGCGAAATCAACTCTTTACAAGATTTCAGACCACTGGTACCACTACAAGGATGGAATGTTCGTATTCGGATATGACAACATCGATGAACTGAACAATGCCGAAGATGCTACCCGCGAGATCAGAGGACTTGAGGACCTAAGTCTCATCGAAAACGATGCTGATGCAAATGCATTTGCGCTCCGCCCTATGACATGCCCATTCCAGTACTATGTATACAAGGCTAAGCAGCACAGCTATAGAGATCTACCTTATAGAATGGGGGAGACTTCTACTCTATTCCGCAACGAAGATTCCGGAGAAATGCACGGACTCACTAGAGTTCGTCAGTTCACGATTTCAGAGGGTCACCTCGTGTGCACACCTGAGCAGATTGATGAAGAGTTCAAAAACTGCGTAAAACTCGCTAAGTACTGTCTCACAACTCTAGGTCTAGACGGCGACGTTACCTACAGAATGTCGAAATGGGATCCAGAAAATTCAGGTAAATATCTTGGAACTGCTGAAGAATGGGATAAGGTTGAATCAGCAATGCGTGAGATTCTCGATGAAATCGGTCTCGATTACACAGAGGCTTCTGGCGAGGCTGCATTCTACGGTCCTAAACTCGATATTCAGGCAAAAAATGTATATGGCAAAGAAGATACGATGATCACTATCCAGCTTGACATGTTCCTTGCTGAGAGATATGACATGTACTATATAGATAAGAATGGCGAGAAAAAACGCCCATATATCATCCACCGTACATCGCTAGGCTGCTACGAGAGAACTCTCGCTTGGCTGATTGAAAAGTATTCAGGGAACTTCCCTACTTGGCTATGCGCAGAGCAGGTTAGAATCCTTCCTATCTCCGATAAGTATCAGGATTATGCCGAGGAAATCTTTGCTGAACTAAGAAGAAACGGCGTCGATGTTACAATCGACAGCAGTTCTGAGAGAATTGGGTACAAGATTAGAAAAGCCCAGATGGAGAAGCTCCCTTACATGCTAGTCGTTGGACAGCAGGAAGCTGAGAATAAAACTGTTTCGGTTCGTTCGAGATTCGAAGGAGATGAAGGTAGCAAGCCACTGAGTGAATTTGTGAACGCAATCTGCGAGGAGATACGCACAAAAGCGATTAGAGAAAAGAAAGTCAGCGAAGAAGAAAAGAAAGATAAATAGTCAGATTTGCAAGAAAATGTACCGGAGGATTTATCATGCAGAGAGAGAAGCGCAAAGACAACATAATACGGAGATTACAGTCTTCAGGCGAACCTGTAAGCGCTTCCTCTCTTGCAAAAGAGTTCGGAGTAAGCAGACAAATTATCGTTGGAGACATCGCTATTCTCAGGGCTGAAGGTCATGATATTAGCTCAACCCCTCGTGGATATGTGCTCCCTCAAATCGGGACTACTCCAGTCTATAGAGTCGCTTGTAAACACGATTCGTCTAAAATTCTAGAAGAACTTAACGCGATTGTTGACTGCGGTGGCATATTACTCGATGTAAGTGTTGAACATCCTATATATGGTGAGCTAGTCGGCAACCTGCACATTGCAAATAGACTTGATGCAAAGGAGTTCGCAGATAAGATTATTGAGAGCAATGCCCCTCCACTATCACTTCTCACAGACGGGATTCACTTGCATGCTATCACGTGTAGGGATGAGGCTGCACTTGAGCGAATAAAGGATAAACTTCGTTCAATAGGGATACTCTTTGAGTAAACGATAAAAATTTTTTAACGGGTTAACAGTTTATTTTTAAGTAGCATTTGATGTTTTCTTTATTTTCATATTGACTTTTCACAGAGCCTCTTTTAATGTATATACAGGTGTCATGACACCTGTATATAGTTAGGAGGCTTTTTTAATGGCTAGTTTTACTTCATTTCTAAAACGCAAGGATATAATCATCTCCGGAAAGAGATATGGAATTGATGCCCTAGGGGCTATGGCTCAGGGACTATTTTGTTCACTACTTATAGGAACAATCATCAATACTATCGGAGTACAACTTCACATCTCTGCCCTATCGCAGACTGTCGCTACTATAGGTGGTATTAAATACACTGTAGGTGGTCTTGCGATGGCTATGGGAGGACCTGCAATGGCATGTGCAATCGGATATGCTCTTGCTGCTCCACCGTTAGTTCTATTCTCCCTCATCACTGTCGGTTTCGCTTCAAATGCGCTTGGAGGTGCTGGCGGACCACTCGCAGTACTTTTTGTAGCGATAATAGCAGCTGAATGCGGAAAAGCTGTTTCAAAGGAGACAAAAGTAGATATCCTGGTTACACCGAGTGTAACAATCGGCATAGGAATCGCTTTATCTTGGTTAATCGCACCTGCACTCGGAAACGCGGCTATGAAGATGGGCGATATTATAATGTGGGCTACCGAACTTCAGCCTCTACTCATGGGAATTATTGTCGCTGTAGTTGTAGGTATAGCACTTACTTTACCAATATCTTCTGCGGCTATTTGCGCAGCCCTAGGTCTAACAGGACTCGCTGGTGGTGCAGCACTTGCTGGCTGCTGTGCACAGATGGTTGGATTCGCAGTTGCTTCATATGAAGATAATGGCGTCGGTGGCCTCGTATCACAGGGAGTTGGAACATCGATGCTTCAGATGGGCAACATAGTGAGAAATCCAAGGATTTGGATAGCTCCTACTCTCACCTCTGCAATCACAGGTCCTATCGCAACCTGCATATTCCACCTCAAGATGAATGGTCCTGCTATCGCAAGTGGTATGGGTACATGTGGACTTGTTGGTCCTTTGGGCGTTTATTCCGGTTGGGTTGCTGATATCGCAAAGGGAGCAAAGGCAGGTATCAC
>ERZ772962.1506-NODE-1506-length-12483-cov-3.494448_pt1 | contig 12483 bp, 10 predicted proteins | sample MGYA00580676_ERZ772962 | MGnify/ENA primary metagenome ERZ772962 (study PRJEB29015, sample SAMEA2738049) | human oral metagenome | biome: human oral; feature: human-associated habitat; material: saliva | place: China | collected 2230 ...
GTCGGACCCAGCTGCTCTGGCGAGTACTCCGAGAAGGTCTTCGCCTCGATCGACGTGGTATCGCCGCCGCGCAGCTCGAGCACAGCCAGGGCACCGAGCAGGTCATCGAGATCGTCGGGTTTCACCAGCACCTCACGCGCCTTGGAGCCTTCCGAGGGGCCGACGACCCCGCGGGATTCGAGAATGTCCATCAGGCGTCCCGCCTTGGCGAAACCGACGCGCAGCTTGCGTTGCAGCATCGATGTGGAGCCGAGCTGGAGCTCCACCACGAGACGGGCCGCATCCAGCACCAGTTCGAGATCGTCGCCGATGTCGTCCACGACCTTCTTCTCGGCCGCTGCCGCGGTCACGTCCTCCCGGTAGGTGGGCTGCAGCTGCCCCGAGATGTGGGCGACGATCTCACGGATCTCGGATTCGTTCACCCACGCGCCCTGCACTCGAATCGGTTTACCGGCCCCCATGGGCAAGAACAGCCCGTCGCCCTTGCCAACCAGTTTCTCCGCCCCAGGCTGGTCGAGGATCACCCGGGAATCGGTCATGGAGGATGTGGCGAAGGCCAGGCGCGACGGCACGTTGGCCTTGATCAGCCCGGTCACGACATCCGTGGAGGGCCGCTGCGTGGCCAGGACCAGGTGAATCCCCGCGGCCCGCGCCAGCTGCGTGATCCGCACCACCGACTCCTCCACGTCTCGTGGGGCGACCATCATCAGGTCGGCGAGCTCATCCACCACCACGAGCAGGTAGGGGTAGGGGGCCAGCACCCGCTGCGAACCCTCGGGAAGTTTGACCTGCCCGGCCTTGACGGCCTTGTTGAAGTCGTCGACGTGCCGGAAACCGAAGGCGGCCAAGTCGTCGTAGCGCATGTCCATCTCGCGAACCACCCAGGCGAGGGCCTCCGCGGCCTTCTTCGGGTTCGTGATGATGGGGGTGACCAGGTGCGGAATGCCCTCGTAGTGGTTGAGTTCCACCCGTTTGGGATCCACCAGCAGCATCCGCACCTCCTCCGGGGTGGCGCGCATCATGATCGAGGTGATCAGCGAGTTGATGAAGCTGGACTTGCCGGATCCGGTGGCGCCCGCCACCAGCAGGTGCGGCATCTTGGCCATGTTGGCCAGCACGAACCCGCCCTCGACGTCCTTGCCCAGCCCGACGGTGAGGGGATGGTGGTCGGATCGTGCCTTCGGGGAACGCAGCACGTCCCCGAGGCTGACCACCTCCTTGTCGAGGTTCGGGATCTCGATCCCGATGGCGGATTTCCCGGGAATCGGGGTTAGAATGCGGATCTCGTTGCTGCCGACGGCGTAGGCGATGTTGTCCGCCAGTCCCGTGACCTTCGAGACCTTGATGGCGTTGCCGAGCTCGACCTCGTAGCGGGTGACGGTGGGGCCGCGCGTGTAACCGGTGACCCGGGCGTCGATCGCGAACTCCTCGAGGGTGGCCGCGAGCTGCCGCACGATCCGGTCGGAGGCCTCCGTCCGGGCCTTCGGGCGGGTTCCGGGTGCGAGCAGCGACTCGTCCGGGAGCTGGTACATGATGTCGCCGCTGAGCTGCAGCTGTTCGGCGCGCCCCGCCATGGGGGTGTGCACCGGCGGGGGCAGGTCGGGTTTCTCCTCCGGTCCGGGAACCGTCGGGGCATGGACCTGCGGCGTCGGGTCGTCCAGCCCCGTCCCGGATTCGAGGGGGTAATCCTCGTCGGCCTCGTAGTCGTAGACCGAGTCGTCGTGGGAGGGTTCGTCGTCCTCCGTTATCAGCGGGGTGTCATAGGGCACGTCGACGCCGAGTTTCAGCTTCTCCTGTGGCGCCTCCGGGCGTTCCACCAACGATGAGAAGGCCGCCCGGATCCCGGCAAGGACCACTCGCAAGGGTTTACCGATCACGAAGAAAACACCCAGAAGAGTGACGACGAGAAGCACAGGAACCGCGACCCATGCCGAGGTCAGGTCGGCGATGAAACTACTCGCCAGGAAACCGAGCACCCCGCCTGCACGCTGCAGCTCCGCCATCTGGTCCGGACGGGGCAGCCCACGTGAAAGATTGATGAGCCCGAGCGCACCCATGGTGAGAAGGAACCAGCCCAAGCCCCTGCGGGAAGCCCCGTCCAGGTCCCTCGGGTGTCGCAGGACCCGCCAGTAGAACAGAACCGCCGGTATCAGTGGGGCAGTCATTCCGAACAGAGTCGAGGTGATGGCCCCTATGCCCTCTCCCACAGGCCCCGGCAACATGAACCAGGCTCGTGAGGCGAATACGAGAGCGAGCACCAGGATGAACAAACCCGTGCCATCCCGGCGTCGCTCGGGCTCGACGTCCTTCTCCACTCCTCCAAAGCTCCTGGCGAGCGCACCCACTCCGTGGGCAAGCCCTCGAAGCATCCTCCCCACAAACTGCAAGACAGGATTCGGTTCCGTGGCCCCTCGGGTATCGGATGAACTGGCAGCCGGTTTTCGGGTGTCGGATTTCTTCGAACCACCGCGGGATGCGGTGCTCGCTTTCTTGGTCCGTTGCCCGGCACCCGACTTGCTGGAAGAACTCCTGGCAGAGGAAGAGCCGCGTGTCGCCATGATTCCAACCTAGTCCAGAGAGCGGATCAGATGCTAAAACCGCTCCGGTGACCCGCCCGGTAGAGGTTTGGCATGCGATTTCTCCGGCCTCAGTGGGAGGAACCCCTCAGTCCTGCACACCCACCATCACGGAGGAGGCCTTGATCAATGCAACCGCTTCCCCGCCGACCTCGAGGCCGAGATCCCGGATGGCCTCGTTCGTGATCGAGGAGCTGATGATCAGCCCCGGCGCGACCTCGATCTGGACGATGCCGTTGACGGCACCCTGTTCGATGGAGACGACGGTTCCCCTGAACTGATTGCGGGCGCTGATTCTCACTGGTTTTCCTTTCATGCGAAGTGATCCCAGCCGACGCTACCCGTCCACGGCATGCCGTCCACAATCACCTCCGCACCTGCGGTCACCGTGCCGATTCGCAGCCAGCCCTGCGGGAGTTCCACCTCCGCCGGGAAGGTCGCCGCGAGGGCGTGGTCCTCACCACCGGCGAGAACGAAGCCCAGCGGATCCTTGCCCGTGGCGGCCGCGAGGCGCGCCAGGCTGTCGTGTATCTTCAGTGCCCCGGTCCTCACATCGATGCCCACCCCGGAGAGCTCACAGATGTGCCCGAGGTCCTGCAGCAGGCCGTCAGAGACATCGATCATCGCGGTGGCACCGGCCTCCGCGGCCACTTTTCCCTGCCCGTAGGGAACGGTTGGGCACTGCTGTTCCAGGACCAAGTCCTTGGGGGAACCGAATCCCCGCTGCAGGACCAGCAGGCCACCCGCCGAACAGCCGAGCCGGCCGCACACCGCGACCTGGTCACCGGCCCTCGCGCCCGCCCGGGTGATCGCGGGACGCCCGGACAGGTTCCCGAGCGCGGTCACCCCGAGTGCGATGTGCGCCGACGACGACAGGTCGCCTCCCACGAGGCTGACCCCGGCCCGGGCGCACTCCTCGACCACACCCTCCTGGAAGTCGCTGACCCAGCGCCGGTCCAGGTTTCTCGGGAAGGCCAGCCCGATCACCACCGCGCTGGGTTCGGCCCCCATGGCCTCGACGTCCGAGACGTTGACCGCCACCGCTTTCCTGCCGGTTTGGAAGGCGGACGACCAGGCGCGTTTGAAGTGGACGTTCTCGATCAGCACATCGGTGGTGATGACGATGTCGCCGCGCGGCACCAGCACTGCCGCGTCGTCGCCGGGCCCCAGCCGCACGTCGGGGCCGAATGCCAGGCCGTCGGTGAGTTCGGCGATCATCTCGAACTCGGCGCTCATCAACGCAACCCCACCGGGCGTTCGAGGGCGAGTTCGATGAGCCTGGTGACCAGTTCGGGATACGGAATCCCGGATGCCTGCCACAGGGCCGGGTACATCGATATCCGGGTGAATCCGGGCATGGTGTTCACCTCGTTGATCCACGCCTGGTCCTCGGTGGCGAAGAAGTCGGCGCGCACGAGCCCCTCGGCGTCGAGTGCGTTGAAGGCCCGGCAGGCCAGTTCCCGGAGCTTGGCGGCCAGCTCCGGGGTGGTCCTGGCCGGGGCGTCGAGAGCAGCCCCGTCATCGTCCAGGTATTTGGTGGCGAAGTCGTAAAAACCGTCCCCGTCCTGGACCCGGATCTCACCGACCACCGAGGCCCGGCATCCCTCGGGGGATCCGGGATCACCCAGCACCGCCACCTCCAGCTCCCGGGTTCCGACGAATCCCTGCTCGAAGATCACCTTGGGATCATGGCGCTGCGCCTCCGCTATGGCGGCCTCCAGCCCGGACGGATCGGTGACCCGGGTGATTCCGATGGAGGAGCCTCCCCTCGCGGGTTTGACGAACACCGGGAATCCGAGCCCGGCCACCTCGGCCAGCACGGCCTCCCGTTCGAGGCGCAACCGGCGCTCCGAGGCGACAACGTAGGGGCCGACCGGGAGACCCGCCGCCTCGAAGGCCAGTTTCATGAAGTGTTTGTCCATGCCCACCGCGGAGGCCAGCACCCCCGGCCCTACGTAGCGGATACCCATCATCTCGAACATCCCCTGGATGGTGCCGTCCTCGCCGTAGGGGCCGTGCAGCGGGGCGAAGACGACATCCACTTCCTGGATGTCCACCAGCTGGTCGCCGACCCGGGTCGCGATCTCGCCCCCGTGTTCACCGACCAGCCAGACCGCGTCGTGTTCCGGTTCCGGAACCTCCGGTGTGGCGTCCCCGGTGATGTGGAGATCGGCGACCTCCTCCAACGACATCCGGGACCACCGGCCGCTCTTCGAGATGCCTACGGCGACGATGTCGAACCGTTCCCGGTCGATGGCTCCGAGCACGCTGGCCGCCGTCAGGCAGGAGATGCCGTGCTCCGACGATTTTCCACCGAAAACCAGGGCGATCTTGGTTCGTTCCGACACTGGGCCTCCTGAGCTCGATTGCCGATTCATCCTACTTGCCGCATGGCCCGGACGGATCAGTTCCTGCGGCCGGCTCCGGCGAGGATCTCGTTCAACTCGGAATCGGTCAGCTCGTGGTGGTAGAAGAGCGAGTAGAACTCCTTCACCTCCTTCTGGAGGTCGAAGTTGTAAACGTCCGGGTAGATGGTCTCCGCCGCCCAGACCGCACCGATCACCTGGTTCACCGAGGGCGGGCCGTCCATCCAGGCCCAGGGGGCCTGCGGGGAGATCAGCACGTTGCCCTGGGAAACCGCCCGCAAGGGCTTGAAGGCGTCACTCGATGCCAGGTCCATCCCGCCCTTCCCGGGCATGGCGATGATCCAGTCGGGATCCCAGGTGAGCAGCTGCTCGGCGTTCACGTCGACCCGGCTCGAGGCCTTCTCGGCCGTTCCGTAGACATTCCTGGCGCCGATGACGTCGATCACCTGGGCGTGGATGTTCTTGCTCCCCGCGGTGCTCAGGCCCGCATCGCCCGTTGCGTAGTAGACGGAGACGCGCTGCTTATCGGTGATCGTCGCCGAGCCCCGCGCGAGTTCGGCGTTGATCCTCTCGATATAACTCGCCAGTTGTTCGCCTCGCGCATCGTCGCCGAAGATGCGACCCATCATCCGGTAGGACTCTGGCAGTTTCTGGAACTCCGTGGACAGCTGGACCACCTGGATCCCGCTCTGTTGCTCGAGATCGTCGTCGATCTTCGCGTACTCGGCTGAAACCTCACCCGCGTCGAGGATGACGTTGACCCCGTGACCCAGCAGGGTTTCGGCGTTGAACGTGCCGTCCTTGCCGTTCGCCCTGCCGAGAACCGGCAGCGCCGCGGCCTCGGGGGTTATGTACCGGGAGACCTGTTCGGTCACCTTGGTGTTCCAGCCGGCGAGTTTGTCCGCCCCGAAGGTGTAGATCATGACGGTGGCGGGAGGGCCCGCCCAGAAGGCCAGGTTCGCCGGGGCCGCCGGCTCGGTGTCACGTCCGCCCATGTCCTTGAAGCTGAGCGGGCCTCCTGATGCGGAGACCGCGGGGGTCTGGGACCCGGTCGTCTGCGCGGGGCCCGACGAGCAGCCCGTCAGGAGCGTGGCCAGGGCGACCAGCCCCGCGAACAACGGTTTCCACTGCGTTTTCATGGGTTCCTCCTGATGATGTGGTTGAACATGCGAAGTCCTTGACGGGCCTCAGCCATCCCGCCTCCGAGGCCGATGGCCCGTCGGACGTGACCGGGATCGATCACCAACGATCCCCCGATCTCGGCGACACAGGCGGGCAGCACTTCGGGCGCGAAGGGCGCACTCGGGCCGACGAGGATCACCCTGGCCCCGCTGCACAGCTCGAGCAGCCGAGGCAGGGTTTTGTTGGTGAGGGCGGAGCCGGTGATGAAGACGAGCTCGCGGTCGGCCAGCAGGTACTCGGCCGCAGGGTCCGGGAGATCGTTTCCCGAGGGCGACCGTTCCAGGACGATGAGGTCACGGCCCTCGGCGTATTTCTCGATGTCACCGAAATGACCGATGGTGGCGATCCTGAGGTCCGGGCGGGTTTCCGCGTGACGTTCGAAGGTGGATCTCTCGTCCTCGCCCGGGGTGAGGTGGGCGCTGACCCGTTCCTCCGTGGTCAGGAAGGAGTTGATGGCGGCCACCCCGAGGGCGGCCAGTTCCAGGTCCCAGGACTTCACGGCGGACGCGGCGTCCCGGAGGTCGCGGCCGACCATGTCGCGTTCGGCGAAACCGGACCGGGGGCCGCCGCGGTAGATCATCGCCACCCCGGTACCAGCGTCGGAGGTGACGCAGGCCCAGTTGCCGATACGGGCGTCGCGCACTTTTGTCCCGGGCGGGATCAGGTCGATGAGGTCGTCGTAGAGCTGCCACGGATTGTTCACTGGTCTCCTCTGGTCTCGGGCCGGGTCACGCAGAGGCGGAGCCCGGGCATGTCCGTCAGGTCCACCACCCTCATGGGAAGGTCGTAGAGGTGGCTGAGGTCCTCCCCCGTCAGGTCGGCGACGGGTTTCAGTCCGGGGCTGCGCCCCTGCTTGAGGAGCAGGACGTCGTCGGCGAACTCGAAGGCGTGGTTGGGCTGGTGGGAGCTGAGCAGCGCCGTCAGGCCCTGGCGGTCCACGAGCCGGCGGAGCCGCCTCAACACCCGGATCTGGTTGCCGGCGTCGAGGGCGGAGGTGGGCTCGTCCAGTACGAGCAACCGCCCGCCCTGGCAGAGGGCGCGGGCGATCAGCACCAGCTGCCGCTCGCCGCCGCTGAGTTCCTGGATCCCGCGTTCCCCGAGCCCCGTCATCCCGACCGCTTCGAGTGCCTCATCGGCCGCCTTCCAGTCGGCCTCCCGGGGGCTGGCCCGCAAACCCCGACGGGTCACCCGGCCCAACACCACGGTGTGTCGTCCGGAGAAGTTGAAGGGCACCTCGCTGGACTGCGGGATGTAGCTGATCACCCCGGCCAGGGCCGCCGGACCGTAGCTCTCCAGCCGACGCCCGCCGATCTCGACCTCGCCCGAGTCTGCGCGCAACAGCCTCAGCAGGATCCGGAACAGGGTTGACTTCCCCGACCCGTTCGGGCCGAGCACGAACGCCAGCCGGTTCTCCGGGAGGTCGAACCCGAGATAGTCCGGGGCCGGGGTTCCACGCCCGGGATAGCGGTGGGTGAGACCGCGAACCATCAGCGCGTTCACCATGACCTGTTTCCCATCATCAGCCACGCCAGGAACGGCGCACCGAGCAGGGCCGTCAGGATCCCCAGCGGGATCTCCGCATCGAGCAGGGTTCGGCTGATCGTGTCCACCCCGATCAGGAACAGGGAACCCAGCAGGAAGGAAACCGGGATCAGGAGCCGGTGCTGGGGACCGAAGAGCATCCGGGTCACGTGCGGCACGATGAGCCCGACCCAGCCGATCACCCCCGAGATGGAGACGGAAACGGCGGTCAGGATGGTGGCGCACACGATTACCCCAGCCCTGAGCCAGGTCACGTTCGTCCCCAGGGATTTCGCGGTTTCCTCCCCGAAGGTCACGGCATCGAGCTGCCAGCGGAGCAGCCACAGCACGATGGCGCACGTGAGGATGGGGGCGAACAGGGCGGGCAGGTCCGCGTGACGCACTCCGTTGAGTCCTCCCATGAGCCAGAAGGTGATGGCGGGCAGTTCCCTGTCCGGATCCGCCAGGTACTTCAGGATCGACACCCCCGCGGAGAACAGGGCGCTGACGATGATGCCCCCGAGAACCAGGGCCAGCACCTGGTCCCTGCGGGTCATCCGGGACACACCCCACGCCCCGAGGACAGCCAGCAGCCCGAAGAGGAAGGCGACCCCCTGGAGTCCGGTCGGTCCCAGCCCCAGCACGATCGCGAGCGCGGCCCCGAAACCCGCCCCGCTCGATGCACCCAGCACGTCGGGGGAGACGAGCGGGTTCCGGAACAGGCTCTGGTAGGCGGCCCCCGCGACGCTGAGCGCGCCGCCCACAAGCAGAGCCGCCACCATGCGTGGGAAGCGGATGTTCCAGATCACGTGCGCGACCTCCGGGTTCCCGGTCCACTCGGAGCCGAGCAGCCGGGAGCCCAGGTAGTCGAGCAGGGTCGCGGGATCCGTGTGAAAACGCCCCAGCGTGAACACGCCGACCATGGTGGCCAGGTTGGCCGCCACCAGTAACAGCAGCAACATCGCTACTCGCCGCCTGGGTATCTCCTTTGACATCAGGAAGATTCTAGCGATTAAATCCGCATCCACAGATCCAAGAAGGGTTTGCTATCCGCTACTGCGGATTCTCCGGGACCGCCCGGCGGGGCGGTGCATCAAGGCTGCGCCGCGACGGCAGGATGTCCCGGTCAACGACGGGAACCGCCTTGAACGCGCACGCCTGCGGACAATTGCGCGGCCGGGCGGCCGCTGTGGCCGGATCCCGCTGGCGTTACCTCCCGGGGTCGCCACGGCACCGAAACACACCGGGGATAGAATTGCTGGAGAATATGTCCTGACAATTTGGGCATTGCTGCCCGGAACGGACCGCAGATGATTGATTCCCTGCCCCAGCCCCGCACCACCGACCCGGCCTCCGTGCCCGCCCTTCGCTGGGGCGTGATCGGAACCGGATGGATCGCCGACCGGTTCGTCACCACGGTGACCCGGAACACCTCCCAGCGCGTTGTCGCCGTCGGCTCCCGCTCCCCGGAACGGGCACGCGAGTTCGCCGAAGGACACGGCATCGAGATGGCCTGTGGCTCCTACGAGGAACTCGTGGCCCAGGACGTGGACGTCGTCTACGTCGCTACGGGCCACCTGGATCACGCCTCCCACGCCCGGCTCGCCCTGGAGGCCGGGCGGAACGTGCTCGTCGAGAAACCCATGACCCCCACCGTCGAGGCCACGCGGGAACTGGTCGAGTTGGCACGCGACAAGGACCTGTTCTGCATGGAGGCGGTGTGGTCGCTGGCCCTGCCTCGCTTCGACGTGGTCCGGCAGGTGCTCGCGGCGGATCTGCTGGGCAGGATCGAGGCCGTCACCGTGGACATGGGCGAGTACCTGGTGGATCACCGCCGCGCCATGGACCCGGCCCAGGGTGGCGGGGCCATGAACGATCTCGGGATCTATCCGCTGATGTTCGCCGACTGGGTCCTGCCCGGGGTCGAGGTGGTGGCGGCCGCCGGTCCCCGGCACGCGACGGGCGCCGTCGGACAGTTCATGGCCCTGCTGGGGGACGGCGAGGGGCGCCAGGCGAGCGTGTTCGCCTCGATGCTGACCGACACCCCGAGCGTCGCCGTCATCGGGGGCAGCGAAGCGACCCTGGTGCTCGACGGCCCGTTCTACCGCCCGGGGCCCGTCGAGGTGAGGTTCCGGGATGGCCGGGTGCTGTCCTGGGACGAGCCGCGCATCCACCACGAGGGCCTCTTCCACGAGGCCGTGGAGGTGGCTCGCTGCATCACAGCGGGACTCACCGAGTCCCCGCTGCGTCCGCTGGACGCCACCGTCGCCACCGTCGAACTGATGGAACGGGCCCGCGCCCTGATGAACGATCCCGCCTGAGGCTCACCCCCGCTGGGGCACGCGGGCACCTACCCGCATGTCCCAGCGCCCCTCGGGGGCGGGGCCGCCCCTGAGTTCGGCGACGACCGCGGTGATCGCGTCCATGATCGCGACGCTGGCCCGTTCCACGTCCTCCCGCGCGGGCTCCTCCCCCACCGGGAAGGCGCTGAGGTCGACGGGCGGCCCCGCCTGCACCATCACGGGGCGCCTGCGCAGGGAGAACAGCCGGTGAAGTTCCAGCTTCTTCCGGCCCAGGAGGGCGTCTGTCCCGACCTGACAGACCGGGATCACCGGCACCCCGGTCGTGAGCGCCAGGCGGGCGGCACCCGGGCGCCCGGTCATGGGCCAGCCATCGGGATCGGCCGTTATGGTGCCCTCGGGGAAGATCGCGACGCATTCCCCCGCTTCCAGGGCCTCGCGGGCGTGCACGAGCGAGTCCTTGGCCCGTTCGGAGTGGCGTATGACAGGAATCTGGCGGCACTCGCGCGCGAACCACCCAACCACCGGCACCTTCCAGATCTCGGACTTGCCCAGGTAGCGGGGCCAGCGCCCGGACCAGACGAGGAACTCGCCGGTCGTGGGGACGTCGAAGTTCGAGAGGTGATTGGATACCACCAGCACCCCGCCGGGCGGGACGTTCTCCTGCCCCCGCCAGGTTCGCCGGACCAGACCACCCATCACCAGGTGAACCAGCCGCGCCAGGAAACGGTAGGCGCGGGGCGCCGTTTCTTGGTTCGCCTCACGCAGAGAGCGTTGCCAGGGACGTTTTTCGACTTCCACGGAGCAGGAGAATACCGTCGGGATCGTCGCCCGTCCGAGCGGCAGTCCTCAGGAGATGGTGTCCGCGGTCCGCACGGGCAGGGTCTTCGGTTTGAACCCCGGGCGGGTCGCCTCGTACGCCCCGATCTCGTCGTCGTGTTGCAGGGTCATGGAGATGTCGTCCAAGCCGTTCAGCAAACGGTACTTGGTGTACTCGTCGATCTCGAACCCGATCACGAGATTCCCGCGGGTTATGGTCTGCTCCGGCAGGTCCACCGTCACCGGCTCCTCGGGGGCGGCCTCGATGGCGTCCCAGAGCCTGTCCCGGTCCTCCTCCGTGACGAGGGCCACGAGCAACCCGGCCTTGCCCGAGTTGGAACGGAAGATGTCACCGAACCGGGTTCCCACGATCACCTTGAAGCCGTAGTTCTGCAGCGCCCAGACGGCGTGTTCCCGCGACGAACCGGTCCCGAAGTCAGGTCCGGGAACCAGGATGGTCCCGTCCGTGAAGGGCTCATGGTTGAGCACGAAATCGGGGTCGCTGCGCCAGCCCGCGAACAGCCCGTCCTCGAAACCGGTCCGGGTGATGCGCTTGAGGTAGACGGCGGGGATGATCTGGTCGGTGTCGACGTTGCTGCGCCGCAGCGGAACGGCGATCCCGGTATGGGTGGAGAAGGCGTCCATGTTTCAGACTCCGATCAGGTCGGCGGGGGCGGCAAGGTGACCGGTGACGGCGGTCGCGGCGGCGACTGCGGGACTGACGAGGTGGGTGCGTCCACCCTTGCCCTGGCGTCCCTCGAAGTTGCGGTTGGACGTGGAGGCCGACCTTTCCCCCGGGGAGAGCTGGTCGGGGTTCATGCCGAGGCACATCGAACATCCCGCCGCCCGCCACTCGGCCCCAGATGCGAGGAAGATCTTGTCCAGGCCCTCGAGCTCAGCCTGGATCCGAACCCGGGCCGAACCCGGGACGACGAGCATCCGCACGCCTTCGGCGATCCTGCGTCCCCGGAGCACGGAGGCCGCCAGCCTCAGGTCCTCGATCCGGCCGTTGGTGCAGGAGCCGAGGAACACCGTGTCCACCGCGATCTCCCGCATCGGGGTGCCCGGGGCCAGGTCCATGTATTCGAGGGCCCGGCGGGCGGTGGCCCGCTCGACCTCGGAGTCGAAGTCCTCGGGAGCAGGTACCACCCCCCCGAGCGGCACGCCGTGCCCGGGGTTGGTACCCCAGGTCACGAAGGGAGTGAGCCGGGTCGCGTCGATGTCCACCTGCGCGTCGAAATGGGCGTCGTCGTCGGAGCGCAGGGTCCTCCAGTACTCGACCGCGGCCTCCCAGTCGCCCCCCTCGGGGGCGTGCGGGCGACCCTTCAGATAGGCGAGGGTGGTCTCGTCCGGGGCGATCATGCCGGCCTTGGCACCCCACTCGATGGACATGTTGCAGATCGTCATGCGACCCTCCATCGACAGCTGCTCGATGGTGCTTCCCCGGTACTCGACGATGTAGCCTTGGCCACCGCCTGTGCCGACCTTGGCTATCAACGCCAGGACGACATCCTTGGCGGTGACCCCGGGTGGCAGGTCGCCGTTGATGTTGACGGCCATCATTCTGGGTTTCTTCTGCGGCAGCGTCTGGGTGGCGAGCACGTGTTCCACCTCCGATGTGCCAATGCCGAAGGCCAGGGCCCCGAAGGCACCGTGGGTCGAGGTGTGGGAGTCGCCGCAGACGATGGTCATGCCGGGCTGGGTCACCCCGAGCTGCGG
>ERZ772962.1507-NODE-1507-length-12479-cov-11.446877_pt1 | contig 12479 bp, 8 predicted proteins | sample MGYA00580676_ERZ772962 | MGnify/ENA primary metagenome ERZ772962 (study PRJEB29015, sample SAMEA2738049) | human oral metagenome | biome: human oral; feature: human-associated habitat; material: saliva | place: China | collected 2230 ...
CCAGCTGCATGAAGCCCCACGCCTCAACGGTCAGGAAGGTCAGCGGAATAACCTCTGCTGCTGAGAAGAACGCACCGAATGCCATCTGCTCAGACGGGGTACCCGCAAAGTAGGTGTGGTGCATGGTGCCGACCACACCACCGGCGGAGTAAAGCACAGCGTCCATCATGATGATGGAGATTGCGATACGCTCACGCACCACGCCCAACAACACGAAGATGTAGGCGACCATCACAGTGGTGAAGAGCTCAAGGAAGTCCTCAACCCACAGGTGCACCACCCAGAAACGCCAGAACTCGGCGACCGAGAAATGCGTGCGCTGACCAGCGAGCATACCCACAGCGTAGAACATCGGAATTGCCAGGCCTGAGAAGAGGAACAACCACGGCATGGAGGTCTTCTTCCCGGTCTTCAAACGCGAGCTGAGGGTACGCCACACGATCACAATCCAGATGAACATGCCTGCGGTGAGCAGAATCTGGAAGAAGCGCGGCAAATCAAGGTATTCCCACTGCTGCGAGAAGATCGAATTCTCAGGCACCCAGCCCTTTTGCGAAAGCCACTCGTTCAGCAGCGAGCCGAGCACCACGAACACCACTGCCACGAACAGGATAACAGTCAGCAACCCCTGTTTCTTCGGCTCTTTGCGGGTAATGAGCGGGGCGATGAAGATACCGCCTGCCAAGAACGCCGCAGCAGTCCAGAAGAGGGAGAGCTGCACATGCCATGTTCGGGATACGGTGTAGGGGATAAGCTGCCCCATATCAATCCCGAAGAAGCCTGTGAGCTCCACACGGTAGTGCTCGGTAAGGGCACCCACAAGAGCCTGCAGCAGGAACAGCACCAAAATAGTGATGAAGAACAGTCCTGCCGCCTTCTGTGAGGGGGTCAGGCGCACCTCGTCGGGCTGGCGGAAGTCCAGCACGGGTGCCTCCTCGCCATGCCAGCCGATGGTGCGGGACCAGCGGCCATAGATGGCGAACATTAGACCGGTACCGCCCACCAGTGCGATTAGCGACAGCGCCGACCAGACCATCAGGTCTGCGGTGGGTTTGTTATCTACATTGGCTTCTGCGGGCCAGTTATTGGTGTAAGTGTAATCCTGGTTGGGACGCTCAGCGGCTGAAGCCCACGCGGTCCAGCCAAAGAACGCTACAAGGTCGTGCAGTTCTTCTTCGCTCTTAATGGCGTTGGGGAACAAGCCCTGAGAGGTATTATCCTTGGTGAGCGTATCCCTATAGTGGTTGACCATCTGGTCAAATCCCTTGGTCTGCCCTGCCGTCCAGTTCAGAGTCTTGCTGGACTCGTCGTACTTGTTTTCCTTGCGCCACTCGTTCTTAACGAGCTCACGGGGCTCTTGCTTACCCTCTTCCCTGTATTGTTTGACGGCAGCGTCCGTAGTCAGGCGCAGGTATTCCGCCGTGAAGTCCGGGCCGATGTATGCACCGTGGCCGAGAACCGATCCGTACTGTTGCAGGCCGCGGCTCTGGTAGAGCTCCTGACCGTGCTGGATCTGTTCTGCGGTGGCGATTACCTTGCCGTCGTTGCCGATGATTTTATCGGGCAGCGGCATGGAGAGCGCATAGGTGCGCATCGCCAGGATTGCCATAATGGTAAAGCCCAGGAGCATCACAAATGCAACGGCCTGTACCCAGCCTTTACCGGCGTAGGCACCGACCGCGTCCGTGCGGCGGGTGACCTTGGCGATCTCCTCGCGCGTTACGGGTTTCTTAGCCATATTGTATGTCTCCAGTGTGCGTATATTTTTGCGATTCGAGTGGGCTCGTTTGGAGAGGCTCGACAGGCGAGCACAACTAGTCCACCCGTTTTTATTCTTGCATTACAAATACTTATTTAGAAAATTTTAGTGACACTATGTCGGGAATGTGAAGTTAATTGCATAGTAACCTTTAGAGATGCTGTGGGCTAAATTATTACGCTCATTAGGCAGTGTTGGACGCCCTTGAAGTACACAGCCTGCAGGGCCCAGCCAACAGCTGACAAAGTTCTGTAGGGAGCCCCAATATAGCCCCATTTTTCAATATAAACGTATCCGGCACAGGGTCCCCATCGAAAACATGTCACTAAACGTCATAATAACCCCATGAACGTACTGAAAAGCTGCGGCACTGTGGAATAATGAGAAGGCAGGTAGGAGGCATCCCCTAGGAGTCACACATTTATGGTTTTCTACAAACTCAGCCAAAAAACCGTTACCGGGCTATTACGCTCGGTTTTTCGTGCACGAGTCACAGGTCTTGACCACTTCCCCAAAACCGGCCCCGTGATTGTTGCCTCCAACCACCTATCGTTCCTAGACTCCATCATTATTTCCGCAATGATGCCTCGCCGCGTGGCTTTCCTCGCCAAAGCCGAGTACGTTAATACCCCCGGTATTCGTGGTAAAGCCATGAAAGCATTCTTTGAGACCGTCGATATTATCCCGGTGAACCGCTCAGACCGTTCAGAATCCCTCAAAGCACTTGATATTGCGCTAGAGAAACTGAACGAAGGTAAAGTTTTTGGCATCTACCCCGAAGGCACACGCTCCCGTGACGGCTACCTCTACAGAGGGAAAATTGGTGTGGCCTGGCTGGCCCATATGACGGGTGCGCCCGTAGTCCCGGTGGGGCTGATCGGCACCGACCGGCTTCAGAAACCTGGGTCGAACATGGTGTACCCGCACCGGTTCACGATCCGCGTGGGTGAACCCATGTGGTTCGAAAAAACAGGGGAGCAGATGACCGGTAAACAACGCCGCCAAACCACCAACCAGATTATGGACGAAATCGCCCAACTTTCGGGGCAAGCCCGAAAGGACGAATACAATGTTTCGCCCTCTGCTGAGCGTGACGCCGGGTAAGGTGCCCTGCGCCAAAGGCGAGTAAACTTAACCGCGCATCCGCAAAACCCGGCGGATGCGCGGCTTAACGTTTAAGCAACAGGAGGCTATATGGCAGACCCGCGTTCGTACCGCCCCGCACCGGGTGATATCCCCACCGATCCGGGAGTGTACCGTTTTCGGGACGAACACGGCCGTGTAGTGTACGTGGGGAAAGCAAAAAATCTGCGTAACCGCCTTAATAGCTATTTCGCTGCCCCTGAACGCTTAGCCCCTAAAACCTACGCCATGGTGCACACCGCCACCAGCGTAGAGTGGACGGTAGTCGGCAGCGAACTGGAATCGCTGCAGCTTGAATACACCTGGATTAAGGAATATAAGCCACGTTTTAATATCGCCTTCCGTGACGATAAATCCTACCCCTACCTTGCGGTCACCATGCGCGATAAGTTCCCGCGTGCGCAAGTAATGCGTGGCGACCGTAAAAAAGGCGTGCGGTACTTCGGACCTTACTCGCAGGTGTGGGCAATCCGTGAGACGCTGGATGCGCTACTGCGGGTGTTCCCGGTGCGTACCTGTTCACCGGGAGTATTTAAACGTGCCGAAGCATCAAGGCGCCCCTGCCTGCTGGGGTATATCGATAAATGCTCCGCACCCTGCGTGGGGCGCATAAGCCCTGAAGAGCACCGCAACCTAGCGGACGGGTTGTGCCGTTTCATGGCCGGTGGAGCCGAAAAATTTATTGCAGAACTCACCACGGACATGAAAAACGCTGCAGCCAATATGGACTTTGAACGTGCAGCCGTACTGCGTGATGACATCGTGGCACTTACCAAAGCTTTTGAACGTAACGCAGTGGTTCTGAGCGACTCAACAGACGCTGACCTGTTCGCCTTCGTACAAGACGAACTGGAAGCGGCAGTGCAGGTGTTCTTCGTGCGTGGCGGGCGTATCCGCGGTCAACGCGGCTGGATCGTTGAGAAAGTAAACGACGGCAGCGAAGGTGAACTCATCGAACAGCTTCTCGTCCGGTTATATGGTGAAGCCGCCGCACACGTGGCGAGCGCATCCAGCACCCTGGCCGAAGAGACAGACGCGAACCGCCACGAGATTCCCCGCCAAATCCTGGTGCCGGTACTGCCGGATAACACCGAGCAGCTGCGTGAGTGGCTTTCTGGTGTGCGCGGGGCGAAGGTAAGTATTGCGGTGCCGCAACGCGGCGATAAAGCCGAGCTGATGAAAACTGTTGCCGAGAACGCCCGCCACTCACTGGCTCTGCATAAGAGCCGCCGGGCTGGGGATATCACCACCCGTTCCGCTTCGCTCGTTGAGCTGCAGGAGGCTCTGGAACTTCCCGAACCTCTGATGCGCATTGAGTGCTACGACATTTCGCACGTGCAAGGAACGAACGTGGTGGCCTCTATGGTGGTGTTTGAGGATGGCCTGCCCGCTAAAAGTGCTTACCGTAAATTCTCGGTTAGTGGGGATGCCGCACGGGATGATACCGCCAGCATGTATGACGTAATAACTCGCCGTTTTAAGAGGTATCTCACCGAGCAGCAGCAGCGTGCGCAAGCAGGCCCGCAGCGTTCGGGAGAGGTAGCTTCAGATGCGCATGCGCAGGAGCCGACGAAGTTCGCGTACCCCCCGAACCTGGTGTTGGTTGATGGCGGCCCGCCGCAGGTGGCGGCCGCCCAGGCTGCGCTGAGCGATTTAGGTGTGGTGGATGTGCACGTTGCCGGTATCGCTAAACGCTTGGAGGAACTGTGGCTGCCGGATGATGATTTTCCGGTGATTCTGCCGCGTAATTCTCAGGCGCTGTTTTTGGTGCAGCGTATCCGGGATGAGGCGCATCGGTTTGCGATTACGTTCCATCGCTCCAAACGCGGTAAGGCGATGGTTGCCTCCGCGTTGGATGCTGTGCCGGGGCTGGGTCCTGCTAAGCGTGAGGCGCTTATTAAACACTTTGGGTCGTTAAAGAAGCTGAAGGCGGCCAGTGCCGATGAGCTGACGCAGGTGCAGGGGGTTGGGCCGTCGCTGGCTTCGAAGATTAGGGAGCATTTTGACGCGGAGGCTGCTGCCTCAGGATGATGCGGTGACCGTCTGATGCCTGTCTAGTATTATTGGATTACCAACTTACTTGCATCAAAGGGGAACGTAATATGAGCGTTGAGTTACAAGAGCAGAAACCGCAGATTTTGGTGATTACAGGTATATCTGGGGCGGGGCGCAGCACCGTAGCTAACGTACTTGAGGACGAGGGCTGGTATGTGATTGATAATATTCCGCCGCAGATGCTTGAATCGCTGGCGGAGCTGGTAACTCGTGACGGTGCTCGTGTGCCGAGGGTGGCTTTGGGTATTGATGTTCGCGCCCGCGCCCTGTTTGATGATCTCCCGGCTGCTATCGACACCCTTCGAAAATCCGATGTAGATTTTTCGATGCTTTTTTTGGATGCTAAAGACGAGACGATTGTGGCCCGGTATGAGGCGCAGCGTCGCCCGCACCCGTTGCAGGGGGAGGGGCGCGTCCTTGATGGTATTCGCGCGGAGCGCACCCTGTTCGAGGTGTTGCGAACAGCCTCCGATCATACGATTGACACAACCGGGATGAACGTTCACGAGCTGGCTCGTACAGTACGTGAAATGTTTGCTGAAGGCGCTGACAAAAAGCTGAATCTGAGCGTGATGAGTTTCGGATTCAAATACGGAGCACCCGCAGATGCGAACTATATGGCGGATATGCGGTTCATCCCGAACCCGCACTGGATTCCTGAGCTTCGCCCGCTTACCGGCCTAGACGCACCGGTACGCGACTATGTGCTGCAGAACACCGGTACTGAGGAGTTCATTAGCAGCTATCTTGCGGCTTTGCGTCCGGTGCTGGAGGGGTACCGCCGTGAAGGGAAATACTATGCGACTCTTGCGATTGGGTGCACAGGAGGTAAGCATCGGTCGGTTGCCGTGACTGAAGAGATAGCTCGAAGGCTCGGGGAACTGCCCGACGTAAACGTTAACGTACAGCATCGTGATAAGGGCCGCGAATAATGTCTGAAGGAACGAATACGCCCAGCCACTCTTCGGGTAGCAGCAAGAACGTTCCGAAACTACCGCCGCTTCCCACCCAGGCGTTGCGTCTGCTGAAGACTACCCGCCGGGTGCCTAAAGTAACGGCGCTTGGTGGTGGGCACGGATTGTACGGGTCGCTTTCTGCACTGCGGCACGTTACAACGGATGTGACAGCTATTGTGACGGTCGCCGATGACGGCGGGTCGTCGGGTCGGCTGCGGAATGAGATGGGTGTACTCCCGCCCGGGGATTTGCGTATGGCTCTTTCGGCACTGTGTGATGACACCGACTGGGGGCGTACGTGGAGCGATGTGCTTCAGCACCGGTTCAGCGCCCCGGAGGGGCACACCGGTGAGTTCCCGTTAGACTATCACGCCCTCGGTAACCTGCTGATTGTTACGCTCTGGGAGTTGCTGGGCGACCCTGTGGCTGGTCTGGACTGGGTGGGCGCGCTTCTGAACGCGCGCGGCAGGGTGCTTCCGATGGCCTTGGAGCCGCTGGTGATTCAAGGTATTGTGCTTCGTGAGCACGGCGGAGCTTTTGAGCGGGTGCAGGTGCGCGGGCAGGTGAACCTGGCCCATGAGCCGCAGGTGCACAATATCGAGCTGGTTCCTGCCCAGGCGCGTGCCTGCCCTGAGGCGTTGGCCTCAATTGAGGAGGCAGACTGGGTGGTTCTTGGCCCCGGCTCGTGGCGTACTTCCGTGTTACCGCACCTGCTGCTGCGCGAACAGCGTGAGGCGTTAAGCACAACAAACGCTAAACGGTGTGTGGTCATGAACCTGGCGTTGGACGATAAAGAATCCAACGGTCTGGACGCAGCCGCTCACCTGAAGCTACTGCAGCAGTACGCCCCCAATCTGCGCCTTGACGTGGTGATCGCTGACCCAAGCAATATGGGTGTGCAAAGCGAATTTGAGGACGCGGCCAGAGAGCTGGGCGCGAAGGTGCTGTGGGCGTCTGTGCGTTCAACCACAAGCCCGAATGTGCACGACCCGCTCAAGCTGGCTTCAGCGTACAATGATATGTTTGCTATGCGTTTATAAAACTTTAAGGACGCAGCTAAGACACACACGAGACACACATGCACACGAACGCGGCTATTTGCCGTGTCCCCCGCTTCGAGCGGGTTAGGGCATCGCCCTAATTCTGTTTTGTAAGGAGAGAACAATGGCTCTGACCGCCCTGGTGAAAGAAGAACTTGCCCAATACGAGGCGAGCAAGGCGTCGGTGCGTAAGGCCGAGGTTTCCACTATTTTGCGGTTCACCGGTGCCCTGCATATTGTGGCAGGCCGCATCGTTATTGAATCTGAGGTGGATACCGAGCAGACCGCGCAGCGTATGCAGCAGACTATTGCCGAGATTTACGGACATGAGTCGGAGCTGACGAGTGTTACCGGTGGGGGATTGCGCCGTGGCGGACGCTATATTGTTCGTGTTGACTCTGGGGGAGAGGCACTGGCTCGGCAGACTGGGCTGCTGGATTTGCGGGGCAGGCCGGTGCGTGGTTTACCCCCCGCTGTGGTGAACGGTTCACTGCAGGATGCTGAGGCCGTTATGCGCGGCGCATTCTTGGCGCACGGGTCGTTAACGGAGCCTGGCCGTTCATCCGCGATTGAGTTTACCTGCCCCGGCCCGGAGGCGGCGCTCGCGTTGGTGGGTGCGGCCCGGCGTCTTGATGTGATGGCGAAGGCCCGCGAGGTGCGTGGCGTGGACCGGGTGGTGGTGCGTGACGGCGAGACTATCGCCCACCTGCTGGAACGGATGGGTGCCTCGGAGTCGCTGCGTACGTGGCGTGAGCAGCGCACCCGCAAGGAGGTGCGAGCCACGGCGAACCGGCTGGCAAATTTTGATGATGCAAACCTGCGTCGTTCCGCGCAGGCTGCTGTGGCTGCGGGCGCACGGGTGGAACGGGCTCTGCATATTTTGGGTGATGATGTTCCTGAACATCTGAGGTACGCTGGGCAGCTTCGGGTGGCTAATAAGCAGGCGTCGTTGGATGAGTTGGGTCGGTTAGCGGATCCGCCGTTGACGAAAGATGCTATTGCCGGGCGTATTCGCCGTTTGCTGGTGATGGCTGATAAACGTGCACAGGAACTGGGTATCCCCGGTACGGAGCTAAAAGAAGACATTCAGGGAGCAGAGGCCGCTAGGGGTGTCTCTTCTGCCGCCCCCACCGGAGCATAAAACACATGTGCGCACGCCGTGGTGCGCGTTTGTTTCCTGCTGCAATGGTGTTTTACTTGTGGTGTTTTACCCGTGGGATTGTGCCCTGATAACCCTAACGGTGATGAGGCTGTGCAGACCTCTCACACCCTCATTGTGTTTGTGTTGGAATGCAATTATCCCAACGTGTAGGGCAGGTATAATCCATATAAAACAACAGAAAACAATGGAAAAACAGTCTAAAAGTGACTTGATTCACTAAAAAATCCTACATGAACACACCCAAACACACACGAACTAAGGTATGATTATTACCAACATCAGGCGGTACGCAACCGCGCACCACAGAGCACGGTATGCCTTTGCCATAACCGACCACAAGTCCCGGTGAATGCTGCGGCCGCCGCCCAACGCACTGACAAGGAGAACTTCAGTGACTGTACGTGTAGCAATCAACGGCTTTGGTCGCATCGGCCGCACCTTCTTCCGCGCAGCACGCGAGGAAGGCGTAGGTTTCGAAATCGTCGCCATTAACGACCTTACCAACGTTGATACCCTAGCTCACCTGCTCAAGTACGATTCGATCATGGGTCGTCTGGACGCAGAGGTGGAGGTCAAGGAAAATGCGCTGGTAGTAGATGGCAAGGAAATCAAAATCCTGGCTGAGCGCAACCCTGCTGACCTTCCCTGGAAGGATCTCGGCGTTGACGTAGTGCTCGAATCCACCGGCTTCTTCACCGAGGGCTCCAAAGCGCAGGCGCATATTGACGCTGGCGCAAAGAAAGTTATTATTTCCGCTCCCGGTAAGAACATTGACGGCACCTTCGTGATGGGCGTGAACGACGACCAGTACGACCCCGCCACCCAGCATATTGTTTCGAACGCATCCTGCACCACCAACTGCTTGGCTCCGCTGGCGAAAGTCCTCAACGACTCCTTCGGCATTGAGCGTGGCCTGATGACCACCATCCACGCATACACCGCTGATCAGCGCCTGCAGGATGCTCCTCACTCCGACCTGCGCCGCGCCCGCGCAGCAGCCGTGAACATGGTTCCCACCTCCACCGGTGCGGCAGCCGCTGTTGGCATTGTGCTGCCTGAGCTCAAGGGTAAGCTGGACGGTTTCGCGGTGCGTGTTCCCACCATTACCGGTTCCATCACCGACCTGACCTTCACCACTAACCGTGAGGTCACCAAGGAAGAGGTTAATGCGGCTCTGAAGGCAGCAGCCGAGGGTCCGATGAAGGGCATCATTAAGTACAGCGAAGATCCGATCGTCTCAAAGGATATTGAGGGCGAAGGCATCTCCACCATTTTTGATGCACCGCTGACCAAGGTTATCGGCAACCAGGTGAAGGTTATCGCTTGGTACGACAACGAGTATGGCTACGTAGCACGCCTGGTGATGTTCACCAATAAGGTTGTGGCATCACTCTAATGCGTCCGCGTGTAAACGTATAGAGAGAACCCCGGATTCACCGCGTGATTGAGGCGGAGAACCGGGGTTTTCCCATAACAGCCGCTATTATTAAAAGTATCTAAAACCCATTATTAGGAGGATTATCCTATGGCTAAGGCACTGGCAGAACTGCTCGAAGAAGGCGTCGCAGGCCGCTACGTTCTCGTTCGCTCCGACTTGAACGTTCCCCTTAAAGATGGCGTGGTGACCGACGACGGTCGCGTGCGTGCTTCCCTGCCCGTTATCGAAAAGCTTGCTAAGGCCGGCGCTCGCGTGATCGTAACCGCACACCTCGGACGCCCCAAGGGCCAGGTGGACCCGCAGTATTCCATCGCCCCTGCCGCTGCACGTTTAGCCGAGCTGGCTTCCGTACCCGTACAGGTGGCTACCGATCTGGTGGGTGAAGATGCAAAGGCTAAATCAGCAGCCCTGAAAGACGGCGAAGTGCTGGTACTGGAAAATGTGCGTTATGATGCCCGCGAAACCTCGAAGGATGATGCAGAACGTGGCGCATTTGCCGATGAGCTAGTGGCACTGACCGGGCAGAACGGCGCATATGTTGATGATGCGTTCGGGGCGGTACACCGCAAGCACGCCTCCGTGTACGACGTAGCCAAGCGTCTGCCTGCCTACTTGGGCGATCTGGTGAAGAAAGAAGTGGACGTTCTGGCGAAAACTTTGAATAACCCCGAGCGTCCCTTCGTGGTCGTCATGGGCGGTGCGAAGGTTTCCGATAAGCTTGCTGTTATCGACAACCTTATCGGCAAGGCCGACGCTATTCTCATTGGCGGCGGCATGGGCTACACCTTCGCTTACGCGCAAGGATACAAGGTTGGTAAGTCGCTGCTGGAGAAAGACCAGGTAGAGACCGTGCGGCGCTACCTTGAGACCGCCCCTGCGCAGGGTACTGAGATCGTAACTGCCGTAGACGTGGTGTGGGCCGATGATTTCTCAGCAGACGCTAAGACCGAGATCCGCCCCATCGAAGACCTTGAAGGTGGCGAGCTGGGCGCCGAGGGTGAGGGCCTGGACATTGGCCCGAAGAGCCGTGAACTGTTCGCGGAGAAGATTAAGGCAGCTAAAACCGTCTTCTGGAACGGCCCGGTGGGCGTATTCGAGATTGCCCCCTTCGCGGGTGGTACTGAGGCTGTTGCGAAGGCTCTTGCTGAATCGGAGGCTTTCTCCATTATTGGTGGCGGGGACTCGGCATCGGCGATCCGCAACCTAGGGTTCGCTGACGAGCAGTTCGGGCACATTTCCACCGGTGGTGGAGCATCCCTCGAATACATTGAGGGTAAGACCCTGCCCGGTCTGGACGCACTGGGTGCCTAACCCCCTGGCCCTTGTCTAATATGCCCCGGCTTATTCGCGCAATAGCGAATGGGCCGGGGTTATCTATAGGGCTTAAACCTTCAGCGGTTCACGGCGTGCATCTGGTAATAGGACAGTCCAGTAATGACCGCTAAGTGGTGGGTGGGAAGAAACACCGCAGTGGTATATTCGGCGGTGAAAATTCGCGATAAACCGTGTATTTACGCGCCAGAAGCACTAAAATAGAGAGTGAACTTTTCCGTAGCTATGCCCTCTTTGGGGATTGGAGCGAATATATGTCGCGTAAGCCACTTATTGCTGGTAACTGGAAGATGAATCTGAACCATATTGAGGCCGTGACCCTAGTTCAGAAACTAGCCTGGACCCTTGACGACGCGAACTTTGACTTTGATAAGACTGAGGTAGCGGTTTTCCCGCCGTTCACCGACATTCGCTCCGTACAGTCTCTCATTGAGGGCGACAAGTTTAGGATCGAGTATGGTGGGCAGGATATTTCGGCTCACGACTCGGGCGCATACACCGGTGAAATCTCCGGGTCGTTCCTCGCCAAGCTCAACGCCGTATACGTGCTAGTGGGCCACTCTGAGCGCCGCACCTACCATGGTGAAACCGACGAGGTATGCGCCGCCAAGGTTCAGGCTGCGTACCGGCATGAAATCACCCCTGTACTGTGCGTGGGAGAGGGACTTGATATCCGCGAAGCCGGGAACCATGTGACCTACACCCTGGAACAGCTGCGTGGCTCAATTTCTGGTCTGGCCGCCGAGCAGGCGAAGAGCCTTGTTATTGCCTATGAGCCGGTGTGGGCTATCGGTACCGGTAAGGTTGCCACCGCAGAAGATGCACAGGAAATGGCTGCCGCTATCCGCGCGGAGCTGACAAAGCTCTACTCGGCCGATGTTGCCAACCAGGTGCGGGTGCTTTACGGTGGGTCGGTCAAGTCTTCCTCAGCTCCTTCGATTATGGAGCAGGCTGACGTTGACGGTGTGCTTGTTGGTGGGGCGTCGCTACAGGCCGATGAGTTTGCGGCTATTGCGCGGTTCGACGCGTAACATCTAAGACATTATCGCCGGTTATCCTCTGCATTCTGTGCGGCGGGGTAACCGGCGATTTTTTATGCCGCACCGGGCAGTGTGGTATAGAAAACACGGGGAAGACCCCGATGATGTCGCGGAAACCTTAAAACGTGGGGTAAAATTCAAATATAAAGATTTCATAAAGAAAAGACTCATACATTCCTTCTTCTCGAAAAATTTAATATCTAAGATTCCTTTAAAATATTATTTCGTATATTTTGAGGCATTTTCGTGCACTTTGATTATCTACAATAATTTGGTTTTACAGATAATTTAGCATTTGTTATACTCTTTCTGGAATGTTTTGAGAAGGTGAGATATGAAGTCGCAAAAATATACGTCTGTTTTTATTGGTTCGTTAATTGTTTCATTAATATTGGTGGCTCTGGGTTTTGTCCCAGGTTACGGAGAAGTTTCTAAAAACTGGAGGGCACTGATCGGAACTGACTTCGGTTGGTTTTACCTCCTGCTTGTAACTCTTATCGTATTGGTCTGCGGGTTTTTTGTTTTAAGCCCCATGGGACAAATTAAACTTGGAG
>ERZ772962.1510-NODE-1510-length-12454-cov-9.939269_pt1 | contig 12454 bp, 20 predicted proteins | sample MGYA00580676_ERZ772962 | MGnify/ENA primary metagenome ERZ772962 (study PRJEB29015, sample SAMEA2738049) | human oral metagenome | biome: human oral; feature: human-associated habitat; material: saliva | place: China | collected 2230 ...
TTTTGAATGGTTTGGATTTGGGTAGAAATGGAAGATTGCATTTGAAATGCTCCTAGTTAAATTGAGATTTGAGAAATGCCCGAAATAAGGGGGCGGTGCTCTCTCCTGTAACTAGTCAGGCGTGGACGTTGCCGTTACCACACACCGCCATAAACTTTGATATGCCGTCCAAAGCCTGTAAATAGGCTTCAAACGCCATAAGAGAAAATGGCGATAAAAAATCAGCGTTTACCCTGCTGATTTGGGCTAGTTAATTTAAGAGAGAAACTTAATTCTGCTTCTCAAGGCTCGAATTGTAAATACTTTTCAGACGGCATTGTTACAAGCCGCTGATTCTATTGCCTATTAAATCGCGTCATACCGCATTGCCGTGCTGTGATCGCCTGCCCGCCGCCATTCTGCCTTGCCATGTCGTGTATAACGGCTTTGCGCTCCGTGTAGCTTATGCCCCGTGCAATCATGGCGGCGTTTCGCGCTTCCAATCTTGCAATCAGGCGGATTTGCGCGGTGCTTAGGGCTTCGCGGTCTAGCGGCTGGTGTCTGCCTGTCAATGCGGCGTTTATCATCTTGGCTTCGTTGCTGTAATGGTAGCTCTGCGTGGCTTTGCCCTCTGCTTGGCGCGTTGCCTGTAAGATTTCGGACATGACGGCATAGCCTACACTTGCCGCTTTGCGCCCTTCCTTCCATTGCGGCTGCTCTGTCAAAAGCTCCGTTATCTGTTCGTCGCACCATACGGCAAAATCAACATCACACCAGCGGGCAAAGGCTATGGCAAGCTTTGGGTGTAGCCATGTGCCGCCAGCATTGCCCCGCTTGGCCTTGATGAATCTGGATTTTGTAATACGGGATTTCCCCGTATTTGAATCGGCCTGTTTTTCAGCTTCGCGTTTGCAAAGTGCCTGAATGTAGCGTTCCGTTTCGGGCAGGCGTAGCCATTCATAGGGCTGTTTGCCGAACATGGCCGCTATTTCGGTTGCATTAAACCATGCTTCGCGCGTGGCGCTGATTGCGCGGTCGGTGTAGTCCAGTTTGATAATGTTCATTGCCTGCCCTCCGACACCAGCAAAGAAAACCGCCCGCATTTCACGGTCTCCCCGAATTGGTTTTGCACTTCTTCCATTACGGTTATGATTTCATGCCCCGCTCTGCGAAGCTCCATAATGCGCGTGTTATAGCTAAGTATGCCCATCTGTGCCAGCTCCCATGATGTAACGCTCCCTTTTCTCAATCGGGCTAAAATGCGCTCTCTTTGGCTTGGCGTTTTGGGCTTGTGGTTGGTATAATCAATTTCCATCAGATTTTTTCTCCGTGCCGTCTGAATAGCCCTCTATTCAGGCGGTTTTATTTTGTCTAAAGGGATAGATTCCCGCTGATTCTTCGCGCGCGCGCGCGTATTGGTAAGAAAACTCCTATTCTTCACGCTTGGCGGCCAGTTGGCCGATATACTCTTCAATCTCACTGGAAAGCCAGCCGGTAATATTTTCAGAAAGTTTAATAGGCTTAGGAAAATCAGGGCGGTAATGGCGGCTCTTAGGGTTTACCCAATTCCAGATAGTCGCTCGTGAAACGCCCATAACGCGGGCGGTATCGTTTACTCGTAATACAGTATTCATATGCTTTGCCTTTCGTTCGTGTGGTTTAGGTGGGTGTATTTTGCGAAAGACGGGCAAACAAAAAAACGGAATCAGGATTTAACTTGACCTGATTCCGCTTGTTGAAAGCCTTATAAATAAAGGCTGGAAAGATAGATTACCTTTTTTTATTTTTCGGGCTTTCTTCCCGTTGCCGCCCATTCAGGGCGAATGATTTGCGCTATTTTATCTGCCATTGTTTGCGTGATTTTCCCTCCTGATTGCTCAATTACCCATTTAGCAATATCTGAATTATTTGGCTGTGTGTCTTTTTCCGCTGGGTTTGCATTTCCCCAAAATCTCGAAAAGGCATTATTAGCAATCTTTAAAGCTAATGGCTGCTCATGAAAAGAACTATAACTTTCTTGTTTGCTTTCATCATTATCGATTCCTGGTAACTCAGCCAAAGCACTATTAATAAGAAGCTCTCTGATTTTTTCGCTTTCTCTTTGTATTTCTTCTAAAACCTCATCAATATCAGGAAGGCTGGAATAATCTTTTCTAAGAACGTTAGCTGCATATTGAATTACTAAATGCTTTTCTAAATAATAATTCATTCCATAATAATCTGCCGATTGTATGGCATATCTAGCCATGTCTTGTAAGTAAAAATAGAACGGGCGAGCTACTTTGCTTTGGGTATATTCTATTTGAGTAGAATTTAGCATATAAGCGTTATCATCTATCATTTCTCCCTCAAACTTATAATCATCGATTAAAAGCACTTCCTGGGCTTCAAATTTCTTTTCATAATCCATCAGCAAGAATCTTGCCACATCATATAAATTAGCCTCTCCCCCGTCTGCTTTTTGAATATATTTCAAAATGTTCTCAAATGAAATATATAGGCTGCTCTCTCTTTTTAACTCTTTCTGAATGAAGCTCATTGTTCTAAATTCTCCAAAGCGGATTTATCGGACTAATGCCGTTATGCTCAAATAGCGGCCGCCGTTGCGTGTTGCTCCGTGCCGGTATCATCTCTCACGTCCAAGCGGTCAAACGAAAGCAAAACATCTAATGCACTGTATTTCATAGGGTTAATTTCTTTCTGTATAAAATGGTAACCAGTGGTAACCAGTTGGTAACCAGTAAATTTACGTTAACTGGTTACCGCTTTTTCTTTGTATTTATATTTATATTCATATAGTTATATTTGTAAAGTTTTGTGGTAACCAGAGTAACCAGTATATTTACTCTCGCGCATAGGGAATTTTTAATCTGCCTTGTCTTTTTGAATCATCTGTAATGCCTGGTTGTATCGCTCCCGTAAATAGTCGCTATACCATTGCATAAACTCGATACGCTGGGGCATATATTCAGCAAGGTAGGCGTATGAATCCTTTATCTTGTTTTCTTCAACGTGGGCAAGCTGTATTTCGATTGCGCCCCCGTTAAAGTTGTTCTCATAAAGCAGACTACTTGCTACTGCTCTGAAGCCATGCGGCGTTGCTCTGCCTTTATAGCCTAGTTTCTCGTTAATGATCTTGCCTAGCGTGTTCTCGCTGATATGGCGGTTTACGTTGGTTCTACTTGGAAACATAAACCGGCTATGCCCTGTCAGGGTGTGTAACTCTTGAAGTAGCTCTATCGCCCAATCAGAAAGAGGAACACATAAAGCGGGCTTTGGCTTCATCTTTTCGTGCTTCATTCTTTCGGCGGGGATAATCCAACGCTTGTTTTTAAAGTCCACTTCTTGCCATTGGCCGCCGCGTAATTCGTTATTTCTCACAAACACCAGCATAACCAGCATGATGGCAATTTTGTTTTGCCGCTCTATATTGTTTGCCAGTATCAGGCGGCGGTAAAACTCCGGCAATTCTTCACGGGGTAGGGCGGGCTTGTGTTTGGTGGGTAAATTAGGAATGTGATTTTTCAACAGGCGGGCGGGGTTGTTTTCTGATATTTCCAACATGGCAGAATAATCAAAAACCGCCCCAATCCAGCCCCTGATTTTATCGGCGGTATCAGTAACGCCCCTTGTCATAATGTCATCTAGCAGGTTCTTGATGTGCGTTACCTTGATTTCATTAACGGGCATTTCTCCAATGACTGGGAAAACGTCATTTTCTAAATAACGCATGATCCGCTCTGCGTGATGTTCTTTCCAGCGTGGCAAATTGTCCTTGTGCCATTGCTTGGCTAAATGCTCAAAAGTATTTAACAAGGCGGCTTGTTGGGCTGCTTTGGCTTCCTGTTTGGCTTTGCTGGGGTCTTGCCCTTGTGCAATCATGCGGCGGGCGTTTTCGGCGGCTTGGCGGGCTTCTACCAATGAGAAAGCAGGATATTTCCCGATAGTGAGTGTTTTCTCTTTACCGGCGAAACGGTATTTCAGACGGAATACTTTTCCGCCCGCTGGTGTAACTTCAAGATACAGGCCGCCCCCGTCAAATAACTTGATTTTCTTTCCAGTATCAGACGGTTTGGCGGCTTTGATTTGGCGGTCATTCAGGGGCATTGGGGGTATGTTTTTAGGGGGTATTGATAGATTCCCCGAATCATACCCCCATCTTTTGCTTTATTCAATTATATGGCATTGGGGGTATTTAGACACTTGGCAAGGGGGTTATTAGCCTGAAAGCCTTACCAGTATTGAATCTTGATTACTGCGTTAGATTTGATTAGACAAAAAAATAACCCCTGAAAGGGGTTGGGTGGTGCGGACGGAGTGCAATAAAACAGTAAATTAATTATAGTAGATTAGGATTGATTTTGATAGATTATACATATAAATCAATCTCATATCTGCACCATTCAATCCTTTATGATTGATTAGGATTGATTATAACATATAATGCCGTGTCCCCTCACTGTCCCAATAATATACCAATGGCAACAATCGAAAAGCGCAACGGAAAATATCGCGTCAAAGTCCGTCTGAAAGGAATAACTAAGTCCGAAACATTCGCCCTGAAATCTGATGCCGTTGCATGGGCGGCGCGGACTGAAGCGGCAATCTTGGACGGCGTGCAGGGCAATGCGCCCAAAAGCCTATATTTTGCCGATTTGCTGACACGATACCGGGATGAAATCACGCCCACGAAGCGAGGCAATAGGGCGGAAACATACCGGCTGAATCGTGCGTTACGATCCAATTTGGCCGATATAAAAGTCAGTGACCTGCGCCCACATCATTTTGCCCAATGGCGCGATAATCGCAAAAAAGAAGTACAGGAAGCAACGGTCAGACGTGAGCTTGAAACACTGTCGGCCGTCTGTCAAATGGCGGTCAAGGAATGGGGCTTATTACCGTCAAATCCTCTATTGCAAATCAGACGGCCTAGTAAAGGCAAGGCGCGGAACTACATACCGCCCGATGATATTGTTTTGGCTGTTGTGCGTGAGCTTGGTGTAGCTGATGGTGTGCCGATAATCACGGTAAAACAGCGCATCGGATTGGCTGTCTTGTTTGCGATTGAGACGGCAATGCGTGCCGGGGAAATCTGTAACATGGCTTGGCGTGATGTGCATTTAAGCCGGCGCGTGGTGCATTTGCCAATGACAAAAAACGGTAGTAGTCGAGACGTGCCGCTGTCTAAAAAGGCTATGGCGATATTGGATAGATTGCCACGCTCTGAGAGTGGGTCTGTGTTTGATATAAGCTCACACACGCTTGACGTTATGTTTAGACGTGCAAGGGCAAAGGTTGAGGGGGCTGAGGGCTTCCACTTTCACGATACGCGCCATAAAGCCTTGACACGCATGGCGGCGAAGGTTGAGCCTATGCAGCTCGCGAAAATCAGCGGTCACAAGGATTTGAGAATCCTGCTCAACGTGTACTATAACCCTGATATTGGCGAACTTGCTGATTTGCTGGATTGAAAAAACCGCCTGTTACGGCGGTTTCTCTATTTCTGACGGCGGCGGCGGATAAAGTCGTGTACTTCGGCTTTCGGCCATAAACGTTTGCGCGGCGAAATTACAAACGGCTTTGGAAAGTCTGCCTGTTTGCACGTCTGATTAACAAATGTTGTGCGTTTTACGTGTAACAGGTCGGCACATTCTTGAGATGTGAGGTACATTATTATTCCTCCTCTTGTTCCAAATCGGCCAGTAATTCGTCAATCGGAACGTCAATTACTAAATCAATAAATTTTCTGAAGTTTTTATCGTTAAATCCTAACTTTTTCATGTCGTCTTCGTCAAAAAACTCCTAGTCGGTCATAAAATTTAATTAACCAGTCTAACCGCTCGGAATCTTTCAACAATTCTTCAAAGTGTTTTAACGTTTTCAGTCTAGTATCTGGAATCATCTTCTGCCTGCCTTTCTAATCTTCTTCAGGCGGTATTTCCGCCGCCTGTCGGATTGGTAGTTATTCAGCCGTCTGCGCATGGCTCGTAGTTCATGATTTTGTAGGCTTTCATCTTTTCCCTTTTAAAATTTCACTACCTTCAAATCGCCTTCTTGGGCTGCTCCGATACGGTAAGCACATGTTCGTTCACGTTTTTCTTTAGGTCTAATATAGGAAACTTTAAATCCCATTACATCGGCAAACACAACTCCACCTCGCAGAGGTTCGTGAGTTATTGGCAAGTCTCCATGCTCTGCCTTCAAGTCTTCCAATCGACTGATTAAGTCTGATATGCGCGGATTATTCGTCAAAATCCCATTTTCCATTTTTTATAACTCCTTATCTTTTAAAAAACCGCTTAAACAAAGAAGCCCCACACAATACAGGCAACCTTGCTACAATTTCGCCTTCATAAACCGCCGCCGCCTGCGCCCGAATCTTCCGCTTCGCCTCTTCAGCGTTGTCAGCAAATACAGATGCCACCCAATCTTTGCCGCCAAACTTATATTTAAATGTAAATTCTCGCTGCTTTGAATTTTTACTCATTTTTTTCCTGCCTTTAAAAACTTCGCCAAATCGGGTTTGAAGTAGCCGTCTGTTTTGGCGATTTTTCCGTTTTCGTCAAATACCGGCACGCCGTCCTTGAATTTGCTCCAGTTGGATTTATTCACTTCGTCCAACGCGCCTACCATATCAAAGCCCATCATGTAGCCTACGCCGATTGCCGTTACGATTTGATCGCAAAGGGAATCCAGTAGGTCGATTTCCCAGTTTTCGCAGAGGGTTATAACGCTACCGTCAATATCCCTATCAATGGAAGGATAAGCATAAAAATCTTGCGAAGCCTGTGATACTGGTGGCGTATCGCAAGACACCGCCCGCAGCATTTCTGAAACTGCTTCAAGATTTGCTCCAATTTGGGTGGATTTATCTTTTTCTGTCGGCTTCGGCTTGGCGGCCTTGAACCATTCGATGATTTTTTGAATGTCCATTTGTAAGCTCCTATTCGATTTGTACGATGTATTCTTTTTTGTCATGCGGCTTGTTTCGGTTTACTGCCTGCACATGGAAGTAGGCACATAATCCGTCTGCGCTTGGATGGGTCAGGATTTTTCTTTTTGCGCTTTCGATAATGTGGATAGGCGGTTTCGGTCAACGTTTCGCACCGCTCCCGCGCGTTTCAGGGCGCGTTCTTCTTGGGTCAATTTCTTTGCTGCTTTCTTGGCGGCAAGCATCTGTTTTGCCGTCGGTCTTGTTGCTATTGTTGCTGTTTGCATTTTGTTTCCTCGCTTCTAAGTGCCGTCCTCTCAACGGCTCGGACGTTTTAGGCCGCCTGCCTGTGGTTGTTATCGTTTGCTTTTAAACTCAGAACGGTATGTCATCGTCAACATCTTCAACGGGCGTGGCCGGTGCTTGCTGACGTTTCGGCTGTTCCTGCGTCGCTTGGCTATTACCGCCCAACATTTTCATTTCGTTGGCGATGATGTCGTATGCCGTGCGTTCCGCGCCGTTCTTATCGGTATATTTACGGGTCTGAATCTTGCCTTCCAAATACACCTGACTACCTTTCTTCAGGTATTTCCCAGCAATTTCAGCAAGGCGGCGATACATTGTGATGTTATGCCACTCTGTTTTTTCTTGACGCTGCCCGCTTTGATCTTTCCAGCTTTCGCTTGTAGCGACGCTGAAATTACAGACGGCCTCGCCGTTCGGCATATAGCGGACTTCAGGGTCACGGCCAAGACGGCCAATGAGGATTACTTTATTCAGCATTGTTTACCTTTCTCAAATTCCTGTTTCAATTTCTCGGCATACTCAAAGCACGCCTCTACTTTTCGCTTGATTTGATTGATTGCGTTTTCATCACGGTACACTGTTATTGTTGTCAGTCGTTTTTCAAACGGCAGACGCTCAACCGCTTCGACCAAATTAGCTACATCGTCATAAGGCTTTAAAAGCTCTTCGGGCGTTGGGAAAATCCAAAAATCAATATCAGCCTTTTCACAATCGAAAAGCCACATGTAGCCTTGCATTTGCCAGCCATAGCCGGCTTTTTCTGCTTTGGCTTCAGCCTCTTCTCGGAAGAATGGATGTGTACCGATGTCCCATGAGCATTTTGTATCAATGATTGTTTTACGCTTCGGATCGTAAATATCACATTCGCCTGTAATCCAATCATTGACCCGCCGTTCGGTGTTTTTTTTATACATCAAGCCACGAATCAAGCCGCTGCAACGGATTGCTTCATCTTCGAGTAATAACCCTTTTTCGGTTTCCTTGCTGCCTGTGAAGCTCTCGAAGCCTGAATATTCGTTTTTCAGGCGTTCGATAACGTAAGACTTGGCTGTCTGTGTCAATCCGTTGGCTTCTTTTTCGGCTTTGCTTTTTGGTTCGCCGATGATTTTGTGGATTGATGAACATCTGATTTTCATAATTTATCCAATTCCGCTTTCTGCTCTTCCGACAAGTCGTAACCGTCTAAGACAGTCTGAATATCAATATCGCCGGTGCTGATGTTTTCTTTGAGTTGCTCAAACATTTCATCGGAAACCGCCAGTTTTGGCGTTTCTGCCGGCAGTGGTTGGTTATCGATATATTCAAACTCTTCGGCCTCCACGTCTTTTACGATTGCTTGGTCAGCTAAAACCGCCTTTTGCATTTCGATTGACAGCGGGGCTTGTTGGGAAAGTAACAGCTTGATAACTGTTTTCTTCGCCATTGCCTCGAAGTTGTCAGCCCATACGCCAAAGCCGCGCTTGTATGTTTGGCTGTATCGTTTTGCGTGTGCTTCAAGTTCTTCCATCGTCATTGTCAGATTCGCCTCATAGCCGTTCAAAAGCTGGAAATAGGCGATATAGCCGATGATTTGTCCGCTTGGCTTGCGTGGAATGAGAGATGTCAAGCGTTGGTAAACGTCTTCTTCTTCGTCTGTGTCGTAAACAGGGCAGGCGTTGATTCGTTTGAACTGTCCGCTTCGTTGTGCAAGCTGAATGAAGCCCTTATAACCAAGCTGGAACTGCGCTTCTGTAACGTTCTCTTTTCGGTTTTGAAAGGGGACAATGTACGCAAAGCCTAAGCTGTTATTGATGGGAAGATTCAGCGTTGCTGCCATACATGCTGCGTTAAACACTGATTTTGGCGTTGCGTTTTGTAACAGGCTGTTTGAGTTGACAATCTGCATGGCAGATGTTGCGAAACTTGCAAAGTTCTTGCCAATGAGTTCTTGCATTTTTCGTTTCGCCGCGTCGCTGTCGAAAAATTGTTTAATTGCCATTGCGTTTGTTTTTGCTGGATGTGTCATTTTTAACTTCCTAAAAGTTGGTTGAAATACTTTTCGGCCACCGCCTTAGTCTTAAAAGTTTTCTCGTTGATTTTTTTGCGCCCTGCGCCTTTCTTGAGAATCAGCGCGTGAGTGTTTCGGGCAAATGTCTCAACGTCTTGCCAAACGTGCCAAACGCCGTTTTCGTTTCTCATTCGTGCGCCACAATGTTTGCTGATATGGCTATGGCCTTTTGGCTGGGCCATATAGCAGCCTGTCAAAATGTGTTGCATGGCTTAATCTCCGCATCTCCCATGACTTTCACTTCGTCCGGCATGGCGTTATACATCTGCTCAACCTGTGCTTCTTGGCTGATTGTTTCAGGCTCTGCCGGCTTCTCTGTTTTGCCGGGGAAGCTGTAAGCCGCGATCGTGATGGCCGACACGGCTAAAACTGTTCTGATTGCGTATTTCATGCTGTCCTCCTAGTCATTCCAAGTTCTGAGGTTGTACTCATATTCCGCCTGCGCTTCGGCAATCTCTTGCTTGTTCTGCTTGATGGCTTCGCTCTTAAGGGCTTCGTTCACGCCCTCTAAGACTTTGCCGCTCAAGATTTCCAGCAGGTCGGCTGCCGACCACTCTTTTAGGTAGTCATCGATGATTTGCTCCACTCGCGCGTCGTCATAGTCCATATCATCGTCAAGCATTGCGTCATGTTGGCTTTGTAAGCTGTTCAAAGTAGCCATTTGCTTTTCCTTAAATCTTGCTGTCTTCTTGCTTGAAGCGGCTTGGGTAAGAAACTTAGATTGGTCGAATGAATGTTGTCGGTTGGGCGTTGATGACTGCTTGGCATGCTTCCAAATATGTCTTGAACTCTTTTGCTACCCCGCCCCAAACTTGTTTAACGATGAATTTTTTTGCCTTGCCGCGACCAGTTTCAAAGATTTGACCAATTGTGCTTTCTTGGTTGATTGAGTAGTCGTTGAACTGCATGGCATTTGCGATGTGTTTCATTTTTAGCTCCTAGTTAGTGTGTTTTGCTTCGATGGGTGCAGTATAGAAAGCTAAACATATAAAGTCAAGCTATCTAAACATATTTTGTATAGAAAACTATACTTACTTCTGATTTTAAAGAGAATTTATTTTTTTACAGGCAATAAAAAACCGCCTTTTCGGGCGGCTGTGTCGGTTTTGTGTTGATTTAGGTTCGGTGGGGCGTGAAAAAGGCCGCCTGAATTTCAGACGACCTGAAATTTACACTTTGTGTAAATCGGTAATTTTACAAAGTTAGGCTAATCCGACACGCGCAGGATTGGTTTTAATTTGGTGGAATTACACCAGAATAAACTCCCGGGCGGCTTGAATCAGTTTTGAAATATCACTTTCTACTTCCATTGTGAATAACGATTTGTCTTTTATATTCTTACTCAGCAGCCAATGTGTATGATCGATGGTGTTGTCGATGTTGGAACTGATTTCGGCAGGCATATCATCGGGACGGTAAACAAACAGGCCTGCCCCTTTTTCCTCTTTATTCCGTGAGTTTGAGGCTAATTCGATATCCTGCTTCGCCAAAAGGAGATGAAGGTCTGCGGGCATGGATTTTAGATAGTCGGTTGAAACGAAAGAGGCAAAACGTATCGGTCCGCCCGTTATATCCGGTTCGGTCCAAAGTTGGAGATGAGGCAGCACGGCCGTTCTTCCGGAGTCTGTCGGGATAACGATTGGATTCTTTTCGTCATGCCAAACACGGTCAGTGAGATTGGTGTTCGCTTCCCGAAAAGACATGAATACTTTGTGGCGTAACCGTTCGGTGCTGATATTTCGTTTTTGGCCTTCGCTTTTCTTCCTGCATATCAAATCAAGCGGCACCATGCTTGCATATATGCGGTCCAGTATCTCTTTTACATTGTCTCCGGCGGCAAATTGCGGTTTCCCAATCTTTACCTGCGGGGAGATTTGGACGGACAAATTGTTTCGGCTTTGGAGGTGTTTGCCGATCAGGTTCAACAGGAAGCTGAAATTTTCCCTGCCGTTCGAACCGTATAACGCCTCGAACGGTGCGGCATTCGGCAGTAATCTGACATGGACTTTCCGACGGTACAGTATGGCGATGCCGACATTTAAAAGTTCGCCGGATGCCAAATCAGGCATGATGCGGATCACCGCCCATTTTACCTTTACGGCAGGTTTCGCCATCTGTACGGACAGCCCGGACAATATGGACAGTGTGTCGGTTAGATCAGCCGTTGGAATCTCCGTTGGAGTAGACATGGTGTTTCCTTCGTCCTATCGCTTAAAAACTGCTTGAACTGGTTAAATTCAGGCTCTGTAAGTAGCTTATTTAACCAAAAATAAAGCTCCTCTTCAATTGTTTTGAATTTTTCACCGTGCCGTTCGGAAGAAAAAATAGCTTCGCTATGTAGGGTTTCTTTGTTCAGTTCTTTTGTTTGCCATGTGTTTAGCGAGTTTAAAAGGCGGTTGTTGTAATGTTGATGCGCATCTAACATTTCGCTATGCCATTGCTCGTCAAATTCGTTAATCAGACGGCCGTTATCAATCAGTGCGTAGTTTTGTTTGGACAGACGAAGCAGGTTGTTCATGTGCCGGTCGGCATGGGCTATATTTTCATCCAGTGCGACTGCCGCGCCGCATTCCGTCCATTTCGCCACGTCCGAAACTAGATCCTGCCAAACAGGGGAGTTTGCCGTCACATCGCAACCCAAATGAATAGCGGCACTGTGGCCGTCTAGGCGCGATGTACAAAAGCAAACGACGTCCTTCATGCCGTTCATCCATTTGTTTTCTTCCCGGCTGCGGGCGATAGCGGAAAATCCGGGAAGGCTTTTCACTGGGAGAACGGCAATAAAGGCATGTTCGGGCTGGGTAATGCCTAGTGCATAAGCTGTTAGAAAGCCGATAATTTCATTGATCAAACCTTTCTTGTTCATGTCATATGGCTTGCAAAATGCTTCAATTTTCCCTTTTGGGTGTTGGAACTCCCCGATGAAGACGGGGTTTACATGGTTATCTGTCCCTTCCAGCCAATTGTTGAAGCGGATAAGGCTGTCCGCCTGTAAGACTTGGATTAGTTTTGTCATAAGTAATGTGAAAATCTATTGTCGATGTAAATATATTGTTTTCAATCCAGCACGCTCCACCAGAAGACGCGGTCTAGAACTGGCTCAAACGCCATGCGCCGCGTATGCGTCCGATGATGTGTACGGCGTTTAAATCTTCGCCGCGCACGGTTTCGGTTCGGTATGAGCTGTTGTC
>ERZ772962.1511-NODE-1511-length-12448-cov-7.805939_pt1 | contig 12448 bp, 18 predicted proteins | sample MGYA00580676_ERZ772962 | MGnify/ENA primary metagenome ERZ772962 (study PRJEB29015, sample SAMEA2738049) | human oral metagenome | biome: human oral; feature: human-associated habitat; material: saliva | place: China | collected 2230 ...
GGTTTGGAGGCGACAGGAACTCCTGCGGTTATGCTGGAGGTCCTCAGTCATTTCATGAAATTACGATTTTTCGAATGAAACGCGGAGACGTGTTTTAGATAGATCAGTACCTTGAAAACTGCATGACGAACAGAGTCTCAGGAATAGGGCTCTAAGAAAAGGCTATGGGTTGTAAGATTTACGCTGCCTGGTATTCGCTATGGGTCAGCTCCATCCGGTAGATGGTTCTGACTAGCTTCTTTACCACGTGCGACAGGGCGACATAGAAGTGCTTGTCCTCAGCACGCTTTCTAGCCAGATACAGGCCAAACCGCTCGTCCCACTTGGAGACGTATATAGCGGCGTTGAAGAGGGTGAAGCGGAGGTATTTGGAGCCTCGTTTCTCCATATGGGCATAGGTGGATGTCAACTGCCCGGACTGGTAGGTAGATGGCGACATGCCTGCATAGGCAAGGATCTGGTCCGCATTGTCAAAGCGGTTGAAATCGCCAATCTTGGCCAGGATCATGGCTCCCATCCGGTAGTTGATGCCGGGAATTGTCATGATCGGAGAGCTGCTCTTGTCCATAATCTTTCGAATGGAAGCTTCTACTTTTTCGATGTCGGCAGTCAGGGCATCGATCTGGCGGATCGTCTGCTTGAGTTCTATGGATTTTACAGACATCTCTGATCCGACAGAGGATCTGGCCGCATCCCGGATCTCGATCGCCTTCTCTCGGCCATACCGGCCACGGGAGGCATCACAGAGCAGGGACTTCAGATGTGTGAGGTTGGCATCGGCAACACATGACGCACCGGGCATTTCTTCAAGCAGGCGCTAGACGGTGTTTATGTGAAGCGTTGGGACGAGGCCTTCCAGTTTGGGGAATACGATGTTCACCAGCCTGGTGATGGATGTCTTCAGCTTCGCTCTCCTCTGGATGAGATCAAAGCGGTATCTGGTCAATGACTTCAGCTCTTCGCTGGGGTAAGATGTATCCGTGTAGGGCCTGAGGGTCTTATCAGTCACAAGCATTTCGGCAATGGAGCGGGCATCGACTTTATCCGTTTTCGTCTTTCTAAGGCGCTGACCTTTTCTGTAAAGATTTGTGTGAAGCGGGTTGATTACAAAGGTGCGGTAGCCTCGACCAAGAAGCGAGCCCAGGATGTTGTAGGAATAGTGGCCGGTAGCCTCGAGCCCTACTTTTATCTGGGACAGGTCTTTTGAGGCCGTCTCGATTCTTCTGAACAGCTCATCATAGCCTTCGCGATTGTTCCGGATGGTAAAGACCGGGAACAGTTCTTCAGCGTCCGGACCAAGAATGCAGCAGTCGTGCTTGTCCTTGGCGACATCGATTCCAACGTAGATCATCTTTAAGACCTCCTTCAAAGAAGCGGCTGATTGTTCTGATGCTGTCGTCAGACCACAGGGCTTTCTGCCAATCGTATCCTCGTTCTACATAAACCGTCATGCGGTATCTAACTGATCAACAATGCAGCAAAGAGGCTGTGGCTGGAGCCCCTCTAAAACCGTCGAGCGGTAGGGGAGCAAGACCACTCCACAGCATCTGATGACAATGTAGCCGTTTACCAGGAACAGGTAAAGGAAAGCTACCACTTAATAATACGAGGAGATTAATCATGAAAACGATTATACTTGCCTGCAATGCCGGCATGTCCACCAGCCTGCTCGTCCAGAAGATGCAGAAGGAAGTCAAGGCACAGGGATTAGATGTCGAGATCAAGGCCGGCCCACTCAACAAGGCACTCGAGCGGATTGACAGTGCAGATTGTCTGCTTTTGGGACCTCAGATCGCCTACGCGAAAAAAGATGTCGTCGAGGCTGCCAAAGGCAAGCCGGTAGCAGTGATCGCAATGACCGACTACGGCCGCATGAACGCTAAGAAGATCCTTGCTGACGCAATGAAGCTCATGGGTGAGTAACGCCTACCGATGAATTCGCGCAACCGCGCAGAAAGGTGTGACATGGTCACAGAAGATGAGGACCTCGAGAAAATCCAGGAGATAGCAGTCCAGATTATCGCCACCGTGGGTTCCGCAAAGTCCCACTACATCGAAGCTATCCAGACGGCAAAGAGGGGCGATATCAAGGGTGCTCGGGCGATGATCGAGAGCGGCACCAAGGAGTTCAACAAAGGCCACTCCGCCCACCTGAAGCTTCTCTGGCAGTCTGCAATCGACAACAAGAACGTTGCTTTCTCACTCATCTTGGTGCATGCGGAGGATCAGCTGATGGAGGCTGAAACCTTCAGGGTTGTCGCCCAGGATTTCATCGACGTGTACGAGCGCCTAGACGAGAAACAATAACGAGATAACCCCCCTCAGCTGATAAGGCCTTCCACTGTCGCCTTTCACTCCCGCCAGCCTTGCGCTGGCGGGAGCTCTCTTAGGTAGGAGCTAGATATCGATGGGGATTGCGATAGCAGCAATAACGCTAGGGCTCGCGGCTAACGATGTAGCTGTGAAACGCGAAAAGGTCCCGTCCCCTAAAGGAGGGCGGAGCCTTGGGCCTACAGTGGCTGGTGCAAAGGGATTCGAACCCCTATTGCGGGCACCAAAAACCCGAGTCCTAGCCATTGGACGATGCACCACTGTATCAACTGAAGCAGAACTTCAGCGCTTCCTTAGTGTAGCAAAGGTTACCCCTCTTGCGCTACACCAGAGTTCAACCATTTTGGGCAAAGGCAGAGCAGATCGCGTCGAGCAGAAAGACCGCTAAGGTCTGCGCATCGCTCGTGGTAAAGGTGCCATTGTAGTGGTCTCCTACTGGCAGCTCAACGCGCAAGAGCGTCTGTTTCTCGACGGAGGAAGCAAGCGCAGTGTGGATACGTCTACCCAGCGTGTCGATATCATCGAGCACAATATTCGGCACATTGGTGGAGTTTTCCGGAAGCGGTTTTGAGCTAATCATGAAGATTGCCTGGCAGTCTTTTGAAACGTGGTCCGAGTCATCTACGAGCTCCAAGCCGGAGTCGTTGGCGGTGGCGCTGGCGAGGTTGAAGATACGGCCTGCCACATTTCTGCTGATCGGGTCATCACCGGTGATCGCGATATGTACGCTCTCCAACACATTAGCGGCGCGGGCATAGCCGATAGCGCCCATCGGATGGGGGCCCGCGGCCGGCTTGCCGGCCCAGACATGGTGGAGGCGCTCGATTGCGTCAAAGGTCTCCGGGAAGGCCATACCGTCAGCGAGTTGGCCCACGCTCTCCTGAAAGGATTTCACTGCCGCTTCAGTGTGTGCATCGTAGTAGCCACCCGCCTCGCCGCAAGAGAAGCCGAGGATGTTGAGGGCATTCTGGAGCTCTCGCACGTCGTTGCCATGGAAGTTCGGCAGGCGCAGATAGAGGGTACGGTCGCCCATCTCATAGCACTCATCGACGAGCGTGATCCAGGTGTCCTTATCCACCTCCTGCCCGACGGGCAGATTGTGCTCCACTCTGAATTTCACAATCGCGTTGGCAGTTGAGGGGCCAAAGTACTTGCTGTCTCGCTCCTTCTTGTCAATCTCGTAGTGCAGATGGGTGAGACGGTCCTGAATGTCTTCAACGGCGACGCCTTTCATGCCCTCAAGAATCGGGTCCATTTTATTTTCTTTCATAGTTCTTAAAGACACCTCGCATATCAAGGCTGGAATGGGGTGGCTGTCCGCATGCAAATCAACAAGGTCGTTGCATATGGCTAACGTAAATCATGCGCGTCGGCTGATGAAGTAGTTGGTCATTGCCACCAAAATGTCACGGGTATTCCCCTCAAAGTGTACGCCTTCCAAGCGGTTCTGTGCGGAGTGAACGAGCTTGAGCGCATAGTTGCGCACCGCGTCGATGGCGCCCACGCCTTCGATCAGATCGAAGGCACGGTTGAGTTCTTTGGGGTCGGTGGTATGGGAGGAGAGCAGCCCAATCAGTTCCTGCTTGTGCTGCTCGTCGAGGTGGGAGAGTGCCCACACGACCGCGAGCGTCCGCTTGCCTTCGGTGAGGTCGCTTCTGAAGTCTTTGCCTTGGGACTCCTCATCCCCCACGAGGTTCAAAAGGTCATCCTGCAGCTGGAAGGCAAGGCCGGCGTCCAGGCCGAATCCGTGGAGCGTCTCGATCTGTTCTGCTGTGCCCTGTCCGATCAAGGCCCCCAACGCCAACGGGGTAGCGGCAGAGTAGTAGGCAGTCTTATGCCTCGCCATGCTCAGATAATCTTCGCAGGTGAGGTCCCAGCGCCCATCGCGGACCCAGCCCAGATCGAGTGCCTGACCCTGCACTGTGCACTCCTCCATGGTCGCGAGATAGCGCAGGGCGTCGAGCTTGGTCTCCGTCGGGAGGCTGTCGTCCTCAATCACGCCCGCAAAGGTGCGCACGATCCCGAGATCGCCCACATTGATTGCGACACCCACGCCCTCGGTGAGATAGGTGCAGGGCTCACCGCGGCGGATCTGCCCTTTGTCGGCGATATCGTCGTGGATGAGGGCGGCGGACTGGAAGTACTCCAGCGCCTGTGCGCAGGAGAGCGCCTGCTCGTCCTTTCCACCGACGGCCTCACAGCCGAGCAGTACCAGCGCGGGGCGGGTCCGCTTGCCGCCGCTTGCGGTGAAGCGGCGCAGCGGACCATACGCGTAGCGGTTCATATCTGAGGCGGTGCGGTCCTCAGAGTTGGGGATTGCGGCATGGGTCTCGAGATAGTCTTCGATCAGGGGACGTTTCTGAGCCAGGTAGGCTACAAACGGTTCACTTTCTGATCCCACAGCTAGTCTCCATAGCCATTCGGATTCTTAGACTGCCAGTTCCAGCTGTCGCGGCACATATCGTCGATGTTGTACCTGGCGGTCCAGCCCATCTCACGTTTAGCTTTTGAGCAGTCAGCGTAGTTGGCAGCGACGTCGCCGGCGCGGCGTCCCTCGATCTTGTAGGGGATATCGTGGCCACAGGCCTTGCTGAAGGCCTTGATGATCTCGAGGACTGAGGTGCCCCTGCCGGTACCCAGGTTGAAGATCTCAACGCCGGTACGGCCGTTCATCCATCTGAGCGCTGCCACATGGCCGGTGCCGAGGTCGCAGACGTGGATGTAGTCGCGCACGCCAGTGCCGTCTGGGGTGTCATAGTCGTCGCCGTAGACATGGACGTACGGACGCAGGCCGATGGCGGTCTGTGCGACATAGGGGAGCAGGTTGTTGGGAATGCCTTTCGGATCCTCACCCATGAGTCCTGAAGGATGGGCACCGATCGGGTTGAAGTACCGGAGCAACACGACGTTCCACTCGGGGTCTGCGGTGTGGAGGTCGGTCAGGATCTGCTCGATCATCCACTTGGTCCAGCCGTACGGGTTGGTCGCAGGCTTCTTAGGGGACTTCTCGGTCAGGGGAAGCTTGTCAGGCACGCCGTAGACGGTTGCGGAGCTTGAGAAGATGATGTCCTTGCAGCCGTGCTTGCGCATCGTATCGACGAGTACCAGGGTGTTGCCGAGGTTGTTGGAGTAGTACTCAATCGGCTTCTGCACGGACTCACCGACTGCCTTGAATCCTGCAAAGTGGATGACGCGCTCGATTGGGTTTTCATCGAAGATCCGATTCATTGCATCGCGGTCATTGCAGTCTGCCTTATAGAAGGTCAGGTTCTTTGCCTTGTCCGGCCCGACAATCTGATCGATGCGGTCGATGACTTTTTCCGATGCATTGGAGAGGTCGTCGACGATTACGACCGTGTAGTTATTGTTGAGCAGCTCTACCACCGTGTGACTGCCGATAAAGCCTGCTCCGCCGGTAACGAGTACGCAGGTGTCCTTGGGGTCCTTCTTCTGACTCATATGCCCTCCTTCGAGATTATTTAAGGTCTGATTGCCCGAAAGCTCCTTTCAGTTCCTCTCAGTATATCAAGTGCCTCACTTGGCGACGCGATTACGACAGGGGCGTGCAGAATTTGGGGAGAGAAACCAAATATGGCCAGCTCTCAGGACTCAGCACACTACACGGCGACCACCTGGCCTGTCGCTATGCCGCTGGCTCAGGCCTTCGACGAGAGAAAAGCCTTACTTCTCTACGGCAAAGATGCGCTTCTGGATGGAGGCACCATCGGTGTGCTCAGCCTCTTCGACCACCGTGATTACAATTACATAGTCTGCATAGCTGATCTGGGATTTGCTCGCTGCATTGTATGGAACCTTCTCGCCGCCGAGCTGATAGGAGCCGGGACACTTGCCGTCAGCCTGGAAGTCTGCAGCCGGGGAGATGTGGGTCCACTTGACGTCGGTGCGCTTGTGCAGCTCAGCCAGCGTCTTCGCCATATTGGTTACCAGCGGCTTGAAGGTGTTTGGGAAGTCAGGGCTGTCTGCGCGCTGCTTGGTCAGTGCGCCATCCACATAGAGACTGCCGGCGTCGCCGACAACGATAAGGTGGACATTGGCACCAGAAAGGATATCTGTAAGGTGCTTGAGGGGGATCTGGTGCTGCGACAGGGTCTCGGGGGTCCTCTCGCCGAAGGCGCCGACGATCACGTCGAAGCCCTTGAGGTCATTGGTCGTCAGATCGAAGAGATCCTTCTGCAGGGCGTGCTGTGCCTGCGTCTTACTCTCGCGGCGGACAAGCGCGGTCACATCGTGTCCACGCTTGACGGATGTCCAGTCTTCCCGCTTTGCCGTTCGCTGCTACAACTGCGTAGCGTGCCTCCTCTCTGTTTGCTGTGCACTTTTGAGCTAATTGATAGTTTGCCCTCAAAGGCATACAAACAGAAGTAGGCACAATAGAGTGCTGTAGATATCTAAAAGAAACTGATGAGGTAGGTATAGGAAAATCCTCTCCACAGACCGCACACAGATTCGTCTTAGTGCCAAAGCCGGCGCCGAATTTCCCGCCAGAGAAGCTCTTGGCCTGCTCAGTCGAGACCACGCTTACGCTTATCTCAAAGTGTTGGCGCGTCCTGATCATCTGGGAGTTCCTGAACGGCAAGATGCGCTTCGGGGAGCTCAAGAAAGCGGTCGAGAAGATCTCCCAGAAGGTCTCGACGCAGAGCCTGCGTGCGATGGGGGCTGTTGACCCGCACGGTGTATCCGGAGGTCTTTTCTCGGGTGGAGTATGAGCTTACTGATCCGGGCTACTCACTGCGCCCCGTGCTCGACACGCTCAACGTGTGGGGAGAAGGCTATCAGCAGGTGGTTGCTGAAGTGAGAGAGGATGAAGCTCAGGCGCAGGTACTGTAGGGCAGCTAATCGTTGCGCTGAGTTGTGAACCTCGGGGCTCAGCACAACACCTGAAGAGGACCCAGACCACCACAAGAGAACAGGCGCGGGAACCGAAGAGCTCCTGCGCCTGCAGATGGGGTACACATGGAAGGTGTCGAGTTGGGGGCTAACCCTTCAACACTGCCTGATACGATACCATCCTATAGTAGTTATAGGGCTGATTGAAGGGCGGCAGGAAGAAGATATCCGTGAGCGCCCGTCTATCGATGGTGAGATGCTCCTGAAGTACTAGTGAGAACATATGGATGTCTGCGGACATGTCGTACGTTGACGCTACCTGCGCACTCAGAAGACGTCTCGTCGTCGTGTCGTAGACGATGCGGACTGTGAACTCCAGGTTCGAGGTCTCGATGAAGGTAGCCTTCTGGACCTTGGTGTAGTCGGAGATCACCGCGTTGTAGCCCGCCACGTCCCGCGCCCTGGGCCAAGCCGGTGGAGACCATCTTGAAGTCGTAGATGCAGATGCCGGAGGAGTCGTTCTCACCTAGATTCTCGAGCGCGGTGTCTGCCGCCGCTGTGGCCCATGCCGGAACAGGCTGCGTGGGTGGCCAGAGCGATGTAGGCGCGCTCGCCGTCTTTTGCGTTGTCGAAGCAGGAAGAGCATCGCCGATCGCGTAGACGCCTGGCTTTGAGGTCTCCTGATGATGGTTGACAACGAGCGCCCTGTTCGGCGGCACCGTGAAATCGGCGTCCTCATAGAGCGCGCTGTTGGGCTTGAAGCTGACGCAGAGTGTCACGATGTCTGCAGGGTAAGTGCCCTTGTCGGTGACGGCAAGGGCGACCTTGCCGTTCTCACCGAAGGCAAGATTGATACCGTGACGACTACGCCAGCGTTCTTGATGCCACCTCGTCGAGCTTGTTGGTGACGGCTTGGGCATCCTGGAATAGCTTCACTTTCTAGATATTCTCGAGGTTGCAACCTGGGAACTTGGGGAGCGCCGGGAGGGATCCGGTTGCGAAGATGAGCTTGTCGTAGGACTCGCCGAAAAAGTCCCCGTCGCTCTCAACGGCGTGGACGACCTTGTTGTCGTAGTCGATGGACTCCACATGGATCTCCATGTGGATCGTAGCACCCTTAGCTCTGAAGTCATTGGCAGTCTGGTAGAGTAGGCCATCAGGCTTCAAGATCTGTTTGCCGATACAGAGGGCCATGTCGCCGCCGGGGGAGCTGATGTTCGTGTTCTCATCGAGAATAGTGACCTCGTCTCTGGGATGGCTATCGAGAATCGCATTGGCTGCAGCCGTTCCTGCATGGTTGGCGCCAACGATGACAATCTTGCCCATAAGTCTTGTCCTATCCTGAAGGTATAGTTATCGTATCCTGCAATGACGGAATACGCCCGGTTATCTTCAAGGTGGAGCGAATCGATATGGCGGCCGATACCTGGAATGAAGGCCTTGACCACTGCCGGGGAGAGCATCACGATCCCACAGATACCTCGACAAAGAGGGCATGCGCGTATGGCTTTCTCTCGTCTGTTTGATGGACGGCTGTGTCACCTCGTGTGATCTGGCGCGATCCGTATGCTTGGCGATCATGGATTTTGATCGGGGACAGTCAGGACACACGTGTGGTGGGAATAGCGTAGGTGGTGGAGCTCTTTAGGGAAGGGCGCACACTCAAGGAGGCACAATCTCATGCGTATTGTACTTTTGGAACCGCTCGGCATCTCAGAAGAGAAACTCAATGAGCTGGCACAACCGTTGAAGGATGACGGCAACGAATTTATTGCTTATCCGGATAAAACTAGTGATGAGGATGAATTGGTATCGCGTGCCCGTGGTGCTGAGATCGTAATGATCGCAAACAACCCGCTACCTGATTCTGTGATCACCCAACTCCCACAGCTGAAATACATCGCAGTCGCTTTCACTGGGATCGATCACGTGGGGCTCAACGCCTGTAGGAAGCAGCATATTGTCGTGAGCAACTGTGCTGGGTACTCTGACACGAGTGTGGCAGAGCTCACCGTAGGGCTCACGCTCGATGTTCTGCGCAAGGTGCTGTTGGGAGATATTGCAGCCCGTACGGGGAAGACCTCCGCGGGGCTTGTTGGGCAGGAGATCACCGGCAAGACGGTAGGTCTGATCGGGACCGGTCACATCGGCAGCGCGGTTGCCAAACTCTTTACCGCGCTCGGCGCAACAGTGCTCGGGTATGCGCGCCATACTTCTCAAACCGCGATCGATGCAGGAGTCACTTTTGTTTCAGAAGAGGAGCTCCTGAAGCAGAGCGATATCGTGTCGCTGCACCTGCCGCTCAATGATCAGACAAAGAAGAGCTTTGGTGCGGCTCAGTTTGCTCAGATGAAGGATGGCGCGGTCTTTATCAACTGTGCCCGTGGTGCAATCGTCGATAACGAAGCGTTGGCATACGCGCTAAGGAGTGGGAAACTCGCGGGTGCCGGCGTCGATGTCTTCGATGTGGAGCCACCCCTGCCTGCTGACTATCCGCTGCTGCATGCGCCGAATCTGGTGCTCACACCGCACGTTGGGTTCCTCACGAAAGAGGGGCTGGAGAGAAGAGCCCAGATCGAGTTCGACAATGTACAGAACTATCTGGCAGGGAGACCCACCAATGTCTGTGAGCTGTAGTTTCTGAGAGAGCTGTCAATATAAATACATCCATGAAATCAGGCAGCAGAAAACTGCTGCCTGATGTGGTTAAAGGCCCAATTGCTCTTTCGCGTCGCCTGCGTCGATCGGCCCATCGTCGAGGGCATGGTAGAGATAGCGGGCAGCGTAGGAGCTGTAGGGATTCCAGAGATCGCAGACGACAAGCTGTACCTTTTCGTCGGTCATCAAAGCACCATAGAGCCACTCAAATGGTTGACTCTGTTAGACCGCTGTGGATATGAGGTCATATCGCCTGCTCCCAGTACTTAGGAAACGCAATCGGCATACCCACGTAGCCTCTCCTGGTGGTCTGGTAGACGCCGTCGTGCCCGTGCCTGGTGAACTCAGGGCATCCGCAGTGCGGGCATGTGGCGGACTTGTCGGCCTGCAATGTTAGCTTCTCGGCTATCATCTGCTTGAGGTCGGCGGTAAGTGCGACCTTCTCCTTGCGAGTCAGCCACTTTGCTAGTTGTCGTATCATGTCGAGTATGCGGGGTCTTCTTCAGGTCGGTTTCTTGGTCGAACCCGATTGTAGGGTTACCCCGTGACATCTTTTCGCTTCCCTATATCCACAGTGGTCTAACAGGGTCAAGACCAAAGGCAAGATCGAGATCTTACACAGCGTAAAGGAAAGGCCCAAGCAGGCCGATGAGAGATCTCGTCTCAGCGAGTGGGCAGACGACACGCTCGTGGCAGCGGGACCCGTGTGCCTGCTCGTGCTTGCCGACAGGGCAGTGAGGCTGCTTGCCGCGGAAAGAGCCACCACGACAGCGGGAGCGTCTCTAAGGCCGAGGTCGGGCTTTTGCAGGGACGTCCCCTTAAGACGCTCACTTCCGGATAGGGGCAAGCAGTTCGCAGGGCATACAGATGTCACAGATGCCCTTTGAGGCGTGCAGTTCTACTTCTGCGACCCCCACCATCTATGGCAGAAGCTAACAGTTAAGAACACCAACGGGCTCCTGCGCAAGTTCTTCCCCTAAGGGCACAGACTTCAGCAAGGTCACAAACGAGGAGGTGCAGCATGCAGTGGAGCTGATCTGCGACAGGGCGAGGAAGGTCCTTGGATACAGGACAGCCAACGAAGTCTTTAAGGAGATGTTACACTCAGCTTGACAATCTGCCGTCCGAAATATTGACACAGGGCGCACATCGCGCAGCGGCTCGCTGAGATCGTGGAGGCTGCCTTCCGCATGGAGGTGCGCCGCTACAATCCAAGAGAGGATGTAGCTGCGCTTCAAGAAGATGGACACGCTTGAGGAGCTCTTTGGCGCCTGCGATTTCGTGAGCATCCACGTGCCGCTGGTCGACGAGACGAGAGGCATGGTAGGACACAAGGCCCTTGCCAAGTCTGGCCTTATACTCATCAACATGGTACGTGGTGGCATCGTGGACGAGGGGTACTCCTGGATCCTCTTGAGGACGGAATTGTGGCAGGGGCTGGCTTCGATGTCTTCGAAGAGAAGATTCCCTCAGTATGGGATCCCTGCTCCACCTTGACAACTTCATCGGCACTCTTCACATAGGTGGCAGCACAGAGGAAGCGTTCGGGCGGGTCAGCGAAACTGCGGTGGACCACGTCCTGGAGGCGCTTGCAGGCTAAGTCGTGTCTCGAGTTGACTCATCGCTATCTGTGGCATGATGCCATCTTGTCCTCGTTTCTTGTGGGTATGATAATGCTATGATGCAATATAATGTCACTATGAATTCAACAGCAATCAGATGGAGGTGTTCTTTATGGCAACAGTCACTCAGACGACAACGGTACGCTTTGACCGGCGTGACAAGGAAGAGGCAACCTCTATTCTCGAGTCCATCGGTCTCAGCTTTAACAGTTACCTCAACCTGGCTGTGAAACAGCTCATCAACCAGCGGCGGGTTCCCTTCGACCTGGAGCCATCTCCCGCGACACCTAACGAGGAGACGAGGCGGGCTATGGTGGAAGCCGAGGCCAAGGAACTGGGAATCATCCCTGATGATTCGCCGGCCTTCTCTGATAGTGCAAGCCTCATGGTCTACCTAGACAGAAAGTAGCCATGTTCGAAATCAGGGTTGAACATAGGTTCAAGCTGGACTACCAGAGGGTTATACGGGTCCATCCACAGCTCAAGGCAGACTTTGCCGAAGCCGTGGAAGAGCTCATGCAGACCGGCAGGGTGCCTGAAGAGTACCGGCCACATGTCTTAGATAATCCGGGCGGTAATTACAACGGCCACATTGACTTCCATCTGTCGGATGGCAAGATCGATGTCATTGTGCTCTACCTTCCCCATAAGACGAATCCCATCATCCGCCTCGTGCGTATGGGCATGCACGAGGAGCTCTTCCAGGGACCCACACTATGAATTTGGCTGCTGGCACAATCAGATCTTTACAAGGAAGAAGAATTCTGAGAAGAGTCTTTCTTCGTCGCTAGGGAAACGATGATTAATTCGGCTCGATGAGGCCAGTGGAGCTGCACGCTGTATGACATCGGCTCAAAATGTCTCGAACCACGCAGTGCCCATACCCACATAGATGCCTATCTGTCTTCTGGATATGGTATAGCTACATCCACACATTCCAGCATATCCAAAAGGAAGATATGGGCAGCCAGATGAGCTTTTAGGACCTT
>ERZ772962.1513-NODE-1513-length-12435-cov-4.868255_pt1 | contig 12435 bp, 13 predicted proteins | sample MGYA00580676_ERZ772962 | MGnify/ENA primary metagenome ERZ772962 (study PRJEB29015, sample SAMEA2738049) | human oral metagenome | biome: human oral; feature: human-associated habitat; material: saliva | place: China | collected 2230 ...
TCTGGGCAAGTCGAGGTCCTATACTTCGATGAGTTCAAAGAGAGAGGGTAACAGTCGATTTATGGTCGGTAAGGGAACTATAAAATAAATTGAAATCAGAAGCAGGCGAAGTAACATTTGCCTGCTTTTTCGTGTGAATGAGCAAATGTCCCTTAAAATTTGAGTATCCCTTAAAAACGGATGTGATTTAAAGGGTAAGATAAAGCATTGATATTTTATTTCTAAAGCAAACTGTATTCTCATCCAAAGGCTTCGATTCTTATGGTTATTATCGATAAGTATTATGAAGGTAAATATTAGTGTTCGGTTGAAAAATCAACAAACAATCTTCAACAAGAAATTGAAGCGGGAAGGATTTTAGGGCTCAATGTTCAGTTGTTTTAAAGTAAAAATAATGTCAATTATTTTAAGCAAGAGCTTCTATTGATTTGTTATAGCAGCCATCAATATCAATAGTGTGTGATATTTTATGTAGTAATGGCAAAAAATCTTCTTTCTTGAAAAGTTACTTTAGTTTATTAAACAATATTAAACTAGTTATACAAAATATTTAATATGAAATTAAGTCGTATATGCAAGAAAGGAACGTTTTAATAGTTAGTAAGAGGGATTTGATAAAAGACATTAGATAAATACAAAATCTATCTTTTTGTTTTAGAATTGAACATTTTGTAACATTTAAAACGTATATATTTATATGAAGGAGAAAATTTATTTCTTTTGTAGCTTTTTATGAAAATATTTAAAAATGACAACGACTATTTTTGAGTGATTTCCTGGACAATTTAAGGCTACTATGATATTATACTTTTATGGTTACTGAGTATTTATGATTCTATGTGCTACTTTAAAGTTAAAATAATTTTAGGAGGTGAAATGATGCCGTATGCAGTTGATTTATTTTGTGGAGCGGGAGGTTGTTCTGAAGGGTTAATTCAAGCTGGATTCCATATATTATTTAGTTCCGATATAAGTGATATGGTTGAAGTTACATATAAAAATAGACATAAGCAGTTAGGGCTAATTCAAGGGAAAAATACTTGGTTTGAGAGGGCAGATATTAAAGAATTGACTGGTAATAGAATTAAAAAGTGTATTAGTGAATTGGATATCTTTAAAAGAAAAAGGATACCAGATATAGATCTTGTGATAGGCGGACCAAGTTGTCAGGGGTTTAGCCGTGCTGGTCGTAGAGATAAGTCAGACCCACGAAATATGCTCTTTGGCGAGTATGTGCGGATTATTAATGATATCAGACCTAAATATATTATTCTCGAGAATGTAGAAGGTTTCATGGACATGCAGTTTGTGGGGTATAAAGGATTAACAGGCATCGAATATCCTGATGGAAGTGTTACTCCAGATTTGCTTCGCAGTGAACTGAATGAAATTGGATATAAAACACTAGAACCTAAGATCCTTAATTCAGCGGATTATGGTGTTCCGCAACGAAGAAATAGGGTGATTTTTATTGGCTATAGAGAGGGATTAAAAGCCCCCGAGTATCCAGTACCAACTCACAGACCTGAGGACTATGTAACTTTGCAAGAGGCAATCGGAGACCTTATTGTAGATGAAAAGAAGCGAAATAGTGTTGGAAAAAAACTTACGATGTATCAAAAAGAAAGTCGTGCAGGAAGAACTCCAGCAATGAATGGAAAGCCTATTCCCTCTGAAGTGGCCACAAACACAGAATTATCCAAGATATCTCCAGTAGTTAAAGAAAGGTTTAGCCTTTTTATGGAAGGTGAAACTGGTTCAAATTTGAAAAGAAGAATACTAGAAGAAGGCATCGATCTTTCTGACAAACCTGCACTAGTTGAATTATGTTCAACGAAATTTTCTATGAGTAGTAAAGATGTTGTTAGGATATTCAAAGACGCTAAGGCTACTATAGAACAGGTGGAGGTGTTGTTAACTAAAAAAAATATTCGACAAAGATTAGATTCAAATCAGACGTCAGCTACGGTAGTTACAATTGCAGACGACTACATTAGTCCATGGGAACCTAGAACGTTTTCTGTAAGGGAGATGGCTAGATGTCAATCTTTTGATGATTCATTTGAATTTCTTGGTAAGAGAACAACGGGTGGTCTGAAGCGAAGAGTAGAAGTCCCGCAATATACACAAGTTGGAAATGCGGTTCCACCGCTTCTTGCTAGAGCGGTAGCCCTTGAAATAATAAAAATATTATAAGAGAAAACGGATTGTTCGTGGTGAACAATCCGCTTTTTCATAAATGAAGCTATAATTCGTATATAAAATTATATGATTTCAGAATTATCAGCTGCGAAGAAATAGAGATTATTTATTTTCGAGTTATGTTTTTTTGGGGGGAGATTGATTCTTAGGAACGGATTGAGTTTATTTATGAACTGAAAATAACAAATAGTCAATTTATAAGAGTATTTTGCAACAATTATTAATATCTACTTTTATCAAGTAGTTTAATAAATTATATGTTATTTTTAAATAGGGATTAAAAATCTACTATTTCAAATGTATCGAATAAATCTGATTTTGCATTTGGTTTAATACGCCATGCATTTCCATGATTCTTTCCAGAATAACGGCCTGTTTTTGTTGTGTAACCTCGCCAGTCATATGTAATAATTCCTGTTTTTATAAAGGTCAGGAAAGTTGTAAATTGAGGAGTTCTTGAAAATTCGATTTCAGTATATTTAAATTGCACCATATTTTGAACCACTCGACTTTTAGCTTTCACCCAAAGTGTTGAAGGATGTTTCATATATAACTGTTGACGTAAATTATCAAAAGACCAGTATGCTGCGATTTCACGTACTCCAGTTTGAGGATTTCTCCATATAATATTTACCTGCTGGTCCTCATCGTTTACATGAAGATAAAAACCTTGATTGTTTTGGGGAGCCTCAATTGACCCAATAGTAATATAGAGACTGCGGCAATCTGGATGAGAATCTGATTCGTATCCATAGAACCTTGTGAAAGCGGAAACTCGATTACGATCAATAGGTTCTAAGTCTGCAACCCTTGTTTCTTCAAATTGAGGTCGTAGGGTGAAAAGCGTGTCAAGAGTTCGACTTCCGTTCTTAGCCTTAACTTCAATTAATCCATTATAATCGGCATTAATTCGGTTATTTGTATTTATACCGAGTAGATTTTCTAAAGTATCACCAACATCCTTAGGAGCAAGGGGTCCATAACCTTTAGAGTTGTTGAAATAACCTCCATGAACAATATCGTATAAACTAGGCTTAATTTGATTAAAAAGATTACTAATTGGATCTAAACCGATTGTATGGAATAGATCTTCTTCACTAGGAATGTTGTGAGTTAAATTAATTATGTAAATCAAAGGCTCACCATTCATCTGGCGAAAGATAGAAATATAAAGGAGATCACCTTCATTCACTTCGCCTACTTTCATTCTGCTTTTAATTCTTTCAATTGAAAAGCGCCTATCTCCACGAGTGTTAGCTACTCGATAAAATTTCAAGCGTACATTCTCTGCTTTACCATTTTGGATGAAAAGTGCATTATACGATACTCCATGTAATCCACCATAACCTAAATAATCATAATCTATAAGACCCCAACTAGACAAAAGCTCTCGAAGAATTCCATTAGCATCGATATTATTTTTATCAATCATGGTATAAGTCATACGAATTAATGCATAATCTTCATTTCTAAAGCGACGAATCATTCTGATTACATTAGATTCGTCTGAATACGGTGTAAATATCATCTGTCGTCCTCCTGAATAGAATTACGAGAAAATAAACTATGCATTTCTACACCAACGGTGTATGACATAGCGTAAAGGGTTTTTATCGTCGGATTAAGAGCTTTTCTGTTTGTAATTCTACTTATCGTTGCGGTTTGTATATTAGTTGCGCTGTAAACTTCTATTTGCTTTAGCTGCTTTCGTTTCATGATCCTTTGAAAGTTTTCGATAAAAACAAGCAAAAAATCATCTTCTGTATAATTGCTCTCTAATCCAATATTTTTGCTGGTTGAAGTATTTAAGTAATTTGGAAAGAATAAAGTTGGAAATGGTGTGTTCAACTTACGAGCGAGATTGAGAACTGTTAAATACTCAAGGTTCTGTTCTCCATATTCTAAAGCGGATAAACAGCCACGGTCATAATCAATAGAAGACGCAAGTTTTGAAATACTAATTCCTTTTGTTTCACGCGCATTTCGTATGTTTGTCCCTAAAATTAAAAAGATATTTTTTGGATTGAATTCTTTATCCATCGTATCCCCTCCTATATTTATTATAGACAAACATCCCCTTTAGTTATTGATTTATAACCACCAAAATATAGTAGAGATATTCAAGGTTTATAAATAATCTTGATAGTTAAAATTATGGACCTTCTAAGGTTGCATAGTTACTTTTGAAAGACTAGAAATGTAGTTTGTTAATATAACTTGTAATTGAAGAATACTAAACTTGGGTTAGAAATTAAGAGATGTATAGAGAATATTTAGTTATCACTTAGAAACTGATGTGATTTAAGGGATAATGATAAAGTATTGATGTTTTGTATGTAAAGTAAACTTGACATTTTGCTGGAAAATAATTATATTATATGTAAAGTAAACTTTCCATCTAGAGAGGTGATTAAATGTGAAGAATAAACTAGAAGAAATTCGAAAAGCAAAGGGAATCACGCAAGAAGAGCTCGCGAATGCCCTTGAAGTTTCAAGGCAAACAGTGGGGTCTTTAGAAAACGGAAGATACAATCCGTCCATCATCTTGGCATTTAAAATTGCGCGGTTCTTTGATGTGTCCATTGAAGAGGTATTTATTTTCGAGGAGGATGAAAAATGAAGAGTAATAAAATTTGGTATTTAGGATATTCAATCAGCTTGTTTAGTTTAATTCTATTGCTTACGCTCGATTTAAATGAAGCTCTCAGAGTGTGTTTAATTATGGTTTTTGCTATTAGTTTAGCTGTTTCACATGTTCAAATCATGCACCGTAGACTATTGGAGACGGATCATGACTATAAAATTAGTATGAATGATGAACGGAATGAAAAAATCAGAGACAAAGTAAATGCAACGATGGCATCTGTACTCATGCTTTTAATGGGAATGATTGCAGTTGTATGTATTTCATTACATGCATATGTACCAGCAGCACTGTTAGCTATTTCCCTTGGATGTTCTCCAATCCTAATGATTATGATTAATAAATATTACGAGGGAAAATACTAATTCTGGATGTGGAAGCTATTCATTCAGATTTTCGAAGTCATTGAAGCAAAATGGTGAACGTGAGATAATAGATTCAGATCGTATTTTGGAAATGATATTGCCGTACTTGAAACCGAAACACTTGTCGATAAGAGAGTTTGGAGGAGGAACAATGGATTATCAAGCATTACGAAAAAAATACACACTTTATACTAGAGGCTCAGGAATTTTAGCAATCATTCTGATTCTTTGCGTGGCAGTGGTAATAAGCGATACGCTTCTTCAAACAGTGGGCGTCCTAGTAATTTTCGCAGGATTATTACTGGGGATCCAACTAATCAATAAATGGTATCTAGTTGATGCAAAAACGACAGAAGTCTCTTACGCCTACATGACGGGGGACTTTGAAACAGCGGTTCAGAAAGCCAAAGAAGCTTTGGAATTGGAGCATCTTAAACCGCAATTTAAGGATATTTTGGAAAGCTATCTGATTCGTTCGGTTGTTTTGAGTCAACCGGAGTTAAGCCGAGAAGAACTAGATATACTGCTTAACGATCTGACGATTACAGAACCGACATTGGCCAAGAAAACCGAACAAGTAAGTGTGGCTCTCTATGACTTAACCATCGCGCATGAGAGTAACGACTACTTCGAAACTTTGACGAATGAATTCAAGTATCCACAGTTAGAAATTATCTACTACCAAGCCTTGAATGCTAAAATTAAAGGTGATACAGCTCGCGCAAATGAATTACTAGGCAAGCTCGTTCATGAAGAGGAAGAGTTGTATGTGGTGAGAATGGCAAAGGTTCTATTGAATGGGACAGTTGAAAGATAGAAGAGCCATAATTACAAATTATTTTGTAAAAAGATAAATAAGTTTTTGAATTAATGGAGATAGAGAATGAAAATTAAAAAATTAGATAGAATAATGGGATTATTTTTTGCGATTTCAACAATAGTATTGATTTATATATTTTTTACAAATCGAGATTTTTTTACGTGGGCTTTTTCAAGACACCAAAATATTCTCAGTTGGTATATTAGACCATTGTTTATAATCCCAATTGTTATTGGTGCTTATAAACAATCTTTTTCGATTTTGTTTATGTCGATTTTTGGCTTATTCACGAGTATGTTTTGGTTTCCAAAACCAGAAGTGGTGGACGAGCAGGTTCATTTATTCTTAGAGTTTGAAAAGAACTATTTAACGAGTGGTTGGACAACGGAGAAAATAGTCGTTTGTACATTGATTCTATTATTCTTTATTTTTATGATTTATACTACTTGGAACCGAAAATGGGGACAATTATTATGGGTTGTAATCGCTGGAGCTGTATTAAAGGTCGTCCATAGTATCCTTTCTAGTGGAGAAAATGGAATGGCGCTCGTTAAACCAGCAGCTACGGGGTTAGTGATTTGTATAGTAATCATCATCTTTATTAAGAATAAAAAAGAGAAAAAATAGTCGTTTTAACCAAGAAAAGTGCGAAAGTTCATAGTGACGAATAGAGTACACCTTATCAGTAGGATAAGGTGTTATTTTTATGCAGAATTCGCAAGCATAAGAATTGTGCTATAATGGTTGTATTCATTTTTCAGAAAGAAGTGATGACCATGGATTTTAGAGTAATAGGAGATACTTATAGATATGGCGTTAGAGTATCAGCCATTGTAGTGAAGGATGGAAAGTTGCTTACTTATAAAGTAGAAGACCAAAATCACTTAGTGGGTGGGGCGATATTAGTCGGCGAAGCAAGCCGTAAAGCTGTAGCCAGAGAAGTGAAAGAGGAACTAGGTGTCGATTGTGAAGTCGAAGAGTTGATGTTTGTTGTGGAAAATCGATTTGATTATAAAGGCGAACTCCATCATATGATTGAATTTCATTATAAAGTGACTCTTCTAGGGGAGGTTCCATCTCATACGTTGGATGAAGGAAAATATGAATGTGAATGGATAGACCTCCAAAGATTAAATGAGTATGATATACGACCTCAATATTTAATAAAAGAATTACCCCTTTGGAAAGCTGGAATAAAACAGATTGATATAAGTTTATAATGGAGTACAGAAGATGTTTAAATATATGAATGATTCAATAGAAAAGGGTCTTACCCCAGTAACAAGTAAAGATTTAGAACAAAAATTCATAGATTTGGGAATCAAGCGAGGCGATATTGTACTGGCACATGTTTCGATGTCCTCTATGGGGTATGTGATAGGAGGACCAGAGAGTCTTTATAATGCTTTGAGAAACGTTGTTGGTGAAGAAGGGACAATAGTTGTACCGTCTCAAACTGTTGAAATCTCAGATCCTGTGAATTGGCACTATCCTCCTGTTCCTGTAGAGTGGCATGATAGTATTCGAGAAAATTTGCCACCTTATAACAAGAAATTGTCATTTTCTAAATCAATGGGTAGCTTTAGTAATTTTATTGGAATTTTACCTCAAGCCATTAGAGGAGAACACCCGATGTACTCGTTTACGGCAATTGGTCATCGAGCGGCTGAAATTGCTCCAAATGAAGGGTTTGATTTTCCTTTTGGAGAACAATCGCCGCTTGGGAAGATGTATGCGTTAAAGGCTAAAATACTAATGATTGGAACAAATTTTGAGACCAATACCTCTTTGCACCTAGCTGAAAACAGATTAAATCGAGAAGTATTGGTAGAGCGAAGTAAAATTTCAACGAGCAATGGCGATGAATGGATTGAATTTAAAAATGTAGATTTAGATAGTTATGATGATTATTTAGAAATTCAGAAAGAATTTATGAAGGCTCATCACGTTGGAAAAGAAACTCTGAACGGCGCAGAATTACTCTTAATCGATATGGTAGAATGCGTTGATTTTGCACGAAACTATTACATTGAAAGAAATTTAAAATAATCAGCGAGAGTATCAAGATTTTTTCTAAAACCAAACAACCGGAGCCCCGTAAAGGGCTCCGGCCTTTTCTTTTTATTTAGCAACTGCCTTTTTGTAGTACAACTCTAACCCCAGAGCTGCGACTAGTAGCACCGCACCTACTGGTAAGTAGAGGGTTGGGTAGAGGGAGCTGGTTCCGTAGATGTCGAAGACTCCTTTGAGGAAGCTGCCGAAGATGAAAGTGAGGACCCCCATCTTGTAGGCTGCTTGTGCGTCTTCTGACTCGAGGAAGGTTTTCTCGGTCATTTTTGCGACGAGATTTGGCACCACTCCAAGCACGAATGGAATCATAAACAGCAAGTACATGAATGGGGAGTAGACTTGATGGCTGAAGAATTCATACACCGTTCCAACGACGAGTGTCACCACCGTTGCGACTGTGTAGAATGTCAGTCCTGTTTTCTTTTTATAAGTAGACAATGTCACTCACCTCTCTTTCTTCAATTCTGTGACCGTTTGTTGTCGGTTTGTTAATGATTTGTCCGTTAAAGTACATGGTTGATGATCCGCCACCGTCTAAGTTATAGGCGGTAGTGACGTTCAATTCTTTCATAAATTCAGCTAATTGTTTCAACGATAATCCTTGGCTTTCGCTTGTTCGTCCGTCTGACACCACGAATACGTAAGTGCTGTCGTCGACGATTCCGATGGCTGTACGCGGGTTGCTCGCCATGGCTTTCCCAACTTCGTCAGAGCTGTCTACGGCCACTTCTCCGTTTTCAATCAACGCTGGGCCAAATGACAAGACTTGCATAGCGCCGTTATCGACTAACTGTTGGGCTGTGATGTCGCCTTCTTTGATGATGCCGAAGCTTCCGTCTTTGTAGATGACTAAATCCTCTTGGCTAGCATTCTGACTTTCACTTCGTAACAGTTGTCCGTTACGAACGACATATCCAGCATCTCTAGCGCCGTAGTAGTCTCCGTTAATCGCAAGGACAGCATTCACGCTTTTAGCGGTCGTTGAAGTCTTCGCGGTTACGTTTCGTCCGTACGTTTCGTCGGCCAAGGCGGTCTTAATCGACGCATTTCCTTTGATTTTCACCGTTGCGACGTGGATTTGCGTATTGTTTCGCTCGTACGTCTCAATCGTGATGGACTTCGTATCGTCCTCGTAGGCAGTCGCCGTGCTCACGGTTGGCGTTGTAGAAGTGCCAGTGCTACTAGAGCTACTTGAGTTCCCTGACGTTCCCGTGCCACTTGCGCTCGTTCCTGAGGCAGTATTCGTTGCCGCTGCCGTTTCGTTACTGAACTTTGCCAGGCTCTTTGAGATGAAGAGCGTATCGGCGATGACCATCCCTGAAGCCCCGATGAGGACTGCCGTATAAGCGGTCGTTAAGATTTTTCTGAGTGATTTTCCTTTTTTGTTATTTGACATAATGCACACCTTTCTCTTGTCCAAAAATGACTTTCTTCTGTACAAACCAGTTAAAGAAGAACATCCCGATTTCGGTGATGATTTTACCAACGAGTGGTCCGATGCCGAATCCGTAGCTGAGGCCCATTAAAATCAATGTGTTCAGCGTTAATGAGAAGCTGGCGAGTAAAATATAGCCGCCGAGTTCTTTTAGAAACGGTTTGTCGCTGGCAAAGACGAACTTCTTATTCACGAAGAAGTTGAATCCTGCGCTAATCATCCTTGCGACCACGTTAGCCGTCACGAGTGGCACGCCGATAAAAATCTGGAAGGCGTAGAGGGTGTAGTCTAGAAAAAAAGAGAGAATTGATGATAGGGCGAATTGGAAAATCTCTTTGTAGATTCTGAATGAATCGCGAAGAGGATTAAAGTGTGAGCCCTCATTTTTGTTCTCGTAAATGGTTTGAATTTCTAGCTCGCAGAAGGGGCGTTTTTCTTTTGCCCACACCATCAACACATTCATTTCGTATTCGAAACGTGATCCTGAGATTTCAAGCATTTTTTCTAAATGGGTGCTTGAGAAACCACGAAGTCCGGTTTGTGTATCACTAATTTTCGTGCCACTTGTGAGTTCGAAAATCTTTAAGGTGATTTTGTTTCCGACACGGCTTCTCAGTGGGACGTGGGTTCCGTCGAAGTTTCGAACGCCGAGTACGAGGCTGTCTTTCTCAAGGGCTGCCCTGGTGGCGATACGCATGATGTCTTCGGGACTGTGTTGTCCGTCTGAGTCTGCCGTTACGATGGCCACTTCCTCGCCTGCGTATGCTTCTTGAATATAGCGATAAGCTGTTTTTAGCCCTTCGCCTTTTCCTTTGTTTTCAGGATGCGTTAAAACGGTCGCTCCTGTTAGTTGGTTGAAGATAGGAAGATAGTTCTCCCCGCTGCCATCATCGACAACGACTACTTCTAAGTCTTTGGCGATTAGTTGCCCTGTTAAAGTGATTAATTTTTCCTCTGGTTCATATGAAGGGATAATTACGATAGTTTTCATTGTTTGTCACCGCTCGCCTGGTGGGGGAGCTTCTCCTTTCCGTTTGGATAACTATACTTTGCACCATGAACTTAAAACTTACTTAAAAGAGGTGGAAAAAAATAAAATTAGCATTTAATATAGTATTTAATAGAAAAATGAAAAATCCCCTAGCGTCAGGTATTGCTTGTAACGCTACGTAATGTAGTAATATGCAGGCAATAAGGAGGTGAAAGCTATGTCAAAATATACGACAGGGGAGCTTGCGAAACTTTGCAACGTGACTGTTCGAACCGTTCAGTATTATGACAAAAGAGGTATCTTGATTCCGACAGAACTTTCTGAAGGGGGAAGAAGATTATATTCTGAAAGTGATCTTCAACGTCTAAAAGTGATTTGTTTTCTTCGAGAGGTGGATGTACCCATCGATGCCATTTCTCAATTGTTAGAAGAAGAACATCCTGAAAAAGTCATTTCGATTTTAATAGAACAACAGGAAAGTCTATTGATGGAAGAAATCCAAGAGAAACAAGAGCAATTGGAAAAATTGCGTGAATTACAGTCGACAGTCCAAAACAAAGAATCCTTCTCACTTGAATCCATTGCGGACATAGCAGTAGTGATGAAAGGTAAGAAACAACTCAAAAAACTTTACCGGATTATACTTTCAACAGGATTGGTGGTCGGAGTACTTCAGTGGGTGTCGATTGCATTCTGGATTTTCAAAGGAATGTGGTGGGGATTTGCGCTATGGGCTCTTTTGGCAACGGTATGGCTTATTTGGGTATGCAACTATTATTACAAACACGTAAAATATATTTGCCCTGAGTGCCATCAAGAATTTAAACCAGGAAAGAAAGAAGCTTTCTTTGCAAAGCATACGCCAACAACTCGGAATTTAACTTGCTCAGAGTGTGGCCATAAAGGATTCTGTATTGAAATCTGGGACGGTGATCAAGCATGAGTGGATTTAATCAAATCGTTCTTGGACCAACCGCGATTCCGTCATTAATCGTGACGATTATTTTGCTTCTTTTGATAGGAATTTTACCTACTGTTTATTGGATGAAAAGACATAAAGGCCAAGTGAAAATCAGTTATTTCATTGCTGGAGCATTAGGGTTTATTGTTTCTGCCCGAGTCCTTGAAGCAGGCTTCCATTATTTCTTTTTACTTGCAGACAATCCGATTTCTCAGTTTCTAAATGGAAATACTGTAGCATTCGTGTTATATGGAATGATGATGGCAGGGATTTTTGAGGAATGTGGTCGCTATATCGTGTTAAAATACATTATGAAAAAACACCGTATTCGTGAAAATGCAGTTTTGTATGGAATTGGGCACGGAGCTATCGAAGTTCTAACAGTTGTCCTTCCATCAATTCTGCTTTACTTAGTGATTGCGACATCGCTTCAGAATGGAAGTGTCGATTCTACGCTAACTGCATTACATGTTACTGAGAAGAATGCAGCCTTCGCCATGCAAAGTTTTCAAGCGGCGGCACAATTTAATGTTGAAACAGCTGTGATGACCGTTCTCGAAAGAATCAGTTCAATGGGGATTCATATTGGCTGTACCATCATCGTGTATTACAGTGTCATTGCAGAGAATAAAAAGTATTTATGCGGGGCCGTTTTACTACATATGATGGCGGATTGCTTTGCGGCGCTCTATCAACGAAATGTCGTGGGAGCTGGAATCGCTGAAACTGGAATTTTAGTTATGGCAATCGTCATTGTATGGATTGCGACAAAAATATATAAAAACAAATTGGCATAATGAATCGTTGATGCAAAGGAGGAACGACAATGGCAACAATAGAAAGTGGAGCGAGATTTGGGATTCCGCTGGTATTCCTAGTGAGTTATGTGTTTATTGCGACATGTGTGCTTGTCATTTTCGTTCGCCGATGGACAGCCGCAAAACAGA
>ERZ772962.1518-NODE-1518-length-12416-cov-4.283230_pt1 | contig 12416 bp, 14 predicted proteins | sample MGYA00580676_ERZ772962 | MGnify/ENA primary metagenome ERZ772962 (study PRJEB29015, sample SAMEA2738049) | human oral metagenome | biome: human oral; feature: human-associated habitat; material: saliva | place: China | collected 2230 ...
ATACGATATTCACGAACAGCCAGGGGAATCCGAGGACGGTACTGCCAAGAGTGAAGATTGTGAAATCAAGCCCTGAGGAGATTATGCCGATCAGGGCGTACATAATGAGGTTGTGAAGCCAAGAATTCTTATCACGAAGCTGCTCGATCAGTTTCACGCCGAATCAACCTCACCAACCTGCCCTATACAGTCCAATACGTTCTCACCATAGAACAACAGAAGGCCGAAAGGGATATTCCTTTCGGCCTTCGCACATTACTGTCTGCCAGCTGTATGTCTAACGTCCTGGAGCTTAGAGACGATCTGCCATATCGTGGATCAGCCTGTTCGTCTTGTCCCAGCCGAGGCAAGGGTCGGTGATGGACCTACCGAAGACGCCGCCACCGATCGGTTGGTTACCGTCCTCGAGGTAGGACTCAATCATGAAGCCACGGAACAGCTTTGCGATGTCCTTGTTGCGCGCAACGGAATCGAGTACCTCGCTGCAGATACGGATCTGCTCGAGCGGACGCTTGCCGGAGTTGTCGTGGTTTGTGTCAATGATCACAGCGGGGTTCTGGTAGTTCTTATTGTCCTCGTAGGCTGCTGCCAGACGCTCCAGGTACTCGTAGTGGTAGTTCGGGTAGTTGATATCGTCGAGACCCTTGTAACCACGCAGGATGCAGTGAGCGAGCGGATTGCCGGTGGTCTCCACTTCCCAGTTACGGTAAATGAAGATCTGCGGATGCTGTGCCGCATAGACGGAGTTGAGCATTACGGACATACTGCCGCCGGTCGGGTTCTTCATGCCTACCGGTACTTCAATGCCGGAGGCGACGAGGCGGTGCTGCTGGTCCTCTACCGAGCGTGCACCGACCGCCACATAGGCGAGCATATCGTTCAGGAAGCGATCATTCTCCGGATAGAGCATCTCATCGGCGGTGAAGAGGCCGGTCTCCTCAACCACGCGCAGGTGCATGTGACGGATTGCCTTGAGGCCTGCAAGCAGGTCAGGTGCCCCTTCCGGATCCGGCTGGTGGAGCAGACCCTTGTAACCGGTACCCTTGGTGCGTGGCTTGTTGGTGTAGACGCGCATGACGATCTGGATTTTGTCCTTTACCTCATCCTGCGTCTTTGCGAGGCGGCTCGCGTACTCGAGCACTGCATCCTCATTGTCCGCAGAGCACGGACCGATGATCAGGAGCTTCTTGGGGCTCTCACCTTTGATAATGGCGGCAACCTCTTCGTCGACTGCCTTTTTACGCTCCGCAGAGGCCACAGAGAGCGGCATCTCGGCTTTGATCTCTTTTGGAATCGGCAACCGCCGTTTAAACGTTGCAGACATATGTCTCCCCCTCAACGTTTAGATGTGCCATATATGGTTCAATCCTAAAGTAAAGAGGGGGACAAGAAACAACATATTAAAATTTGTAAACAATTTGAAACTAAGTGCGCACCTCAGAGGCCGCAGGACCACCGTTCGTTCTCCTCCTCATTGAGGTGCGTCCCTCTCTGGCCTTCCAGCGGATCAGCGTGTTCCACGCTCTCGCCGTCGACAAGGGAGAATTTCGGGTTCTGCCAACAGCGACGGTCCTTAACGATGTGGGCCGGAATACCCGCCACGGTCACATTGGACGGCACATCGTGCAGTACCACTGCATTGGCGCCGATTCTCACTCCGTCACCAATATGGATGTTGCCCAGCACGGTGGCGCGGGCTCCGACCATAACGTTGTTACCGAGGGTTGGGTGACGTTTACCGCCGTGGTGTCCGGTCATACCGAGCGTGACACCCTGGTAGAGCATGCAGTCATCCCCGATCACCGCGGTTTCGCCGACGACGATGCCGATACCGTGATCGATGACAAAGCGGCGGCCGATCTGGGCAGCCGGATGGATGTCTATCGCATACTTCTTGCGGGTGTGGCTCTGCGACCACATCGCGAGCCCATGCATCGCGTGGGTCCACAGCCAGTGCTGGCGACGGTAGGCCCACACAGCTCTGAGTCCCGCCGCAAAGAATACCACTTCATGCACAGATGAGACAGAAGGATCGCGGTTCACGACGGCTTCTGCATCTTCACGCATCACTTGGAAAAGACCGACACGTTGCGAGGGCTGCTTCACCTCGCATACCCGCTGTACCGTCTGTGTTTGACCCATAACTGCCTCTCCCTTTTTTATACATCCCATACTACACAGTGTATGCCATACAGGCCCTAAAAGAATCCGTGTTCATCAAATTCATACCAATGAGTAGGTATTTAGAAATGGAATGTCTCTGCATTCCAGAAGCACATATTGATCCCGGTATGCAGTAAGGCGGCCCTTACAGAAAGGAACCGCCTCAGCATTCAATAAACAGGTTCTCTGGCTTAGAGGTCAAGGGACAGGTAACGTTCGCCGGTATCCGGAAGGACTGCGACGATGACCTTGCCTGCATACTCAGGACGCTTGGCAAGCTCAACGGCTGCCGCGACCGCCGCACCGGAGGAGATACCGACCAGAAGGCCGTAGCTATCGGAGAGCTTCTTCTTCGTGTCGATAGCATCCTGTGAGGTGATTGCGACAACCTCATCGACAACAGAAGCGTCATAGGTCTTCGGAATGAAGCCTGTGCCGATGCCCGGAATCTTGTGCGGGCCAGCGGGCTCGCCCTCAAGGACGCGGGACTCATACGGCTCAACAGCGATGCCCCTGACGGAAGGCTTCTCCTCTTTCAAGAATTTGGCGGTGCCGGAGATGGTGCCGCCGGTGCCGACGCCTGCGACAACCGCGTCGACGGTACCCTCAGTGTCTTTCCAGATCTCAGGACCGGTGGTCTGATAGTGAGCCTTCGGGTTGGCAGGATTCGTAAACTGACCTGCGATGATCGCACCCGGGGTCCGCGCCTTCAGCTCGTCTGCCTTAGCGATTGCGCCCTTCATACCACCCTCACCGGACGTCAAAACAATCTCTGCGCCATAGGCAGCAGCAAGCTTGCGGCGCTCGATGGACATAGTCTCAGGCATAACCAGAATCACATGGTAGCCGCGCGCCGCTCCGACCATTGCGAGACCGACGCCGGTGTTGCCGGAGGTTGGCTCGATGATCGTACCACCCGGCTTCAGGGATCCGTCTGCCTCAGCGGCATCGACCATCGCCTGAGCGATACGGTCCTTTATGGATCCACCGGGGTTGGTTGCTTCGTACTTACCGTAAATTGTCGCTTTGTTGTCTGCGAGGACGGAGAGATCCACCAGCGGGGTAGTACCGATAAGTCCCTCAATCTGTTGCGCAAATTTCATCAGTAAGACCTTTCTCATTCGTTGACTGGAAACGAGGGTGTCACCACAACCGATGCAGTGCATGCTTCTGTACCGGTGAGCGTGTGGCAAATGCAAGCTCGTTGTCAACTACTATGTCACTTATATTCCCACCATGCAAGTAGGAATTTAGATTAAAACAGAATGCCCTTCGTCTTCATGATCCGACCATAGAGCTGAGCTACTCAGATTTCTTGACCAAGAAGGGTTCCTTGGGAGGGGCAAACCCGATTCCTAAGACAAAGCCCATGACCAGCATAATGAGGGGATGGCAGGCTGCGAGAAAGAGTCCGGCGCCCAGCACCAGCTGTCCCATTGACGGAATCAGCGGCGCGATCCACGCGGAACCAACCACGAGACCAACGGCGACCCATCCGAATACCAGACAGATCAGCTTGATCACGTTGGGGGTGTACAGGTGTAGCGTGCGGGCGAGGACGATGCCTCCCGCGAACCCCATGGCCCACAAAAGCATCGGCAGGCTCACGATGTAGGCGTAGAGTCGCGGGCTTGAGGCGGTCAGCACCGCCTCATTGGAAGCGCCCACACTCTGTGACACAAAATACATGACAATGCTTGCCGCGCTTACGATCCCTGCCGCAAGCAGGCTTCCCATCAGTTTCTTTTTGCCCATAGGTCAACAAACCTCTGTCTGTATTGCTCAGGTTAAATATCCATATCCGTCATCTCAAGGAGGTCCGTCACGTCGTTGAGTGAAGGATAGATCCCATACGCAAGGTGGCGCATCTCGTCGGTTACCGGAGAAAGGTCGGGGATCATGATTGTCTTGAAGTTACCGGCAGCTCCGGCTTCGATACCCACATAGGAATCCTCCAACACGAGAGTGTTCTGAGGATCGATTCCCAGCTGTATGGCAGCAGCGAGGAAGATATCAGGAGCGGGTTTACTGTTCTTGATACTGGGGTCTCTCCCACTCACCAAGACATTGAATGCCTTCGTCAAATGCAGGTGATCCAAATTATTGCGTATGATGTCCATGCCGGAGGAAGAGGCGAGCGCACGAGGCACCTGTCTTCCACCCAAGAAATTGAGGAGCTCAACCGCCCCATCTTTCGTAGGTACCCCATGCTCAAAGCTATAGTCATCGACGATTTTCTGTAGCGTGCTCAGCACGGCATAGCCGTCGGTACCCGGATAGTCACTGTAGATCTCCTCAACGATGGGCCCTCCTTCTTCGTTGGTAACCCCACGGGTTCTATCGGCGACTTCCTCACGAAAGGGCAGGCCGAATCGTTTCAATGCCTCCGGCAAAAAATGCAGATAGAGACGTTCTGAGTCGACGAGCAGCCCATCCATATCAAAGATAACGGCTCCAATCATCGTTTAAACCTCCTGGCGGAAGAACCACCCATACAGTTTCAGCTCTTGATCAGTTTTAATTGAGGAGTCAAACACCACCTGTCCCGGCTCGGACGAGAAGGACAGAAGGCCGTGCTGGGCGAGCTTCCGCTTGAGCTCCCGGGCAGTACCCTTTCCCCCATCGAAGAACGGTACATCCCCCACAACCTCACGGATTGTCCCCTTGATAAAGGGATAGTGCGTGCACCCAAGCACTACGGAATCGACAGTACCCGCATAGGACCCCACGAGTTTCTCGACGAGCGCTTTCAGGTCCGGCGCGTCGAGGTTACCCTTCTCGATCCTGCCTGCAAGCCCCGGACAGGGCAGAGAGATTACGTGGGAGCGGGAGCCCCACCGCTGCGCTAGCTTGTGATACTTCACAAGCCTCAGCGTCACCGGTGTCGCCATCACCAAAATCCGATCGTGCTTCGGCGCCAAGGTCGCCGGTTTGAGTGCGGGCTCCACCGCTATGATCGGCACATCAGGGAATCGGTGGCGCAGGGGCGCCGCTGCGACCGCGCTGGCGGTGTTGCAGGCGATAATGATAGCTTTGCAGCCACGCTCCAGAAAGTTCTCCACGATGCGGGAGGAGAGCTGATAGACTTCCTCATCCGTCTTCTCCCCATAGGGGGCATTCGCAGAGTCCCCAAAGAAATAGAAGTTCTCATGCGGGAGCTCAGCCACCAGTGCTTTCAGCACCGATATCCCGCCGACGCCCGAATCAAAGACGCCGATCCAACCTTTGAGAGAACGCTGAGTCATGCTATCGCTTTCTACCCCGGTGGTATTGTCACTGCAACGTATCGTACCCAAACCTGACCGGGTACGTACGCACTTTATCCATTGTAGGCGGCCACACACCTGAGCACCGGAGATCCTTACAAAACCCTGCGCTCAATCGGCTATCTGCCCCATTGACGTGTGGCGCGGCACTAACGGAAGAGTGTTGGAGTAAGGTGAGAGATGAAGGAATACCAGGAAGGGAGCCTCACATGCTTGCCGTCATTCACGCCTCAGTTGTGGATCAACCCGTCGATGCGATCGTCAATGCCGCTAACGCGGCGCTCGCCGGGGGCGGAGGTGTAGATGCCGCAATCCACGATGCTGCAGGCCCCGAACTCGATCTCGCCTGTCGGGCGATCGGCCACTGCAACACCAGCGAGGCTGTGATCACCCCTTCCTTCAACCTGCAGCGTACCACCGGCGCCCGCCACATTATCCACACTGTAGGCCCGATATATGCACGCTATAGCCGCAAGCGCAATGCGGAACTGCTGGAGGCCTGCTACCGCAATTCCTGTGAGATGGCGCTCGAATCAAACGATACAAGCCTCGCCTTCTGTTCCATCTCCACCGGAGTCTACGGATATCCGGCGGAGGATGCACTCCCCATCGCGATCAGCACCTTATTTGAGTATACGGACTCCTTCGATCCGCTGCTCTTCTGCCTCTACACGGCAAGCGAATACCGTCGCGGCGTTTCCATTATCAACTGCATCGCAACCACCCACCAAGAGGGAGACCGCCTCATTATCGATGCAGTGAAGTGAGCTGCTCCTCCAGAAACGTGGTGAAGACTTCTGCCATGCGCGACAGGTGTGGCCGAACCAACAGGTAGATTTCACGATACTGCGGTTTTACCAGGTGTTTCGCTATAAGGTGGTAGGGATTGCGCTGCAGAATCAGGGACGGTAAGAGTGAGACCCCGAGCCCTGTCTCCACCATTGCCATGATCGCATAGTCATCCCAGGTGACGAATTTGACGTTGGGCTTGAGCCCTGCTGCAGCAAAGATGCCAGAGACCTCACTGTCCCCGCTCTGCTGCAGAAGCATAAAGGGGTCCTGACATAGGTCCTTAAGTGAAACACGATCTGCCTGTGCGAGCGAATGGTTTTGGGGCACCACCGCGAGCATCTCATCAGAGGCCAAGCGGCGCGAGCGCACAGGGTGCTTCGGTTTGTCAGCGATGAGCCCGAGATCGACCCTGCCCTCCTGGGTCCAGCGCTCAATCTCCTCAAAGTCCCCCATCATCAGCTCATAGTCGACGCTCGGATAGTGCACCCTGAATTGCGCGATGATGCAGGGCATCCAGTGCGTCGCCACGCTCGAGAAGCACCCGATCCGGATGGTCCCCACCTTGAGTCCGCATACCTCATGGACTTTCGCCTGCAGCGTCCGGTCCTTTTCCACCACGTCCCGCACCAAAGGTACGATCCGCTCGCCCTCGGCGGTGAGCTTGACGCCGCGGCGGCTCCGCTCAACGATCCGCACGCCCCACCCCTGCTCCAAATCGGCAATCATGCGCGAGATACCCGACTGGGAGTACTGACACACCTCCGCCGCTCTTGAAAAACTCCCTTGGTCAACGACCTCGAGCAAGGCCCGATATTTCTGAATCGTAGGATCCATCGGCAAGTCCTTTATCTATGAGGAATATTCATACTACACATGCATTATATGCGCTTTTCAAGTAGCGCTACGGCGTGCACAATAGGGTCGCTCAAGCGAGGGGAAGGGGGCAATCAGGATGCGGAAGCCTCTGATTCGGTACGTATTGGCGCTGCTGTTATTCGGTTCGAACGGTATTGTCGCAACTCACATTTTCCTGCCTTCCGCACAGATCGTCCTGTGCCGCACCTTCCTCGGCAGTTCTCTTCTCGCGTTGATTCTGCTTCTACAGGCACACCGCAACGACACTGAGTTCGCCTCCCCCGCCCACCTCAAAGAAGCCCTCTTCCTGCTGCTTGGCGGAGCAGGCCTGGGTGGCGGTTGGATCTTCCTCTTTCAGGCCTATACCTTAGTCGGCGTCGGGATCGCCTCACTGGTCTACTACATAGGACCGGTGCTGGTCATGTCAGTCAGCCCGCTGCTCTTCCATTCCCACCTCGGCGCCAAGAAACTGTTAGGGTTTGCCGCAGTGGTCGCCGGCACCCTCTTGGTGATGGGCCAAAACGCCTCAGGCTCCCTCAATTCCTTCGGTCTCGCAAGGAGCTTCATGAGCGCCATCATGTATGCGACGATGGTGATCGCCGACAAGAAGGTCATCCACATCAAAGGATTGGAGAACGCCGCAATCCAGCTCTTCGGGGCCTTCTTCACCGCCCTGCTCTACGCTCTGGCAACCGGCCAAGCGGCTCCTCAGCTTGAGCTGAACGATATCGCCCCGATCCTGATCCTCGGCCTCGTGAACACTGGCCTCGGATGCTACCTCTACTTTTCCGCAATGAATGCACTGAGCGTCCAGACGGTTTCGGTCTGCGGCTACCTCGAACCGCTTTCCGCTGTCGTCCTCTCCGTGATCGCCCTACACGAGCCGATGTCGCTCTTGCAGGCCTTTGGCGCTGTGCTGATCCTTTCCGGAGCCGCCTTCCCAGAGCTCTCCGACCACCTGTCAGGCCACAAAATCCATCACAGAAGATTTTCTGCGCGGGCCCAGACCGTGCTCAAAGCCGGTAATACGCAGGCATTACCAAGAGCCCACATCGCTCAGTAACTGTTCGGTATAGCCCTGCCGTGCCAGCTCATGGGCTGCAGAAAGTATCGCCTCTGGGCTCTCCACAGGATCCTGCCATCCCCGGCTCGGGTAGATGAGGTTACGTTGGGTGTCTCCTACCAATATCGAGATAAACTCATGCTTTGAAATCGGTGCTCGTCCGCTTTCATACCAGTGGGCATACTCCTCGTAGGTAAGAGGCAAAGACGAGATAATAAAGTCAAGCTTCGGCCACTGGCAGGTGAGGGTGACGCGGGTACGTAATGCGCGATAGGGGCGCTCGATTACCAGCAGTTTCTTCTCTTCGAGGCCCTCCTGCTTTAAAAGTTTCTGGGTATTTCGGATGTTCTCTGCGGTATTGCGGGACTTGTTTTCCCTGAGTATTGCCGAAGCCGGTACCTGCTCTTGCTCTGCAATTCGGGCAAACCGATCCGCTTCCGACTCATACCAGAGGCGCTTGGTGATGCGTCCCAAGCCTCCGGTGAAGACGATCTTCGATGACCAGCCCTGCCGGTAGAGCTTTGCAGCATAGTGTGCGACCCGCTCATCGTGGCTGCCGAACACCAGTATTGCGGCGCAGTGTTCAAGTTTGTTAGAGGAGATCTGATACTCAAAGAGCAGCCGCGCCAACCTATCGACCTCAGCGCTATCCATCGCGCATATCCTTTCCGCACCGATAAGATTCATGCAAACAAGGCTACTGCGTGCCGGTATCGCAACGGTAAAAAATTATTGAATCCTCATGGCCTTTAAGCTTCACTTCCACGACAAGGGGATAATGGAGGCTCACCGAATGAAAGGATTATCCATGAGCGTCTGGCGCCTGTGCCTTATAACCATCTTGAGTTGTGCCCTTGCCCTCTTCGGACTGACTGCCTGCGGGCAGGAGGACGATACCGAAGATTCCTCGCTCGAAACACTGACGCTCAACATTCAACGCAACGAATCTTTGACTGTGACCCTCGACTCATCCTCGGGCCTTAACCTCCTGCAGCAAGGCGTCAACTTTATCGTCACTCGCGGCGACGACACCGTGGCACGGGGTACCCTGCAATCGGAAGCCACCTTTGAAGAGTTCAAGACTAACTTCCAGGATAGTGAGACGTATGAGGAACAGACCATTAACGACTACCAGGTGTGTGTGGTGCACGAGGACGACATCTACGAAGCGCTGATCAGCGTGCCTGACGCATCAACGCATATCCGTCTGGTCGGCTACAACGGATCAGACACCATGCAGGAAGTGCTCAAAGCACTGCAGATTACCAAAGCTTCCTAAGCGGGCAGGTTATTCAAGGCGCCTTTAATTGAAGCGATCGCGGTATCCACCGAGCCCCGCGCCCGTTCAATCTTGGCCTGGACCAAGATATCTGCGACTGCACCATCCAGGAAGAAATCTGCAAACGTGAGGAATCCGTCCACATTCAGGTGGATTGAATCTACGCCCGGGAGATTGCCCAGCCTCTCCGAGAGAACCTGCACATCCAACTTGGCCTGCGCAATCTGTTTCTTCGCATCGTTGATGCGGGCATACTTCATTGCTCCAGAGATAATGTTGCCGCCGAAGAGATCGACCATTCCCCAGCCGCTCGCCTTTGTAAGGCTCTCGCGCGCCACCTGAAGGCTTGCAAGTGCCTGGTTTCCCGCCTCACGGGCTTCTGCTATCTGTACCTCATCAGGGTAGCTGTAGATACCGTCGTCCTCGCCGTAGCTATCGTCGTTTTGGTAGTTCTTATCGTCGTCCATGGTTCAGTCTCTCAATCGTTTGCAGCTTTCAGTTGTAACGATACCACTCATACCCATGTGCAGCTCTATTCTCTACAGGCACTGGTAGGGGTAGCGAAGTTCAATGTGCACAGTCTCCCCTGGCTTGAGGCGGTGTAACCGTTCTGGAAGCACCTCATCCATCCGCCGTATCTATTTCAATCAGCGTGGCATGACGGAAAGTGGGAGTAACCGGCGTCGCCACCAGCGTACCCTCTTCATTTGCCAGACGGGCCAGCACAATCACAAAGGAATCGTCGGAAGTGACCTGCTTCTGATCTGCAGTGTGTGCCTAGCTGGCAGGCTCACACTGCACAGGTGTGAGAAGAGATGCGGTGTGTGGGTGTACAGCGCCTGGTTCATGCGCCAGCGCGCATGTGAGGCGATAGCGTTAAGGCTTAAGTTGTTGTACGCCGCCGGCAAACACTTCGCAAAGAGCCTAGCCGGCCACGATGGGGCAGGCTCATTCGAGATGGCGCTCCCTCAAGCAGCGCAGCGCCCACAGCATCTGTGTGCGGGGGCTCTTTAACCTGCAGATCTGAGTTGCCTACGGCGTAGACGAGCTCGGCGCGACGGTAAGGGCCACTATGCAAGCGGCCTGGTCAACCTCGGTGCAGCGCACGTCACAGGTCAACTCCATACACTTGCAGCTTAAGCACTTCATGGATCGCATCCGCAAGGTCTTGGCCAAGTATCTCCAGTACTACCCAAAAGTAGTTCTGCTACAAGGAGCAGTTCCGAAGATCGGACGGCGACAAGCGCGAGCAGATCTACAGGCACGAGTGAGACAGCGTCTACCACACCACCCAGAGAGGCTATATGGGTATGCCAATTGCGTTCCCTAAGTACTGGAAGCAGGCGACATGACCTCATACCCACAGTGGTCTAACAGAGTCAAAACCTTTAGTATAGAGAGCAAAGTCTAAAGGAGCAAGCAATGCAATACACCTGTGCTATCTACCAATCCCCGATCGGTGCCCTCACACTCTGTGACAACGGAGCCGGCCTCTGTGGCCTCTGGCTCGAGGGACAACGATACTTTGGTATGCCCATCGCCAAAGGTACCGAGCTGAATACCTATGGAACCACACCGACCCTGAAGAAGGCTTGTACCTGGCTTGATGAGTATTTTGCCGGTAAGGCTCCTTCCCCTACCGACCTTCCTCTTGCACCGGAGGGCAGCGACTTTCAAAAGGCTGTATGGAAAGAACTGCTCGCTATCCCCTATGGGGAAACGACAACGTACGGAACAATCGCAAAGAGCCTTGCAGTAAAAACAGGCAGACGAGTGGCAAGCATTGCCGTAGGGGGTGCCGTAGGCCATAACCCCATCAGCGTCATTGTCCCTTGCCACCGAGTAGTGGGAGCAAACGGCAGCCTCACCGGCTATGCCGGTGGGCTCGACCGTAAGATTTGGCTCTTAAAGCACGAGCATGTCGATATGACCCATCTCTTCAGGCCTAAGACGGGGACTGCGCTATGAACAGACAGATGTGGCATGATGTACAGACACAAAAACAAGGTATTCGGCCTCTCAAAGGAAGACTTCTACCAGGCATTCAAAGCAAAAGATTCGCGCTTTGACGTCCAAGTCTTTATCGGCGTCTCATCCACCGGAATGTGTAGCAGACCGGTACTCCCATATGCCAAGATTGCGAACTACACCTTCTTCGCTACTGTCACAGAAGCAGAAAAAAGCTCTTCGCTACTTATAGTAGGCAGCACTCTTGCATCCCCCTGAGCACGTGGCGCCCAGATGGCAGGATTTTGGCGACAGAAGGCTTCGGTCCAAAAGCGCAAGATGGATGCTTAAGACAGGTATGCTGGCAAGGCTTTTTAAGAGATCTCCTGGGGGCGCAGGGGCGAATGGGAGATCCTCGATGTCTGGTTCGGGAAGCGCAGATGAGTATAGGACATCCTCCATGTGAGGGTGATGCATATGAAAGGCCAGGTAGTGAACTACCATATCTGCCACAGGCGCTGTGGATTGGCAATATCCAGCTAGATGGGATAGACGGAATCGGGAGGGACTTTTCCCTGAATTTGACCTGGCTCATCTAACTTAGCTTTAAGTGTACCCACTCGTAGCTGTACCACCACCTGATCGCTGAGCTTGGCCTGCAGCTCATAGAGGCTCTCAAAGCGCTTACGGTAGGCGAACTCGGCTTTCTGTATCTTGTTGGTAGACTCGACGATAGCGTTGTCGCAGGGGCAGCCCTTCGTACACCTCGACCGCATGATCCCGAAGAGCTCGCCTATCGCCGCACTGTCGAACCTAGGGAAACGATGATTAATGCCCCATAACGTGTTAGAGGGGACCGACCACACAACTTTTTCGCGGCCGGTATGTGGGAAAGGCAGGGAAGGATGCTCATCCAGCACGTGCAGAAGCCGCCATCCTTACATCTGTCCTGCCGCATGCACCGCAATAAGGCTCCAAGACGGATCAAGCGACGCTGGGAGCCGGGAGGTGCAGCCTGCCGGCAAAAGATGCACATGGGTAAGGTTTGCAA
>ERZ772962.1520-NODE-1520-length-12394-cov-7.627360_pt1 | contig 12394 bp, 11 predicted proteins | sample MGYA00580676_ERZ772962 | MGnify/ENA primary metagenome ERZ772962 (study PRJEB29015, sample SAMEA2738049) | human oral metagenome | biome: human oral; feature: human-associated habitat; material: saliva | place: China | collected 2230 ...
AGCTTTCATGGGAAATGACAAGTTGTATCATGATGTTGGGAATGTCTTTGTGACGGCGAGTGCTATCATGATTCCGATAGGGCAGACTGGGAGCGTCGTCAAAGGTGTGACCCAGTTTGCGATAGGTGAAGCAGGCGCTTATACAACGGGTCAGGTTGCTTACCATGTGACCAAGCTTGCGGGTGGAAGCGAAGAAGACGCCCAAACCGCAAACTTTTTAGGGAACCTGATAGGAGGGTATACAGCCTCTTCAGTAGCTAACAAGTTTAGTCTCAATAAGGTGAAAACTCAGTTCTCTCCTGAATGGAATGAATATCTAAATGAATTTCCAAAAATTGAAATTGATAAAAATAAAGTAGATGAGATTCTTAGAATAAGTCCTAATCCTGATGATGGCGTATTTAGACCTAACCCTCGGAAATATTTATCTAAAGAATACAGACAGGCTCACAAGGAATTATTTGATGATGGAGTTGCAGCCTTTGTGAAAGATGATTATTTCATTCAGAAATTTGGTAATTTTGGTCGAGAAGATGGGGCTTTTGTTTTTCCAAAAGATGTAGCAAAGGCTATGATTAAAGAGGCGGATGGAAATCCAAGGAAGTTAGAGGCTTTATTGGGGCTTGATGAGGGAAGTCTAGGAGACTCTCCTAAAATGGTACTTCCGCAGGAAGTACATAATTACAGAATTCCTGATGGAAATGAGGGAGGATCACGTGCCAATCCACAGTGGCGACCAGGAGGAAAAACATACCCTGGAGGAGTTCCTGAAGCAGTAATCGACCCAGTTCCAAAAGATAAGTTAACATTAGTAGACATTTGGTAAGCAACAAAGGAGATAAGAATGGAATCAATTTATGTAAGTCAAAAAGATATGTTGGAAATCTGTCAAGATGGTGACAAGTATTTTTTACGTTATCCAACTTTTAATATTACCTACCCAGAAGTGGTTCAAGAAATCCCAAAAGAAGCTGCCGATAGCTATATTTCGGGAGAACATACTGGCAAAGAGTTGATGAATTATGCGCAGTATGGTTTTTGGAAATCTAAAAAACAGTATACACAAGAAGAGTCAGACAAAATTTTTATACGAAATAATCCTGATCTAATTTTTAATGATTTATCTGATAACCAAAAAATATTTTCTTCTGAAGAGTTTACTCAAATTGTCACCCAAGCCATCGTTTCAAAATTGAAACCTAGCGAACTTGACGCTATTGGTGTTGTAGATAGTCATTTAGAGTTACTCCTTGTGGATCCAATTGGTTGGGAGGAAGAGATAGAAGCGGTTCATTTGGAAATTTTGCAGGAAAAAATTAACAATTACATTCACTTCCTCGAAAGCAAGCAATATGTGGATCGATATGGCGATAGCTTTGACAAAAAAGTCATCCAAATTACTTTCCAATATTCTCCATCTGATAATGGACTAGCTTTTCTCGCAGCAGTTCAGAAGGTATTGCAACCAACGGATATGAGCTTGAAGGTAGAATTGCCAGAGTAAAAAAGGGAGCGGAAACGCTCTCTTTTTATGGTATAATGGAGAAGGATTAGATTTGTACCAGGAGCAATTCAACGAACTCTACCAGCTGGTGAAGTCTTACACGGCTCTATTGGGAGCGGATCTCGCTTTGATGACGGCTACAGGGAAAGAGATGTACCGAACTGATAGTGTCTTGGGTCAAAACATGTTTCCTGGTTTGCAGTAGGGAGGTATCATGAGTTACAATATAAAATTTGATGATATCACCTCTGTTCAAGTGGAAAGTCAAAAGACGATACCTCCAAGGTCAGGCCATGTCGAGTGTGTAAGCTTGTTGGTAAAAGTGTAAAAACTTTGTAACAAAAGTAAATCTGTGTGTAACTGCAACTTACTAGTTGCAGTTTTTTCTTTATACAAAAACTACATTAAAATGGTAACCCCTCTATAAAACATGGTATAATAGGCCTATATAGCTTAATGGAGTAAAAGTATCACAAGGGATTGAGAAAAAGGATAAAACAGTCATGTCAACAGTAAAAAGTGATCTAAATATTGCGCAAACCTATGCGACTCAGCTTAAAAATGCTTGTCAATCGTTAACAGCGATCGCTGCGGCTAGTCAAGATGACCTAACGACCCTTCAAGGGAATAACAAGGCCCATCAATGTCTGACAAAGGCTCAAAATCTAGCTAGTCAGATTACAACTGCTGTCACGCTAACTTCAGAACGACTGCACTCTGTAGCGAGCGATTTTGAGGCGCTAGATGAAGCGGGTGCCAATAGTTTTAGGAGTCATGCATGAGCAAGTTGGATGAGTTGAAGAACAGAGAGCGAGAACTCTTGTACCAGCTAGAAGACAATGGGAAAGAGAACTACCGCACCAAAGAACTAATAGAAACCTTTGAAGGATATGATAGAGCTAGCCACCGTTATCAAAGTGATTTGTGGGAGGCGGCCTATCAGAGCCGATACGCAGGACAGTTGGAAGAAACGCTCCTGCAAAGAAACCAACTTAAAAACCAAATCCTTGAGGACCTCACCTACCACATGGATGATTTGAAGAAAGAAAAGTTCCGGTTAGAGGGAGACTTGGATGAGGTTTACTATGAAAGACGCAAAGAACTAGAAAGAGAGGAGGAGACACGTCATGGGCATTGATATGTACTTGGAACAATCACAACTACAAAGTTCGAGTGTAGCGACCATGTGCCAATCACAGGTGGAGGCTTATCAAGACTTGCAATCAGCCATTCAAAAGTTTTCAGAGGATACAGAGAGTCTAAAGGGCGACGCTTATGATTCGGCTAGAAGTTTTTTTGCAAGTGTCCTACTGCCTTTGAGCAAAGGGGGACAGCTCTATGCAGAAACCTTCTCTCAAGCCATCAAGAAACTACCAGAAGACTACCAAAGTATGGTCGACAGCAAGAGTTGGCGCGAGGATGATCTGCTTGATAAGATCCGTCAGGAAGAGCAAATGATTGCTTATCTAGATGAAGTCAACCAATCCCTTTCTAGCTTGACCATGGATAGTGAAGAAAAGGGAAGATTGAGACGCAGTAATGTGGAACTCATGCGAGGACATCATGCGAATAAACGCGTCTATGAAACTATTTTGAAAGACCTGCGTGCCTATGATAGCTACTCAGGAGGACTGTTCGATGAACTAGACAGTATCGACGTGCAGTTGAGCCGTGGACTGGCTCAGATCGAAACGAGTTGGGATGCAAAGACAGGGGTCTTTAAAATTCCATCTGACCTGACTTGGGCCAACTACCTGACTGCCTATGCTGATACAAAGGACATGCAACTCAGCCGTCAAGAGAAGGCCTTTGTCCAAACCATGATGGCAGAATACGGCTTTGATGCCGAGACAGCCCAACAGCTCTTGACCATCAAGCAAGGGATAGATAAGAAATTCCCAACCTCAAGTCAAGAGTTCCGTGACTATATCTTTTTGCGAGTCGTCGGTGCGGCGTCTTACAACGAATCAAAGTGGGATGAGACTGCAGGATATTTAAAAAATTATTTTTTTGATGAGGTTGTTAGCAGTCCATCTACAGTGGAAAAAATGAGAGTAGAAAAACCGCTTTTTAAAATTTTTAAAGAACTTGGAATTGAAGATGTAAAAGATGCAAAAAAATTGATTTATAATCTTAGATTGCAGCATGTGTTAGCTAGTGGTGGAAGTAGCGTTAAAGAAATGAAGGAAAATGATAATAAAAAAGGAACTACATTTTACAGGGATGCTCGGGATAAGTATGAAAAAGTTTATGAAGATAATAAATTTGACCAATTTTGGGATGAGAAACTGAAGGCCTATTCTAACAATGGAGCAGGTCATGCAGACTTTACCCACCAGTCCATTACCATGGCTACTCATCTGAATCCTAGCAGTTTCCAATTATCCGATTTCTATGGCGGTAGAGAGCGTGTCAAGGACCTTTCTGGCTGGGAGGGAGACACAACATTTAATGCAAACGATATGAAGCCAAGTATCGGCGAAGATGACTACAAAGCGGATTTGGACTCGGTTAACCTCATCGGTCGTATGCAAAAGGGGCAATCCTATGACCAAGCAATCTCTTCTTACTATGCTGACCTTCAAAAAGACTCCTCTCAGAGAGAAAGAGAATTTTTGAAAAATAAGGATTGGAAAAAGGTAAGAGGTACTATTTATTCTAGCCTAGTACCTGCAGATATTCTGAAAAAGGGTGAGGTATCTATTAAAGAGTACATTGATAAAAACCATTCAGATGTATCAACGTTTTTAAATCGCTTAGAGGCTGTGGCAGATTAGGAGGAGGATGATGAAGAAAATATTCAGTATATTAGCTTTAGTATTACTAGTTGTATTATTTTGTTTTTACTTTTTTCCTAAACAACCTAAAAACATTTTTGATGAAATTTACCAAGAAACGGAGAAGACCTATCTAGGAAATAATGTTTTTAACCAGTTGAAAGATGTCGAAGTACGTAAGTATGAAATATATGATAAAGATATGCAAGGAACAGGAAAGTATACTCCCAAGGTAATTTACATTGATAATTATATTCCTGCAAATTATTCCGAGACTAAAATAGAGTTTAATTTCGATAGTATAAACAAAGGAATGTCTATTCGGTTTGAGTGGAAAGCAAATTCAAAGTTTTCTTTATGGTATTTAAGTTATTACAATTTTAAGAGTAGAACTCTAGAGAAAGAACTGGCAATTTTAGAGGAGCCAAGAAAAGCTGGAGAGTATCTCAAAGATGAAGAAAAAGTAAGAGACTATTTAAAAAAATACAACATAACCAAAGAAGATTTAGACAAACATTACGATGAAATCGTCAACCAGAAAGTCTTGAAAGACTGGTGTACCATCTATGACAGCAAGTACTCGCCAAGCAACTATGGCGATGTCAAGATTGAAACCCAGTGGGAGAATTGGTGATAAGGTGATAACATGAAGAAAATATTCAGTTTAGTAGCTTTAGTTTTACTAGTTGTATTATTTTGTTTTTACTTTTTTCCTAAACAACCTAACAACATTTTTGATGAGATCTATCAGGAGACGGAGAAAACATATCGAGTGAATAATGTTTTAAGGCATATAGAAGGTTTTGAAATTAGTCCAGGTTGGCCTAATGATGGAGAATATTTTGCATACACCCCTTCAGGGAAGTATAAAACTCATCCTGAAGGTTATAAAGACATAAGTATTAGCTTTAATTTTGGAGAAGGTATTAAAGGAATGACGATACGTTTTGAAAAAAGGATTAATTCGGATATTACCCTATGGTATTCAGCACACTATAATATAAAAAAGAAAATCCTCAAAAAAGAGCTTGCCATCATTGAAGAACCAAGGAAACCGGGTCAATATCTTAATGATGAAGAAAAAGTAAGAGAATATTTAAGAAAAAATAATATTTCCAAAGAAGAATTAGAGAAGGATTACGACGAAATCGTCAACCAGAAAGTCTTGAAGGACTGGTGTTCCATCTATGACAGCAAGTACTCGCCAAGCAACTATGGTGATGTCAAGATTGAAACGCAGTGGGAGAATTGGTGATAACATGAAAAAAATCCTAGGCCTAGTAGCCTTATTCGTACTAATTATATTATCCTGTTTCTACTTTTTTACTAGACAACCTAAAAACATTTTTGATGAAATTTACCAAGAAACAGCAAAAAATTATTTGGGCCATTATAACTTCAAAGACTTAAAAAATGTGACAGTAAAAAATCGAAAGCTTTATGATTCGAATATGAATGAAACGGATAAGTATGAATCAATAATAACATACGATGATTCCTCTCTTGGAAGCGATGCGAAGAACTTAGAACTACGATTTAATTTTGATGGTAGTAGTAAAGGTATAAATATTTGGTTTGAAAGATATGCTAATTCAGGAGAAAAAATTAACCTTGTCATTCATTACGGATTTAAGAAAAAAGTACTAGTTAAAAAAATTATGATTTATGAAAATAGTTCGAAAACATATATTGAAGACGAGGCACAAGTGAAATCTTACTTAGAAAAGTACGGTATCACTGCTAAGGACTTAGATTCTTACTACGATGAAATCGTCAATCAGAAAGTCTTAAAAGACTGGTGTACCATCTATGACAGCAAGTTCTCGCCAAGTAATTATGGCGATGTCAAGATTGAAACCCAGTGGGAGAATTGGTAGTAAGTTGTATAAGAAACTGTGAAATAACTTTCAAACAGTTTTACTCATTTTTATTAGGCTATTTAGAATAAGACAGTATATGCTTTCGTTCCAAAGTATTATTTAAATGTTGTTTCTATCACTTTCGTTCTATAATATAGAAGTTTGCTAGCACGACATCTCGAGTATGCGCACTTACCTAGTAGAGGTGCATGGAACTCTGCTTCAGACACTGGTCAATTTGATGAATGACTACTCAACTAACCTCCTATCCAAATTTTGAAGAACATTTAAAACATATCCTAGAAAATCAAGTTTATGGATTTGTGCCTTCACCATTTATCTATAATATTTCCACTAATTTTATCTTTGGAAATCTCTCCTAAAATATCAGTAGAAAGAACTTTGTTCTAGAAAATACCATTCCTGCTGCTAAAGAAGGACGTATCCAAGAATTAGTAGATAAATATTTTGAGTAGTAGTTGATTGAAATTAAAACTTACGAAATTGTACAAAGAACTTTCGTATCTAAAAATATAAAAAGAGGTCAAGTTAAATCTTGACCTTTTTTGATTAAAGAGTATATTATCGTTGTTTAGGTAGAATAAAACAGAATCAGAAAATATAAATATGTATCATATCGAATTCTATCATCTCGGTTGATCAATAAATATTTATTTTATATTTATTAAATTAAAATATTATTTTAGTGTTAAATATCTATTGTTGGTGATATAATTTAAGAGAAGTTTTTTATAAGGAAGTTTTTATTATGGTTATTAACAAAATTAATTTAGTTATACCAAATGATATTCAAAAGGGCATAGAGTCAGGGATATACAAACAGTTTGGTTCTATTATCAGAAATAATAAGGGACAAATTATTAAACATCTCAAAGCTGTGGATCTTTCAAAAGATACTGCAAATAAATTAGTTGGGAACAAAGCTGTAAAAATGAGTCTAGTTGGTGCAGGGGTTGTAGCCGTAGGAGGTGTCGCTTATTTTGGTTATCATACTATTAGAATGAACAATCTAACAAAATCTTTAATAAAAAGATTGACCCAGTATTTAATCATAGCTCAAAAAGGTGAGTTGACTGAAAAAGATGTTGACAAGTTTCTAAACTTCTTAAACAAAAATGAATCTATGCTAAAGAAATTAGAATTAGATACCTCTCTTGATGAATTATTCTTATTGGTTAAGACTTATACAGAACAGTTTGCTGAAGCCAATAACTATGTGTATAATAAAAAATTTAAAACAAAGACTAATCATAAAGATAAAATTATTAACTTAAAAGAGTATCTTGAAGTGCAAAAGGACATTTATGATTCAGAAGTAGTTTAGTTTTTTATTATAAAATATTAGATGCTAAAACAAAATAGTCTCAATTCTAATTTCTGAAATTATTTTTTTAACAAGTATTTTCATTCAAATCATATTTTTTCAATTATAAATGATTTATCAGAATACGAAGGGCGATATAAAATGCTTCAAGTATACTGACAATAGGTTTAAAAAATATAGAAATTAGGACGCTACGATTGAGGGGATTTTTTGGAAATGAAAAAAGGTAGAATTTATGAGAATTAATAAAATTAATATTCGAAATTATCGTCTATTGAAGGATTTTTCTTTAGAATTGAAGAGTGAATTGTCGTTAATTGTTGGGAAAAATAATTGCGGAAAAACCTCAGTTTTATCTGTATTGGAAAAGGTAATTAATAAAAGATCTAGTTTAACCTGGGAAGATATAAATTTAAATCATAGAAAAGTAATTTTTGAAAATATAAAAAAGGTCTCGGACATTCCTGACTCGGAATTAGAACCTACTTTAGGAATCAACCTTCAAATATGGATTCAGTACTCAGAAGAAGATTCTTATCAAAACATCCAGCCATTTATGATGGATCTAAATCCTGATAATAATTTTATTATACTTGAATTTACGTATACAATCCCTATTCAAAAACTTCGTGACTTAAATTATCAAGTTAGTGATTTTATAGATGATTTTTCAAAGTTTGAGTTGTTCATGAAGAAAAATATGAGTAAATTTTTTGAAATGCAGGTTTACTCGCTGGGATACAATCCTTCTACTCAAAAATTAACAGAAGAAAAATCTAATTTACTTGAAATGAAAGATGTTCATAAAATTATTAAAGTAAGAGGGATCAGTGCTAGTCGAGAAGTCTCTAATAAAGAAAATAATCATTCATTGTCTAAGACGTCAAATCGATTTTATAAATTAAATAATGGTGAAGATATTGACACCAATGCAAATAATTTACTTCAATCTGCAATTTTAAAGGCAGATGAGACTTTAACGAAAGCCTATAGTGGTGATGATAGCAACGAAGGTATATTTACTCAAGTCTTTGAACGAGTAAAAAAATTTGGTGGAAATGATAGTGAAGCAGAGTTGGCAATTCATTCATCACTGTCTGAGAAAGATATTTTAAGTAACAATACGACGCTATACTATAAGCATGATGATAGTCTATTGCCGGAAACATATAATGGCTTGGGGTATTTAAATCTATATGGAATTATTTTTGAAATTGAGACTGTAATGGCAGATATAGAAAAAGATCCTGCAGATATTAACCTAGTTTATATTGAAGAGCCAGAATCGCATACACATCCACAATTACAGTATATTTTTATCAAGAATATCAAAGATTTGTTAAAAGTACACGATGATGAACTAAAAACACGCGGAGCTACTAGTGGTATTCAAACTTTAATTACGACTCATTCCTCTCACATAGTTTCTGATTGTAACTTTGATGATCTAATTTATTTTAAACGTGATAACGGCACAGCAGTATCAAAGGCTTTTAATTCATTGAAAGAAGAATATGGTGATGAACAATTAGGATATAAATTTGTAAAGCAGTACCTTACTCTCAATAGTAGTGAATTATTTTTTGCTGATAAAGTCATTTGTGTTGAGGGTGATACAGAAAGAATTTTAATTCCTACGATGATGCAAAAGGTGGATATATCCAATCCAATAAATCGAACTTCTAACACAATGCCATTGCTTTCTCAAAATATTTCAATCATTGAAACAGGTGCTCATTCACAAGTGTTTAGGAAGTTATTTAATTTTTTAGGAATAAAAGTATTGATAATTACAGATATTGACCCAGCGAATAAAAATGGAAATAATCGCTTGACTTCTTGTTCAGCAGTAGAGGCTACTTCTACGACAAATGCTTCAATTAAAAGCTTTTTTGATATTTCTGGAGATGAAGTTTTTTCAATAGTAGCTCAAAAGAGTTTTGAAGAAAAAATAACATCAGATAATAGAATTCGTATTGCCTACCAAATTCCTGAAGATGAAAATACTTATCAGCCTGCTAGTTTTGAGGATGCCTTTATCAGTTTAAATAAACAATTCATTATTAATCAAAAAGATGGTCTTATTAAATTTGAAGCTTTAAAAAACTTCGATGATAGTGAAATAGAAGATTTCTATAAATTTGCTAGGGATAAAGTGAATAAAAAATCTGCATTAGCGTCAAGTTTATTATACTTTGAAGATGATGGAAATACTTGGAAAGTGCCTAAATACATTTCGGAGGGGTTGTTATGGTTGAGAAGACAATAGAACCGGAAGTAGAAATGGTATTTGAAGCAATTAAAGAAGATAAAAACTTCATTCTTGAAGGTGGTGCTGGAAGTGGAAAAACTTTTTCATTAATTTCCATAATTGAAAAAATCTCAAGAGATGAACCAGACAAATCCATTGTATGTATTACTTATACTAATAATGCTGTTGCCGAAATTAGAGAGCGGATAACTAATGATAAATTAAAAGTATCAACGATTCATGAATTTATCTGGAGTATCATTGGACAATTTCAAAATGAAATAAAATACTGTTTAATTGATCTAATAAATGATGATGAGCAGAAAGAATTTATTAGACCTCTTGATTATCCAAGTGAAAGTCAACTTACAGATACTTATTTTGAAAACATTCGTGTAGATTATGATGAGCGTTATTCAATGAGTATAATTGATAATCGCGTTCAAATTAGTCATGACCATATTCTATTAGTTGCTGAAAAAATGTTTTCTACTTATCCTAAGTTATGCGACATTTTGATCGATATAGCTGATTATATTTTTGTAGATGAATATCAAGATACTAGTCCGTTAGTTGTAAAAATTTTATTGGAATATATACAGAATAGAACAAAGAAAAATATTGTGGGATTTTTTGGAGATTCTATGCAAGCCATCTATGACTCAGGAGTAGGAGACTTAAGTTCGTATAATCTAATAAAGATAGCAAAAGCTCAAAATCGTCGCAATCCTAAAAAAGTTATTGATTTAGCTAATAAATTTAGAGATGATGGATTGGTTCAAACTCCATCCAGCGATGATACAGCACCTAATATGGATAATGGGAGTATCATTCCAGGAATAGTGAAATTTATCTATGGGAATGATATTAATCAACTTGAAATTCTTAGAGGTAGTCAACTTTATAGAAAGTTAGAATTTAATGCACCCTCAAAAACAAAAGAATTGCGCCTGACACATAAACTTAATGCAGAAATGGCAGGTTTTTCTAAGTTATTTGAGTTATATAATACTGATTTATTTGTAAAATTAATTACAGGTATAAAGAAAAAAATCAATGAGAACAAGATAGTTGATAATGGAAAATCATTTAAAGATTTAGTAGAAGAAGCTCAAATAGTTGTTAGAAGGGGAGGGCCCTTAATAGTCGATGAGATTAAATCCACTTCAGAACTATCAGCTTTTTATGATGAAATTAAAACGTGCTCGTTTGAAGAAGTTAGTAGTAAGAGTAAAATTAATAAAGAATCGCTATTATCTTATAAATTTAATGGATTAAGTAGTAGATATGAAGCGGGCACAGATAGGGATAGAATTCTTAAAAGGTTGGATTTAGTCTATGAGCTAGTAAAACTATATAAAACAGGTAAGCATAATGAATTTTTACGTATTACTAAGTTTAAAATAACTTCGTCCAAAGATAAAATTAGTCTATCAAATGTTATGACAGAAATCTCTGCTGATGATATCACAATTGGAAGAGTAATAGAGCTTGCAGAGGAATGTGAACTAATTTCAAAGGATGACTTATTTACTAATTTTATTAAAAATAGAGGACATTATTTATGGTCGCGGCTTAAGATAATGCCGTTTCAAGAATATGTAAATAGTATTGATTATCTCAGAGAATATGTATCTGTTATAACGCAACATAAGGTCAAAGGCAGTGAATATGAGAATGTCTTAGTTTTATTAGATAATGGGAAATGGAATCAATATAATTTTGATACCTTGTTTGGAAAAGGTTCTTCTAATGAGAACGTTCAAAATAGAACTAAGAGGTTATTCTATGTTGCAATTACTAGAGCGATGAAAAATTTAATTGTTTACATGCCGAGTAATGATCGTCAGATTATTGAAAAAGCAAAAGATTATTTTGAAGAGAGTGATATTGTTGATGTTCTGTCATTAGTTGATGAGTAAATGAACTTTAACAATTGTTGAACTGAAAGTTGAAGGAGCAATTATGATTACATTGGAAAATGATTTACTTGAATTTGATATTACAGGTGTTCTAGGTTCTGAAATTAATCAGCACATTGATTTTTATAATACCGGAGTAGAAGAAGCTTATGTGGCAATAAAAAATAAAGATGACAGTACAGCACTGTCCATTTTAAGAATATTAAAATCACAACTAGATATGGAGTATGAGTATTTTGATTCTAAAAGGTTTTGGGATTTTGGTAAATTAAATGATGCTTACAGTTATGTTGATGGTATAAATAGAGCTAGTCGAGCATTGGTGGGAGCACCCAATTATCGAAATATGAAATCTATGCTCTATGACATTCAAGATTATATGACTAGAACAAGATTTGATGATGATAGGTATTATGGAAATGTATTCGCCTTAGCTGTTGACAAATGTTTAGATGAGATGACAGCCTCGGAACGTCATTCGCGTTTTGGAATATTCCTTCAAGGGATTAGAACGTTTTACCATCGACCAGGAAAAGGTACAGCAAAACAATGCATTACTCTATCTAAAGGTCTCACTCTTAAAGATATAGAACCTTTTATCTTCGTAGAGCATATTGAGAGATATTTGTGATAATTTATAATGCACTTCGTATATCAAATGTACAAAACAATAACAATTCAAATGGTGTGAACTTTTTGGTAAAATCTAGCTCAATTTGTGTATTTTTAGGGTAAA
>ERZ772962.1534-NODE-1534-length-12339-cov-4.233312_pt1 | contig 12339 bp, 10 predicted proteins | sample MGYA00580676_ERZ772962 | MGnify/ENA primary metagenome ERZ772962 (study PRJEB29015, sample SAMEA2738049) | human oral metagenome | biome: human oral; feature: human-associated habitat; material: saliva | place: China | collected 2230 ...
ACGACCAACCTATAAACAATTAGAGACGGAAGAAAGGATACCATCAAATGCCGAGCTACAGGCTATAAGTGAACTTTTTGGTATTAGGACTGAAACCCTTCTCGACCCAAATGCTAATATTGTGGTAAACGCGGCACCAGTTGGGGGCGTTGAATTTATTGAGATTGACGAGGCTAAATATAGAAATCTTATTCTTTACTTAGCTGAGCGTGTTGGTGCATGGCCAAACGTTGGTGAGACAGTGTTTTATAAGCTGATCTATTTCACAGAGACGCTTGCGCTTAGTAAACTAGGACGTGCGATAGCTGGTGAGCAATTTTATAAGCGCCAATATGGACCGGTACCCGTTTCTTTCCTTGTTACAACGAGGAATATGATTGCAGGCAATGAGCTTGATTTGGTTATGGGTCGCTATTACACGTATATGCAAAGAAAGTATCTTCCTCGAGTTAACTCAAACGGCCTCACAGAAGAAGAAAAGATGATCATTGACCGCGTTATTAGACTTCTCGGCAATAAAACTGCAACTGAGCTATCTGACCTCTCTCATCAAGACATGCCTTGGATAAAAGGGACAGAGGGTAAGATTATTGATCTGAGTCTTATTAAGAATACTCCCGCTGATTGGTCTATGTTAATGGGTCGCAGTTCTGTTGCTTAAGCCCCATGTTTGTTTTAGAGTTACTGCAGCAAAATGGCTTTTATGCTGAGCTTTATAATAGCCAGTTTGCTGAGTAGTTGACTACTACTTTTTATATAGTGATATTTTTGTAGCCTTTGGTACGTGCAGTTCAAAATCAATATTAGTTTTCTGGACAATTTCATAATAAGGCGGAATTGATGGGTTTTTCGGAAGTTCAATTATTTTTCCGTCGTTAAATAATTGTCCTTGTCTGTAAACATTGTGAATAAACGGTACATTTGGTTTTGTTTTTCTCAAGCGATATAACGCTGATTCGTGCCGTGTTTCGCCATCTGTAATAACTTTGGGCTGCGTATGCCATTGTCCCATAATACATAATGTTGGCAATGAGTCATCAATACTAAGGATATTCTCGGTCAATTGTTTTTCTCGTTCTTGCGGGCTTGCTGATATAATGGCATCCTCATCTAAATTGTCAAAAAATGTATCAATAAAAACGAGCTCTTTAAGTTGATTTTGCTGCAGAAGAATTGCTATCGTTTTTATCATCTCAAGAGATAGAACGCTTAAGTCAAAAAGGTCTTCATCAACTAAGGAAAAATCGCAAGAGTCGGTCTTTACTGAATTGATGAAGTTGAGTACAGTAGGGCTTGCCTCAATAGCTAATCGTTTTATGCCAAGTTTCTTAACCAGAGTATAGACGACGTCGGAATTTTCTTTAATGCCGTGGATTTCGCCATATACAATTATGTTTGATTTTCGCAATGTGGATTGAAGCGAACTTAATTGTCTTATGTCCAGCTGTTTCGGTAAAAATGTTTTGATAATATCGTGATTATTCATAGGTGCTAATTGATAGTTTACTTCATAAAACCGTAAATATATAGGGCTGTGTCGTTGATAATTTGTCGATATTTGGCGAACTATTTATAATTAAGTCATGAATATCGCAGACCAACTCCTCGCTAAATACTCGATCATTTCCGACCAAGTCGATATAAAAGAACTTGGTGCGCTTTTAAGAGAGTTGGAAAAAACTTTACGTCGTGGCGCCACTGGAAATATTGTGGAGTTTGGCTGTTATGTCGGCACGACTAGTTTGTTTATTCGCCGACTGCTGGACGCTTATGATTTTACGGGCGAGTTTCACGTTTACGATTCGTTTGCGGGATTGCCAGAAAAAACCCAGAAGGATAATAGCGCTGCGGGTGATCAATTTAAGGCTGGCGAGTTATTAGCGCCGCGTAAGACGTTTGTCCAGAATTTTAAGAAGGCGGGATTGAAGTCGCCGATTATCCACAAAGGCTGGTTTTCTGATTTTACTTCTGATGACGTGCCGGAAAATATTATGTTTGCGTTTTTTGATGGCGATTTTTATGAGTCAATTGTCGATTCTTTTCGGGTTTGTGAAAGTAAGTTTAATGAAGACGCGATAATTATTGTCGATGATTACGCAAATGAAGCTCTGCCGGGCGCCGCAAAAGCTACTGATGAATGGCTAAAAGTTAATCGACAATTCACAGTCAGGACTGAGGCCAGTTTGGCAATTATCTCCTCTTGCCCAAAAACATAAACGTGTTACAATTAAAACATCACTAATATAAACAGGGGAGGGTTGTGATGGACGAACCAATTCACATCACGTCTGAAATAGGAAAACTTAAGACCGTTCTATTGCATCGGCCAGGTGAAGAGCTGGAGAATTTGACGCCAGACTATCTGACCGATCTTTTATTTGACGATATTCCATATCTGAAAGTGGCGCAGGCTGAACACGATGCTTTTGCGGAAGCATTGAGAAGTCGTGGAATCGAAGTTTTGTATCTGGATCAATTGGTCGCCGAGGCAATTAGCACAGATCAATTGCGTGAACAATTTGTCGATGAAATGTTGGCTGCTTCTAAGCAGGATTCACGCCGTGTTACTCAAACATTGCGCCAATTCTTGTTGGACTTGCCAACTCACGCTATGATTCGCAAGATTATGGCTGGTGTTCGCAAGGATGAAATTACTTTGCCTCCAGATCAGCATCAGCAACTTCATAATATGATCGAGAAAAATCATTATCCGTTCTATCTCGATCCAATGCCAAACCTATACTTTACACGCGACCCAGCTGCCGCAATTGGTAATGGTTTGACAATCAACAAGATGCACTGGACGGCTCGTCGTCGTGAATCGCTATTTATGCGCTACATCATCGACCATCATCCACGCTTTGCTAATCGTGCGCCAGTTTGGTACAACCGCACAGAGAAATTCTCAATGGAAGGCGGCGACGAATTAATATTAAGCGATAAGGTTATGGCAATTGGTGTTTCAGAGCGAACAACCGCTGAGGCAATTGAAAAGATGGCAACCAAGCTGTTTGCTGGCTCGAAATTCGAGAAAGTCATCGCTATGGAGATTCCAAAATCTCACGCCTTTATGCACCTAGACACCGTGTTTACGATGATTGATCGTGATAAGTTTACGATTCACCCAGAAATTCGCGACCACGGCGGCAGGATGAATTGTTTTATTTTGGAGAAGGTTGAAGGTCAGCCATTCCCACGAATTACACACGAAACAGACCTGGAACACGTCTTGAGAGTTGCGCTAGGCTTGCCAAGTGTTACGTTGATTGAGTGTGGCGGTGGCGATCCGATTGTTGCTGCTCGTGAACAATGGAATGACGGTTCAAACACTTTGGCAATTGCGCCGGGTGTTGTGGTGACTTATGATCGCAACTACGTAACTAACCAGAAATTGCGCGAAAACGGTATTGAAGTTATTGAAATTAGTGGCGCTGAGCTTGGACGCGGTCGTGGCGGTCCACGCTGTATGAGTATGCCGCTAGTACGAGAGGATGTATTCTAATGGCTCAGAGTTTGAAAGGACGATCGCTACTGACTTTGAGTGATTATACTGCTGAAGAGATTCGCTTGCTATTGGACACGGCTCGTGAATATCGCCGATTGAAATATGCCGGCATTCCGCACCGAATCCATGAAGGTAAAAATGTGGCTTTGTTGTTTGAAAAGACTTCAACGCGAACACGCTGCGCATTTACGGTAGCTGCTAATGACCTTGGAGTTGCGCCGGAATACCTCGGTAAAGATGATATTCAATTGGGTAAGAAAGAGACGGTTGAAGATACCGCTAAGGTTTTGGGTCGAATGTTTGACGGAATTGAGTTCCGTGGCTTTGATCACGCGACTGTTGAGGAATTGGCGCGTCACGCTGGCGTTCCAGTGTGGAATGGATTGACCGATAAGTTTCATCCAACACAGATTTTGGCTGACTTCATGACAATTGAAGAACATGTTGGAAAATTGAAGGGAACTAAGCTGGTATTTGTTGGCGATGGTCGCAACAATATGGCGAACTCGCTGATGATCGGCTCGGCTATTATGGGACTTGATTTCCGCATTTTGGCGCCTCGTGAATTGCATCCAGATCAGGCTTTGGTTGATAAGGCAAATCACTTTGCCAGGTCAAGTCATGCGCGTATTACCGTCACTGACAACTTCGAAGAAGCTTTGCGCGGTGCTGATGTAATTTACACAGACGTTTGGGTTTCAATGGGCGAGGAAGATAAGTTTGCTGAGCGCATTAACCAATTGCGACATTTCCAAGTTAATCGCCAAATGATTAACTTGACAGGAAATCCTGAGGTCAAGTTTATGCACTGTTTGCCAGCATTCCATGACGCATTGACGATTACTGGAAAGAAGATTCAGGAAGATTTCGGTTTGGATTCAATGGAAGTGACGGATGAGGTGTTCCGCTCGCCACATTCGATAGTTTTTGATCAAGCGGAAAATCGTATGCATACAATCAAGGCTGTGATGGCTTTGACATTGTAGTTGTTGTCGTAATAAGGAGGTTAAGGAGGCTCCGAGGCAATGGTAGAAAAAATTAAAAAAGCAAAGCAGAAGCTTCGATCACCGTCGGCGTTTACTATTTTGTTTGTCGTGATCATCGTTATGGCGGCATTGACGTGGGTTGTTCCTTCTGGACTATATAAGACAAACGAAGATGGCGATCGTATAGCTAATTCATATCACGTAGTCGACAAAGATCGAACCGTCACGGAAGAAAAAGACGGTAAAAAGGAAGAGGTCAAAAAACACGACCAGCAAGGTTTGTGGGACGTCTTTACTGCACCTATTAAAGGTATGTCAGACAAGCTTGATGTTATCGTCTTCGTGATGGTGCTTGGTGGATTCTTGGGCGTTACTATGAAAACTGGTGCGCTTGACGCTTCTCTTGGCGCGCTGCTCCGAAAGATGAAGGGCAAGGAAAAGTGGCTCATCCCGATTCTGATGATTTTATTCGCTATCGGTGGTACTACTTACGGTATGCAAGAAGAAACTGTGGCGTTCTATGCGCTCGTCATACCGATGATGATTGCTGCTGGCTATAACGCCATGACTGGTGTGATGGTGATTGTGCTGGGTGCTGGTACTGGTGTGCTCGGCTCGACAATTAACCCATTCTCTACTGGTGTTGCAGCAAAAACTGCAGACGTGAAATTGGGTAGCGTTATCCCAATAATGTCTATAATCTTAGTACTTTGTCTAATTGCCGCGATTATCTTTACTATGCGTTACGCCGCAAAAGTTAAGGCCGGCAAGTACAAAGAAGATGTTCGCTACAAGCCAGCTACGGCTGCTCTCGACATGACAAACGTACCAAAATTCACTGGTCCACGAAAAGTTGTTATGTCTGTGTTTGCTATTACATTTGTGTTAATGATCCTTTCCTTGATTCCATGGGGAAGTTGGAATATCACATTCTTCGCTGATATGTTTGAATGGGCTGCAGGTTTGCCGGTTATTGGCGCGGTACTTGGTGTAGTCCACAGTGCGGCATTTGGTGATTGGTATTTCAATGAAATCACTGCGCTATTCCTAATTTCAACAATTGTCATAACCGCAATTTACTACAAAGAATTTAAGAAAGAGGGTGTTTTCCCAGTTGATACATTTATTGACGGCGTGAAAGACATCTTGCCGGTTGCTCTGATTATCGCGGTGGCGACAGGTGTTTCTGTGGTGATGTCTAATGGCGAAATCCAGGACACGATCATCAGCTGGGGTGAATCTCTCCTGAAAGATGCTGGTGGCGGTGTTGTCGGTGTGTTGGCATATCTATTCTACTTGCCAATGTCATTTATCGTTCCGTCATCATCAGGTTTGGCAGCAGCAACTATGCCGGTTATTGCGCCAATTGCTGACCTGGTTGGCTCAAGCAAAGAAGTTATGGTTGCCGCATTTGCGACAGCGTCTGGCTTGATCAACATGATGGCTCCAACTATCGCGTCGTTGATGGGTGGATTGGCTTTGGCTGGCGTTTCATATCGCGACTGGCTAAAACGCTCAGCTCCAATTATGGCAGTGTTTGCTATTATCAGCATTACAGTTATTGCAATTTTCGGAGCACTGTAGCCTATGGATAAGAAGCGTACTATTGTAGTAGCGCTCGGTGGTAACGCCCTGCAACGGCAGGGCGAAGCCGCGTCTGAGCAGCAACAGCGAGTAGCCGATGAAACGGTTCGGCAACTTTTACCGTTAATCCAGGCTGGTCATAACGTAGCAATCGTTCATGGCAATGGTCCTCAGGTTGGCAATATTGTGTTGCACGAAGAGGCGATTAACACGCCAGATGTGCCAAGTTTGCCACTGGAAGATTCTGGCGCTATGAGTCAGGGGTTGATTGGCTTTTGGCTGCAACAGGCTTTTCATGACGCCTTTATGGTTAATCAGATGAACAATCGCGCTGTTAGCGTTATAACCCAAACGATTGTTAGCTTAAGCGATCCAGCATTCCAAAATCCAACCAAGCCAATTGGTCCGTTCTATTCGGAAGACGAGGCAAAAACCGTCGCTAGCGAACGCGGCTACACGGTAAAAGAAGACGCTGGTCGTGGTTGGCGGCGTGTCGTTCCTTCGCCAAAACCTCAGACGATTGTTGAGGCTGATGTGATTAAGGCGCTGGTTCATGCTGGCGTGACGGTCGTTTCAACTGGCGGCGGCGGCATTCCTGTTTTACAAGACGAAACTGGTCAATTAAAAGGCGTCGCTGCGGTCATTGATAAGGACTTCGGCGCGGCAAAATTGGCAGATCTTTTGGACGCCGATACTTTGCTGATTTTGACTTCGGTTGATGCTGCTAAAATTAATTTTGGCAAACCAGATGAACAATCTCTCGGGGAAGTTTCAATAGAAGAGCTTCAAAAGCATATTGACGATGGGCAATTTGCGCCAGGTTCGATGTTGCCAAAAACTCAGGCTGCTTTGTCGTTCCTGGATGGAAAGTCGGGGCGTACGGCGATTATTACTTCGCTGGATAAAACCGCTGAAGCCATTAGCGGCTCGGCAGGCACGATAGTCAAATCGTAATAAAAATCAAGAAGTTCCTGTAAATGGCGCAGGAGCTTCTTGTGTTTATATATGTTTTATTTTATAATATGAAATTATGTTGCAATATCTTCGTTCGACAAATAGTGATTCAATAATTAGCCCGCAAGAAAATTTGCAGTCTGGTTCGTGGGTGCGCTGCGAAAGACCGAGCGACGAAGAGGTTTCGCAATTGTTGACTCTGGGCTTGGATGAGGATTTGATAAGTGACGCGCTTGACCCGCACGAGGTGCCGCGTATTGAGTTTGACGATGAGTGGACTTATTTGATTGCGCGATTGCCGGACACTGATGACGATTTTAACGATTTTACCACGCCGATTTTATTCTGCATCAATAAAGATCATATCGTGACGTTATCTAGAGATAGTTTGGGACGATTGTGGCAGCCATTTATTGATAAAGTGCGAATTAGGACGGATCGACAAGTTGAGCTTTTGGTGGCGATGGTTGAGGCAATTTCAATGCAATATCAGCGGCGTGTGGCAACAATTAATCGCCAAATGCGAGCGGCTACGGACAGTATTCATACATTGAGAGTTAATGACATTGCCACACTGGCGGAGTATGAGCGCAAATTGAATGATTATCTTGACGCGCTAATTCCGATGAACTGGGCAATTGAGAGACTTTTGGCGACTCAGAAATTGCGACTTAAGGCCGATGATAAGGAAGACGTTGAGGATATTTCGATTGATTTGGAGCAGGTGATTGCGCGTTGTAAAAGTTTGTTGAGGACGATTACTAATGTGCGCGATAGCTATAGGGCGGTGATGGATACGCGCCTTAACGAAACAATTCGCCTGCTAACCGTAATTACCGTAGCTTTGACTATTCCGACGATGATCGCTGGTTTGTATGGTATGAACGTGCCGGTCCCAGGTGCCGATAATCCATTGATGTTTTGGGGAATTACCGCAGTTAGTGTAGTCCTAGCTGTTGTTGTGGGCTATTATTTCCTGCGCCGTCGATAAAGTTTAATTGTAATTCGACAGATTGCTAATATCGCTTGTGTATATTATAATTTTCTTATGATGGTGGGCTATTTTGAACGCAGATCGTTGACTGAAAAGTTGACGCAAGCTCAACGAATGCATAAAAACGGTTGGATTAATTTGACCGGGAGCCTTGATGCTACTCGAGTTTCAAAGGCTTTGTCGCTGTCTGCTAATATTGTCCGTGACGTACTGGATATCCACGAATTACCTCGAGCGGAGTTTTCTGATGGTGTTGAATATATTTTTACGCGCATACCGTTTGGTCAAACTGATTCTGGCAAAACGGCGCCGTTTTTGATTGCAATTAGCGGCGGTCATTATATTACAATATCGCCTCATGTTAAATTTTCACCTCTGGAGGTTAGCGATTATTTATTTAGCACAACCGAGCGTCCAGCGGGAGTTTTTGCTGCCAATTTGGCGTATATTATTTCTCAATATGAACAGCGCGTGCATTTGTTAACGGAGCAAATTAGCGATGCTCGTCGGCGACTAAGTCGTCATGAAGTTGAGAATTCGGATTTTATTAAATTTGTCGCAATTGAAGACACGCTCAATGAATATCGAAGCAGTTTGGAAGGGATGTCCCGCGTTATTACACAACTGATGGAAAATCGTCGCCATCTATTTAAGACCAGGGACCTGGAGGCTCTGGAGGATGTTGACCTACATATCAGGCAAGTTCTAGTGGCAATCAGTTCCAGCACACACACAATTTCCAGTATCCAAAACGCTTATTCGACGGTTGCTAATAATACGCTGAACCAACGCATGAAGGCGTTGACCGCCATAACAATTCTTCTGGCTATTCCAAACGTTTTTTACGGAATGTATGGAATGAATATCGCGTTACCATTTCAGGGCGAGCCTTGGGCATATCCAGTTATCACCAGTTTTACGGTGTTGTTGATTTTACTTGTTATGTTTGTTGCTAAGCGACTTCGCTTGTTCTAATATAGATATAATAAGCATTTTCAAAATGTTTTTGCTTGACGTACCAATAAACGTTTGGTAACATTGTTAGCATGTCTCGCGCCGAAGCATTAAATTGCTGATATTAAGTGATAAAGGTCGAAGCGCGTGGGGCTGCACATAATAATAAGGAGTGCAAAACACATGCCAATAGCAATCAAATTTGTGCCATCAAGGCGCAAAAAGATCGCGGTGGATGTGGTGCCTGCCGAATGGCAAACATACATAGCACAATAAAAAGAGTGCAGTCGCTCCAATGATAGAATAGGGACGACTATAAACAAATCCCGCTCCAAGGCACCGGAGCGGGATTTTGGTTTGTGTGAAAATGCGTTAATCTTTTACTTCAACGCCAGCTTTTTTCAAGGCTTCCTTGACTGATGATTCAATTGAGCCAGAGCTGTCCATCTCAGTGTTTTTTCCATTTATGTAGAAAGTTGGTGTTGCGGCAACGCCGTGTTTGCGACCGAGAGCCATATCGAAGTCGATTTTATTTTTAACCTTGTTGCTGGCAATATCGGTTTTATATTGATCGATATTAAGCTTCAATTGTTCAGCATAAGATTTGAAAATGTTGTCGCGCTCTGTAGTATTGGCGTTTTTCCAAGCATCCTGATTTGCATATAGAAGCTCATTCATTTCCCAGAATTTACCCTGCAGGCCAGCAGCTTCAGCTACGGCAGCGGCAGCTCGTGCGTTAGGGTGTGAGCTGGCAATTGGGAAATTACGGAAAATTAATCGAACGTGATCTTTATATTTTTTAGCTAGTGCTTCGGCTTTTGGTGCAGCGGTGCCACAGCCAGGGCATTGATAGTCGGCGTATTCGATAATTGTTACTTTGGCGTCTTTGCTGCCAATTTCATGATCCGCGATATTGCCATTTCTTGATTCTGCGCTGATAGTTGTGTTCAGTTGATCGTTATTGATATCGCTAATGTTTAGTCGATTTTGTGTCGAAATATAAATCATTCCACCAACAATCGCCACTACAATAATTGCGAAAATTATCCAGCTTTTCTTATTCATTTTACCTCCATTTACTCTAGTAAGTATAGCACGGAATGCGGTACAATAAAACTATGACGATTGTGCTAATTTTTGGATATTTGGTTACTTTGGCGGTTTTGCTGATAGTGCTGGGAGTCCAGCCGAAAACGTCTTCGCATAGTCAATTTGAGCTGCGGCGGAGAAGTGGACTAGGCGATGAAAAGGCTAAAATTCTTTTGCGACAAAGAGAATTTTTACGAGATATTATTTCACTGCAGCGCGCCGTGGCTTCTTTATGTTTGGTAATTTTAAGTATTATTAGTGTTTATTTGTTCAATTGGGCGGCTGGACTCTTTTTGTCAATTATAATAGCTCTAGAAATCGGAGCTGTCGCGCGAATTGGTTTGTGGCAGAAATATTCACAGCAGCTTTATGAAAAATACGAACCGCTAATCTTAACGACAATTGAGCGACATCAAGTAATTTTGTCGCTAATCCGTTCGGTGTCGCCAGTGGTTGGTGATAGTCGGGTGATTGAATCGAAAGAAGAATTGCTGGAAATGGTGGCTCAATCCAGCGGAGCGATTTCATCTTCTGAGAAAAAGCTTATTACTAACGGACTGAAGTTCAACGATATGAAGGTCGAGGAAATTATGACGCCGCGAAGCATGATTGAATCGGTACCTATGAATGAACTCCTCGGGCCGCTAGTGCTTGATGATCTTCATAAAAAAGGGTATAGCAGATTTCCTGTCATTGACGGCGACATTGACCATGTTGTTGGCATGCTGAGAATTCAGGATTTGTTGACGATTGATCGCAAGGCAAAATCTCATCGTGCGGAAACAGTCATGAGTAAAGAAGTCTATTATATTCGCGAAAATCAAACTCTACAGCACGCCTTGGCTGCATTTTTGAAAACGCAGCATCACTTGTTTATTGTTGTAAATGAGTTTCGAGAAACAGTTGGTCTACTGAGCTTAGAAGACGTAATTGAAGCTCTATTGGGTCAGAAAATCATTGACGAATATGATGTTTATGGAGATATTCGTAAGGCTGCCACGGCTAATCCGCAGAAAAATAATTTACCCACAAAAACTCGCCGTGATGTTTAATTCTGGGAATTTGCCCAGATTATGCTATAATAACAGATATGAAAAATAGAATTTTGGCGGCAGAAACTTCTAAAAAAGTTGGTGAGAATATTACAGTTGCGGGCTGGGTTCATTCCAGGCGTGATCATGGCGGGTTGATTTTTATTGATTTGCGCGACCACACAGGTTTGGTTCAGTTGGTTATTAATCCTGATAAAAAAGATGCTTTTTCTTTGGCGGAAAGCTTACGAGATGAGTTTGTGGTTCGTGCTTGTGGCGTGGTTGCAGAGCGTGGTGAAGGTCTGAAAAATCCGAATATTGCCAGTGGCGATGTGGAAATTGTTGTGGACAATTTGGAGATTTTGAACCGAGCTGAAACTTTGCCAATTCAGCCATTTGCCGAGGATAATCAAGCTGGCGAAGAACTAAGATTCAAGTATCGTTATCTTGATTTGCGTCGTCCAAAAATGCAAAACATGCTTAAAAAGCGCGCCGAAATGTATCGTCGAATCCATGAATATATGGACAATCGAGATTTTATTGAAATTCAAACGCCAATTTTGGCTAACTCAAGTCCTGAGGGTGCGCGTGATTTTCTGATTCCGAGTCGTTTGCAGGAAGGGAAGTTTTACGCTTTGCCACAAGCTCCACAGCAGTTTAAGCAGTTGCTGATGGTTGGTGGTGTGCCGCGTTATTATCAGTTGGCTGCTTGTTTCCGTGATGAAGACCCAAGGGCAGATCGCCTATACGGCGAGTTTTATCAGCTTGATTTGGAGATGAGTTTTGCTGAAAATGGCGAAGAAGTTCGCACTGAAGTTGAGCCTTTAATGAAGCAACTGGCAACTGATTTTGCTGGTAAAAAATTGTTGGATTTGAGTGATTTGGCGGTTGGCGATGGCAGTTCAATTCCGCGAATTTCGTATCGCGACGCCATGGAAACTTACGGTTCTGACAAGCCGGATTTGCGATTTGGTATGGAATTGATAGAGCTGACGGACGTGTTCTCGGAGACTGAGTTTGGCGTATTTAAAAATGCTGAATGCGTTAAGGCTATTTGCGTAAAAAATGGCGCAAGTTTGAGTCGCAAGCAAATTGACAATTTCACTAATATCGCTAAAAGCGAAGGCGCTGGCGGTTTGGCGTACATCACGTATCAAGACGGCGAAGCAAAATCTCCAATTGCGAAATTCTTGAGTGATAAGGAATTGGTTGACATTCAACAGAAAACTGGTGCAGTTGATG
>ERZ772962.1536-NODE-1536-length-12331-cov-8.671554_pt1 | contig 12331 bp, 9 predicted proteins | sample MGYA00580676_ERZ772962 | MGnify/ENA primary metagenome ERZ772962 (study PRJEB29015, sample SAMEA2738049) | human oral metagenome | biome: human oral; feature: human-associated habitat; material: saliva | place: China | collected 2230 ...
TGCTGGTGATCTTCATGGTCACCGCCCCCTTCGTGCCCACCAGCACCATCGACCTCCCCGCCGTCGACGCCACCCCGCGCCAGCCCGAGCCCTATATCGAAGTGCAGGTGGCCGCCGACGGCAAACTCACGCTGCAGACACGCAACCAGCCCAAGCCACAGGAAATCCAGGTCACCCGCGAACGGCTGCCCGAAGAGCTGAAGCAGCTGCTCACCACCCTAGCGACTGACGGCAAGGGACCACAACCCGTCGTCATCAGCGGCGACAAGCAGGTACGCTACGAGACCATCCTCGACGTCATGGGCGACATCAAGCAGCAGGGCGTCGCCCGCGTCGGTCTCATGGTCAAGCCCCGGCCCACCGCCCCGGCTCGTTCCTCCTGACCTCCGCCCCCGTTTGCGCGCATGGCCAACCCGCACGCCGATCCGTCCGCCCAAGGCAGCAACGCCAGCCGTCTGCTGTCCTTCCTGCTTGCCCTGCTGATGCACGTGGGGCTGGGCACGCTGCTGTTCGTCGGCATCGACTGGCAGAAGCCCCAGCCCGAAGTCGTGCAGGCCGAGCTGTGGATTCCCATGGAGGACCTGCCGGCCCCCGAAGAGACACCCGAGGCCCCCGCGCCCGAACCTGAGCCGCAGCCGGCCCCCGAGCCGCCGCCACCGCCGCCCAAGCCTGCCCTGGCTCCGGAACCCGAGCCCGTGAAGGCCGAGCAGCCGGACCCGGCCATTGCCATCGCCAAGGCGAAGGAAGAAGCCGAACGCAAGGCCGAAGAAGAACGCCGCCACGAGGAAGAGAAGCGCCGCCTGGCCGAGGAAGAGAAGAAACGCCAGGAAGCCGAGGCGCGCGAGCGTGAGCGTGCCCGCCAGGCCGAGCTGGAGCGTCAGCGCGCCGAAGAGAAGCGCCAGCGCGAGGAAGCCCAGCGCAAGGAACAGGAACGCAAGGCCGAGGAAGCCCGCAAGGAAGCCGAGCGCAAGGCTGCCGAAGAGAAGAAGCGCCAGGAAGAAGAGAAGAAACGCGAAGAGCAGAAGAAGCAGGAAGAGGCGCGTCAGCGCAAGCTGGCCCAGGAAAAGGCCGAGAAAGAAAAAGCCGAGAAGGAAAAGGCTGAGAAAGAGAAAGCTGAAAAGGCCGAGAAGGTGGCTGCCCAGAAAGCCGCTGCCGAGAAGGCCGCCGCCCAGCGTCAGGCCGCCGAGGCCCGCCGCAAGGCTGCCGTCAGCGCCCTGCTCAGCCAGGCCGGTGATGCCGACAGCACCACCATCCACGGCAGTACCAGCGGTGCCCGCGACGCCGGCTATGCGGCCCGTGTCAGCTCGGCCATCCGCAACAACACCACCTTCTTCCAGCAGATCAGCGGCAATCCGAAGGCAGTCTTCGACGTGCGACTCGATCGTGACGGCCGGATCCAGGACGTGCGCCTGAAGCAGTCCAGCGGCAATGCCGCCTGGGACAGTGCCGCCGAGCGCGCCATCCGGCGCACCGATCCCTTCCCCTGCCCCCGTTCCGGCAGCTGCGAGAGCACGCTGGAAATCCATCATGGCCCACAGGATTGAGTCATAATCAGATCATGAAAAGACGCGCGTTCCACCTTGGCATCCTTGCCTCCGCCCTCTTCATGGCGGGTTCCCTGTCGGCCCAGTCGATGCGCATCGACGTGAGCGGCGTCGGAGCACGCCAGGTTCCGCTGGCCCTGGCCCCCTTCAACGGTGCTGGCCAGGCTCCCCAGCAGCTTGACGTCGTCATCCGGGAAGACCTGCAGCGCAGCGGCATGTTCCGGCTGGTCAACCTCACCGAGACCCTCAGCGAAAACTCGCCGCTGGACATGTCGGCCCTGCGCGGTCAGGGCGCCGACTCGGTACTGGTGGGCTCGGTGCAGCCCGTGGCCAACGCCCGGCTGGAATTCCGCTACAAGCTGGCCGACACCGTGCGCCAGTCCGTCATCACCGAAGCCACCATGACGGCCGGTGAGTCCGACGTGCGCCTGGCCGGTCACCGCATCGCGGACATCGTCTACGAGAAGCTCACCGGCATCAAGGGCATCTTCTCCACCCGCATCGCCTTCGTCACCAAGCAGGGCAATCGTTATCGGCTCAACGTGGCCGACTGGGACGGCCAGAACGTGCAGACCGCACTCAATGCCGGCGAACCCATCATCTCGCCTGCCTGGTCGCCTGACGGCAAGCGGCTGGCCTACGTCTCCTTCGAGACGAAGAAGCCCGTCGTCTACGTCCACGATCTGGCCAGCGGCCAGCGCAAGGCCGTTGCCAAGTTCAAGGGCAGCAACAGTGCGCCGGCCTGGTCGCATGACGGTCGCAGCCTGGCCGTCACCCTCACCCGTGACGGCGGCTCCCAGATCTACCAGGTCAGCGCCGACGGCGGCGAAAGCGCCCGGCGTCTGACCCAGTCCAGCAGCATCGACACCGAACCGGTCTATTCGCCTGACGGCAAGTTCCTCTACTTCACGTCCGACCGTGGCGGTGCACCGCAGATCTACCGCATGCCCAGCAACGGCGGAGCTGCCTCCCGGGTCACCTTCGGCTCGTCCTACAACGTGTCGCCGCGCATCAGTCCGGATGGCCAGCAGATGGCCTATGTCACCCAGCGCAACGGACGCTTTCTCATCGCCCTGAAGGATCTTCAGTCCGGCGACGAGACGCTCCTCACTGACACCGGCGAAGAGGAGTCCCCCAGCTTCGCGCCCAATGGCCAGTGGGTCATGTACACCACCCGTGCCGGCGGTCGCGAATACCTGATGGCCGTCTCCACCGATGGCCGGGTCAAGCAGCGCCTGTCCAGCAGCACCAGCAGCGTGCGCGAGCCCGCTTGGGGACCGTACACCTGGTAGCGCCCGGCCGCCCGAGCACACCCATGCCCGGTACGGTCGGCCTGCCTTTGGGCGCTCCGGCCGCCAGAACCGCTATAGTGTCGTCAAGTGACCACCAAGAATTCACGACATCCAGAGCATCACGATTCAAGCAATAGGAGCCTTCCGATGTTTTCCACCCTGTCCAAACGTCGTCTGCTCAGTCTCGGGCTGGGCCTTGCCATCCTGAGCGGCTGTACCTCGGTCGACCTCGGTGAGTCCGACGAGCACGCCGTCAGCGCCACCGACGAAGCCACTCAGGGCCAGGAAGGTCAAGGCCAGGACGGCAACCTCGACAGCGGCCACGACATCACCCCCGTCCAGCCGCAGGACGAGGCCACCGACCCCCTGCAGGATCCCAACAGCCCGCTGGCCAAGCGCGAGGTCTTCTTCGAGTTCGACAGCTTCGCCATCCTGCCCGAATACCAGCCCATCATCGAAGCCCACGCCAACTACCTCTCCGCCCATCGTGACAAGCACATCGTGCTGGAAGGCAACACCGACGAGTTCGGCAGCCGCGAATACAACCTGGCCCTGGGCCAGAAGCGTGCCGACGCCGTGCGCCGCGCCCTCAGCACGCTGGGCGTCGACGAGAACCAGATGGAATCCATCAGCTACGGCGAGGAGAAACCCCGCGCCTCCGGCACCGACGAGTCGTCCCGTTCGCAGAACCGCCGGGTCGACATCAACTACCGCTGATCCATCCTGCCCGGATGACCTGACATGATCCTGCGTCTTCGCCCTGTCTTCCTCAAAGCCCCGCTGCTGGCCGCCCTGCTGGGCGCCGGCCTGCAGCTGGCCAGCCCTCCGGCCCAGGCCGCCCTGTTCGGTGACGACGAGGCCCGCCAGGCGGTGCTCAACCTGCGCACCAAGGTCGACACCCTGCAGCGTGACCTCTCCCGCCAGCTCAACGACCTCGCCAGCCGGCAGACCGACATCGAGCAGCGCCTGGGACGGCTGGAAGTCAGCCAGAAGGCCAGCCTCTCGCGCCAGAACGACATCGACAGCCTGCGCCAGGAAGTGGCCCAGCTGCGCGGCCAGCTCGAAGACACCCTGAACCAGCTGCAGCAGGCCCAGAAGAGCCAGCAGGACATGTCCGCCGACATGGATTCGCGCCTGAAGCGCTTCGAGCCCACACAGGTCACCATCGACGGCCGCCAGTTCAGCGTCGAGCAGGCCGAGAAGAACGAGTTCGAAGCCGCACTCGCCCTCTTCCGCAAGAGCAACTTCAAGGCCTCCGACCAGGCCTTCGCCAAGTTTGCCAAGACCTACCCGGAAAGCCCCTACCTGCCTACCGCGCTGTACTGGCAGGGCGGGGCCCAGTACGCCCAGGGCAACTACAACGGCGCAGTCAACACCCTGCAGTCGCTCATCCAGCGCTTCCCCGACAGCGCCCGCAAGGCCGACGCCCTGCTGCTGATCGGCAATGCCCAGGTCGACGCCGGCAACGACAAGGCGGCCCGCCAGACCTTCATCCGCATCGGCAAGGAGCATCCCAACACCCCGGCGGCCAACGCCGCGCGTGAGCGCCTGAAAGCCATGTAAGCTCGTCAGCAAGTGGAAGCGGCCCTTGGTGCCGGCCCCATGCAGGGCAGCCAACCCATGCAGCAAGGCCCCATCAAAAAAATTTCGCCCCTCCACTTGCAAAGCTGAAAAAGCGCTGATATCATGCTGTTTCTTCAGTGATGCAGCGCACCGCAACACTGAATGACCTGACAGACAGGTTGAATCTGGGTCGTTAGCTCAGTTGGTAGAGCAGCGGACTTTTAATCCGTTGGTCGTAGGTTCGAGCCCTACACGACCCACCAGTTTCTCAAAAGCCCGGCCTAGCGCCGGGCTTTTTTATTTCCGCTCCGATCATTTTCGTATGCCATCCGGGCCTTGCACAGCAAGACCGCCCCGATGGATCTGCGTGCAGGCGATGATCTGCATCCCCTGCACCGACGGCGCTACACCTTAAGCGCCCCCTCCCGCTTGCGCCGCGCCAGCTGCGCTCGGCACCAGGCCATCAGCGCCTCCTCGTCTGCAGGCAACGCCGCATGCAGCCCGCCCGTGAAACGCTGCCAGCCGGACTGGTGGCGTGCCGCCACCGCCGTCAGCACCGGGATGCCCGCCTCGATGAAGTCGGCAAACTCCATGACAAAGCCACCGCCCTCGGCTTCCACGCTGCCAAAGCGGTTGATCACCACCAGATCGACCCCATCGGCCAGCGCCTGACGCAGCACCGCGCTGGCCTCGCCCAGCGCCTGCGGGTTCAGGTTGCAGGCCACCGACGCGCCTCCCAGATCCTGTGACAGCTCGAACGAACGGTTCGAGCGCAGGTCAAAGAGCACCATCCGCTTGCTGCCACTGGGGTAGTCATCCACCCGATGCACCAGGCCGCCCACATGGGCACCCTCGGCCTGCAGGCGTCTGGCCACCCGCTCCAGCACATCCTCCATGTCATGCTCGTCATCGGCATGTTCCAGTGCAGCCAGAGGCAGATCCTCTCGCCCGTTCCCCATATCCTGTTCTCCTGTGCAAACCCTGATCCTGTGCAGGTGGACTCCGGCCAGGCATCAGGACCCGAAGGCAGCCTGCCAACGGGAGCCATGACCGATGCCTCATGCCGGGTTCCGGCTCAGAACCGATACCCCACGTTCAGATAATAGCCGCGTCCGGGCATCGGATAGCCATCCGAAAGCTGATACCCCTTGTTGCCCAGGTTGCTCACGCCCCTGTCAACATCCAGAGCACGCGTGGTCTGGTAACGGGCAGCCCCCTGGCCTCTGCCCGGGCGATCACGGCCCCCGAAGCGCCAGATGGTGCAACGTTCCATCCACGCGCAGCGGCACGATATACAGAAACCGAATGTCTTTCCCCGAAAGCCTTCGTTCCTGCACACCGGGGGTTTCCTTATCTTTGGATCCAGTTCGCAGGGTCCATCCGGACACAGATGACATCAGGCACGTTCTCAGGAAGAACGCATGCCCATACCGGAAAGACCCGTTCAGACCCTTTCTTTCCGCGTGCACGATGAATCCCGGCATTCCGCTCCCTCCAGAACTGATCATCCAGCTTGGCAGCCTCAGCCCGATCCAGCTGGCCTGGCTGTCGGGCTACTGCTGGTCCCAATGCCAGCAGCCGGCCACACAGGCATTTCCTGGTCAATCCGGTCCCATAGCTGCCGTCACAGGACAGCCCGGTGGCGCACTCACACAGCCCGGTGCTGTCGTCGGAGGCTCAGCCGGCCAGACATCCACTGCCACAGGAGCCGCACCCGCAGCCACGCGACGCATCACCATCCTGTCCGCCTCGCAGACGGGCAACGCGCGCCGTGTGGCCTCGCAACTGGCAGAAAGCCTGAAAAAGGCCGGCCTGCAGCCCAGACTCACCGGTGCAGCCGATTTCAAGAGCAAGACGCTGCCCAGTGAAGACATCCTGCTGCTGGTCAGCTCCACCCAGGGTGAGGGAGAGCCCCCCGAAGAGGCACTGCCCCTGCACAAGTTCCTGTTTGGCAAGAAAGCCCCCAAACTGGACACGCTGCATTTTGCTGTTCTGGGACTGGGTGATTCTTCGTACCCGAAGTTCTGTCAGGCAGGTCGCGATTTTGATGCACGTCTGGCCGAGCTGGGCGCACACCGACTGCATGATCGCGGCGACTGCGACCTGGATTTCCAGGCCACTGCCACCGCGTGGATCGACGCCATCACGCCGGCGCTGAAGAAGCTGTGCGGAGACAATGCCGGCCCCGCCTCGGGTGGTGTTCAGCCCGCCGCCGGCAACAGCCCCGGCACGACGGGGGCCTTTCCGGGAGCTTTCCCGGGTGCGTTTCCGCTGCCTGGCGCTCCGGGAACCTTGAACACGGCCGGCAACCTTGGCAGCTTCGCCCAGCCTGCTGATGCCGCCGTGGCCACCGCCGAGGCCCCGGCTGCACAGGCCTGGACACGAGAGCAACCTTTCACGGCCAGCCTGTCGGTTCGCCAGAAGATCACTTCACGCAACGCCGAAAAGGATGTCGAACATATCGAGATCGACCTGTCGGACTCCGGCATCCAGTATCAGCCCGGCGATGCATTGGGCGTGTGGCCGGTCAACGCACCAGATCTGGTCAGCGAGATCCTGTCCCTGCACCGCCTGAAAGGCGACGAAACGGTGCAACTGGCCGACGGCACATCCAGCGATATCCGACATGCGCTCACCCATCACGTCGACATCACGCAGAACACCCCGTCCTTCGTGCAGGCCTACGCCGCCCACAGCGGAAAGCGCGAGCTTCAGGAAATCGTCGAGAACGCCGAAGCGCTGGATGTCTACCTGGCCAGCACACCACCCGTGGGCGTATTTGCCGAGCACCCGCATCCGCTGCCGGCGCAGGATCTACTGAAACTGTTCCGCCCCCAGGCACCACGGCTCTATTCCATTGCTTCATCACAGGACGACGTGGGCGATGAAGTGCACCTCACCGTCGGTGTCGTGCAGTTCCGTCACCACGGCCAGCATTACACCGGCGCCGCTTCCGGCTACCTGGGCCACCTGCTGGAAGAAGGCGATGGGGTGCGTGTCTTTGTCGAGCCCAACCCCCACTTCCGACTGCCAGCCGATGGCGACACATCGATCATCATGATCGGCGCCGGTACCGGCATCGCCCCCTTCCGCGCCTTCATGCAGCAACGCGAGGCGCAGGGTGATACAGGCCGGAACTGGCTCATCTTCGGGAACCAGCGTTTTACCGACGACTTTCTCTATCAGGCCGAATGGCTGCAATACCGCAAGAGCGGTCTGCTCACCCGCGCGGACCTGGCCTGGTCACGCCAGGGCAAGGAGAAGGTCTACGTGCAGCACCGCCTGGCACAGGCCGGAGCCGATGTCTGGCAGTGGCTGCAGGAAGGTGCACACCTCTATGTCTGCGGTGATGCCAACCGCATGGCACGCGATGTGGAGCGCGCCCTGAAAGAGATCGTCATGACCCACGGCGGCATGTCCGAAGACGATGCCGACGACTATCTGAACGACCTGCGTGAGGACCGTCGCTACCAGCGGGATGTCTACTAAAAAGACACTCGCTTCTGCCGTGATACCCCAAGGCATTCGATGCCTGCGCACCACGATTGAACAACCCGAGATTCCAGAGAAACACCATGTCGAACGCCGTACTGGACAAACGCGCCAAGCTGCCTGATGCGCCCTTGGCCGACAATGAACGCCTGAAAGGCAACAGCCATTACCTGAAGGGAACCATCCGTGAGGATCTGGGTGACGGACTCACCGGCGGATTCAACGGCGACAATTTCCAGCTGATCCGCTTCCACGGCATGTACGAACAGGATGATCGCGACATCCGTGCCGAGCGCGTTGGACAGAAACTGGAGCCGCTGAAGAACGTCATGCTGCGTTGCCGCCTTCCTGGTGGCATCATCCAGCCACAACAATGGCTGGGCATCGACAAGTTCGCATCCGAACAGACGCTCTACGGCAGCATCCGGCTCACCAACCGGCAGACCTTCCAGTTCCATGGTGTGCTGAAGGAAAACATCAAGCCCATGCACCAGTGGCTCAACCAGCTGGGTCTGGACAGCATCGCCACTGCCGGCGACGTGAACCGCAACGTGCTGTGTACCAGCAACCCGGTGGAATCGTCACTGCACCGTGAAGCCTGGGAATGGGCCAAGAAGATTTCCGAACATCTGCTGCCTCGCACCCGGGCCTACGCCGAGATCTGGCTGGACGGGCAGAAACTGCACTCCACCGAGAACTTCTTCGGCACCCCGGTCATCGACAAGGCGAAAAGCGGTGACGACACCGAACCCGTGCTGGGCAAGAGCTATCTGCCACGCAAGTTCAAGACCACGGTGGTCATCCCGCCGCACAATGACGTGGACCTGCACGCCAACGACCTGAACTTCGTGGCCATCGGTGATGGCAAGCATCTCGTCGGCTTCAACGTGCTGGTGGGCGGCGGCCTGTCGATGGAGCACGGCAACACTCGCACCTATCCCAACGTGGCACGCGAGTTCGGCTTCGTGTCACTGGACAAGGTACTGGACTGCGCCGCCGCCGTGGTGTCGGTGCAGCGTGACTGGGGGAACCGAAGCGACCGCAAGAATGCCAAGACCCGCTACACGCTGGAGCGCGTCGGCACCGACGTGTTCATCGCCGAAGTGGAAAACCGCATGGGCGCGAAGTTCGAGCCCATCCGCCCCTATGAATTCACCACTCGGGGCGACCGCATCGGCTGGGTGCAAGGCGAGGAAGGCAACTGGCACCTGACGCTGTTCATCGAGAACGGCCGTCTGGTGGACCGCCCGGGCAAACCGCTGAAGACCGGCATGCGCGAGATTGCCAAGGTTCACAAGGGTGATTTCCGGCTGACGGCCAATCAGAACCTGATCGTGGCCAACGTGCGCCCCGAGGACAAGGAGCAGATCGAACGCCTTGCCCGCGACCATGGGCTGATGAGTGATCGCGTGACGCCGCAGCGCGAGAACTCCATGGCCTGCGTTTCGCTGCCCACATGCCCGCTGGCCATGGCGGAATCCGAACGCTTCCTGCCGCAGTTCTCCGACCGCATGGACGAACTGATGGCGCGGCACGGTCTGTCCGAGGAGCACGTGGTGCTGCGCGTGACGGGCTGCCCCAACGGCTGCGGCCGTTCGATGCTGGCCGAGATCGGCCTGGTGGGCAAGGCCATCGGCCGCTACAACCTGTACGTGGGCGGCAATCGCGAAGGCACCCGCATCCCGCGCCTCTTCAAGGAGAACATCGTGCAGGAGGAGATCCTGGAAATCATCGACGGCTGGCTGGGTGCCTGGGCCCAGGAGCGCCAGGGCGAGGAAGGCTTTGGCGACTTTGCGGTACGCACCGGCATCATTGCCCCGGTTCTGGACGCCCCGCGCGATTTCTGGACTGTCGCCGCCTGAACACCATCCGGATGCTTCCGGGAACGCATCCCGGCAGCCCCCCCCGCCCTACGAAACAAGGACACCCATCATGCAGTACTTCCCTCTCTTTGCTGACCTGAAGGGTCGTGCCGTGCTGCTGGTGGGCGCGGGCGAGGTGGCCACCCGCAAGGCTGAAAGCCTGCTGCAGGCCGGCGCCGACGTCCGCGTGGTGGCCCGCGAACTGGCGCCGGCCTTTCTGGACTGGCAGAACGAAGGGCGCATCCAGTGGCTGGCACGCGAGTTCCACCCCGAGCACTTGCGGGACGTCTTCCTGGTGGTCTCGGCCACCGGCGATGCCGAAGTGGACAGCCAGGTGTTCAAGGCCGCCCAGGCCCGCCACCTGCTGTGCAACACGGTGGACGATCCGCAGCGCTGCTCCTTCATCACCCCGGCCGTCATCGACCGCAGCCCCATCCAGGTGGCCATTTCCTCATCCGGCACGTCGCCCGTGCTGATCCGGCACTGGCGTCAGCGCATCGAGGCCCTGCTGCCACAGCACACCGGTACCCTGGCCGACATCGCCGGTCGCTGGCGCGCCCGGGTCCAGGAAAGGCTGGGCACCGTGCGCGAACGACGCCACTTCTGGGAAACCCTGTTCGCCAGCCGCTTCGACGCCCTGGTGGCCCAGGGAGACATCACGGCTGCCGAAGCTGAACTGGCCCGCCAGCTGGACGGCCAGGCCGCCCGGCAAGGCGAGGTCGTCGTGGTGCATGCCGACCCCGACGACCCGGGCCTTCTGACCCTGCACGCCCTGCGCGCCCTGCAGGCCGCCGATCTGGTGCTGTACGAGGCCCGCGTCTCCGAGCCGGTCCGTCAGCAGATCCGCAAGGATGCCGAACGCAGTTGCCTGGCCCCGGCACTGGCTTCCCATGGCCAGTTCGATGGCACGGGCAGTCAGCATGTGGCCCACGTTGCCACCCGCCTGCGCGACGAAGCCCGCCAAGGCAAGCGTGTGGTCTGGCTACGCTGCGCCCCACAGACCCCCTCCGATGATTCGACCTGTGAACAGATCCTGGCCCGAGCCCATGTTCCGCTGCGAATCATTCCCGGCGTCCCTGTTTCCGGTCCCGATTCGCGGTCAGACGGATCCCGCCATCGGCAGCCTGCCCCGGCGGCCACCCTGCCGATCCCGGTGTCGCTCCAGGCCGTACCCACCACCATGTCTCCCGTCCGACGGCTGCGCGTTGCCACCCCACAACACCTGCACCGCCTCTACCGGCGCAAACATCGACACGACACCACCCTTCGTCATTTCCAGGCGTCACAAAACCGCAAGATTTAGTAACGGCTTCCTATAATGGTCGCTTCCCCGACGGCCATGGAAAGCCCACGATGCTTGTCTCCCCACACTCCATCCCTGATCAGCAGACGTTGAACACCGACGTCTGCATCATCGGGGCCGGCCCTGCCGGCCTTGCTGCTGCCCAGGAACTGCTGGACAGTGGCCTTGATGTCATCCTGCTGGAATCCGGCGGCGAAGAGCCCGACGCAGCCACCCAGCAACTGGCGGCCGGCGTCTCCGAAGACACGCCCGACCTCTACCCGGACATCGTCTGGTCGCATGACCGACGCTTTGGCGGCACCTCGGTGCAATGGGACGTGCAGGTTCATGGCACGAAGAACTGCCACCTGGCCACCTTCGATCCCATCGACTTCAAGAAGCGCGACTGGATGCCGTACAGCGGCTGGCCCATCGATTACGACACGATGCACCCGTACTATCTGCGGGCGCTCAAGCTGTGGGAAACCGGCATCGACTCGCTGGAGATGGCTCCGTGGGTCTCCGACGAGCGCAAGCTGCTCGACTTCAAGGACAACACCCTGGAGACCAAGCTGTACATGACCGGCTCGCAGGCCGCGCTCACCGAAGGCATCGGAGGCCGGATCAAGCAGAGCCAGACCATGCGGCTCATCATGAAGGCCAACGCGGTCGAGCTGGACACCAACGAAGATGCCAGCACCGTCACCGGCGTGAAGGTGGCTTGCCTGGACGGACGCCGCTTCACCATTGCGGCCAAGCAGGTGATCCTCGCCCAGGGTGGCTTCCAGGTGCCCCGCCTGCTGCTGGCCTCCGACCGCGTGGCCAAGCATGGTCTGGGCAACGACAACGGGCTGGTCGGCCGCTTCCTGATGGACCGCCAGATCGTCAAGACCGGCACGCTGTTCCCCAACCAGCCCATCTCGGCCTTCGGCCTCTATGACCTGCAGCACCGCGGCCTCTCGCACGTGCTGGGCAAGCTGGCCATCCCGCAGAAAACGCTGGAAGAGCGCCACCTGATGAACACCTCCATCGGGCTCAACGCGCAGCCGGCGTTCTCGCGCGTGAGGCTCGCACAGCGCCTGTTCGGCCGCGGCACCACCTTCCGTTCGCCGGCCTACTATTCGCTGCGCAAGATCGTGCGCGACCTGCGTGCCCGCCAGATGCCCGAGCGCCCGCTGCACCACCTGCTGAAGGTGCTGGGCGGCATCGACGACCTGGTGTTCATCAAGGTGGCCCGCGCGCCCTGGCTGCAGATCCCGTACAACCGCGACAGCGGCGGCTGGTACGAGGCACCGC
>ERZ772962.1545-NODE-1545-length-12294-cov-3.889125_pt1 | contig 12294 bp, 16 predicted proteins | sample MGYA00580676_ERZ772962 | MGnify/ENA primary metagenome ERZ772962 (study PRJEB29015, sample SAMEA2738049) | human oral metagenome | biome: human oral; feature: human-associated habitat; material: saliva | place: China | collected 2230 ...
ATGATTAACTTTTTAACATTCTCTATATACGTAGCTGATTTGTTACCTAAAACGTAATTTGATAATATGTAGTTAAACTCGTCAATATCATTTGAATAGTTCTCGCCATTTTTGAAAAACAATGTAGCTTGATATTTAACACATTTATATTTATTGATTATATTAATAGCGTCTACTTGCTGTTGTTCATCATTACTTATTCTCTCGTCTGAACTATCGTTTTTAAGAATGTTCTCAACTTCTTTTAGCGGTAGAGCTGTAGGGAATACATGTTCTGAAATAAATCTTATTATCTCTTCTTTATTCTCAACAGTACTTTTTAAAAGCTTTTTCCAATGTTTGAACAAAGCGTTATTTCTTCCGTCACCCTCGTCAAGCTCTGATAGATTGTCGTAACTTTTAATGTTAAACATCTCGGGAAAATTCATTTTGATATCTTCATTTTCGACCTTACGAGCAATACCGTTACGTTTAACTGTGATGTACTTATTTGTTTTGTTCTTTAATTCAATCGGTATTCCTAACGCACATATTCCCGTTTTCTTACCTAGTTTAGAATTGACTTTGTTGAAATATAAGTGAACTCCTCTATCGGTCCAAACTGTTTTAGTCGTTATACCAAAGAAATCAATCAGTGTTCTACAAAACTCATGAGAGAAATTGTCAATGTCGACTATTACTTCGTTGTCTTCTATTACATGACCTGCGTCTTCAAAACTGTCTAAAAAGTCTGAATACTCGGGGTTTCTAGTTGGGAACTTCATTCCTTTTACAAATTCTACATACATCACATCACCTCCAATACTTGACCTAAGTCATTTAGTTTAGAATTAATTAATCTCAAATAAAATGATAGGTCTATTTCATTACTGTCTAAATTTTTAATGTCGTCGTTAAACACTAGCATATCGTCTGGAACGTCTGGGAAATTCGCAAGTGCCATTGATCCGTCTTCACGTTCTTTAGCTTTATATAATTTAGTGCGTTTAGGATTGTTTTTCTTACAAGCAAATATACGATTGACCTTGTTTGACATTAAGTTCTGATGTTCGTCTACAGTTCCTAAGTATGTACCACCGCATTTAAGAATAATTTGAAATAGTTCTTTGTCTTCTTTGTGTTTAAGCACGGTGTTCAACGGTTTAATATCGTTTGTAAGATACTCAACAATAGCTTTGTCAACAATAGCATTTGAATAGTTCTTGTAGTTATGTTGAGGGGACTTTTTATATTTGCTAAATGCTCCACCTTTAACCTTAACTTTTCCACTATCAGTAACCGCAATATAGTTGTTAACGTCTTTTTGTATCCACTTAGCGAATGAGTCTTCTTCAAGTGTGATGTTATATTTTGTTTCAATCTCTTTCCACACTTTTTTATAATCGTCATTGTCTGTTGTAAATGCTACACCGTCGGTGTTAATATTGATTAACTTACAACCAACTTTGTGTAATTCTTTTGACAAATCATATAACATTGACTGTCCGTAGAAACAGACGCTGTAAGCTGCTACAGGGTTGTTGATTGGCGAGTATTTACTATTAAGAACACCGTATGTACTATTTAAGATAAGTTTTAAACTGTCAGATAACGGTTTGTCAGTATGTTTAACCGCTAGTCTATCTAGTTTCATTTGAATGTAATCGTCTGTGTAAACCCCTAGTAAACGTAAGTTCCCTATTATAGTGGGATATAAACTAGCAACGTCTAACAGTTTCACGTCTTTAGTAACGATTATGTTATCTTTATTCTCTACTGGTACACCGTGTAAACCTCCGTAACCAAATTCGATATTACAATCAAGATCCTTAACACTTATATTCTTATGTTCTCCTGTTATGAACGCTTCGTTGTTTTTGTTAGTGTTGATAAATAAATTATCTTTGAAATGTAACCACGCTTTTTTTACTTCGGGTGGCACTATGTCATAGACTTCACTTCCTACTAATTCAGTATGTCCGTAGTTCTTTTGTCTGAACAGATTACCTACTAATGTAGTAGTGTTATATCTAAGGAACTTACCGAAGTCATTTTCATTTTTTATAACTCTCTTAACTAAGTTTATTTTAGGAACAAAATATGTGTGTATTCTATCTTTATAAATATCTATAGTTTGGTCGACGTCGTAATTACAGTAGTAAACTGTCTTTTCTAGTTCGTCTTGTGTTAACGGTCTGTCGATATTAAATGACACACTACTCTCTTCAATAGACACGCCCTTATTTGCCTCAATCATTTTCAACGAAGGACGGTTTATGTCTATTTGTTGGAACACGTCAAGACTTACAAATTCATTTCTAAAACGAGTAGTAAACTTGTTACCTATTATTAAATCGTTGACTTGTTTAATTCTCGAGATAATGTAATTTATATCCTTGTCTAACATTGTCAGAAACTCTTGAATTACTCTGTCGTCGTAGTAGTAATTGTTGTAACCTACTAAGACTTGTGAACTGACAATGTCTTTCAAATAGACTTTATACTTACCGTCAACTTGTTTTACTTCTATTCCTAATTCATCACACAAGAACGGGTTGAAGTTTTCTGTAGCTACTTCGTTATGAAAGGTAGCTACAGCATTCTTGTTAATGTCTTTGAACACTAAGAGAAAATCATATTTAAAAACTTCTATATCATATATTACAACTTTCTCTAAATTCATATTTTTATACTCCTATATTTCTTCTAGCAATGTGACTTCTCCATAGTAGAACTTACCGAACGCACATTTAACATTTACTATTATCTTAGCTCCTACTAATTCGTCTTTATCCTCTAAAGGCATACCGAACTTATCAGCAAACTTATCTAATTGTTTTTTACGTTTTTGTGGGTTAACAAACCATTCTTTCAAGTCTTCGCTGTAATCAGCATAAGTCATTTTAGATTGGTAAGGCTCGCCTTTCCATTTGTATTTAATTAAAATAGCTGTTCCGTTGTCTTCTATCTCGTCGATAGTAGTTTGGAATGATTTACCTTTATGTTCGTCGGTAAATTTATTAGTGAATTTCACTTCCCAAAGTGAGTTAAAGTTTTCATAAACGTAAACGTCGAAGTTACTTCCTAATGCTTCTTCTAATTCGTCAAAAGGAAATCCTACATATTCTAAACAAAGCTTTTCTACTTTATCAGCTTTTTCAGGACTTGGAATCCATTTTTTAGTGTTCTTGTCAAATTCACGTTTATTAAAGTTAACATCATATATTAACTTACTTTCTAAGTCAGCAAGTTTTAATGTTGCTTGATAATCTTCTTCTCTTTCTACAGCTAGTAATCGTAATTGTTCAATTTTGTTTGTCATAATTAATTGTTCTCCTTAAATGTAATGTTATATTTTTTTAGATATGTAACTACTCGTTTGTAGTCAGTTTCGTTTGTCAGTTCGATTATATAGTTATCTTTTTTAATCTCTTGTCTAACTTCTTTTTTGATTTCCTCTCTAACTGCGTTAATTTGTTCGTGAGACTGTTTCGCAAGTGTCAAGGCATTATTTAACCTACCGAACTCAACAGAGCGTTTATACTCGTTTAAAACGTCTGTATTGTCAGTTAAGGTTTGTAACATTTCAAATTCGTTTGTTGTTCTTTCTATAAACTCAATGATTGCTACTTTATATTTGTTAAGCGTTGTGCTTAATTTAATAGGGTTGTATCGTAAGAAAGTTTCAAAGTCGAATAAGTTGTAATCGTAACTTTCACAATAACCGTTAAATTGTTCTAACACTTCTTTTTCTAGCTCTTCTTTACGTTGCTCGTCAATGCGTTTTGTTTGATCCCTAACTAGTGCGTCTGCTTCTGAAATCTTTTCAATAAGGTATTCAACCTGTTCGTTAAGCGTGTCAAGTTGAGTTAACACAACGTCTTTAGCTTGTTTTTTCAACATCTTAAGCGACGCTACTTTTTTATTTAAGTCAGCAACGTATTTTTTGTTAGCTGCTAGTGTCTCTTCAGTCACAACCGTTGACATTGATGTTTCAAGAAAAGTATTTACATTTTCTTCAAGTGACTTCATATAAGTTTCGTCAATTTTGAAATTCTGTAGAAATGGTTGAATATCAAGTGACGATTTAACTGGTATTAGTTCGTTTGCCATATTAACCTCCTAATAAAATCTACTACTCTTGTGTAGTTCTATATATTTACTGTTAGTATCTCTTCTATTGAGTAAGTAAAAATCGTAACTATCTTGTTTACTCAAGTGTCGTCTTGCGTTTTTAATTACGTCATATCCATATTTACTCTTGTCAACAGCTTTGATTTTGTATTTGTCATAATTTGCTTCTATAAAGAAATAGTCATAAACTCCGTTACCTAATGTGCATTCGTAACTGTGTTCTAATGTGTTAGTATCTGTTGCATATATTCCGAACTCGTCGTCGTATTGAAAGACTAAGCCTTGTGTCGGCACGTTATGAACGCAGTCAAAAGGTTGGAATGTAAAAGTTGAATCTTTTACTTTGACCGTATATTGAACGTTACTTCTTACAGGAATTAAGTCGTCATCTTTCAAATACTCTTTTAACGCCTTACTGCACATTACTTTAATATTAGGGTGGTATTTCCTAATCTGTTTTAAAGTGGGTTTCTTAACGTGGTCAATATGTTGATGTGTAATGAATATTACGTCTACTTTATGTAAGTACTTTTCTAACTTTTTGTAGCTAAGCCCTATATCAATCATTACTCGACCTATCACAACACAGTTACCGTCAGATCCACTATTAATTATTTCATATTCCAATTAGTCAGTTCATCTCCTCTCTTTTTAACTCTTCCCATTCATAGACTTTATTGTCGAGAATATCAATTACTTCTTTAATGCATTTCTTTTCATCTTTGTTAAAGTCTAGTGAGTCTTTTGCCTCGTCTAGTCTGTTTGATAATTCTCTCAGCTTTGTTAGTTTCTCAGATAGTTTAGTCTTCATATATCGCACGCCCTAACATATCAATTACGTTTTTTTGCGTCCTCTTCGTCAAATCTTAAATTGTCATTTCCGAGTCTGATATGTACGATTTTTTTATCTTTTAAAAAGTCTAGTTCCTGCTCAGTAAGTAAGGCATCTAGCTTGTCGAACGCTGCTACTTTTTCTTTACTACGTGGATCACTAGCTTTTTTACCTTCTAAGTGATTTAGCCAAAACTCACAGTATCTTATTGTTTTTTCAATATCCGTGTTAGGTGTATCATGTTTTTTGTTAGCTCGGTATGAGTACTTCAAGATATTTCCTTGACAATAACTTCCGAAATCGTCTACACCGTTTTGAATCAAGTCTATGAACTCTACTCCGTTAGTCGTATAATGTTTTGGGTTAATTTTATCTTTCATTTATTATTCCTCCTTATTTATCTTTTACAAATGTACCGTCAATCATCTTACCGTTTCTTTTTGAAATTGTGTTGTAAGCTGTTTCTATACAATCAACGAGTTTCAAATTATAATCTCTCGCTATATGGTCTAAGAAATCCACATATTTAAATATGAATAAGTTGGGTGTTTCCGTCATCTCAGCTGTGTAGAGTTGATATAACAATTTATCTAATGCTTTCAACTCGTCAATGTAGAAATCGACATCACATTCAAACGGAAACTTCTCGTTTACTGTTTTTACCAGTTTAAACAACACATATGCGTTCTTAAATCTCATGTGTGTTGAGATTACTAACGTAACGTATATATCTCCTATAGCGTCTTCTATCTCGTGTATCGCTTCTTTATCTCCGTTCTCATAACTCTCAATAGCTCGTTGTAATTCGGTGCATTCTTCGGTAGATTTCAGTAACTGTTTTCTCAATCTACCATGTTTTAAAATCCCTCTTTCGTCTGCCCACTCAATTATGGGTGTGAAATAATCATAATGTTGTTTCATCTTTAACTCCTATTCGAAATATTTTTTACTGAACTCTTTATCGAATAAGAATTGAATCATTGCTATTAATCCAGTTGCTACTCCTCCGATTAGTTGCCAGTCTGTATTTGTTAGCGTTAAGAAACAAATACTTACAACTCCGATAGTCCAGTAGATATAATGTAATTTATCTTTCTTAATTTTTAGTTTCATTGCCAAACTCCTTTAAATAGCTCTACTTCTTTTATTAAATTACTGTCTTGAAAATAATCTCTCCATGATAGGTAGTGTACGAAAGCTTTTATCTCTATCCCTTTACATTCGCTTAAATAACTTTCTCTCGGATAGTATCCCGCTTCCCACAGCTTTATAAACTCATCTTTATATTTGTTAAATTTAGTTGTTCCTATATTCGGAAATATTTTCGCTGCTCGTTCTGGGTTTAACCAAATCGTCTCTAACATTTAACCCCTCCTATAAAAAAATGTGAATTTAATTCAAGTTATTTATTAAAAAAAATTAGTTGACTTTCGTCGGGGGTTAAGGCTAGAAACTCGGATAATCGAATCGCTTCAGTTACTTTGAATTGACTGTGACCGTTTATTTTATTTGAAAACGCAGTAACACTAATGTTAAGCATTTCAGCACAATCTTTATAAGTTTTTCTATTCTCAAAGATTTTGTTTTTAAGTTTATCTAAATTCATAATGTCCTCCTTCTTGTATTTTTTTGAACTTGAATTTAATTCATACTCATATACTAACACCTATTTTTTAAAAAGTCAATACCTAAATTCAAGTTTTTTAAAATTTTATTCAAAAATACTTTATTTTAATTCAAATAAATGATATAATAAGTATATAAAAATTAAATAGATAAGAGGTGTAAAAATTGAACACATCAGATAGAATAAGAGTTTCAAGAGAACTCTTACGAATGACTAAAAGAGAGTTAGCAAAAAGAATTGGAGTTCATGAAAGTTCTATTAGTAAGTATGAAAAAGGACTTGTTGATTTACCATTATCAAAAATAACAGAATTAGCAAAAGTTCTACAAGTTTCAGAAGGGTATTTAATGGGTTGGGAAAATGATCCATATAAAGAGCAAGGATTAAAAATACCAGTTCTCGGCACTGTTCCCGCAGGTGTGCCAATAGCAGCTGTCGAGGACATACTCGACTATGAGGAAATACCGAAGTCATGGGAAAATCAAGGCGAGTTTTTCGGGTTAAAAATAAAAGGCGACTCAATGTATCCCACATTAGAAAACGGCGATGTAGTTATTGTAAGAAATCAAACTACAGCTGACAATGGCGACACAGTAATAGCAATGGTAAACGGAGATGATGCAACATGTAAAAGATATGAGCGTGTTGAAAATGGAATCATGTTGATACCTAATAATAATGCTTATACTCCTACATTTTATACAAATGAAGATATTCAAAACTTACCGGTAACAATTATTGGAAAAGTAGTTGAATTGAGACGTAAATTTTAATTATTCGGAGGGAAATTATTATGAAAAAATTAATTAAGATGCTCGTTGTATCTACAATATTATTAACTGGTTGTAGTTCAACTAAAGCTGAACAACCAAAAGAAAAAACACAAGAGGAAAAAATAATCGAGAGAACAGCCAGCATTTTAGATCCGGGAAAAATAACAAAGGAAAAAGATGATGTGTATAAAATGGAAATGACAACGAGTGATTTTAACTTTTTAACTCAACGCCAATTTCATGATTTTGTGTCTGAACAATATAGTAAAGGGAAATTCAACTCATTAAAAATTTACTTAAATAGCGGCGCTGTAATCACTGTTCAAAACGGAAATGCGTTATTTTACAACCTAACAACAAAAATTTCAGTTTACACAACAGCTGCTTTTTACTATGACCCAACAAAAGAGCTTTATATTCATACTAAAACTGGTAAAGCCTTCGCCGTTACCATAAATGCTGCTAAACCTAACTATTTTGAGTAAATAAAAAAACTCACGCCCCGCCAAGAGTTGTGAGTTCAACTATGATAAATTTATCGTTGTTTACAAAGTCTTTAACTTAACCCTTATAGGTTAAGTTGAGGTATGCTTCAACCCTCATCATAACACTATTGTAGCATACCTTTAAAAGATAATCAATATTTAAAGAAAGGATATGTTAATATGTGGATAGATAAAAAAGACAATGGTAAATATCTATATAGGACACGTGTAAAAGATGTGTTAGGAAAAACGAAAACAATATCTGTGCTGTTAGATAAGAAAAACGATAAATTAGCTAGTGAGATTTTACGCAAGAAAAAACTTAAAGAAGAAACATTCGTTGACTTAAGGATCTCATTTTTTACAGCATTAGAAATGTATTTAGAAAAAACTAAAGACGATTTTAAAATTAGTACTTACAAATTGTATGAGAGCCGTGTTAACAAAACGAAACGTACTAACTTTGATATACCATTATTAAATGTTAACTCTCTTTACTTAGATACATTAATAAAAAAGATAGCTAGTACAAATAACAACTATAACATTTATTTGAAATTCTTTAAAAGAGTGCTTAAAATGATGTATAAATTAGATTATATAGAAAATATAGCGTGGTTAGAGAAACTAGATTATAAAGAGCATAGAGTATCTTACGACGGGAAATATTTTGAAAAAGAGGAAATAGAACAGATATTAAAAGAAGTTGAGAATAATCAGTATTATCATGACATGATTAACTTCATGATTAATTCTGGGTTAAGAATCGGTGAGTGTTTGGCATTAACTGAAGATGATATACTTGAAAATGGCACGCTTAGAGTTAACAAAACGATAGACCAGTTTAAAAATATTTCAGCTCCTAAAACGTATGAGTCTAATAGAATTATATCACTAAACAATAAGTGTCAAGAGATCCTTAAAAATAGAGTTGAGATGAATAAGGTTAAAACTGATATGCACAGTTATTACACAGATAACGGGATACTGTTTCCTAAATATAACGGTGATTACAATTCATATAGTGCTGTCAGTAAATGGACTCGTGACAATATCCACTCTGTTAAATTCACGTTTCATAAAACACGCCATACACACGCTAGTTTATGCATGGATATGAATATCCCATTAGAATTAATCTCAGCTCGTCTAGGACACAAAGGGACGGAAATAACAAGAGCTGTATATGTTCATAAAACTAAAAAAGCAAAACAAAAAGAATTAGACGTATTTAGAGATATAGAATTTTAAAAAAGGCAGTTGTTACGCTGCCTTAATTTTTTGTATATATTCTTATGGTTTTTCATATATAAAATATCGTTGCACACTAAATGCACACTAACGGTTTTTATAAACCTATAAACGTTATTATATCAACGTTTAACAGACTTATTCCATAAACCCTTTCATTATATTACTAGTATCTTATATAAAAACACATGATGTTATATGGTTGATTTAACAGCATTTTTAACTGTCGATATTTTCATATAACATCATATAAATTTATGTTTAGCACATTTTTTGCACACTTAGAAATGTAAGAATTATCTTGTGTTGTGGAGTAAACTCATTGTAAATTCTTCTTTGTTAACAACATTATCAAAATCGTTTAAATTAAATTGATAATCTTTATCTTGGTTTTCAAAATTTACTTGAAATACTAATTTGTTGAAATCTTCTTCATTAACATTAGATAAGTGACTTTTTAGTTCGTCTACTGAATAAACTGTAGTAATATCATTGATATCATCTTCACTCCAATAAGATATAAAAGCTCCCTCTTCTAATACTAATTCATTTACTATTGTTATCATTTTATCGTAGTTTCTCATTTCTAATCTCTCCTTGTATTCGTATAATTTTTTCGCTATCTTTAATGTCATGTTTTCTAGTGCGTATTTACCGCTTCTATAATTTTGAATAACACTTAGTGTAACCCCTGTATCTTTAGAAATTCTGTAATCTGTAATATCGCTATTAAATAAATCTTCTATTTCTTTAATTATTTTATCCATCTTTTTTACCTCTATATAAAACTTAAAACTATTGAAATTATTGTTGCTATAATTCCAAGTACCAATATCACCATTTGTATTTTTTGTATTTTTTCTTTTTTCATGATATAATGTGAACATAAGCAAGGTACTTGGGGTTTTTGTAAACCCCGTTCCCTTAATGATTTTAGAAGATTTTTACAAGTATATCTATCAAAGACTTTATTATCTGTAATATCGCAAGTATTATTGAAAGTCTTATTAGGTTCGCTTGTTGGGAATCTTCTTTTTTATTTTTCAACCTCTTTCTTCTGTTCACTGTTTCACCTCCTTACATTTATTATTATACTCTATATGAGGTATAAAGTCAATAGTTTTTATGAACTTTTTTTAATTTTTTAACGGAAATTTTAAAAAATAGCTATAATAACGGAAACTTAAGCAATAAAAAAAGCCCTACCAAAATTAATTGGTAGGTTAATAACAAATAAGGGAGTTAATTATGAAAAGTTTGTTAAGCTTAACACATATATTATATCATGTTTTCTGGTTACCTTTAAAGACTTCAAAACAAGGAAATAAAAAAAGAAGCCTACCAAATTAGGTAGGCTTTAAAGGGAATAAATATAAAAAATATTCATCTAAAAATATTATATCACATTACTCACATTCTGTTAAGTATTTATCCTCTATCCATTGGTCGCTATCTTTGTAGTTAACACGACTCCAACCGTCTTTTTTCTCATAAACTCTTACTCTAGTTCCAGCTGCAACGAACTCTTTATCTTCACTATCTAGCGATGGTTGGCTTTCCAAATAGTAATCAATGCTTACTGTAGCTTCATAATATGCTTGGTCACGTTTTGGCAACTCAACATCTTCATCCAGTATAGATTTTTCAACAACTTCTGCAACGTTAGTTTGCTCTCCTACTTTGATTTCTCCGCTGTAAAGTTTTTTCATGCGGTCTATAAAGTACTCTCTACATGCTTCTGTACCTGCTCCGTTGTAAGCTCCGCCATTAGCATGTAGTTTCATAGAACGGTGCGGACATGCTGTAGCGCTAAACTCATGATGTAACTTAACAGTATCAGAATTAATAGGTAAACCGTAAGAATCTAGCACCTCAGCAGCTAGTAATAATGCTGCGTCTTCATTTGCTAGAAAGTCTGAATCAGAAGCTGTCATAGATTGACAAACTTCAATTCCTATAAAATTAGCATTTCCGTAAGCGTTAGCTGTGTGCCATTCTTGGCGGTTAGTAGGTTGGAAAACGTAAACGTCATTTCTATCTACATAGTATGCTGCGAAACCATTTGAAAGAGTGCCGTTATTAACTCTATCTCTTAAGAAACCGTCATATTGACTAGCTGTGTTGCCTCCTGCATCATTGTGAATTACAACGCCCAGTACTGCGTTTTTCGGTGGTGTAAAGAAAATTCCTTGTTGAAAATAACTGCTATAAATTTCTGCCATTTTAAAATCCTCCTAAAATTAAGTAAAATAAAAAGACTATTACTAGTCTTGTTTTGGTTTGTCATATGTCAAGGCTTGTTTACTGTCGCTTAAACCTTGTGTTGTTGCATCATTGACTATTCCTAGCAATGATAACATTAAAAATACTGTGTCAACTATTCCATTAATGTTATGGTTAAATAGTTCAGTATCTAGGTTATATCCTAGTAAAGCTGCTACTTGTTTAACAAGTAATAAAATTGCAGCGATAAAAGATATAACAAAGTGTTTGTTCTTAAATCTAACTTTCCAATTTATCATAGTTGTTCACCTCCTTTCTAATTTTGTGGCCATGGTTCGTTAGTTAAATAAGAGATAGAACTTATTCGTATATCTCCGATATCTCTGTCTGTTGGCACAGGGTCTGTAAATTGGAATCTTAATTGGTTATAATCTCCATTGCCTCCTAAATACCATGTCCCATAAGGTGTTCCCTTATCGTTGTAGATGTTGCCGATTAATGACGCTTCTGAACGATATCCTGCTGGAATCCCATTGTTTTGAATAATATAACAATTTCGTTCTCTATCAGAACCCTGTAGAACATATCCTGTTCCTCCACGTCTGACGATACCGAACCAGCCCCAAGACAGTCCTCCGAACTGATAAGACACTACATTATTAACACGTCTTACTTTTACAAATGAGCCTCCTAATTTTGATACAGAAGGAAGTACTTTCCAACCTGTGTCTCCGATTAGAACCTCCCAACCTGTGTTACCTGTTCCGCTTTTCTTAATCCATTTCAAAGCTCCGTTAATTACTGCCTCATCAACGTAAGTAGTTCCAACAGGTGCAGTTACTACACCGTTTGGCATTCCACGACCGTGAATTTCCCATTGCTTCGCTTCGAGTACTTTTAATCGGTTATCAAGTTCAGTTGTGTTTCCGCTGTTACCAGTGTTAGCTGGTAAGTAATTACTAATGTTCTTATTAGTGATAAGTTTAACAT
>ERZ772962.1550-NODE-1550-length-12276-cov-2.614025_pt1 | contig 12276 bp, 13 predicted proteins | sample MGYA00580676_ERZ772962 | MGnify/ENA primary metagenome ERZ772962 (study PRJEB29015, sample SAMEA2738049) | human oral metagenome | biome: human oral; feature: human-associated habitat; material: saliva | place: China | collected 2230 ...
CTGCCGTTTTCATCGGTCCATCGTCTGGTGCAGACTTCTAGTACTTCAGCAAGCTCATCCCAAGAACAACCATAGTAATGTGCGTCGAGGGTTGCATCAGCGGAGTCCTCGAAATCATCAGTGGTGAGGAGGTATTTCCGCAATGCGGGTAGAATATTCTCCACTGGAATATCATCAACTAGGGACCAGTCAGTGGGCTGGATATTATCATCAACTACAAATTTTTCAACAGCAAAATCTTTCGTATTGATGTAGGGTATGAGTTCTGGTGGAGTGCTGATACGAGTTGGGTCGCCGCTGCCGATTCGGCCAATCCCCCGGATTTGGAGTGCCCTAGCACCAGCATAATAAGGCATGGGGTTCCGCCGTTCCGGAGGAATAGTGGGAAACGCTAAAAGCCACAACCAGTAATCATCGTCATTGTACGAATACTCACTGAGCTGGGTGTGGAAAATATGCTCGGAGTGTAATGAGGTAGCTTCCAAATCTTCTTCAAGAATAAACCCGGTGTCGCGTGCTTCCTTGATTTCCTCTTCGGTGAGTTGGGACCGGAGTAAGAACCCACGCTGCCGAGCAGCTATTTCCTGATAGCCCATGAAAGTCTCCTTGAGGTTTGTCCAGAGGGATGAGCGGGAAGCAATCGTAATAATGGATTGCTTCCCCAGCTGATTTATCCGAATACCGATACTATTTTTTCAGCAAGGTATTTTCCTACGTCGATTAATTTTATTGTGGTGGTAGCACGCGATTCTATCAACGGGTTTTTGATCTGCATCTCCTCGGTATCCTCATACTCTACATCAACGCCCCTGGTGGCTTGCATCTTGACCCAACCATATTCATGCTCATCATCTAAAACCCGAATCGAGTAAATTTTACCTGGTCGGCTTGCCATGTCTTTTGTTCTGAAGATTTTGTATGTGAAGGGATCGCTGTCATCTTGTGACATGGTTTCTTCGAGAAGTCGCCTCATATCATGAGGGTTAATGGAGGTGATGATTTCTAAACTCCGGTAGACGCGGGCATGAGGAACACGGAACGAAAGGGAGGTTTCTCCACTGATAACAACCCTACCAAGTCGTTTTCTTGTGCTCGTGGGTTGAGCCGCATAATAGGATAGTTGTGCAGCAAGATGTTGGGAGAGAACCTGCTGTTTAGCGTCTTCCTGGAGCCTGTGAACATCTGCGCTATATGCCATGGTTATTTCCTTCTGTGGTTGTATGGTTGCTATGTGGCCTGACTATGACCACCAAGCATCATCTTCGTCTTCGGTGAAATCCTCATAATCATCGTCTTCCAGGTCAGGGTCGGGAAGCGCATATTCTTGGAAGAAATGTTCGAGGACTTCTTTGCCAGTTTGAGGTGTTTTCCCCGTCTCCCGGTTCGGCCATAGTCCAGTGCATACTTCCAAAACGCTGGCGAGATCTTCCCAGGAACAGCCTTTATCACGCGCATCAAAAACCGCGTCGGCGGCGTTTTCAAAATCATCATTGCTGAGGAGATATTTTTGCAAAGCAGGTAGGATATTTTCTACAGGAATGCCGTCGACGAGGGACCAGTCGGTGGGTTGAATCTTGGCATCAACAATAAAATCATCCACGATTCCATCATCAGCATTGATATAAGGTGTGAGTTGTAGCGGCATCACAATGAAAACCGGACTTTCACGACTACCCCAGCCGATCTGCTGGACATCAAGAGCTGCGCCACCCGCAAAATAAGGCATAGGGTTCCGTTGCTCCGGGGGAACAGTGGGAAAAGCCAGTAACCATAACCAGTAATATCCATAGTTAGTCGCGGTACTGCTTAATTGGGTGGGGAAAACATATTCGGACTGGAGCGGGTAGTCGTCAATGATAAACCCAGTTTGGTGAGCGTCTTGGATTTCTTCCTCAGTGAGCTGAGATCGGAGGAGGAATCCATGCTGCTGAGCGGCTAATTCCCGATACGACATGATGTTTCCCTTCAATGCTACTTCCAATAGTGTTTTATAGAACGGTAGATTATTTATTAAATGAGGCTTTAATGAAATGTTTTTCTCCTAATAATTATTGAAGTGTGACAGATAACCAATAAAGGTGTCAATGATTGACTTATATGGGGGTGGTAGCACATTTGAGCAGCTCATTGGTGTGGCTATGTGCTAATTTAATTACTGCTTAATGCGGTGTTAACGTGAATTAAATTTTGTAAGAGCGATTATTTTGTCGCTTGTGCTTTCCCGTTATGGGATGGTTGTCATATGGTGCGCAATGTGCATAAAGACAATGGAGCATCGTGTTGGGCGTTGTGTTTTGCAAAAATTTACGAACGATCCCATCGGAGCGCGTCAGGGTGAATCTTATGATTCTGCTCATTTTTGCATGTCATCCCCACAAGAGTCCGTCGTCAAGCATTGTGGAGGAGTGCTTGCGATTGCACGGTTGGCTAATGCGGAAGGCATCGGGCTTCCGCCGACGAGGAAACCGTAACGACCACCGCATGCCAGTGGTCGTTACGGCTTATTGCAAACAAGCTCGCTTGTCGACGCCCCAAGGTGCTATCCGTAGCTATAGTTGCATTTCTCCTAGGATCGTTCCGGTGGGCTTGGCGCTGCCGGCTACTGGTTCTTCGGTCAGAATCACCTTGGCGGTGGCGGATTCGAATGGCATCCACACGTCTTTATGCTCCTCTGGGGCGATCACCCCGGCCGAATGGATGCGGCCGGCTTGGTTCACGCTCCACACCTGGATTCCCATACCTTTTCTCACCTCGGGGGTGCCCTGCACCATTGCCCCGGCCTTATTCATGGTGGTGGATGACACCAGGTGGAGTCGCACTCCACTGGAACTCATGGTGATGCTCTGGGCATCCGCGGACTGCATGATCTCGGACATCGCCTGGTTGGTAGGCCCGGTGCTGGGGGCGGAGAGCAGCTTGGGCAGGAGGAATCCGCTGCCGGCCAAGAGCGCGACCACCGCGGCCGCCGCGGCAATGAACATGATGCGTTGCTTCGATAAACGAAACCGCCAATTGCCCAGGTTGATAACGCGCCCGCCACCGGTCCCGCCGGTTTTACTGGTCCCGTCGGCGCCACCCGAATCCGCCTTGGCCGCGGCCACATCCGCAGGCTCCGCGGCAGCAGCGTCCGTGTTGGTCGCCGCGTCTGCTCCTGCGGTGGCCAGGATGCCGGAATCCCCCTCCGGTTCGATCCCGTCGATGGCTGCCAGCACAGTATCCTTCAGGGAATCCGATGGGGTGACCGGCACCGTGGACAACGCCAGGGCGTCGGCAAGCTCAGCGTTGGCTAATTTCTCGTCGGGTAGCCAGGATTGGTCCTTAGTAGTCATCGTGCCTCTTTCTTATTAGTAACATGCAGGGCAGATTTTAGTTTTTTCAATCCATCACGGACCCGGGTCTTAGCCGTCCCCAGGGGAATGCCCAGGTGGTCGGCGAGTTGTTGCTGGGTGAGCCCACCAAAATAGGTGAGCATAATGGCGGTGCGGTGCGGCTCCCCAATGTCGTTGACCGCGGCACGCAAATGCTCACCCTCAACACTAGTTATGGCGTCTTCTTCCACATCAATGTAGCGGGTGAGCTGTTCAAGCATGGTGGTGCGCTCGTCGCGCGCGAGTGCCGCCATGCGGGAACGAAGCTTATCAATGGCGCGGGAGCGGGCCAGGCGCAGCACCCACCCCTGCGCGCTCCCTCTTTCGGGGGAAAACATTGGGGCGGTGCGCCAGATTTCCACAAATACCTCTTGGGTGATTTCTTCGGCGATGGCCCGGTTGCGGAGTACCTGCATGCAGATACCCATCACCCGGGTTGCTAGTCGATCATAAAGTTCGCCGAATGCGCGCTTGTCACCAGTGGCGACCTGCACAAGTAGCTCTTCGCTGGATAGATCCATGGTTATCCAGAGTAGCGCCCCACACAGGTTTGTGCTTTTTACCACTCATCATTACTGCCCCGATTTTTCCTCGGTCATCATCGTGGTTTCCTGAGAATCCATCCCCGACGGCGCCATGGAATCGGACGGGCTCATGGCCTCCGACGATGACGGCGCCATGGCATCCGAGGGCGTGTTCGACATGGACATTGCGGGCGACATGGCTGGTGCGGACGCCGGCGACATCGCCCCAGTTTTATCGCACGCAACCAGACCCGTGGCGGTCAGCCCCAGTGCGCAGGCGATGGCAATAAATTTACGGTTGGTCATGATTGTCTCCTTATCGTATGTGGTAGCCGCCGTGATTTGGCGGTCATAAAAGAGTTCGGAGTCCTCGAATATTTGGATTGGTCCAATCCAAAGCGGCGGTTGGCACCGAATACTCTCACAAGAACTTTGAAAGGACTTTACTCATGGTTTCTCTTATTCTGATAGGTCTTATCGGTGGGGTGTTGACGAGTCTTTCCCCCTGCATTATCCCGGTGCTGCCACTGGTTTTGGCCGTGAGCGCCGGGGATAAGCGGCGCCCCTACTATGTGGTGGCCGGCATGGTTGTCAGTTTTGCTGCGATCACTCTCAGCGGTTCGATCGTGCTCAATTTGTTGGGGCTGCCCCAGGACACGGTGCGCTGGGTGGGCATTGGGTTGCTCGTCCTCGTGGGCTTGGGCATGCTCATTCCGGTGCTGGGCGAGTGGGTGCAGGCGCCATTCGACCGGCTGCCCCGCCTCCACGCGCTCCTGACCAAGGCGCAAGGCCGGGGTGGTTTCATGGTAGGGTTGGCCCTGGGTGCGGTGTACGTTCCGTGCGCCGGGCCGGTCCTGGCCGCCATTACCGTTGCCGCGGCCACCGGCGAGATTGACGCCTCGATTATCGCGCTGACCATCGCGTTTGCCATTGGTGCGGCCATTCCGCTGTCCATGTTTGTCCTCGGCGGCAATCGTATGAGTGATTGGTTTCGATCTCACCACACCGCTTTTCGACGTTCGGCCGGTGCCGTCGTTATCGCCATGGCGGTCCTGCTTGCTGTCGACGCCCCAACGGCCCTCCAACGGCTCGTGCCCGATTGGACCGGTAGTGCCCAACAGGCCCTAGGAAACCACATCATCGGAAATCAGGACCTGGAGTCTTGTCGCAAGGGCGACCCCGGGATGCCACACGATTGTGGTTCGGTGCCGCAACTGTCCGGGTTGGAGAATTGGATCAACACCGATCAGGCCATTGATCCGGCTACTTCAGGGAAGGTGACCCTGGTGGATTTTTGGGCCTATGCCTGCATCAACTGCCAGCGTGCTAACGAGCACGTCGTCAAGCTTTACGACCACTACAAAGACTATGGCCTCGACGTTATCGGTGTGCATGCGCCCGAATACGCATTCGAACGGGATGCGGACAACGTTCGGAAGGCCGTCGTAGCGCAGCACATCAAATACCCGGTGGCGCAGGATAATAGCTTTGCCACCTGGAAGAACTTCCATAACCGCTATTGGCCGGCGCACTATCTTGCGGACCACACCGGTCGGCTGCGGCAGGTGCACGAGGGCGAGGGCAAATACGCGGAGACCGAGCGGGTGGTGCGGAAGCTCTTGCAAGAGCGTAACCCGGGCATTGCACTACCAAACCCCATTGAACAGGACGAACATGCCACCACCGAGCCGCGATCCCCGGAAACCTACCTGGGGGCCTCCCGGTCACAGTACCGGGTTTCGGGAACTCCGCCGCTGGGATATTATGCGCTTCAGGGCGAATGGGACGTCAACCCCATGGATATCACGCCCCGGAGCGATGGGGCGGCGGTGGAGCTTCACTACCAGGCCCGTTGGGTGCAATTGGTGGCCTCTGGGCAGGGAACGGTTACGGTCAAACGCGCCGATGGTACTGAACAAACTTTCGATATCACTGGTGATGGTACGGTGGATATTATTCGTAAAGATCATGGAGACCCAGAACTTATCACTATCACGCCATCTCCGGGCGTTTATCTGTATTCCATTACTTTTGGCTGAGTAATTCTGCGATATTGTTCACAATACTACCGCAAATCGGGCATAGTCACAGAAAATCGGGCATACTTGGCGGTATAGATATGTCGTCAGGAAGGGTGCTTTCAGAATATGAAAGATATCGTTGGTAATAAAATTGTGCTCATTGGCGCAGGCGATGTGGGCGTCGCTTACGCGTATGCTCTGGTGAATCAGGGCACGTGCGATCACCTGGCAATCATCGACATCGATGAAAAGAAGTTGGAAGGTAACGTCAAGGACCTTAACCACGGCGTGGTGTGGGCATCTTCGCGGACTCGGGTGTCGAAGGGCACCTACGCGGATTGCGCCGACGCCGCCATGGTCGTCATTTGTGCTGGTGCCGCCCAAAAGCCTGGTGAAACGCGGTTGCAGCTCGTTGGCAAGAACATGAAGATCATGAAGTCCATCGTGGACGAAGTGATGTCCAATGGCTTTGATGGTATCTTCCTGGTCGCATCCAACCCGGTGGACATCCTCACCTATGCCGTATGGCAGTACTCGGGCCTGGATTGGCACCGGGTTATCGGCTCCGGCACCGTCCTGGACTCTGCTCGGTTCCGCTATATGCTGGGTGAACGCTATGCTGTTGCCCCCACCTCGATTCACGCCTACATCATTGGCGAGCACGGCGATACCGAGCTACCGGTGCTATCGTCCGCCACCATTGCCGGCGTGTCGATGCGGAAGCAGCTGGAGAAGGACCCCAACCTCGAAAGCGAACTCGAAAAGGTCTTCGAAGAAACCCGTGATGCCGCCTACAATATCATTGAGGCCAAGGGTTCAACCTCGTACGGTATCGGCATGGGCCTGGCCCGTATCACCCGTGCAGTCCTGCAAAACCAGGATGTGGCGCTACCGGTGTCCGCCCTGCTCAACGGCGAATACGGTGAGGAAAACATCTACATTGGTACCCCGGCCATTCTGCACCGTAAGGGCATTCGCCGGGTGGTGGAGCTGGAGATCAGCGACCATGAGATGGAGCGGTTCAAGCACTCCGCCAAGGTGCTGCGCGAAATCCAGGAGGAATTCTTCCCAGCCAAGTAGCCTCAGGTAATTTCCCCAATTCCAAGTAAATTCTTGGGCAGTCGGGTGGTGGTTGCACCATTTTCGGGAATGGTCATGAACAGGGAAAATCTGGCCAATCCCGTTCTGGTTTAGCCACGCGCCGGTGCTGCCCTGACCACAACAAACGCCCCCGCCACTCATTGTGAGAACGGCGGGGGCGTTTGCGTGCGTCTATGCCCTGAAAATGGTGGGTCCCTTTGGGCGTCGAAAAGCGAGGGCCTATTTATCAAGATTATCTATAGCGTACTGCGCCTCCTCAGGGGTGAAACCGCTCCCATACTCGCTGGTCAGCTGGTCGTAGAGTTCGGAATCGGACATGGGTGTGTACTTTTGGTACGCCTTCGCCGCATCCAAAGCCTCGGCCTTCCAATCGGCTTTCACATTATCAATAGCGTATTGTGCAGCATCTGCCGGGTATTTCGAACCATACTCACTAGTCAACTGATCGTACAGCTTGGCCTTGGAAAAATCCGAATACTTGAGGTACGACTCCGCTGATCGAAGCGCATTCTTGTATTCGCGTGAAACGTTTTCGGTGCCGCTTCCCGCGTCACCCGACCCCTCCTCAGAATTGCCCACGGTCCCGAGCTGTTCGGCGGCATCCTGCGTTCCGCCGGATGCCGCACTATCTATATGGGTTGCCATTGCATTGGCGGACGACCTAGCCGCGGATGTCGTGCTGGAAATATCGCCACAACCAGCAAGATTCATGGCAAGAACGAAACCGGCAATGCCGCCAAGAGTGGCTTTATACCATGTGGATTGATGAATCATCTCATCTCCTCCGAAAAAGCATGCTATAAACATGCGCTAATAAAATAACAAGATTATTTTAAGCATTATGAGGCGTCATTCTTTATAATTTCATATATGATTTGCGCCACTAAACGACCATTTATGAGCGCAACACGGGTGATCTCGTTCATGCGCCTATCATGCTTGATACGAGGATGATATTGCTGGCTCATTGATGATCTTTACTAGCATCAGCATGGCGCTTGAGCGAGCCGGCATTGACGATCATCGCGGTTATTTCCTGTGCTGATGCTGATGTAGCTTTCGCGGTAGATTGCTTGACGGCGGGCGGTTTCGCAGTGGGCAACAGTATCAATACTGCATCCCCCTTTGCTTGCCTCCGATGCTGAATGGCCGGCGGCTTCCCCATCAAAACCTCAGCATTTTTGGTTTTTGGTTTCGTGGGGATTGTTGGGGGTTCCGGTATGGGGGCAGGATGGAGCTGCCCACATATTTACCGGCACATCCGCTATATGTGTCACTTGTGCTCTATCGCCATTGGTCGGCAAGACTTCAGACTACTTACCTCTAATGGGGTTAGTGTCTTGTTGTATCTGTCCCATATCTAGTTGATTAGTTGTGTAGCAGCCCCATATGATTGCATACTGGTGGTTAATGCCATGAATAAAATTGCCTCGAACCGCTCTGATACTTTTTACCAACCCACCAACTAACCCAGACCTTAACTATACAAACAATCCTATACTTTCTCGCCAGCATTCCTTTTTCTCATTGCATTACCCGGATACCACACAAGAAACACATCATGGACATAGCCAAACTTCGCACCATAGCATTGTTGATGCTCACGGCGTTTCTTGTGGTATCTTGCAGCAATGCTGGGACGAATGGCGACACAGACCCAACCACCAGCGCATCTGTGGCGCCGCAGTGTCCGAAGCAGAAGCTTGACCTAGCGGAAACCGCCTTTGGACTGTGGTTGCAGAGTAGAAAGATCCCGCAGCAGGAGGCGGGTTTGGCGTGGGATTTCGAGGTGCTCGATAACCATTTCGACCCGTGCGCCAAGCTGAGCTGGGTAACCTTGCGAGGTGTGAGCCAGACGGTAGGGGAGGAACAGCAGTCCGCCTGGGACGATGCCACCCAAACCGTCGTGTTTTTCCACTACGATAAGTTGATTACCGACGTGCACCAGTTAGTGGCGCCGCAGATCGGCAAGATTAAGGTGGAGCCGGACACGATCACGGTGGAGTTCGCCGAGTTTTCCCCTAATTATCCCCGCGAATGGCATGGGGATTGGGAGGCCATCACCTATAAACTCAAGGGCGATAAGCTCGAACAAAAAACCGATCCGATTTTAGACATTCGGGCCCTGGACCTGGACTTCGGCAAGAATCCGCCGCCGAGTTCCCACAGTGTGATTAGCCCCTATGGGAATGTGCACCAGAAACCGTGGGATTACGAGGTGAAATCCGGGGTGCTGGCGCGGGTGCCCATGGATGACACCCAGATTTTGTGCGACATCGCCCATAAACCTAACGAGATTCACTGCCAGAACCAGCAGGAATCCACATGGCCGCTCATCGCCCCACCCAACGATGATGCGGGTGCCGATCGTGGCAATGGTGACACCAACCATGCCCACATTATTTTCGGAACCCCAAACCAGTTCTACACGTCTTTTTCGTTCCCCAGCAATACCACCGCCGGTGAGCTCATTGCCGACGAGGCGGTGACCAAGGTCGGCCAGTACCTGATCGACACCCGGGGTGACAACGTGAAGATTTCCAATAATGCGTTCACCGTCACTCTTGCCAGCGGCGTCGCGGTCGCCGAGCAGAAACCCCTGGTCAAGCTGGATACTTCCAGGTTTCCCAATAATTTAGCGCCGTGGGAATAGCCTGAAGCTTATCGACGCTCGAAGCGTGGGAAGATCCGCAACTAACAGTATTGCCCGTAGCGCTGCTCCCGCTCGGATTGGTTCAGCCGGGGAATGTCAATGAGTTGGTGGGGGAAGGCATGGGTTTTATTGATGAGCCGATCCTTGACGGTCAACCCGTCCGGGTTTTGGAAATCAATAGAACCAAAAGCCACCCGGTAGGAGTCGATTACTCCGGTGAGAACCCCCATACCTACATCCGCCGATAGTTTGGCGATCATGGTGAGGGTGCCGCAGCGCCCCAACGGGTCGGGGGAACCGGGAGCGCCGGGGGAGGTTTCTTGCGCACCGGCATATGGTGCCACTGCCCCGGTGAGGGCGGCGGTGAGTGCGATGATGAAGATGGTTCTGTTCATGCGTGAATTCATGGGAGTCATTCCTTGTGATTGCTGCCTTACCATAAAGGTTAGTAGCTATTGCGGTTACCAATCATCGTCTTCGTCGTAGTCATAATCATCTTCTTCGTCTTTGCTTGTGGCAGGGCTGGCGTATTCGTTGAGGAAGTGGTTGAGGACTTCTTTGCCTGTTTGGGGTTTTCTGCCGTTTTCATCGGTCCATCGTCTGGTGCAGACTTCTAGCACTTCAGCGAGCTCATCCCATGAGCAGCCATAGTAATGTGCGTCGAGGGTTGCGTCGGCGGAGTCCTCGAAATCATCAGTAGTAAGAAGATACCTCCGTAACGCGGGAAGAATATTCTCCACTGGGGTGTCGTCAACCAGGGACCAGTCGGTGGGCTGGATGTTGTCGTCGACGATGAATTCGTCGGTGACTTTTTCTTCGATGTTGGCGTAGGGCATGAGCTCTGGTGGGGTAATGATGCATGTTGGGTCGCCGCTGCCGATTCGGCCAATCCCTCGGATATCAAGTGCTGCGCTACCTGCCATGTATGGCATGGGGTTTCGTTGTTCTGGGGGGATGGTGGGGAATGCTAGTAGCCACAACCAATAGTAGATATCGCTGGTTGAGGATTCACTGAGTTGGGTTTCAAAACCTTGTTTGGTGTGCAGTAAATGTTCATTAATGATAAACCCGGTTTCTCGTGCTTCCTTAATTTCTTCTTCGGTGAGTTGGGACCGGAGGAGGAACCCACGTTGGTTGGCGGCTAATTCTCGGTAATTCATAATATGTTTTCTTAATATTGTAATGGGTAAACGTCGGCTAAATTATTAGATATATCTTTTAATGGGTAAATTTGGTCTGCCCGCCAAATATGAAGTGTGGCAGATGATCTATAGGGAGTCAACGGATGGTTTATATGGGGGTAATGCTAGCGGTTATATCGGGCAATACCGTGGCTATATGCCTATTGAATAATTGCTTAAAATGATGTGAATACGAATTAAATTTTGTAAGATGGATTAATTTATCACTTATGCTTTCACCTTTATGGGGTAGCCATTATCGTGCGGAATTAGTGAGGGTTGCCAAGGTTTACCATGTTTGAAGTCGTGTTTTAGTAAAAATTTACAAATTGCTCCCATTTTTAGCTATGGCGTTATTTATCTGATGGGTGTAAATCTAATCTTATTAGTTCTTGCGCTACCTCCCTCAGCTTTATGTGATGAAGGTAGGGCTATATGCATTAAAAATGTGGAAAAAATAATAATTACACAAAATAATAGCCGTGGTTTTGCTGGTGATGCGCTTGGCGTGACGTCGTAAAGCGTATGGTGGTAGGGCTTTGGATAGAAAATATTGAGGATATGTTAGATGAAAACCAAACATTATTTCACTGTTATTCCTGTTGCGGTAGTTGCGTTATGCTTATCCGCCTGCGCTAACTTCGGGGCGCTCATTATGCCACAGTCGGCGCCTTCCGAAGCAGCCGTGGTCGCCAAATCTACTGTCGCCAACCCCAGCAGCGACGGTGGGGGCGCGCAGGAAACCGAAAGTGACGCAAAAGGTGCGGAGTCGTGCGCCAATCCGCAATTGGATTTAGCGGAAACCGCCTTCGGCTATTGGCTGACACCGAAAATGATCCCCACCAGTTTGCGGTCAAGCTTCTACAAATTTGATGTGGTCGATAACCAGTTCGATCCGTGTGCGAAGTTGAGTTGGGTTACCTTGGACGGTACATCTGGGGTCATGGATGGGGGATCGTTGTCAGAGGATATTTCCAGCCAGACGGTCATGTTCTTCAGCAAGGACAAGTTCCTCACCGAGGCGCCATTTTTATATGCCAAGGAGGTCAATGATGTTACTGTTCAAGGCGGGAAAATCACGATTAAATACACTCCCCAGAAGGCTGATGAGGAGCGGAAGGCCGAATATAAGCTAGAGGGCAAGCGGATGGTGCTTAGCTCCCCGCAACGTCAGGGCGATACGTCTGCTAATTTTGACTTCACCAAGAACTATCCGCCTACAGATTCGATCAGTCTCATGCCGTACGGCAATGCGAATCACCAGGTGAATATCGAAGAATATTCGGGGACGCAGCTGGCCGAGGTCGCCATGGGGGACGGGACGGTTCTGTGCACATTTATCCGAGAATCCCAAGTAACCTGCGAAAATCGGCGCGAATCGACGTGGCCGGTGCAGGCACCAACCGCCCTGCCTGGCGACTCCAAGGC
>ERZ772962.1554-NODE-1554-length-12259-cov-8.217716_pt1 | contig 12259 bp, 12 predicted proteins | sample MGYA00580676_ERZ772962 | MGnify/ENA primary metagenome ERZ772962 (study PRJEB29015, sample SAMEA2738049) | human oral metagenome | biome: human oral; feature: human-associated habitat; material: saliva | place: China | collected 2230 ...
ACAGCTACCATCTGTGTGTACTTTTGCAACATTTGTCAGCACGTCCCTGTACACTCTTGAGAGACCAAAAGTAAAAAGTACCGTCTATTATTATAACATGACGGCACTTTGATTGCAAGATGTTTTTTTATTTTTTAAAGAAGTCTAAAAAGTTCATTATTGCCCAGCTTCAGCAGGTTCTTCTGCCCCTGTATCTGCAGCCGGTGCATACTGTTGTTGCTGTTGTGGTTGCACTGTCGCATTGGCTCCAGCTACTCCAGCATTAGCATTAGCGTCTGTTTGAGTCTGCTGCGTTGTCGCAGTATCACTCTCATAGGTCAGTCCATAATAGTTAGCAATGTATTGAATACGAGTTTCAAGTGATTGCTTTTGAGTCGCATCTTTTACTTTCTTCACAGCAGCTTGGGCAGCGTTCACAGAATCTTGACTCGGAGTCGTTTCCATTTGAACGACTGCTTTTTCAGCAGCTTCTGTATTTTTCTTTTCTTCCTTCTTTTCTTTTTCTTCCTTTGTTTCCTTTTTCACTGGAAGGGAACCTGTTTTTTTAGCAGGTTGAATTTCTGTCGTTACCTGGGCAGCCGTATTCTTTTTAACGGTATACAAGCCAGCTACCAAAATAAAGGATAGAGACAGAACTGTCACCAAACGAATCCACAAAGGACTATTATCAAATCGATCTAAAATTCTTTTCACTTTTTGATCCTCCTTAATTGCTCTTAATCAAAGATATTCCCAACTTCGACACTCAATTTATTTTCTTTCACATCGATGTTGGTCACACGCAATAAGGATTTGTGTTCAAAGAATTCACGGTCGGTTACAGCATTATCTGCAAAGACAGCTACCCCTGCCAATTCTGAATCAAATTCAGACAAAAGGCTGACCATTCCGTTAATCGTCCCGCCACCTTTAAGGAAGTCATCAACAATCAAGACTCGGCTTCCTGCTTTTAGGCTACGTTTTGAAAGGAACATTTTCTCAATGCGATCCCCACTTGAGCCTGAAACATAGTTGACACTAACGGTGGATCCTTCTGTGATTTTTAAATCACGACGGACAATAACGAATGGAACATTCAAGACATTGGCCACTGCATTGGCTAGAGGAACTCCCTTGGTCGCTACGGTCATGACTGCATCAATCTTCTTATCCCGGAAGGCTTTGGCAATGATGCGGCCAATACGATTCAAAATCTTTGGATTGCTCAAAAGATCAGATAAGTAAATGTAGCCACCAGGAAGGATACGGTTACTTTCAGATAGTTGCTTGCAAAGATCCTCAACGATTTCTTTGGATTCTTGATCTGAGATAGACGGCGTAAAGATCACACCTCCTCCAGCTCCTGTGATGGTCTCAATATTTCCAATTTCCATCTCTTCAAAAGCCCGCTTAATAATCACGATATCTTCTGAGATAGAAGACTTCGCAGACTCATACTTTTCCGCAAAAGTATTGAGGCTAGTCAATTCATAGGGATGGTTGATCAAGTAATTAGAAATCACGACCATCCGTTCACTTCTTCTTAATTTCATTTTCTCACCATGTAGTTTTTTCTATCATTATACCATAAGAAGCGAAAAAAACGAACATTCTGATTTACAGAAGGCCGTTTTTCCCTAATTTTTTTCTTTTTTTTGGAATAGTTTCCGTATTTATCTCTGTTTTTACTGATCGATATTCGGTTTATAGAAAGATCGGTTTTCCATAGCAAAGATTTTATTGGTCATCTCGCCAGGCCCAATTAAGCCAAGAGCTGTCGTCATCATCATCATCTCTGCATCCAAATTATCGATCATATGAATAATCTCTGCTTCCATGATTTTGGGACGAACAGGACTGCCGTATTCCAGCAAGCCGTGGTGACTCAAGACCACATGACGAAGGACAATCACTTCTTCTTTTTGATCATCAATCTTCAAGTCTTGCAAGACCTTGGTGATTTCTTCATCGATCAGTGCAATGTGGCCGATGAGGTTGCCCCGAACAGTGTATTCTGTATTCTCAGGGCCCGTCAACTCAATCACTTTGGCCAAATCGTGTAACATAATCCCCGCAAAGAGCAAGCTCTTATTCAACTGAGGATAGATATCACCGATACTATCTGCCAAGCGGACCATGGTCGCCGTATGATAAGCAAGGCCTGCTTCACAGGCATGGTGGTTGGTCTTAGCAGCTGGATAGCTATAAAACTCTTTCTCATATTTCCCATAGAGGGCACGGACAATCCGTTGCCAGACTGGATTTTCAATTTTGAAAATCATGTTTGACAGGTATTCATGCAATTCCTTAGGATCTACTGGTGGTTTTTCTTTGAAGTCTGCTGGATTGTTAGGCTCACCTGCTTGTGGCAAGCGCATGTTCAGCTGATTGACTTGCGGAGTATTATTGTAAACCTCCCGACGTCCTGACATATGGACCACGCGCCCAGCTGTAAAGCTCTCTACGTTGTGGGGTTGGGCATCCCATAATTTACCTTCAATCGTGCCCGTCTCATCCTGAAATACAAAGGCTAGATAGTTCTTCCCAGCCCGCGTTTGACGCACTTCTGCTGACTTGATCAAATAGAATCCTTCGAACAATTCATCTTTTTTCATTTGGTTAATTTTGACCATCATCTTCTCCATCTTCTATATATACATCTAGTCCCAGCAGGTCCTCATCGCTTTCGATTTGGCGGAGTGTCCGCTCGATGGCACTGGTCCGTCTGGTTAGTAAATCATCAATATTATTGGAAGCATTCTTTAAATGTCGCTGGGTCTTGGCTAAAACACCTCCAAATTTATGGAATTCTGATTTGACCGATCCCAGTACTTTACTGATATCATCTGCACTCTTTTGGATATTGAGCGTCTTAAAGCCGACGGACAAGGAGTTCAAAAGGGCAGATAGCGTGCTTGGACCAGCTAATAAAATTTGTTCTTCCCGACGCAAGCGATCGAAGAATTCTGGATTGCGAACCACTTCGGAATAGAGGCCTTCGGTTGGCAAAAAGAGAATTCCAAAATTCGTTGTCGCTGGTGGAAAGAGGTATTTTTGTTGGATATCTTTGGCAAAACGCTTGATACTAGCAAGAAGGGCCTTGCGGTAACGCTCGATCTCCTCTTTCTCTCCTGATTCATAAGCTTCTTCCAGACGATAGTAGTCTTCCAGAGGGAACTTAGAGTCAATTGGCAGATAGACTGGTTCCTCCCCTTGTCCTGGAAGCTTGATGGCGTACTCCACGCGCTCACTGGACTGGGGAACAGTGATAAATTCTCGCTCATACTGGGCTGGTGTCAAGATATCTTCAATGATTTGACCCAGCTGCAATTCGCCCATAATCCCACGGGTCTTGGTGTTGGAAAGAACTTTATTGAGAGTTACAACATCTCTCGCCACCGTCTGCATTTCTCCCAGCCCTTTGTTGACCGATTCCAACTGTTTCGAAACGGTCTCAAAGGAGGTCTGCAAGCGGTGTTGCAAGGTTTTCTCCAACTTTTCTTCTACCGTTTGACGCATCTGTTCTAGCCGCACTTCATTAGACTCTTGAATCTGGCGCATGCGCTCATCTGTTTTATCCCGATTTTTGGTGAAGTGCTCATTCATCTCAGCGCGTAGAGCTGTCGTCTGTTGGTGGATCTCCACTCGCATCTCAGTCAAGCGATCTGTCAGCGCGATTTCTAACTGTTGATTGGCAATCTGGCTTGCTTGTCTTTCTTTTTCAAAACGATAGTCCAACTGGTCTGTCAAATGATCCTCGTGGTCTTCCAGCATCTCTCGTAAAGCCGGTCTTGTATCATCTGACCGTTGCAAGAGATAGATGAGGAGGCCCAGATTGAGCAGGCCAATCAGAAGCAGAATGATATTCATATTAACCTCTGTCTTTACTATAAACAATGACAAGATAGCCACGGTCGAGACTCACTTGAATCGGTTGATCTAAAAATTCATTGGAGCCATACATGGCCTTCAAAAAATAATTCTCCGGACGGAGCGGATACTTGGCTCCTGTGATCTCTACGCGACCTTGTCCGACAGGCATAAAACCAACATAGGGCTTAGTAGGATCTGGCTGAATCTCATGGCAGCCAACTGGTCTGTAAATCAGACGATTTTGACCATCGACTAATTGGATCTGCACCATATAGGGAGCTAGGTCTGGATCGGTCGGCAAAAAGATATTAGACAAGAAGTGATCCAAGCGACCACCAAAGGCACCGTAAACAGTGACTGCAGCATCTGGATAGTCTTCAAAGACTGCTTTCAAGGCCAATTCCAAATCCGTATCGTTCTTTTCAGGAACAGACTGCACCACTTGCTTGGCTTGGGCTTTGATTTTGTTCAAATCGGTCTCAGAGACCGAATCAAAGTCCCCAACGGCCATATCTAAAGGCAAGCCTTGTCCCAGTAACTTCAAACAGCCGCCATCAACGCCTACATAAACGTCATGATCTCGTGGCAAGAGCGTGCTGTCCCCTCCTGCAAGTATTGCGATGTTACCCATTTACAGCATCTCGGAGCGTTTGCACACGCTCATTGACATCGCCATTAAAGACATAAGAACCCGCTACAAAAACATTAGCCCCGGCTTCTTTTGCTTGGGAAATACTTTGGCCATCAATTCCGCCATCGACTTCGATATCAAAGTCTAAGCCTTTCTCTTCACGAAGAGCAGCTAATTTGCGCACCTTGTCCATTGTTTCTGGAAGAAAGGCTTGGCCACCGAATCCTGGATTAACGGTCATGACCAAGACTTGATCCACCAAGTTCAAGACGTGTTTGATACTGTCTACAGGAGTTCCTGGATTAATCACAACACTAGCTTTCACACCGGCTTGACGAATTTTTTGAAGAGCTCCGTGGATATGAGGAGTCGCTTCCACATGAATGCTGATGATATCCGCACCTGCACGGGCAAATTCTTCAATGTGGTGTTCGGGATTGGCCACCATCAAGTGGCAATCAAAGACCAACTTGCTATGTGGACGCATGCTCTCTACGACACCAGCCCCAAAGCTGATATTTGGCACAAAATGACCATCCATGACATCGATATGAGCATAGTCAGCTCCAGCTGCTTCTAAGCGTTTCAATTCACTTTCAAAATTGGCATAATCTGCACTCAAAATTGAGGGTGCTATTTTCATTGTTTTCATTCTTCTATTGTCTCCTATTTTGGCATTTTTTTCGAAACTTTTTTATAGGTTTCGCGACGGTTTTCAATCTCACTTAGAAATTGCAAGTAATCCTCATATCGGAAAGTCGCAATTTCCTCTGTTTCAACGGCTGGTTTCACCGCACAAGCAGGCTCATGCGTGTGGGTACAGGTACGGAATTTACAAGAGTGGCTCACGTCTGCGATCTCTGGGAAGGCTTGATTTAAGTCCTCACTGGTCGTCACTTCATAATCAAGGGATGAAAAACCTGGTGTATCCGCAATCTTTCCTCCATTTAAATGGTAAAAGCTGACAGCTCGGGTCGTGTGTCGACCGCGCCCCAGACTATCTGAAATCTCACCCGTTTCAAGCTCCAGATCCGGAGCGATTTTATTGAGCAAGGTCGATTTTCCTACACCGGTCTGTCCCATAAAGACCGTGGTTTGATTGGTCAAAAGGAGCAAGAGTTCCTCAATCGACAAGACAAAGTCATAGCCAATAGCCTGGTAGATTCCTTGGTAGTAGTGGATGTCTTCCATATCTTCTAATAAGTCCAGTTTTGAAATATAGACAATGGGATGAATCCCCTTATGCTCCAAAAGAACCAGAAAACGATCTAAAAGATTGGCATTGAAATCCGGTTCCTTAGCTGACATAATCACTACTGCCTGATCAATATTGACAATAGGAGGGCGCACGAGGCTATTTTTTCGAGGCGCAATGCTCAAAATGTAGCCTTCTGAATTCTCTTCAGCAGAGAACTCCACCTGATCCCCCACATAAGGAGTCTGTCCTTTTTTTCTAAAATTTCCACGAGCCCGTGTCTGGTAAATATGGCCGTCTGACTCCACATAGTAGAAGCCAGCCAAGGCCTTGACGATGGTTCCTTGCAAATCGCACTCCTTTGAGATTAATACTATCTATTATACCAAAAAATGAGAAATAAGGCTGGATTGCTTGATAAGAAAAATCTGGAACTAGTTTCAGCAATTTTTTTAAGGATAATAAGAGGAGAACTTGCAACCGCTTCCAAATTTAGGTATAATAAATGTGAAAAAACATTCATAAATAAGTTGCATGTGGGAAGCTAGAGACAAGCATGATAGAAAGGAAGTGAAGACCAGAAACGTACCTTGTTTCAACGCTCACTTGGCTGAACAAAAATTTTTCTTTGTTCTACGTTTTTAGATGGAGGTTCTTTATGAGTCTTTCTTTTCTTTCTAAAAAGAATCCCTTGATTGCTAATATCAAAAAGGGAAAATTTCTTACACCCTGGTTTTTGGCTCCGTTTATTCTGTATTACATCACAGAGTACATGTCCCCTGTTAGCACGGCATCGACCAGCTTTTTTCTCAATAAGCAACACTGGATCCCAGACTGGTGGAATATCCTTGACCTTTGGTCCTTCCTCTATACCATTATTGCCTTTTTCCTTTGGGTTCGCTTGATTGAAAAACGGCCTATTCGAACTATGGGATTTTCCAAAGGAAATGGGCTTTCTGAATTCGCCAAAGGTTGCCTTGTGGGAGGCATCATGATCACAACAGTCTTGATCGTCTTTTTAGTCACAGGAAATGCCACATTCCATCGCATTCAATTTAGTATGCCATTTCTTGTATCTTGGATTTTGGTCTTGATCGGCTATATTTTCCAAACTGCGGCAGAAGAAATTTATATTCGTGGTTGGTTGATTCCAACTATCTCTTACCATACCAATGCCCTTCTAGCTATCCTCATCTCAGCTACTATGTTCTCCTACTTCCACATGAATAACAACGGTGCTTCTTGGTTCTCTACTGTTCATCTCTTCTTCTTTGGAGTCTTTACAGCAGTCTATGCCCTGAAACGCGGGAATATTTGGGGTCCTTGTGGCTTCCACTTTGCCTGGAATTTCCTGATGGGAAATGTCTATGGTTTTCATGTCAGTGGCTTTGACAGCGAATCATCCTTGATGTACTTCACAACTTCAAATCACACCTTGATCACCGGTGGTGAATTTGGTCCTGAAGGGGGCATACCGGGATTAGTGGTCTGCATCTTAGCTCTTTTATGGGCCATCTTTATCCTCAAAGACACTTCCAAGGAGCAAGATAGCCTCTATCCTGCGGCATTGAAATGATCTATGGATAAAAGGAACAGGGAGCCATCCGTACGCTCCCTGTTCCTTTTTTTCCTTGGCATTTTTCCTAAAAAGTGTATAATAGAACTATGCGGAGGTGGTGGAACGGCAGACACGCATGCTTCAGGCGCATGTGCCCCTTCGGGCGTGAGGGTTCAAATCCCTTTCTCCGCATCTTGGAAAGGTGGCTCAGCTCGGTACAGCACCGGACTCGAAATCCGGCAAGTGGATTTTCTTCACGCGCGGGTTCAAATCCCGTCCTTTCCTTCCATCACTCACAAAGACATGGGCTTTGTAGTCCATGTCTTTTCTATTATTTCATTCCTGCTTCTAGAAGACTGTCTGCCAAGCGGGCGAAGTCTTCTAAGCTAAGGGCTTCTCCTCGTACAGATGGTTGCAAACCGGCTGCTTGGATCCCAGCTTCCAGTTTGGCTTTGATTTCTTCGGTCTTGCCGAAGCGACTGGTCAAGTTGTTCCAAAGCGTTTTGCGACGGTGGACAAAGCTAGCCTTGCTGACAGTGAAGAAGAAATCTTCATCCTTGACGGTTACTGCTGGTTCTTCACGACGCACCATCTTGAGGATAGCAGAGTCAACATTTGGCGCTGGCACAAAGACGGTACGTGGTACGATAAAGGCCACCTTAGCCGTCATATAGTATTGGACAGCAATGGACAAAGACCCATAAGCCTTGGTATTAGGCACTGCTGAAATGCGATCTGCCACCTCTTTTTGCATCATAACCACAAATTCTTGGAAAGGAATTTTAGACTCAATCAAGTGCATGAGGATCGGAGTCGTGATGTAGTATGGAAGGTTGGCCACTACTTTGATCGGAAGCTCTGGATTTTTAAACTCTGCGATGTACTGGTTGAGATCCACCTTGAGGATGTCTTGGTTGACAACCGTCACATTATCAAAATCACGCAAGGTATCCGCTAAGATAGGAACCAAGCGGTCATCAATCTCAAAGGCCATGACTTCTGCGGCATTTTCTGCCAAAAACTCTGTCAAAGCACCAATCCCGGGACCGATTTCGATGACATTGACTTGCTTATCGATCTCAGCAGTATCCACAATTTTTTGAAGGATATTGGTATCGGTCAAGAAGTTTTGACCGAAGGATTTTTTAAAGGTGAAGCCGTGACGCTCCAGCACTGCCTTGGTCACGCTATAATCTGCAATTCTCATTTTTTCTCTTTTCTATTTCTTAGCCGACATATAAAAAATCAACCGGATGACTAGCACCAATAAAAGCAAGTATATGACACCATTGCCTCGTTTGTTCTCTTTTGCATCGACCCTAGTCTCATCAAGCATTTGATGATCTTCTTGAACTTGTACCTGCTGTTTTTCTTGAACTTGCGTCTGCTCGTCTTCGTAGACTTGTACTTGATTATCTTCTTGAACTTGCTCTTCCTCTTGAAGTTGAACTCGCTCTTCCTCTAGAAGGCGATCTTGCTTTTCTTCTTGGTCTTGCACTTGTCTATCTTCTTTGCGCTGCATTTTCTTCAACTCATCTTGATAAGCAACAGAGTCTAGAATATTGTCTTTCGGTAACAAGTCTGAGGCATAATAATCAGGAAATCCCATGGCAAGCGCGATTAAGTTCGTAGCTGTTAAAGAAAAATCCAATTTTTGGGGTTGATTTTCCTGAATTGCTTGGTTATTTTTAATAGCTTACGAGAAGCTGCAAACAACCCGTCCATATGAGCAACTTCTAAAATATCAAATCCTAGCATGTCACCATCCTTGACATTTGCAAGAATATAGCGAACAAAATCGTCATATAGATGCAAGGTCTGTGGGGCATTCTTTTCTAAAAAGAACCGATTTTTGAGGGCATTTTTATGGAATTTTTCTATAGGAAGTAAGATTTCAAATTTTTTCCATAGAAGAATTGGAGTTCGCAAATCTTTTTTATCCCAAAACAATTGCCAAAAATAAGGAACAGTGTAAGTAGCCTCCGTTAAGATACGTGCTTCATTCCCGTTTTTTAAATAAATATAGCTTCTATTTGCCATATTATTACCTTTCGAAATATTTTGAAGAAGGTTAGCGGTTCAAACAAGTGTACTTTTTTACGAAAATTCCCATTCGCGCGTGTTTAATAAACTTAGCTGTCACTCTCAACATAGTAAAAGCTAGTTAAGGCCTTAATGATTTGTCCCTGTATTCTAGAGTTCTTTTCTTTTTATTGTATCTGCTAGATCAGTCAATTCTGGCAATCAAAAGGCTCATTACGTACACTTTGTTATAAGCTTATCTATTTCAATGCCTTGGTTTCACAATAACCTGAATTATGCATGTTTTTCTCTCTATAATCTAATATTCCATCTAACATCATTGCTTCTCGGATAAAAATTATATAAAGATATCAATTAAACAGGGATTGTGCCATTGTTAATATAATCAGAAATTTCTTTAAACCATTTACTATCTTTGTATTCTTTTACTAATTTTTCTAGACACTGTTCTTCTCGAATACTTAAGATTTTTAAAATTTCTAAATATGCGTCATGTTTTTCATGACGTTTAATACAATCACTAATCTTAAAGTCCTCAGTTTCAGAAATTTCACTTTCAATAAATTTCTCATAATTATTAATTACATAAGTTTCTACATCATCAAAGGGCAATCTAAACTGTTGAGAGGTTTGATCGCCATCGTAAATTACACGAATCTCAGGGAATTTAAATTTGCCTATTAAAGAACTAAAGCTATCAACTATCCTCAATTCCCCCACCCCTTGAACGAAAACAATTTTTTCATTTGGAAATAATCCATTTAAAAATTTTTTTGCTAAGACATCTTCAACAAAAATAATTCTCCCGACTTCTTCTTTTTTTTGATATCTATCACCAAATATACAATAATAATCTTCATTTGAAATATCTTTAGCAACTGTTGGATAGTTAAATATCATTCTCAAATTGATATCATATCGCATTAAGTTATCTATTAAATCTAAATTATTTGTTGTCAGAAAAAACTCATTCTTATCTATTGCTGAAGATTTAATTAACAATTTAGAAAAATTTTGAAGAGAAAAATACGACAGGTAGTTACAAGGCTCATCTATATACACCTTACTTTTTTTTATTTCTTCATGGAATAGTATAAAATAAACTACTGATAAATATTCACCTCTCCCCATTGAAAGAGAGTCATAACTTTTACCTTCCGAATCTGTCACTTCAACATAGAAAAAACGAATATTCTTACTATAATCGTCAAATAGTATTTCCACTTCTGGATTTTCATTTCCAAAAACATCAGTAAAACTATCAAAATCTATGGTTTTGTATGTCACTTTATGATATTCTTTAAAAATCATTGTATTAAGATGCTTTAAATCGCTATTTTTAATTTCTCTAGATTCAAGAATATCAATATCCGTATTATTAATAAAATAATTAACTATCTGTCCAGAGTTAATAATATAAGAATCCGAAATATATACTTGTTTTATATCTGAATCATCAGCAAACATATCAGTAAAGATGGATTTTAATTTCGATGTTTTTCCACTGCCATTTGTCCCTAGGATAACAACAAAATCTTTTGTTTTTTTTGCGAAATCTAAAACTTTTTGATCTTTTATTTTCATAGAATTCTTACACCAATTTTTTTCATATAATAATCACTCATCCCATCAAATAGTCCGTCAACAGTAGTAATCTTAATATTTTCTATTGAATTAAAACAAACAAGGTATAAAATATACTCTCTGAGATTAATATTAATTGCATCAGTTGTACCGGATATTGAAAGGTTTCGATAGATATTGTAAATCTCGGTATTTTTTTGAATTCTACCACTTGAAAAGTTTATAAGTTTTTGAATTTCATCTTTATGAAGCGAGCTAAGATTATTACAAATAAATAGCAAGATAGAAAACACAGTAGTTCTAGAAAGTTTAATTTGACTATTTTGGAAATACTCTTCTATTGTTTCAAAAAATAGCTTTATTGAGCATTTAATTGTTGAGATAGTTTTGTCAGAAAACTTATGATTTTCTCTGTACAACTCAACCAACTTATCCGTTGTTAGCTTTATAATACGCCTATCAGGGAATTCAAAAAAATAGCACACTTTTACAAGGATATCTTCATAAAGCCCACGAATGTCATTGAAACCTAAAGTTTCTTTTCTAGCTCCATTCTCAATAAAAAACTCATTTAATTGTTTTATTTGTGTCCTAGTCTCTCCCATAAATGCATTTCTCTTCTCTACAGGATTCAGTTGCATTGGAGAATTGAACCTATAAAATAGTTCTGCAATTTCTTCAGAAGTCGGATTCTGTATATAATACGCACTAATAGACGTGCTTAAAATAGTATTGAGGACTTTTTTAGAAAGCGGATCATTCTCCAAAGTAGCTTTTTTTTCTATATCTAAGAAAGTCAGTCCATCTAATACTTCTAAATCCGAATTTTTTGGCTGAATTGTCCCATCAATAGAATATTCTCCCTTTAAAAATTCAATTATAGAGGTAACACGTTGAAGCCCATCTAATATTTCCTCTGTATCTTTTAATTTTACAATCTGTATGGGAGGAATAGGCCATCCCCGTAATATAGTATCAATTAATTTTTGCTTTTTAGATACGGCCCAAACTTCTCCTCTTTGAAAATCGGAGTCCATTTTAATTTGACCTCTTCTTATTCTATTACTTATAGTTTCAACATCATGGCTTATAGTAGTATATTCCATTATCTTCTGTCCTCTATTATTTTATCATTTCTTTTATTGTATCATAATTTACTTACATTTTTAGGCGAATGCTTAATTCTCATAAGAATTCATGAAATTTTCAATTTCAGACAAACAAATCCCAAACAACTCCAAACGTTTGAGCAGTTGTTTGCCATTGCAATAGCCGATGCGCAAGGCTTCTCCTAGATATTCCCGTCGTTTGCGACTGTCACTGCCCATCAGCAGACCGAGTCGCATCAGGTCTGACTTGGTAATATCAAAGAAATGCTCATCTTCATAGGAGCCAA
>ERZ772962.1555-NODE-1555-length-12257-cov-4.412637_pt1 | contig 12257 bp, 8 predicted proteins | sample MGYA00580676_ERZ772962 | MGnify/ENA primary metagenome ERZ772962 (study PRJEB29015, sample SAMEA2738049) | human oral metagenome | biome: human oral; feature: human-associated habitat; material: saliva | place: China | collected 2230 ...
TTGCATGTGTTAGGCACGCCGCCAGCATTCATCCTGAGCCAGGATCAAACTCTCCGTTAAAATCTACTTTGTATCAAAGTATTAAGGCTCTACAAAAATATAAACTGACGATGATATTGCACAATCAAATTGTTAAAGTTCATCTTAAGTCAGACTGAAGTATGATTTACCTCGCTTTACAGATTGTAAATCGTTGCTTAACTCGCACTCCAGCAACCAGACTTGTTACTAATCTTACAGTATATAATTGCCTAGGTCAATAGATTTTTACAATTATTTTGTTGCGAAAAATACAACGACAGCTACAACCATACCAATAGCCGCCCCAGCCGCCACTTCTACAGGGGTGTGACCATGAGCAACGCGAAGTTTTTTCAACTTGCTACCCTGCTCCGAAATTAACTTATTAAGCGTTTCACCCTGCATTCCGGACGAATAACGGACCATCATAGCATCATACATCACTATAATAGCCAGCCAAGTAGCTAGTCCAAATACAGAACTATCCCAGCCGTCTTGTAGCCCCAGAAATACCGCCAACGACACGACAATCGCACTATGAGCACTTGGCATACCTCCGGATAGAAGTATTTTTGGGTTTGTATCACCACTAAATACTCGACGATTACGCCCCATGAGATGAAACACTTGCTTCAGCCCTTGGGATATCGCCCATGCGATTACTGGAACTATCAAGACCTTCACTATTAATTAACCTCATCCTGCGGGCGATCCGCCATCAAGCCGATTGACGAAACAGCGTCGCCGTCAGATAGACGCATAATCGTCACACCCTGGGTTGTCCTTCCGAGCAGCTTAATATCGCTCAAGCCCAGGCGGATAGTTTGACCATTCTGAGAAACCAATAGCGCCTCTGTTATTTCTGGATCAATAGTCTGCACAGAGATAATCGGACCAGTTTTTGCAGTTACAACTGCGGCTTTTATGCCAACTCCGCCACGCTTATGGCTCGGGAAATTCGACACCTTTGTGCGTTTACCGAAGCCTTTTTCACTAACCACCAGCAAGGTTTGGTCGTCACCCGTAACGATATCCATACCAACAACAGAGTCGTTTGGACGCAATCTTACGCCACGAACACCACGAGCTGATCTGCCCATTGGGCGCGTATCTTTCTCATTAAAGCGAATAGCTTGTCCTGCAGACGTAGAGATAATCACGTCATTTTCGCCAGTCGTCCTCTTTATCCAGCGCAGTTCATCACCCTCATCCAATTTAATAGCAATCAATCCATTCGTACGAACATTGGCATAATCTTTCACAGGAGTCTTCTTAACTGTACCCTTCTTTGTCGCCATGAACAGATAGCCGTCTTCGTTGGCGTTCTTTTCGTGCTTGATAATTGCCGTTATCTTCTCTTCTGGCTGAAGCTGCAATAAGTTAACCGCAGCAACACCTTTCGCGCTTAGGCTAGCAGCGGGCACTTCGTAAGCCTTCAAGCGGAAGATTCTACCCATATTAGTGAAGAATAGTAGATAATCGTGCGAGCTTGCCTGAACAACCTGATCAATGACATCTTCCTCCTTAGTCGTCATACCGCGCTTGCCCTTACCGCCACGATTTTGCCTACGATAATCACTCACAAGAGTTCGCTTGATGTAATTTTCGCTCGTAAGCAGAATTACCGACTCTTCCTCTGGAATCAATTCCTCGTCAGAGAACTTTCCTAGTTCGTGGTTAATGATCTTACTGCGCCTATCATCACCATACTTTTCTTTCATAGCAAGCAATTCTTCCTTAACGACACGCAAAATCTCGTTCTCGTCAGCCAAAATTGCCTCCAGCTTCTTAATCAGTTCATGAAGTTGCTTCAATTCTTCTTCAATCTTGTCGCGCTCCAGCCCCTGCAATCGTCGTAGTTGCATCGCCAAAATTGCGGCCGCTTGAATTTCCGACAGACCAAATCGCTCCATCAAACGCTTGTCGGCATCGTCATAACTTTCGCGAATCGTCTTAATCACCTCGTCAATATGATCAAGCGCAATTTTCAGACCTTCCAATATATGAGCTCGTTCCTTAGCTTTGCGAAGTTCAAACTCAGTCCTACGTCGAATAACACCTTGACGATGCTTAATGAATTCCGCCAAAATCTCTTTCAAGCCCATGACCTTAGGCTGAATACCATTGACCAAAGCCAGGACATTATAATGGAATGATGTTTGTAATCCAGTCAATTTATACAATTGGTTAAGAATCTTCTTTGGATAAGCATCTTTCTTCAGTTCAACAACAACTCGAACCTTACCGCGAGCACTTTCATCTCGCGCATCGGCAATGTGCGTTATTTTTTTGGCAAGGACAAGTTCTCGAACCTTATCAACAAAACCTTCCTTGCTCATACCATACGGAACTTCGGTGATTATAATACTGTAACGGCCATTTTTGCGCTCTTCAATCGACGCAACCGCACGAATCGTAACTGAGCCACGCCCAGTTTCATATGCTTGACGCATTGGCGCACCACCATAAACTTCCGCACCTGTCGGAAAATCAGGACCTTTAATGTGTGTCAACAGTTCATCTAACGTAATTTCAGGATTATCTATCTGAGCAACTGTAGCGTCGACCACCTCACCAAGGTTGTGCGGTGGAATATTCGTTGCCATACCAACAGCAATACCCATCTGACCGTTCAATAGAATATTTGGGACGGCTGACGGCAAAACTACTGGCTCTTTCTCTGTTCCGTCGAAGTTATCACGAAAGTCAACAGTTTCTTTGTCGATGTCAGACAGCAACTCGCCGCCAATTTTATCCATTCGCGCCTCAGTATAACGAGAAGCCGCTGGCTCGTCACCGTCCATAGAACCGAAGTTACCCTGACCTTCAACCAGCGTATAACGCATCTTCCAAGGTTGAGCCAAGTTCACCATGGCGTCATAAATTGATGAGTCGCCGTGCGGGTGATAGTTACCCATAACTTCACCGACAATTTTTGCTGACTTCACTGTAGCGTGAGGAGCGCGCCAACCATTCTTATTCATTGCATACAAAATACGACGATTAACAGGCTTCAGCCCGTCACGAACGTCTGGCAAAGCACGGTCAATAATAACCGACATGGAGTATTTAAGGAAGGAATCTTCCATAACACGCTCAACTGTCGACTTTTCAATACCGCGAACTTCTGGCTCTTCGTTCAGAATTTCTGGTTCTACTATATTTTTATTGTCATTGTCCGCCATATCTCCTCCTTAAAAGTCCAAATCTTCCACATTAACCTTAGCGGCATTTGTTTGAATAAAATTTTTCCTCAATTCTACGCTATCACCCATAAGCTTCGTAAATATCGCGTCTGCCCGTTCTGCGTCCTCAATATTAACCTTCACTAATGTTCGATTTTCTGGATTCATAGTCGTTTCCCATAATTGGGCGGCATCCATCTCGCCAAGACCCTTAAATCGCTGCTGTGCCGTGTAGCCTGCCTGCTTAAATTTCTCAGCATTTTCATCAATCTTTACACCAGCAGCCTTGCGCTCATTGATCTTTTCGTTCAATTTTTGCTCGAGGGCTACTTCATCATAAACGTAATCTATCTTACGATTACTGCCGGTTCCTCTACTTAGTCCAAATAGAGGCGGCTTCGCTAGATATACGTGACCCGCTTCAATCACTTCAGACATATATCGGAAGAAGAATGTCATCAAAAGCGTAGAAATGTGCGCACCGTCAACATCGGCATCTGTCATAAATATAATCTTGTCGTAACGAATGCCGCTAATGTCAAATTGGTCGCCAATTCCAACGCCCATAGCCTTAATTAACGAAACAATTTCAGCATTAGCAAACATCTTATCAAACCTTGCGCGCTCCGTATTCAACACCTTACCACGAAGAGGAAGAACAGCCTGAATAGTTGAATCGCGACCATCCTTAGCTGAACCCGCAGCCGAATTACCCTCGACAATAAATAATTCACAATCTTTTCGGTTGCGAGATGAGCAATCCGTCAATTTAGATGGCAAGTTTAAGCCTTCAAATGCTCCCTTACGGATAACATTGTCGCGCGCAGCCCTTGCCGCCTTACGAGCTCGTGCCGCCAGCGTAGCCTTGCCGACAACCTTCTTAGCCGTAGCTGGATTTTCTTCCAAGTAATACGCAAAATATTCGCTCATTACCTGGTCAACATAGCGGCGCATCTCTGGATTACCAAGTTTATTCTTGGTCTGACCTTCAAACTGAGGATCTGGCAACTTCACCAAAATAACTGCCGTCAAACCTTCGCGGATGTCATCACCAGTCAGATTATCTTCTTTTTCTTTCAGCAGACTATTCTTACGAGCATAATCATTAATTACACGCGTAAGGGCTGTTCGAAAACCAACCAAATGAGTACCACCATCAGGAGTTAAGACGTTATTGGCAAATGGCTTTACCACTTCAGCGTAAGTGTCGTTATACTGAACCGCAATTTCCACCATACAATCTTCAACCTGCTTCTCGACGTAAAATATATCGTCCGATAAAACATCCTTGCCAATATTCAGGTTTTTTACATAACTCTGAATACCGCCCTCAAAGTAGAAAGCTTTTCGTTCGCCAGTTCGTTCGTCAATAACCGACGTGTGAATACCTTTCGTAAGATATGCCTGATGACGAAGATAATTAACAACCCATTTATAGTCAAAATTAACCGTTTCCTTAAAGATGGTTGGGTCTGGATAAAATGTAATTGTCGTGCCGGAACCATCAGACTTTCCGACTACTTCTAATTCTGTCTGAGGCACGCCTGTTGCGTATTCTTGGCGATAGATTTTACCGTTCTTCCTAACTTCAGCAATCATCCGAGTAGACAATGCATTCACAACACTGGAACCAACACCGTGAAGTCCAGATGAAACCTTATAGCCACCGCCGCCAAACTTACCACCGGCGTGTAAGATTGTTAATACCGTCTCCAATGTACTCTTACCCGTCTTTGGATGCTTATCGACAGGAATACCACGACCGTCATCAGATACTCGAACACCACCATCCTTTAACAAAGTTACTTCGACCTTTGTAGCATAACCAGCGATTGCCTCGTCAATTGAGTTATCGGCAATCTCCTTAATCAAGTGATGTACGCCCTCATACCCCGTACTACCGATGTACATTCCTGGACGCTTACGAACCGGCTCAAGACCCTCTAGGACCTGGATTTGTGAGCCATCATAAGATTGTTCATTTGTTTGTTTAGCCATATCTCCCTCACTATTATCTGAATTATCAGCTCTTTTCAACAACCTTATTATACATCAAAATAGATATATTCTCAAACTATTTACTTTTTCAGCATGCTTATGCTAAAGTTAGATTAAAGTTATATAACAACAAAAATAAAAGAGGTCAAAATGTTCAAAAAAATTATCTCGCGCCTACCATACAGCCCTTCAATAATCCACAGTTTGGGCTTTTACGCGAAACGCTTACGCAAAGAAGAAGCCACTCGAAAGATCGGACTTATCTTAACAGCCCTAGCGCTTATCGTGCAATCTTTCACTGTTTTTTCACCGCCAGAATCAGCCAATGCAGCAGATTCCAGCGACCTCATTTACGGCGGTATCTCTAGCGGTCAGCAACTGATGGCTCATTATGACGCGAACACAAATAATATTCACGACCTCTACGATCATCTTGGTATTAGCCGCTCTGATTTGGTAGCGGCGACTGGTAATCTTCAGACCTTAAATAGCAATATGGGTGCCTATTCATGGGGACTTACACCTCACTTTGGCGCAGCAAGAGGTGAAGGATCTTACGTAGTTCGTACGTCACAAGGCAGTGCTCGCACTTTCTACTATCGACCTCACAACCTCTGGGGTAGCTTCTCATATAGAGCATTCGTTGGATATTCAGCAGGAACTGGATGGTTTGCAATCATGCTTAACTGCGGTAACTTAATCCTTAAAATCGCACCACCGAACCATCAATGTCCAACTGGGCAAGTCGGCACATACCCCAACTGCTCTACTCCGCCACAGCCAGTAGCTACGTGTAACGCCTTAGACATAAAGAAGAATGGCGATACATATCAATTTACCGCTAACGCCAGTGCGGCCAATGGTGCGACAATCCAAAAATATGTATACAGCATTTACCGAGGAAATACTCTAGTTAAGACTATCGAAGGCAACGATAAGATCGTAACTTATACAGAGAAAACACCGGGATCATATAAAGTTGTTCTAACGGTAAAAAGCTCGCTGGGCGACAAGACTTCAGACGCCTGCGTAAAGACATTTACTATACCAGAGCCAGCAAGATGTCCTCAAAACCCTAAATTATTAAAGGATGATCCTCAATGTCAACCATGTCCAGGCGACTCTACTATATGGATTAACGATAGTCGATGTTCTGCCTCGTTCGTGCAGACAAAAACTGCAGTTAATCTCACCCAAAATAATGCTGACGCAACAACTACGGTTGCGAAATCTGGAGATCGAATTACCTACACTCTTTCGGTAAAAAACAAAGGTCTTAAAGAGGAAGAATTTACATTCAAAGATCAAGTCAGCGATTTATTGGAATATGCAGACATATTCGACGCTGGCGGTGGAACATTGACAGATGATAAAGGCGCTAGTGCGGGCAGCGGCAACGCAAAAGTACTAGTATGGAACCCTATCAAGATCAAGCCAGGAGAAACCCAGAAGCGCAGCTTTACCATCCAAATAAAGAACAGCATCCCGGCAATGGCTAGCGGTAAAAGCAATCCAATGTCTTATGACTGTAGGATTGATAACACATTTGGCAATACTGTCAGCACAAAAATTGACTGCCCTGCACCGAAAGTTATTGAACAAACCACTTCGCAATTACCAAAAACTGGCGCCAGCGAGAATATGATGTTCGCAGGAATTATTGCAGCCGTGGTCGTATACTTCTACGCTCGATCACGTCAATTAAATAAAGAAGTTAGAATCATTCGGCGAGACATGTCCGCAGGAACTTTATAGGAGGTGAAAAATGAGTGAAAAATTAAAATCTACCGTAGAGAATGCTGTCGACACCAGAGAATTAGCAGATTTAAGCAGAGAAAAAGCTGCTGAAATCGAAAGATCCCTAGAAAAGGCGGTTGAAAAAGAAAAATCAAATGCCGAAAATGAAAATAGCATTAAACATGAGGCTATAGAAATTGCCGCCCGCCAAGAAAAGCGGCAAGAACAAAAAGAATCTAAAGAGATAAAAGAAGATAAGCCTCTTACAAAAAAAGATATTGAAGCTTCGTATAAGAAGACTTTGGAAAATGTACAAGACCAACTATCAGCTCCATCCAGAGCTTTCAGCAAGGTCATTCATAGTCCAGTCGTCGAAAAGACTAGTGACGCAATTGGCAATACTGTTGCCCGCCCTAACTTAATCATCTCTGGTGCCTTAGGCGCAATAGCTTCTGTCGTTGTGTATTTTATTGCCAAACGATACGGATATCTATTATCAGGTTCAGAAACTATTATCTTGTTTGTAGCTGGCTGGTCTATCGGCGCTGTTATCGAATACGCTCGAGTAGGGTTTATCAACAACAGGAAAAATAGCTAGATAGATGTTGAATCTTATCTCAAGCTAATCATCACTTCACTATCGTCATCATCACCATTGCGCAAATCGAGCCGATTCTTAACCACAGGTTGGCTCGGTTTTACATTTACAGAAGAGACAGGGTTATTATTTGTAGTCATAGACACATTTGTCCTATTGACGACAGCACTATCTATCGCAGAAGGTTGACTTTGCTGTTTGCTGTCAAGGTTAGAAGTCGTAGCATTTACACTATTTATATTAGAAGGAGCATTATTAATAACCTCTGGGCGACCTTGCGGATTCTGTATTTGCGAGGAAGTCTGTGGAGCTTGCGAATTTACTGGTCTTACAGTTGAGTTAGAAGCAGGCTTCCCTCCTAATTGTTGTCTCTTCGCTAGCCATTCATCCAAGAACGATGACCCACCAGGTGTCTTTTGATTAGCAGAAGGCGCTAATTGAGAAGGACTCGTCTTTGGCTGCACACTACCTCTAATCCTGTCAAATATCTCCTTCTCAACAACAGCCCGTGGCCTACCGTATTTAGCAGCAGATAGCCTTACTAACGCGTCTCTCAGCTGATTATTAACTTGCCCCATCGGAGGAATCCAATTCATACTAAACGGCGCAGACGGCACATTATTAATCATCACAGAGGTTATAGATTGGAAGTTTGGCAATTTAGCCAAGTCGTCGACATCAAAAGTCGGCTGAAACTTCTTAACCATCAATTCAGCGTCAGTTACACCGATACGCCCAGAAATAACTGTACCGACGTTACCAATAATAGCTTCTCGTATCTTATCTGTTAACTGCGTCATAAACTGGTTACCCATAATAAGACTCAATTTATACTTACGAGCCTCAGACAAAATAGATTCAAAGCTGTCAGTGGCGAAGTTCTGAAACTCGTCAACATACAATGAGAAATCAACTCGCTGATCCTCTGGAATATCCGCCCTAGACATCGCTGCTGCCTGGAACTTCATCACAAAGATAATACCCAAAAGCTTAGAGTTAAGCTCACCCATCTTACCTTTCGACAAGTTAACCAGCAAAATCTTATTATTATCCATAATTTCACGCAAATTAAATCCAGATTTGGTCTGACCAATGATATTGCGCATTGCATCGTTGGAAATAAATGGACCAAACTTTGATACAACCCATGAAATAACCTCACCTGCCTCATTTGACCTCTGTGACGCAGGAAATTCCTTTGTCCAGAAATCAATAACTTGCTGATCTTTTACATACTTAAGCTTGCTTTTCACAAATTCAGGATCAATAAGACACTTCGGCACGTCAATAAACGTTCCACCAGCAGGATCCGACATCAGCAGCAAGGCGCAGTTTCTAAAAATATGTTCCAAACGAGGACCAACAATTCCCGTATGTCCTGGATCGTAAAGGCCATACAGCATATTAATCGCCTCTTGAACCAAAAAGTCTTTTTGGTCTGGAGTGTCAAACTCAAACATATTCAGACCAATTGGATTGGTCATGTCGGCAGGATTAAAGTAGATAATATCCTCAACGCGCTCTTTTGGAACCTTACCCAATAAAGATTCAACCAAATCACCGTGCGGATCAATAAAGGCAAATCCCCGACCATCCATCATATCCTGATAAGCCATATTTTCCTGCAAGACAGATTTACCAACGCCTGTTTGACCAATAATATATACATGGCGGCGGCGGTCTTTTGTTCCGATTCGAATAGGTTTTTTGACTCCTCGAAATTCGTTATACCCAATCAGCAAACCCTCATCCAAAACGTCTGTTGGTCCATCAACCTGCTTGGACATCTGTCGCTTAACTTGTGAAGTCGGGATCGCGTTAGCTCCAGGCAAATGGAATAACGTTGCCATTTCTACACTGTTGAGAATATTACTACGAGTTTCCTGAGGGAAGAACCTCATAATATATGCTGTTGTCATTTCCTCAACATTCCTAGTTAAAGAGAACTTAAACCCATTATTGCGCGGTGAGTCAAACAACGAGAAGGCTGCTATTATATTTTTTAACAACACTTGGGAGCGCGCCGCAGTATTTGAAGAAATCACAACACGCACCAAAACCTCATATGCAGGATAACGAGCTTTTTCGCTAATAGCATCCACTTCCGCCTGCTCTAAAGATGTTAGCTGCTTGTCCTCAGAATTAGAGCCGCCGTCTTTTTCATTATTCTCTGGCGGTTTCCACAGAGCCTCCATAATATCCATAGGAGCAACACCACCAAATCCCTTCTTTTTGCCCTTATTTTTCTTCATCCCATCAATATGAGACTCTGAAGCCTTAGACCAACCGTCATACGCCGGACGCAGTAAAAATTGTACACCTATTCCATCTTCTTTAGATGCCGAAGACAAAGCATTTAATAACGCCCTGGAAGCATCTCTTTTCGACTCCTGATAAGTCGATATTGGATAAACAAAGGACTTTTTCAGGGTGAATTCGCCGCCGATGGTTCCGCTCATCTTGCCGACCTTGCTGAATATATTAGTATCAGATACCTCTTCTAGCCTAGCAGAAGGATATGCTGCCGCTACAGCTTGACGAATAACATCAACTAACACTAGCGGAACAACAGCATAATAGTGAACTAACCCACCATGTGCAACAATCTCAAACGATATATGACGTTGGCCGTAGACTTTACTTTTGAATCCTTTAGTCGCCGTACTTGAGATAATATTGTACATCACCTGGGCTTGCGACAGCACCTCTTCGGTTAAATCTCGCTCATCTCGATTTGAACTATTGACGTCTTCACTTGTCGGAGGTAAATGTATAAGCAGCGGCACCATCTTCAAGCCTCGTTCATAATTTTTGGCTTCCCTCAGCATATTACGATACAACACAAAAGCTACCGCAGAACCAGCGGCTATAATAACAATCGCGATAAAACTAACTATCAAAGGACCCGCACCCATATAAAACCCTACTTACTACCGTCGTCATTTTGACCTAAAGTCTTATTATATCGTTTTTTTAAATAATCAGCCTGCAGCTGTGCAATAACTCTATTCCTCTCATAAGGATTATCTTTTGTTAAAGCTATAATCTTTTTAACTTTATCCACCCACTCTCTTTCTATCAAGTCTTCATCCGCTGCCACCAGAGGAGTATCATCATCAGCTACTACCCCTGACTGCTTCGCACTTTGATCGTCGTTTTGAGATTGAGATAAAGGAACTGTTGTAGTATTATCAACAGGCAAAGCCACAGGGATATTGTTATATTGTTCAACCCTAGCACCAAGTGACTGCTCGGACTCTCTTCCGATTTCAGGATTTAATGATGTATTTTCTACATTATACTCACCACCACCTATATTTTGTGGCTGCACCTCAGGGGTCCTATTAACTTGTGGCAGTTCGGGATTCATAAATATATTGTACCACGTAACTGCTTAAAATACACGACTACGTTCAGGACGGGATTAGTATCTTTTATGTATGAAAAAGCACGCCAGCAGCTCAAACACACCAAGTAATAATATCTCAAAAATCCCAACATCTCCCATCGATTGCATACCCACATAAATAATTGGAGCAAGAGAAATTACAGTAGAGTAATAATACGTCTTATACTTAGATTCATTGCGACTATTCTTGAAATTAAAAAATTTCGCAGCTATTCGCTCCGATGTTAAAAATACTACATAAGTTAGACAGATAAATAGTACATACAAACATACAAAAAACGCTAAAATCCCAAACGGACCAGCAGAACTCGGGTTTGTTGCGTTCAAAATAACCGCAGTCAAAATCAATGCAACCAACGCTATAAAACTAATTATCTTCATCCCCATACTCACATCATACTATACACAAGAAGCCTGAGCGATAATACTATAACATATAGACACAAACCATCCGCCGATAAAAAATAACTATTAGGCGCGGGTGCTACTTGCCTATTACCGCTCGAGGCGATTTGACCGCTCCTTAATTAAGGAGCATCCTTGCAGTGTTCCTCTGCATACATCCAGGATTCTCACCGCTAGTTCTTTAACGAGGATTAACTGGATGTATGCGGTACTAACCGCGCGCTCAACGCTTTTACAATTTGCGAAGTAAAGGCGGAGCATTGGCTGCGTCATTATAAAAATCATGCAGCCAACTGTCCGTCGATTTATACGCAAAATGTGGCTTTATATAAAATTTATTGTTAATGTATTTTTGCTTTTTTGTTTTTCTAAAAGCTTAACCTTATACTAGCATAGCCCTATTTATATGTCAACCATTACTCGGCCAAAAATATTGTAATTTTCACCTATTTTTTAATGTTGTTAAAATTATCATCTGTTAATTATTCTCTTATCACTTTATAGCCATCTGTGCATTTTACAACAATCTTGTCATTTTTGAGTATTATCTAGCACGGATTACGCACCATTCAATGAAGATATCGTTGACTTAGCGACCACCCAATTGCACGACTAGCCTATGATTACTTGTCATCCAAATATTGCCACAAAAATAGGTTCGTACAGTCAATATCAGACCGACGTCTAACACTCAAATCCGTCATGAAATAATATTCTCTATTCCCCGCTTTATAAAACTCTATTCACTTTTATTGTCGCACCGTAGCAAACTTAACAAAATTATTTTTTTATATTATTACAAGAACATCCAAGCATCAGTATGCATATTAAATCTTATACATCAAAAATGTTATACAGTTTTAATTAAAAATTACAAAACAAAAAGCATAAAGTTTATTCATAG
>ERZ772962.1557-NODE-1557-length-12248-cov-3.783564_pt1 | contig 12248 bp, 10 predicted proteins | sample MGYA00580676_ERZ772962 | MGnify/ENA primary metagenome ERZ772962 (study PRJEB29015, sample SAMEA2738049) | human oral metagenome | biome: human oral; feature: human-associated habitat; material: saliva | place: China | collected 2230 ...
CAATGACAAAACTCATCGAAATCAACATTATACTCATAAGCAAAAACAACTGTTTGGATTTAATGCCATGCTAGCTGTACAAAGTATTGAAGCAGCAAAGTTATACTATGACGAACTCCAGCGACAACAAGCAACTTTACCAGAAGCTAAACGCTTGAAAGTTGCAACCATCTTTAGCTTTGCACCCAACGAAGAACAGTCAGCTTATGGGGAAATTCAAGATGAAGAGCTAGAACCGCAAGATACAGCCATGCCTCAATCTTCTAAAGAGTTTCTGGAAAAAGCGATTGATGACTATAATCGAATGTTCAAGACCAACTTCTCAACTGATGGGAAGGAGTTTCAAAATTACTATCGTGACCTTTCTAAGAGAGTTAAGTCTAAAGAAGTTGACCTTCTGATTGTAGTAGGTATGTTCTTGACAGGATTTGATGCTCCGACTATGAATACGCTATTTGTTGACAAGAATCTACGTTATCATGGTTTGATTCAGGCATTCTCGAGAACCAATCGAATTTTTAACAAGGTTAAACCTTTTGGGAATATTGTTTGTTTCCGTGATTTAGAAAAGGCTACGCAAGAAGCTATTAAAACTTTTGGGGATACCAACAAACTTGAAATCATCTTAGAAAAAAGCTTTAGCGAATACATGGATGGTTTCGTGGATCAAGTAACGGGTATCGAGGTCAAAGGCTATACTGAAATCTGTCGGGAAATTCTGGAAAGATTCCCGAATCCGCAGGAAATTGAAACAGAGCATGAGAAAAAAGAGTTTGTTAGGCTCTTTGGTGAGTTGTTGAAGCTTGATAATGTTCTTCGAAATTATGACGAATTCCAAGAAATCGACAAACCTATTTCTGAAGGTTATCTTCAGGATTTAAGAAGTGCCTATGTGGAAATTCGAGATGAATTTTTGAACCTTAAAAACTATGAAAAGACCAAAGATCTAGATGTTGACCTTTCAGATGTTGAATTTGAAATTGAACTCTTAAAAACAGATGAGATCAACCTAGACTATATTCTGACCTTGATTGTTGAGAAATCGAAGAACTCTGAGTCTAAAGAAGTAATGAAAGCAGAAGTTAGTCGTGTGATTCGTTCTAGTATTGATATCCGTGCCAAAGAAGAGTTGGTTATTGGATTTATCAATGATACCGATTTGCAAAAATTGAAAGACCATGATGGGATTATCAATGCTTTTTATGCTTATGGTAAGGAGTGTAAGGCAAGAGCTATCCATGAGTTGGCTGAGTCTGAAAAGCTAGTAGATGGCTATCAATTATTCATTGATCGGGCGATTCAACGTGGATATGCGGAAAATAGTGGAACAGATTTGGATGAAATCATTCCACCAACCTCTCGTCGTAAGGGAGCTCGAGAGTTGAAAAAACACCAAATTCTTGTTAAAGTTCAGCACTTAGTTGAGATTTATAAAGGTATTTAATTTAATAGAATAAACAACACGTGAAGAGAGAAACGTAAATTTATAAAAGGAGATCATGGTGTTAGCGATTGAAGAGTGCAAAGCTGTAAATCTGACAAATCTACCTAGTTTGACGATTTTGACTGGTGATGATACAGGGCAATTTGAATTGATGAAATCACAATTTTTACGTCAAATTCAATACGATGCTGCAGATTTAAATATGACTTACTTTGATATGAAAGAAGCCGTTTATCCAGATGTGGAGATTGATCTAGTGAGTTTGCCCTTCTTTTCTGAAGAGAAGATCGTCATTTTGGATCATTTTTTGGATCTGACAACAACTAAAAAACGCTATTTGACGGATGATGAGCTAAAATCTTTTGAGCAATATTTGGAAAATCCTGCAGATACGACAAAATTAGTCATTTTTGCAGAAGGGAAGTTGGACAGCAAACGACGAATTGTAAAGCTGATCAAACGGGATGGCAAAGTGTTTGAAGCAAGTGAGCCCAAAGAACAAGAATTACGCACCTACTTTAGTAAGCAAGTTCAAGAACAGGGGTTAGAACTTCGTTCGCAAGTTTTAGAAGAATTACTTATTAAGTCTGGTTTCGATTTTAGTGAAATCAGCAAAAACCTAGCTTTTTTAAAGGACTATAAAAAAGATGGCATCATTACAAGTGATGACATTGCTGAAGCGATTCCAAAGACTTTGCAGGACAATATTTTTGACTTGACTCAGATGATTTTGCAGCAAAAGGTAGATGCGGCAAGAAGCCTGGTGCGAGACTTGACATTGCAAGGTGAAGACGAAATCAAGTTGATTGCGATTATGCTGGGACAGTTCCGCATATTTGCACAAGTGAAAATCCTCTTTGAAAATGGATGTAACGAAAGTCAGATTGTAGCGGATTTGTCCAGTTATTTAGGACGAAAGGTGAATCCTTTTCAAATCAAATATGCTTTGCGTGATGTGCGTTCTTTACAGCTTGATTTTCTGAAAAAAGCACTTGCTTGCTTGATTGAAACAGATTACCAAATCAAGTCTGGAGTTTATGAGAAAGGTTACCTCTTTGACTTGGCTTTATTAAAGATTGCTACCCACAACTTATAAGCAAATAAGTTGAAAATTTTGTTGGTCTACGTTATCATTTTCATATAAAATGAAAAAGGGGAACAAACCAATGGCAATTATTTTACCTGATCTACCTTATGCTTACGATGCTTTGGAACCATATATTGATGAAGAAACGATGCACTTGCATCATGACAAACACCACAATACTTATGTCAATAATGTAAATGCGGCTCTGGCAAAACACCCTGAAATTGGTGAGGATTTGGAGCAACTTTTGTCAGATGTAGAAACGATTCCAGCGGATATTCGTCAAGCTGTTATCAATAACGGTGGTGGTCATCTCAACCACGCGCTTTTCTGGGAATTGATGACACCAGAAAAGACAGAGCCGTCAGCAGCATTAGCAGCAGACCTTGAAGCAACATTTGGTTCATTTGAGGATTTCAAAGCAGCATTTACAACAGCTGCGACAAGTCGCTTTGGTTCAGGTTGGGCTTGGCTCGTGGTCAACCCAGACGGCAAATTAGAAGTGACTTCAACTGCTAACCAAGATACACCAATCTCTGAAGGAAAGACACCAATTTTAGGAATTGATGTTTGGGAACATGCATACTATGTGAAATACCGCAATGTTCGTCCAGATTACATCAAAGCCTTCTTTTCAGTCATCAACTGGAACAAGGTCAATGAATTGTACGTAGCAGCAAAATAAAGTGTGCAATGAGATAGAAAAAACGAATCTGATAAGGTTCGTTTTTTCTGTTATAGTAAAATTACCTATAAATTTTTTCCAAATAAAACCAGATTTGTTGTTTGAGGAAATTCAGAGAATGATCGTTTGTTCTGTCAATCACGCCAAAAACGAGATAATGATTTTTAAATAATAGCTCATAATCAATATTTTCTCCGACAATAATAATTTTTCCTCTTTGTAAAATGTCTTATCATATAAGACAATCTTCTGATGAGTAAAATCCTTAAACAGTCATTCGACATTATTGAGCAGTTTATCTTTGTAGTAATGAAAGAATGATTTTTTCGCAATGACACTCGTTACTCGTCCTTGCAAACCGTACTTCAAGATCTGGCTATCTTTTTTAGATACGGAAGCTTTTGCAGTGATTTTAAACAGGTTTCCCTGTTTTGTTTCAGTAGCAGAAGTGTCAATGCTATTAATTTTACCGATAATAGTGATTGTCTGATTTCCAATTTTTTCTAAGATAAGTCGGGAAGTTTGTCCCTTTTTTAAATTGGTCATATAGGCTGAAGGCACGTAATAGGTGATAAGAACTTCTTTTGTTTTCGTGATATCTGGATAGATCTGAGCAATTTCCGTTCCTTTGGGGAGTAAAGACTTCCCTTTGAGCGCACTGCTGATATGAAGAATCCCTGTTTCGGGAGCAGTCAGTTGATTATTTTGAAGTTGAGCATTTGCTTGGTTCAATTGATTTTGCAAATCGGTAATTTGGGTCGTAAGGCTTGTTAACTGTTGGTCTGCTGTTTGGATAAATTGTGTGCGAAGCACCTCAATTTTAGTCGAAAGGCTATTATCATAGGTTGTTGCAGTTCCAGTACCAGCTTTTTGAATGTTTAGATTGGCTAGGGAAGATTTGAGGTTGGATATATTCGTATTAATCTGAGATAGGTATTGATTTGTAGTTGACGGATCAGGTTTGACTTGATATTCATTTTTATATAGGTTAAAGGTTGCTTGATGAGGATTATTTTGGGGCAAATTTGAAGCGTTGCTAGAAATGGCATGATACAGTTCATGATAATCATTCATTTGTTTTGTTAATTCGTTCATTTGATCATCAATAGCAGCAATCGTATGGTTGGTTAAAGAAGCTTGTTTACTAACTTCGGAATTATTTTTTGAAATGCCGATAGTTAAATCTTCTGATTGTTTGATAAAATTGTTAAATGTGTTGGCATAGCCAAACTCATCTTTGTTTGTAAAAAGATTTGTTCCCTGCTGTAAACTGTTCTTTAATGTTTCTAATTCTGCTTTTTGGCGCTGGTAAGTGGCAAGTTGCGTTTCAATGGCTGTTTGTTGGGAAGCTTCCATATTTTTTGTATATTGAACCAACAATTCTCCTTTGGTGACGGTCTTATTTTCAGCTAAATGATTGGTCAGAACCGTATTGTCACTGGTTGACTGAATCATGGCAATGACTTTCGTTGGTGTGATTTCGCCAATGGATTTGACAGTCACTTCTTTTTGCCCGACAAAGGAAAAGAGGACAAGAAATAGAACGAAGAATGCCAAAGGCAGAATGAGAACAGTCGCAAAGTTGTGGTATCTTCGATGATAAAATTCTGCACTTTTAAACAGATTGGGATTCATAATTTACTCCTTATTTATTAAATAGATGATAATAAAAACCTTTTCTTCCTATCAATTCAGTATGAGAACCAGTTTCAATTACTTTTCCTTGGTCGAGGACAATAATCTGATTTGTACGCTTTGAAATGCTGAGGTGATGAGCAACAAAAATAATGGTTTTGTCGGGTAATTTCATGAGATTATCAATGACTTTTTTCTCTGTTAAAACATCTAATCCACTCGTTGCTTCATCTAAAATGAGAATAGGAGATTTCGTCAGCAGAGCGCGTGCAAGTGCAATTCGTTGCCTTTGTCCACCAGATAATCCAGCTCCGTCAGACAATTCTGTCTGGTATCCCATGGGCATTTGTTCGATATCTGAACGAATTTCTGCAATTTCACAGGCACGAAGAATATCTGATTGAGAAACTGTTTGATCGGCTCCTAATGTGAGGTTGTCTAGAATGGAACCACTAAAGATGTAAGCTTGCTGAGGTAAGTAGTTGATATATTGCCGAAGAACTTTCTTATCAATTGTCTTGAGGTCATTTCCATTGAGGCGAATTTGTCCTTGATAAGGCTCATAAAAATGAACAATCATCTTAGCAAGTGTTGTTTTTCCCGAACCGCTGACGCCGACAAGACTAATTTTATCTCCCTTCTTGATAGTCAAACTAATATCTGATAAAGTATCTCGTCCAAATCCGTATTTATAGGAGACGTTATGGAAAGTAATATCTCCAGCTAAGAATTTTTTCTCCGTAAGGACTTGCTTGGTTTTGAATTCGGATTCTACCAGATAAACTTCATTCAGTCGATGATTGGCAACTTTAGCTGATTGCAGTTTGGTTTGAAGATTGATGATACTTTCAAGTGGACTAGTAAAGTATGAAAGGAGAGCATTGAAAGTAATCAGTTGACCAATTGAAATCTTTTGAGACATAGCCAAAGAGGCTCCGACCCAGAGAATGACCACATTCAAAATAAATTGTGCTCCTTGTTTGAGAGCTGTTTGCATAATGGAATATTTACTTAATTTGAAAGTCTTATCCAGATAATCAACAAACTCGCTATCAATCTTTTGGTAACGGCTTTCTTCGCTGGTTAAAGATTTAATGGTTTCAATTCCGTTGATATCTTCGATAATGGCAGAATTTACCATAGCATTGCTTTGCATAACATCGTTATTCATTTTTTCAAAAGGCTTCATAAAAGCAAAAATAATGAGAGCGTAGATAGGAATTGCAAGCAAGGTGAGTAAAAAGAGATTGGCATTTTGCAGTAAAAGAACACTGCCGACAATCATCACAATGGACAAATCAAGAAAGAGAGACAGGATAGTTGAAGCTAGAGCATCAATAATGGAGTTGGCATCTGTAAAACGAGAAATAATCTCCCCAGTGCGTCTCGTCGCAAAAAAGGACATTGGTAATTCAAAAATATGCCGAATATAAGACAAAATCACATCAATTGTTAATCGTTGACTGAGAACTGTTAGCAGGTAGTCTCTTGAAAAACTCATCATTTGCTGTAAGATGTAGGCAATGATAAGCCCAATTGAAATAATCCCAAGAGTTGATTTCATCTGATTTGGGATGTATTCGTCCAAAACACCTTGCAGATAATAGGAGCCCACAATGTTGATGAGGGTCACGAGCAAACTAGCTAAGACAATATAAAAAATCAAAGAACGCTGTTTAAAGATGAGTGGTAAAAAGCTAGCAAGCCCGTTCTTCTTATCCTTATGAGGTTTATAGCTAGGTTTCGGTGCGAGAAAGATAGCAACACCAGTCCAATCTTTTGCAAATTGTTTTTTGCTAATCTTAGTTATTTTGACAGTTGGATCAGGATCACCGATAAGCAAGTGCTTTTTCTCGTTTTTATAAACGACATAATAGTGCTGAAGATTGCCATTTTTGTTGATATGTACGATGAAAGGATAGGGAAGCTCTTCTGTTTCAAACAATGTCATATCTGCTTGGATTGGTCGGGTTTCAAAGCCCATTTCTTTTGCTGCTTTGACAATTCCAAGTGCAGTTGTCCCTTCTTTGTCTGTCTTTGCGAGCTCTCTCAAGTGTGCTAAAGAATAATTTGAACCATAGTATCTAGCAATGGAAGCCAGAGCAGCAATACCACAATCTCTAGCATCTATTTGCGGCACAAACGATTTTTTTAAATTCACTATAATGTTTTCCTTTCGTTTTGTAATGTTATTTTCTCAAAAAGCGCAAGAAAAAGAGCATTTTAATCTTAAATGGTCGTTCTGATGTCTTAAATGATTAAAAAATACCATTCAAGATGTCAAAGCTACTGTTTAAGAATTTAATGTTTACAAAACCAAGAAAATGGTTATATTTAAATTATGTTCAAGATAATTTCAATTGAACAATTTTAAAAGTCAATTTTATAAATTGAAAGAGGAAAATCTGATGGTAGAGATAAACTGGTTTTCAGGTGGCAAAGAGAGACGAGATGAAGCAATCACTATTGTTGACGATCTGCTTTCAAATTTGACGAATCCCGATTTGAAGAAAGTCTTGTTATCTTATCGTGAAGAGTTGAAAAAGCAGGAAATAGCAACTCCATTGATATTAAGTCGTATGAATCTTGCTCTTTCTCAAAAGCTGATTGAGAAGAATATTCGTTTGCCAGAAGCTCAATCTAATCAACTGAAGAGGTTAAGAAATCTATTAAATATACGGTATATACCCGTGGTGCTAGTTAAGTTCAAAATAGCTCAAATGATAAGCCAATAGGATTTGTTCAATCCTCAACTGTAGTCCAGCTACTCCTCTGGCGAAGGTGTGTTCCATATCAAAGAGAGCACATAACTCAGAAAAGCGCGTTTCAATGGTTCGCCTCATAGCCAGTAATCTCCCATTGTTATGCTGGCTCGCGCTTCCCATATTCTGACGCAAGGGCGTCCATAAATGATACCCTCTCTGTTTCAACCGATCTTTAAGAGCCTGGCTGAGATAACCTAAATCTGCTAAAATCACAGATTGTTGGCAGCCTTCCAATAAATCCTCCACCGCTTTGATATCATGAACAGAAGCTGAGGTGACAATATAGTTCAGAATATAGCCAGATAAGGTAACGAGCATGTGAACTTTGAAACCATAGAACCATAAGTGTTTTGACGCATTGTAGCCAATGTCTGCCACTCCTTCGAAAATACTTGCTCTATGGTTACGAACAGACTGACAAAGTGGTAGGGGAGAACTGTCTACGATGGCAATCGTATCGGAGGAGATTTGGTCATTCATCGCCTGTCGAATGAGTTGTAGCAACCAAATCAACTGTCTTGAGCGACGATTAAAGCGACTTCTTTCTAGCAGTCGGCCACAGGGAAATAGTTGACAGATTCGGTGAAAATGACGTTGTGATTTGATTCTTAGTTCAGCTTGCAAGAGCAGTAAGACTAATAGAGATTCATCCGAAACTTTTGACAAGCTGACATTATGACGATGTTTCAATGAATCAGGGCAATAATCCCGATAAAGCTGATGACAAATTTTTGATAATTGCTTCATATTCCATTGTAAATAATGGGATTTAGCGGTATACTGTAAGTGGCTCATTTGGACAACCTCCTGTTTGTTTCGTCACTTACAGTATAGTCCAAATGGGCTTTTTATAGTGTTTTGAGTTTAACTAGCACCACGGGTGGTATATATTTTAACCTAGCTAATACAAACCTATATAAAAATGCATTAGAACACGAATAATAACTTTTTCATTGCTTCATATAGACAGTTTGATTTGTAACAGTAAATAGCAATCTCTTAGTGATATGATTAATTACGTCTGTGAAATGATGTACTGGAAACGTAAAAGATGAGATGATTAGAAAGTAGGAATATATGACTTATTTAAAGAAACTACAACTATGGATTTTAGGTGGCTTAATAGGAACCTTGCTTTTAGACTATTGGTCACACGATTTAAAGCAGCTTTATGCTATTGTTGCGACTTATGTGATGAGTTCAGTCTATACATTTATCTGCATAAAAATATTGAAGTTTAATGAGAGGATCACATTGCTGTCGGCTGTTATGTTGTCGGTTGTAGTGATGATTGTTTGCTTATATTTTTTACCTCAATTTATCCTATAAAAATGGAAGACTTTTATTAAGGTAAGAATAAATCAAAAAGTGGAGAATACCATGAAAGCAATTTATAAAAATCAAGTAGCTGATGTTTGGAAAATTGGCAAAGAAACTGAACAGCCTGATTGGGTGAAAGCAGCTTTTGCTAAAAATTATTTATATTGGTTGGATGATCATCTTCGGATTTTAATGGCAGGACTAAATCCTTCTACGCTAGAAAATTTAAAAATTGGCGCAGTTGGAACAGTAGGCGGTGGATTCACTGGTTATGGCATGTATGTGCTAGGGTATATTGATGATTATTTGGATGTAACCAATCACCGAGTCGTCTCTCAAAAAACATTTGAAAAAAAGTATCATGTTCAAGAAAATTTTAAAATAAATTGATTTTTTATCACTTTTTAGCAGACTAGCTGAGATAGTTTTACCATTCAAGGGATCAGAGCTATCATTTAGGATTTTTTTAAATGAACTAGAATTATTAGTTTATACTGTATATATACAATAAAGGAAGTTGAAAATAGTTAATGATTCTGTTTATCATATCTTGTTATTTTTTTATTCTTCCTATATAATGAGGTATATAAGTTAGGAGAAGTGCGTGAGTAAAAAGACAATAATTCTTTGTTTGATTGGTTGCTTTATGATATGTGGTGTGTTGGTGTTAAGTGCTGTGCACTTTGGGCAAGCTAGAAAGCCACATCATACGAAGGTAGCTAAAAGTTACACAGTTAGTCAAGAAAAGAAAAAAAGTCCGTCAAAAGAGTCGAAACCAGCAACTACTCGTGTTCCAACAAAAAGTATGGAAGAAAAGCAGAAAGTCATGGAAGTTGATTTGCCGGTAATGGGAGCTTATGGTTTGTATTATGATTATGCCAATCTAAATTTGGTTCAAGTCGTACAGGCGTATCTAGATGAGATGGGAATTGATCATTCACAAGTTGCATTTTCTTATAAGGATTTAACGAGTGGGCAAACCTATGCTATGAATGAGACACAGCCGATGACAGCAGGATCAACTTACAAATTGCCATTAAATATGTTGGTCGTTGATGAGGTAGAAAAGGGAAATTTATCACTAACCGAGCGGTTTGATATTACACATACTCGCTATGAATATATCGGTGAACACAATAATTACGTAGCGGCATTTAATGGGACAATGAACATTCCTGAGATGCAGGAATACTCTCTTCTCTATTCTGAAAATACACCTGCTTATGCTTTAGCGGAACGCTTAGGTGGCTTGGATAAAGCCTATACGATGTATCAGCGCTATGGAAAAGGAAGGGGCGAGATTAAGACAATCAACCAACAGAATCAAACAACGACGGATTATTATATTCAGGTATTGGATTATCTTTGGAAACATCAGGAAAAATATAAAGATATTTTGTATTATATCGGTGAGTCTTTTCCGAATGAATACTATAAACGATATGTAAGAGACATTCCAATCTACCAAAAGCCAGGTTATGTTGCAGAGGCATTAAATGTAGACGCAGTTGTGTGTGAGGGAAAGCCTTATTTGATTGCCCTTTATACAGCAGGACTGGGAGGAACGACTTCAGAGAGTGATGAAATCAGCGGTGTTGGTATTACGCAAGTTGGGCAATTGGCCTATGTCATCAATGAATGGCATCGAGTGAATATGAATTAAGATACGTATATTTATAGGGCGAAGGACACGTTGTAAAAAGAACAAATTTCAGAAAAATGTAAGGGCTCTCTTTAAGATTGAAGCCCTTTTGTGTTATAATAAGAGCAGAATGTAAAAAAAGGACCACAAGGATATCATGATTAACAAAGAGCATTATCGTTACATTAGAGAACATCCTGCTTTTAAAAATTTGCCAGTTGAATATTTTGATAAAATAGCTGTTGAGATTCAATTTCGCAAAGTGCCAAAAGGGCAAATTATTTTCTTTTCTGGAGACAAACGAGAGCGACTTTTTTTGATTTATAAAGGCTATGTTCGGATTGAACAGTACGACCAGACAGATTCATTTAATTACATTGATTATGTGAAAGAAAATACCATGTTTCCTTATGGTGGCATGTTTGAAGATAAAGATTATCATTATTCTGGGATTTCTGTGACAGATTTGGAATATTTTTCAATTCCTGTTGACTTGTATGAATATTATTCTAAGCAAACTATAAAGCAAACGTTATTCATCACACATAAGTTATCGAATATTTTGCGTTTCCATGAATTACGCTTGCGAAACTCTGTTTTGGCTAGTGCGACAGAGCGAGTTATTCAAGCGATTTCAATTTTATGTATTGATTTTTGCCAAGATAGAGATGATATTCCTTTTGCACTTAGTATGAAAGAACTAGCTAAACTAGGTGCAACTACTCGTGAAACAGTTAATCAAGTGTTGAAAAAATTAACAGAAGAAAACATTATTCAATATAAACGAAAGAAACTAGTCTTTTTGGATAAAGAATACTTTTTAAAATATTTTGAAGATATGTAATGCAAAAGAGGGCGAAATTGCAGTCGAAAATGCAATTTCTTGTCCTCTTTTTCATTTAGACAAATATGAGCTTAAGAATTTGATTTATTTCTAAAAAATAATTATTCATAAAACCAATAAAATGCATAAAATATTTATAGAAAGCGTTTTATTTTGAAATAATATTAGAATTTCTTTTAAAAAAAGCAAAGGATTTGGCACTTTGAATGTACAATTGATTGTGAAAACGCAAACAAAAGATATTACAATATAACATGTAAATAGAACTTAAGGAAACTTAAGTCACAAAGAAAAAGAGGAGGACATAAGATGTCTACACATCCTATTCATGTTTTCTCAGAAATAGGAAAACTGAAAAAAGTTATGCTACATCGTCCTGGTAAAGAGTTGGAAAACTTGATGCCGGATCACTTGGAACGTCTGCTTTTTGACGATATTCCATTTTTGGAAGACGCTCAAAAAGAACATGATGCTTTTGCAGACGCTCTTCGTAAAGAAGGTATTGAAGTTCTTTACCTTGAAAAGTTGGCCGCTGAATCATTGACTTCTCCAGAAATTCGTAACGAATTTATTGAAGAATATCTTGACGAAGCAAATATTCGCGGAGCACAAACAAAAGTTGCTATTCGCGACATTCTTCATAGTATAGAAGACAACCTTGAATTGGTTGAAAAGACAATGGCAGGTTTCCAAAAAGCAGAATTGCCAGAAATTCCTGAAGAAGCTAAAGGCTTGACAGACTTGGTAGAATCCGACTATCCATTTGCTATTGACCCAATGCCAAACTTGTACTTCACACGTGACCCATTTGCTACAATTGGTAATG
>ERZ772962.1559-NODE-1559-length-12239-cov-17.974557_pt1 | contig 12239 bp, 9 predicted proteins | sample MGYA00580676_ERZ772962 | MGnify/ENA primary metagenome ERZ772962 (study PRJEB29015, sample SAMEA2738049) | human oral metagenome | biome: human oral; feature: human-associated habitat; material: saliva | place: China | collected 2230 ...
ACGCGCGGCCACGAGGTGGGCGCGGAAGACATGCGTGAGTTCATCGCGGGCCTGGGTCTGCCGGCCGAGGTGGAGGAGCGCCTCCTTGCGCTGACCCCCGCGACCTACATCGGCCTGTCCGAGCGCCTGGCGCGCTGGGAGGCCTGAGTCCTATCGGTTGGGGCGGCGGGTGCGCGGTTGGTCCGCGCCTCGCCGCCCTTTTCATTGCACAACTCCTCGCCGCAACCCACGCACTCAGCGTAGTAGCAGGAAACGATACCGAGCGACAGCAGTTATTTACCTTCCGTACGAATATACTCAATGAGTCGCTCAACCAGCTCTTCGTTTACCTTGAATGAGGTAAGGGAATATGCGCGCGATCGTTGAGCTTTGAGCATTTCTAACTTCATGCCAGCCTCCTGTGCATCAGCTTGCTTCAAATAACTACAACTTATGGCACTTCGAAGTTGCTTGATTTTTCTTTTGTTTTCCCGTTTAGACCCTCGAAGCTCTTCTTGTCTAATTTTGAACCTAAGCGCGATACGGCGTATCCTGTACATTTGCGACTTATCGAGCTTCGCTTTATACGCGTCAGTCGTCTCAAACATGTTCATGGGTCTGCGACCCCAGACATTACCTATTCCGTTTAGATATTTTAGACACTCTTGCTGTTTCTTCTTTTTCGATGATGCATTCAGCTTTAGCATGTATTCAATCCACTCATCAAGGTCGTTGGTCTGACGAATGTGGACACATGGTTCTGTGATTATTATATTATGTGCTTCCCAGAGCGATTCCCACCGCTCCCGAGTTCTTTCTATCACGATTCTTTCTGTTTGATTCGTCCACACTATTGCGTGAATATGCGGTGTCGCATCTTTTTCACGAAGTTCGATAACCCAAAATACGCGCTTCCACGGATTTAACTGTGAGGCTGGTTGACCACGTCTGGGTATCAGATTGTCTAGTAACTTGTTCAGCGTATGCTTGAACACGGCACCGGTGATTGGGCCTGCAATCGTTTTATTCTTGCCGGACCCAACCCATCTGTTTGTCCCCAACGGTAGGGCGAGTGTGACAGCGTAGGCCTGGTCGCCCTCGCCCGAGTATTTTCGATATTGTATTCCTAGTGCGAATTTCTTACATCTAGTTTTTGCTGCAGCAGACCAGCCATCGCGCCGCTTACCTACTCCACCGCCTTTTTTCAGTCCGCCAATGTTTCTTTCGGGCGTTATGATCGTGCCGTTTTCGAACGCCTGCACCTGTGCCTGTGTGTATCGCTCTTGTTTCATAGTGCCCCTTTCACGCACCCACAGTAAGCCAGCTCCCCAGTTTATTTTTTTACAGCACGTCTGCCGGGGGAGCGGCCACCGGCAGACGTGCGATTTTCCGCGTTCGCCGTACCATCAACATCTTCCCCTCATACCTTCGCCATGCATGAATCGAAGGTATGAGGATTAGGGACTATATAAGGTGTCGGACTGAGACCGTAGTCGAACTTGTCATCTTCCCCCTTGAATTGTAGGTCAGCTTCGTTTGCGGAAGAATGTGATGATGACCGCTAGGGTTGCCGCTAGAACGAGGATCCAGGGTGTCGGTAGGGGATGTCCGATCCCGCCGCTGATGGTTGCGATGTGATCGAGGATTGCGTTGCACGTTTCGAAGGTCTCCGGTGCTTGGATGCAGCACTGTCTGCACTGGTATCGGCTTGCTTGGAGCGTATGGAGGCTGGCTATGAGTGACGTTGTACTTACGGCGAGTGCCAGTTCCATTGGCATGATGGTTCCAAGCGCTACGGCAAAGGCCGTGATGAGCTCTAAAGTGGGTGACCATTGCTCAGTAGCCGGAAGTGAGTTGATGATCCATGCTGTTATTGCGAGAATCTGTGCTTTGAGATCTCGGAAAATTTTATCTTGGTGGCGCATTAGCTGCCCCCTTCATCTCGGAGTTGAGAGCCTTTGTGGCTCCGCCTGCTAATAGCGGCGGACCACTGTGCTCCTGTGTCGGGGCGTATTGCCCTTACTCTGAGAGCGACGGGGTTGTTGCTTGAGTGTTAGTAACGGAGCGGTTTGTGTACGGTTCGGCTACCGCTGTCACCTGATGCGGGGTTTGCAAGTGATCGGTCCGCCTTGCGTATGCCACCAAAATCTGTCTTCGTTGATGTTGTTGTCGGTGGACTTGTTGACGTTCTACGTTAGTTTCATCCTGGATTGTTCCGGGGTTTTATTTCGCTATATTTCAATACAGCAGAATGGAGCGTCATAACTATTTTGACCGAGCCAACTTCGCGCGATTTTTTGACGTAATTGTGAGGTATTAGACGAAAACTTCGCTCACGTGATGGATTAACATTTGAAACTCATTGCATATTTGTTTCGCCGTCAATGCTCACGACAAATTAATGACAACCTATGAGCGTTAATGACGCCGATATAGTGGACCATATGCCCTGTTATGCCTAGCCTCGCGTAATGCAACTGATGATTCGTTTCGACATAGAGGTACAATTTGTTTTTAGTAATCATGAATTATTCACGTTGCCACTGTTAACAGTTCGCCGGCTCGTATGAAATGGCTTGAACGTGGACGTAAGTGGCGGAAGGCGAGTGCTGCACGAATCATCGACTGCGCTGAACTACTTGTGCTCGACAAGACCGATACGGTCAGGGCGGCCACTCGCGTCGCTGGCGTTGAGAAGGATCTGGACGAAGGAAGCGGTCGCATCTCCATTATCCCGAGTAAGCTCCCAGCCAAACATGAGGAGCTGATCGGAAAGAAGATCCGACGCCCCAAGTCACGTAACCCCGTGGTGTACCTACGCGACATCGAGGTCATTGACTGAGCCGGAACAAGAGAGCCCCCAGCAGTCCTGCTGGGGGCTCTCTTACATCCGCGAAAGCGGAGACGCTCAGTCCTATCGAAGGTCACGGCCTCCAAGCAGGGTCGCAGTCGGGCGCGCCGTAGCGCGCGTAAAGCTCGTCGGGACGTGCAATCTCGTCTTCGAAGCCCAGCACCGCCATGTCAGCTACCGCTTCGGTTTGCGCGCCGGGCACCGCCCGGGCGTCCGCCGACGAATCCGCATCACCGCGTGCGACGAGGACGCGGGCGCGCACGCTGACCGGTGCCATTTCGGCATTGTTCCACACCGCGCGAGTGAGCGCGTCCAGCGCCTCCGTCGCAACCTCCACATTCGCTAACTCATCCGAGGCCGGTGCAACCACGTCAATGGACACCAGGGATGGGCGACCGAAGCCCTCACCAACCTCGACGTTGACGACGCGGCGCTCACTGGAACCGCGTTCACCGGGGCCAACCCCGGCCTCGTCGATGAACGTCTCCGGGAAGGCAGCCTCCAGCGCGGACGAGGCCAGCTCCGCGAAGCGCTGCGTGCGCCCGGTTCCCCGCGTCGAAGCCAGGGCTCGCCACGCGATGCCGGCACCAATCGCACCCACGCCGAGCGCGCCGATCACGAGCGGCCCGGCAATCTGCGGGAGTTGACCGCGCAGGCCGGAGGCGGCGGCCTTGTTCACGGGGGTCGAGACGCGCATCCAGCGGCGCACCTCGCGCAGGGGGGCGTAATGCTCGGTCATGAGCGGTCCTTTCTGATGGGAATGAGCCGGGAGAGGGCGGAGAACGCGGAGGCACGCCGACGCCTCGCGCGGGCGACGCGCGGTAGGCGCGGCACCGTGGTCACGTAGTCCATGGGATAGGTGGCGGCCGTGTACGCGCCGCCTCGTTCGAGCGCGGCAACCGTGTCCCACGCGGCGTCGGCGGTGGGTGTCAGGAGATCCTGCCAGATCTCGTAGTGCATGACGCGCGTGGACTCCCCCGGGGTGGGCAGGAAATCCTGCAGCGCCGCCATCGACGAGGCCAGCCGACCCCACGGGGTCACGCGCACCTTGCGCTCGAGGAGGCGCACGGTCTCCGTGTAGGTCGCGGAGGAGTGCGCGTAGTAGAGGGGGCGGGTCCGAGGCCTCACGAGGCTACGCCCGACGGTGACACGCCGGTCGGGGGCGCGGTCGGGTGAGCCGTCGAAGCTCGGCATGACGTCCTGGTCGTGGTTGACGGCGATGATCACCACGTCGGGGCGCACGCGGATACGGCGGTTGGGGCCACCCGTGGACAGGATGCCGCCGACATTGCCCCCGGCCTCGTCCGGCGGGATGGAGGCGAGCGCGGCGGCGACAATCCCACCCTGGGAGTGGCCGCAGATGAGGACGGGTTCGCGCGACCACCGCTCGCGTGGCACGCCATCACGTTCCATGGCGGCGTGCAGGGCGCTCACGACGCCGACGCTCATCGCGCTCTCCAGGCCGAGCATGAGGCGAATGTTCGTCTCTATATCGGCTGGGTTGTTCGTTGAACGGAAGGTCATGGACTCGGTGCCAACCAGGGAGAGGAGCCAGCGGCGCGCTTCACCCTCGCCGACGCGCGTGATCTTGACGGCGGGGCCGATGGTGCGCGACCAGTAGAGTTCGTCGATGTCGGCGCACATATCGGACAGGATTAAAGGAGGATCGATGCGGCGGATCTGTGCCTCGGGGTGGCCGGGCAGCGGGTCCTGGAAGGCTGGGTCGGCCTCGGAGTCGCGCAGGAGATTCACGTGAACGGCACCGCCACGCAGCGCGCCGACTGCCGTGCCGACCGTCAGCATGCCGGTCATGAGGGCGTCGTATCCGCGCCTGGGGATGAGGGGCAGCATGCGCGCCATGCGCCCGTCTTTGTCGGCACCGACCGCGATGACCGCGCGTGCCCACACGCGCCCGACGCTTGCGGTGCGCCGTGCGACGTGCGCGAGGGAGCGGATGAGGAGCGTATCCAGCCCGGGAGTATCGAAGAAGATGCGCTGGGATTTTTCCGAGATCGACGTGCCCATGTCGTCCGAGGCAGCGCGGGCGCGAGCGCGGATGGTTTTGGGGAGCGCCGGGATTTCAGCGAGGCTGCCGACGGCGACCGTTGCCGCGAGCGCGGGCAGAACGGGGGCGACTTTGAGGCGCAGGTAGAGGCCGGGATACGCCTGGGGGACGCGGCGGATCGCACGGTAGCGTCGGCGTGAGCGTCGCTTCAAGTGCCCTCCTCATGGTCCGTCTTGACTCCACACTACGGGGGTTGGCGAGCGAAATGCGAGACGAGGTCGCTCGGTGAACACTCAAAGCCTCTTGACACGGATACCCCCTAGGGGTACTCTCACTTCCATGAGCAACGAGCACGGCTACCACGGCAACACCGAGAATCATCTCGCGCGCCTGCGCCGCATCGAGGGCCAGGTGCGCGGCCTGCAGCGCATGATCTCGCAGGGCGAGTACTGCATCGACATCCTTACGCAGGTCTCCGCCGTCCAGTCCGCGCTCGATTCGGTCGCGGTCAACCTGCTCAAAGACCACATGAACCACTGCGTCGTCACGGCGGCGCGCGAATCCGACGAGGCCGCGCAGGCCAAAGTCGACGAGGCGGCCGCGGCCATCGCGCGCCTCATCAAGTCCTAACAACAAGGAGAAACCATGACCACCGAGATCGATCGCACCATTGAACTGTCCGTCGACGGCATGACCTGCGGCCACTGCGTGATGAGCGTCAGCGAAGAGCTGAGCGAGATCCCCGGCGTGAAGAACGTCGACGTGATCCTCAACTCGGGCGCCACCTCCAAGGTGACGGTCCTGACCGACACGCCCCTGGACGACTCGGCGCTGAGCGACGCAGTCTCCGAGGCCGGCTTCACGCTGGTCGGCATCTCGCGCGACTTCTGAGGTTCTCCACACCTCACCGACGAGGTCGGGGCGCTTTCCCGGCCTCGTTTCCTTTCACCCGATACATACCCCCGGAGGGTACCAATGTCCACCGACTCCGTGACGACCACTCCCGCGGTCGCCCCTTCTTCTCCTGAGGCCACCCCGGCCTCGGCCCCCGCTCCCCAGGTCGGCGAAGGCACCCGCGCCCACGCCGCCGACATGCTCCGACGCCTCATCGTTTCCGCGCCACTGGGCATCCTCGCGGCGATTCTGTCGATGGTGCCCGCCTGGCAGTTCACGGGGTGGCAGTGGGTCGTCGCGGCGATCACGATCCCGGTCGTCACGTGGGGCGCGTGGCCCTTCCACCGGGCGGCCTTCGCGGCGGGTCGCCACGGGTCGACGACGATGGACACGCTGGTCTCGCTCGGCGTTATCGCCTCGACGCTGTGGAGCTGGTGGGCGCTGCTGTGGGGCGGTGCGGGGATGCTCGGCATGCGCATGCAGATGAGCCTGATCCCGCGCGCGGCGCACGCCGGCCACGCGGAGATCTACTTCGAGGTCGCGTCCACGATCGTCGTGTTCCTGCTGACGGGACGCTACCTGGAGGCGCGCGCACGCTACCGCGCGGGCGACGCACTGCGTTCGCTGCTGAGCATGGGTGCGAAGGAGGCGACGCTCGTGAGCGTCGACCCCGCGACCGGCGAGCGCTCCGAGAGCGTCGTGCCCGCCTCGTCCCTGCAGGTCGGCGACCTGTTCACGGTGCGCCCGGGCGAGAAGGTGGCAACCGACGGCATCATCGTCGAGGGTTCCTCCGCCCTGGACACCTCGCTCCTGACGGGCGAGTCCGTGCCCGTGGACGCCGCCCCCGGCGACGCGGTGACGGGTGCGACCGTCAACACGTGGGGATCCCTGCTGGTGCGCGCCACGCGCGTCGGCTCGGACACGACGCTCGCACAAATCGGGCGCATGGTTGCCGAGGCCCAAGCAGGCAAGGCACCCGTCCAGCGCCTCGCGGACCAGATTTCGGGCGTGTTCGTGCCGATCGTCATTCTTGTTTCCTTGCTGACGCTGATCGGCTGGCTGCTCGCGGGCGGCAGCGTGCAAGCCGCGTTCACGGCGGCCGTCGCTGTCCTGGTCGTCGCATGCCCGTGCGCGCTCGGCCTGGCCACGCCGACCGCGATCCTCGTCGGGTCGGGACGCGCCTCGCAGCTGGGCATCCTCATCAAGAACGCGGAAATCCTCGAACAGACCCGGTCGATCGACACCATGCTCCTGGACAAGACGGGCACGGTCACCACGGGCGTCATGTCCCTCGAATCCGTCGCAGTTCCCTCCGCGGGCGGCTCCCCTGAGGTGAACGATGCCTCGGCTCTGTCCCTGGCCGCCTCCGTCGAGTCCCTCTCCGAGCACCCCGTCGCCCGCGCGATCACGTCGGGCGCATCCTCCCGAGGTATCTCCCTCGTTCCCGTAACCGCGTTCGCGAACCAGCCCGGACTCGGCGTCGTCGGCCTCACCGCCCGCGGCGGCGTGCTCGTCGGCCGCCCGTCGTGGCTCGCCTCCCTCGGCATCGACGTGCCCGCTTCTCTCCTCGACGCCGTCCGCGAGGCCGAGGCCTCGGGCGCCTCCGCCGTCGTCGCGGCCCTCGCGCCGAACCTGGGTTCCGCGGCAACCTCCGCCCCGGCGGCAGTCGCCGCCACGCCCGAGGCACCCGCATCCGTCGCGCTCCCCGGCCCCGATGCCGAGCTGCCCCTCGCGACCCTCACCATGAGCGTGGGCGGCATGACCTGCGCGTCCTGCGTGCGCCGCGTCGAACGCAAGCTCGGCAAACTCGACGGCGTCAAAGCCGAGGTCAACCTGGCCACGGAATCCGCGCGCATCACGCTCACCTCCCCGCACACCGACGAGGAACTCGAGGCCGTCGTGAATGCCGCCGGCTACACGGGCACCATCACCTCCCGTTCTGAGGCCGCGACCGCCGATGGCGCACCCGCCTCCGGCGACAGCGCGACCGGGGATACCGGTACCCCCACCCAGCCCGGCACCACTCTGGGCGCGGGCGAGCGGGAGGGGGCCACGGCCTCGTCCCTGGTGATTCCCGAGCGCGTCGAGGGCAGCGCGATCGCCGCTCTCGTCGTGCGTGACACGGTCAAGGAGTCGTCGGCTGATGCGATTGCTCAGCTGCGCGAGCTCGGCATCGAGCCGATCCTCCTGACGGGCGACAACGAGGCCGCGGCCCGACACGTCGCGGATCAGGTCGGAATCGACCGCGTCATCGCGGGCGTCCTGCCCGACGGCAAGCGCGACACGGTCGCCTCCCTCCAGGCCGAGGGCCGCACGGTCGCGATGGTGGGCGACGGCGTGAACGACGCGGCCGCCCTCGCGCAGGCGAGCACGAAGGGCCTGGGCATCGCGATGGGCTCGGGCACGGACGTGGCGATCGAGGTCGCGGACATGACGCTCATGAACTCGTCTCTGACCTCGGCGGCGACCGCGATCCGCGTCTCGCGCCGCACCCTGCGCATCATCAAGGAGAACCTGTTCTGGGCGTTCTTCTACAACGTGTTGATGGTGCCGCTCGCGATCGCGGGGCTGCTCTCCCCCATGCTGGCCAGCGCCGCGATGGCCTGCTCGTCCGTGTTCGTGGTCCTCAACTCGCTGCGCCTGCGCACGGCGAAGTAGGGCGGAGCACACCGGCGAGAATTCGACTCCCATTGCTGCTGCCGACTTTGGCCGGATGCAGCAATGGGGCTCATCAGCGAGCAAGAGCGCCGGCTAGATTCCGACCCGACACGTCACGCACACGTTGCACGCACCGTCTCTCGCCTGCGCGACGTGTTCGACTGACTGATGAAGCCGACAGAGCAACCGCGTCTTGTTCTCAGCACGCACTACACCCGACGTGGGGCGCTACACCCGATGTGGGGCGCTGCACCCTTTACGTCGCACTGCACCCATTACGGGGCGCTGCACCCGATCAGAAGAGGTGCAATGCCTACGGATCGGGTGCAGCGCCACTTTCAACAAGCACTTTCGCGGACGCGCAATCACACCAATCATCAGCCGAGGAGCACACCACCCAAGCACTGCACCCTTTACGTCGCGCTACACCCGATGTGGGGCGCTACACCCGATCAGAAGAGGTGCAATGCCTACGGATCGGGTGCAGCGCCCCACGCAACAAGCATTTCGCGGACGCGCGCTACTCACCTGATTCCGCATCGGCACACCCGCTGCCCTCACCTTGGACACCTGCCACTGCGGGTCTGACTGTCACTCTTCAGCCCCAATCACACACGGCACCTTCACCAGCAAAGATCGCCACGGCAATTGGCATGTTGCTGACCGAGCAATGGATGATCTTGATTACCCCGGGGAACTGAGAAGGATCGTGGGTCTGAGGAACTGAGTCGACACAAACTGGATGAGGCCCCGGAGACAGCCATGAGCTCCACACACGTGGAGTTCTGTCGATCCAGAAGGCTGACGCCGAGCTTCACCGCCGCGCGGCACCTGCCGCATTACGAGGTGCGCCGCGCGACGCGGAAGCCCGCCTTGGCGTAGACCGTCTCGTAGGTGTGGCCGGGGTGGGCGGCGCTCCCCCACGACTCGGCGTCGACCTGCTGGCCGCCCCAGGCGTAGGAGCGCACATCGATGACGACATACTCCGGAGGGGTATCCATGGTGCCGCTCGTCCCCACCCAGTAGACCTCGCGCCCGGGCACCAGCCGGGCCAGCAGCGTCGTGTCGGTTTCGACGCTCGCCCCCTCGGGGACGGCGTCGAGCGCGCCTTGGGCGGCCGCCATGCGCGGGTCCTCCGTGAGAGTGGGCAGCTGCCACAGGGGCAGCGCCGAGGCCGTGATCGCCAGAGACAGCGCGGGCACGCAGGCCACCGCCCACGCGGCCGCGCGCCGGCGTCGCGTCGCCGAGGCCGTGGCAACGTGATCGGTGCGCAGATCGTTGAGCGCATCCTCTCCCACAGCCTCCGCCAGCGCCGAGGCGGACGCCGAACGAGAGGCGCGCTCCGGCGCGAGCCACCGGTTGATCACGTCAAGCAAGGAACAGGCGGCGATAGGAACCAGCACGGCGTTGTAGTGCCACGAGTCCCACACGTAGTAGGTATCGACGGAGCCCGCGAATCGCCAGGCGAGCGTCGGCAGGACGAGCGCGAACCAGGGCGAGCTCACGCCGACGAAGCCGGCCCCCGCGAGAAGAACGAGGAGCGTCGCAAGCTTGACAGAGGGGGTCGTCAGGATGTCCCACAGGGAGGGGACCTCGCGCGCGGCGGTCGAACCGCCCATCGGCGTGCCCGCCCCGGTCGCGGACCCGTCGAGGGAGTAGGCCCACGTGCCCGCGGGATTCATGGCGGGCAGCAACAGCTTCACCGTCACCACAAACGCGACGATGCCGAACAGCGCGTATGCCAGGCCCCGCAGGACCGCGGGCCGACCCTCGCCGCGCCCACGCCACGTGATCGCAAGGCCAGCCATGAAAACCGTGAGACCCAAGTCCTCTTTGACAAGGACCAGCGGAGCCAGCCACGCCATGCACGCGCCCCACCGCCGCTCCACGAAGGCGACACCCCCGAGCGCCAACAGCGGAACCGCCACGCAGACCTCGTGAAACTGCGCACCGACTGCGCCCTGCAGCCCCCAGCCCAGCCCGTAGACGAGCCCGACGAGGAACGCACCGCCCCGACCGAGCAGGCGCTGCGCCAAGCGCGCGACCGGCACTACCGACGCGGCGATCAACACGTCCTGGACGACGAGAAGCGTGAGCGCCGAGGGGAAGAGGCGATACACCGGCCCCAGCAGCGCCAGGATCGGATGGAAATGATCGCCCAGCAGGTTGTAGCCCGGCCCCTTGATGGGGACGATGGGTGCCTCGAAGCGCGAGTAGGCTTGGACGGCCTCGGCGAAGATCCCCAGGTCCCAGGAGGGCACGACGAGCGCGCGCCACTGGGCCACAGAATAGAAGACGTAGAGCGCGCCGACGGCGCACGCAATGACGGTGGGCAGCCACCAGGTCGCAACGACGCGCCCTACGGCTAATCGATCCGGGCGCCTCACCCGACCATCTCCGTCCGGCGCCCTCCGGGAGAGTCGGTCGCTTCCGCCTCGTCGCGCGACGAGGCCGGGGCCGGGTAGGGCACGCCGATCCCCTGCTCGTGGTCGGCTCGGCGCTTCGATCGAGCGTCGGAGTGGAAGACCTGGCTGACGGTGGCTCGCACCGCGTCGAACATGCGCGCCGGGCGGTTCAGGGAGCCCAGCGATCGGTCCGCGCCCGAGTGCGTGAAGTTGCAGGGGACCTCCATGACGGACAATCCTGCGCGCAGGACGCTGATCGTCATCGCGGCCTCGAGCGCGTAGCGTCCCGCGAAGGGCATGGCCGCGTCGATGGCCTCGCGCGTCAGGCACCGCTGGTAGCTCAGGGGGTAGTGGCAGTACCAGCCGGTCTTGCGGCGGATGAGGCGGCGCACCACGGCGGGGCCGTAGCCCGAGTACTCGCGGCCGGTGGCCGGGACGGCGATCGCCATGTCGACCTGTCGGGCGAAGACGGCCTCGACCAGGGCGGTGGCCTCGACGGCGGAGTCGCCCAGGTCGGGCGAGAGGAGAAGGATGTGGCGGGGCGGCCCGTCGGGGCGGTCGCGCATGGCGGCCACCTTCACGCCGGTCTCGATGGCCGAGGCGCGCCCACGCTCGACGGAGTGGCGCACGACGACGGCGCCGGCGGCCCGAGCGGCACGCCCGGTGTCATCCGTGGAACCATCGTCGACAACAATGAGGAGGTCAACGCTGGGTATCGCGCGGCACGCGCGCACTGTGGCCGCGACGGCGCGTCCGACGTTGTGTGCAGCGATGACGGCGGCGACGCGCTGCGGCTGGGAACCTCGAGATCCGGCGGGATAGTTCACGACTAACAGTCTACGGGCGGCGGGGCGCAATCGCGTCCCACCGCCCGTAATGTGAGCGACAAGCCTATCTAAACGACAGGTAAAAATATGCTTAGCGGATCGTCACAGCTCGGGAGACGAGGCCCTGACGTGCGCGGCGTTCCTTATCATCCAGGCGCTCAGTGACCTTGAGGGCCTCCTCGAGAGCCTTGGCAAGGGCCCGCGTGCCGGGCGCGACGTCGGCAGCGCTGGCACCCTCGGGCAGCTCGAAGACCGGGACGATCAGGCCGCACGCGCGGAAGGAACCCACGTAGCGGGAGCCCTCGCCGACGTTGGCCTCGCCTCGCGCGGCCAGGCGGGCGAGCGCGTCGAAGAGCTTGGTCTCGTCGTTGTCCGTCAGGAAACGCACGAAGTTACGGTTCATCTCACACCAGTACGCGCCGGGGACGCCGGGCACAGGCTCGGTCGGGATGATCTCGTCGCGGTTCTGCTCGAGGGCGCGACGCGTCTGGTCGTCGATCTCCTCGGCAGGGTCGAACCAGAAGGAGAAGTCCTCCTCGAGCTTCATGTCCGTGAAGCTGTCGAAGTCGACGATGTCCTGGAGACGCTCGGAGGGCTCGCGCACGTCGATCGAGATGACG
>ERZ772962.1564-NODE-1564-length-12215-cov-4.198191_pt1 | contig 12215 bp, 11 predicted proteins | sample MGYA00580676_ERZ772962 | MGnify/ENA primary metagenome ERZ772962 (study PRJEB29015, sample SAMEA2738049) | human oral metagenome | biome: human oral; feature: human-associated habitat; material: saliva | place: China | collected 2230 ...
ACAGAAAGGAACTGCAAATTTGACTTCTTTTAATTTTAGAAAAGCTGACAATCGATACAAAGAACTTTTTTTCCAATTTCCTAAGGTTCTTTACTACAGTCAAAAATACAAAAAAAAGTTATCACTTAGCGCTAAAGCGGCTTATATGGTTCTTATGGATCGTGAAGAGTATTCTCTCAAGAACGAGTGGATCGATGAAAATGGCAATGTTTATTTCATTTTTACTAACCAAGAGCTTGCTGACTTACTAGATGTTTCTCCTCGTACTGTGATTAATATCAAAAAGGAACTTGAGAATGCAAATCTTTTGCTACAGAAAAAAATGGGATTTAATCCGAAAACTGGAAAAAACGAGCCCAATCGACTATACCTAGCGGAACTTGAAGTTAGTGCCACAGATGTCTATTTACGTGGAGAATATGACAAAAAAGTACCACAAAGCCTTGCTACAAGCGGAAGTGCAAATTCTGCACCTCCGCATAACTTCGCTCAACCCCTTGCTACAAGCGGAAGTGCAAATTCTGCACCTCCGCATAGTTCCGTTGAAGAACTGCCGCAAACCCTTGCTACAAGCGGAGGTGCAAATTCTGCACTAAATCTATATAATAACTTTTTAGATACCTCTTTAGATAATATTAAAGATACTCAAGAACTTGATTTTTCTTCTTATAATTTTTCAGAAGCTCAACTTAAAGCCCAAAATCAAGATTTAGTGAAAAACTCAAAATCTTTCCTCAAAGAAGGGACACATGAACTATTTCTTAGTGAAGAAGCCATTAAGTTACTTCAAATGTGGTGTAACTCGCCTCAACAACTTAGAAAGATGGTTGGTATTATTCTTAATGCTAAAAATGCTGTATGCAAAGAGAATGAGGAACTTGGAGTATTTTTTGTCCTCGAAGAAGAAGCATTACAAGAAAAAATCCTTAATACTCTAAGACGCTATTTTAATGCCATTAGAGCTAAAGAAAATAAAATAACCAATTACGAAAACTATTTATTTGGGTCAATGAAAAATATGTTTGCTGAATACTGGAATAATCAAGCGCTCAAACAAAGATCAAACTCAAACGAAACAAATAAAGAGAACCTAAATATGGATGATTCTGTTTGGTCTAATTCTAATTATGAGAATGAAACCAGTCAAAATGATTTAGCTCATCTTGAAAGAATTAAACTTGAAGCTCTAGCGAAAATCAATTCTAAAGTAACATGATTCAGGGTACTTTTTTTATACTTTTTCAATTGGAGTAAAGGCTTCAATAACTTTTCCAATGATTCGAGTATTTTCATCTCTTGGAAGAAGAATATCAGGAAATAGTCGATTGCCTTCAAAATCTATATCATCATTCAAAGAGACAAGTCTAATATAATCATCTTCCACATAAACAGAACCGACTAACTCAACCAAAAAGTTTTTTACAAGAAAGTTCAAAAAAAATGGGAAGAGTACGAAAAAGAAATTGAGAAACAACAAGCTGAATATGAACAAGTGATTTATTCAGTAGCAATGGAACCAGCACTCAAAAAAGCAATTAAAATAGCAGGAAAGAAGAAAGGTAAACTTCAAGGCGGAGCAAAAGCTGTTATAAGAGAAGCCTTAATAGAGCCTTTCAAGAAGAATAAAGATAACTTTAACTAAAGTTATAGTTATAGTTTTAGTTACAACTATAATTACAATTATAGTTTTATTTTAGAGAGGATTCAACTCAATGAATAAACGCCATCAGAATGCTTTTTAAAGGGCTTAAAAGGCAAAACATGAGCTTATAGGACGATTCAAGCATTAAAGGGAGTGAAAAATTCATTTTTCAATTTCTTTAGTGCTTTTTCGTTGGTTTGCTCAACGACAGGAACATTATTTTTTACTTTGTAAAAAATAGCGTTTTTTCAAAACTCAAATAAAAAAGTCCGGTCTTAAATTTTAAAGCCCAAAAAATATCAGATCCGACTTTTTTATTGTTTACTCATCAGAATTTTCAACGGACTAAATTTCAAAGTCATCATCACGTGCTTTATGTTTTGGACTTTGATTTTTTTGATAGGCTTCTAAACGTTGTTCTGATTTATGATAGTATTGAATGTTTTTATCGACTTTATATAAAGTATCTCGCAAATCATCACGTTCTTTTGTTAAGTTTTTAATGGTATCTCTGATTGAGGTATCTTCATAAGGTAACGTTTTTGTTGTTTTCACGTATTCTAAAATCTTTGTGTCTAGCTTGTCTAATTGATGTTGTGTTTCTTGATAGGTGGCTTTTAACTCTTCTCCTATGGTTTCAAAACTTCTATCAAAACCAAGCCCTTGACTGATTAAGAAATCGAACTCATGAAAAACTTGTTTGAGTTTGATATTGACATTGTCAGAATAAAGAGGGACATTGCCACTTTGTCTTTGTAAATTTTTAGCAACGGTTGCCCCAACCATGATTTTATGGTTTGCCGGACTTCTTTTATCAATATACGAAAAGCGGTCGCCCTTTTTAATAAATATTTTATATTGTCCGTTTTCTAATTTGTCAACACAGCGTGCAGGTATCTTAATCGTTGCTTCATTATCAAATGCAGTATCAATGGTTACAACTAAATCTTTTTCAGTTTCTTTTGTTACTTGCCAATGTTCAAGTAACATTTCAATTTCTTTTTCCTGTCCTTTTTCTTGAATGCTTTCTTTGTCATTCCAAAGTTTCACGACTTCCTCAACGGAATAACCAATGGTGTTTCTTTCTATCCGTTCTTTGAGATTTTCCTTTAAAAATTTATCATTTTTTAAACTTCTATCTCTAATTTTTTTGGTTTGTTCGCTTCCCTCTAAAAGATAAGTGGTATATTTTTTTGTGTCGTCCACTTTTAAATTTAAGGCTCTTGCTTTTGTTTTAAAATCTTCCCACGTGTGAGAATGGTTCACTAAAAATTCAAGTTTGTTTTTAATCTCTTTCCGGTAAGAATTTTGAGCAAGATAGACCAAATAATTTTTGTGAGAGTTTCCTAATTTTTGTTCAGGACGGTCAATAATTTTACAACCATATGCTTTAGAAATCTTATCAGAAATTTCTTTCAATCGTTCCAAATCATTTTTTGATTGTTGAAATTTATTTAAAGTCAAAGGGTCAGTTGCATTAAGCACAATATGATTATGCAAGTGGTCTTTATCAGTATGAGTGGCGATAATAAACTCCGCAGAATTTCCGAGATATTCTTTCATGGTTTTACAACCAATTTCATGAGCTTGTTCAGGCGTTAAATGATCATCAGGAGAAAAAGATTGGACAAAATGATAACCAAACCTTTCGTTTTTTCGTGGCTTGTTTTTTAAAGCATTTGCCATTGTTCGTGTCGCTAACATTTCATCACAAGCAGAGTGAATATCTAAAATATTTTGAGCGGAAACATATTCAAAGTCATTTGTTTTTTCAGGGTTCATCACATAATCAATGAGTTGGTTTAAATCTTTTGAAGAATGAACCGTTCCGTTCGATTGTTTTGGCATTTTAATGACTGTCATTTTTACTCCCCCTCCGAAATATAATGAACCACTTTTTGAATTTTTTCTTCCAAATTTTCTAATTGAATTTGATAATCAGACATCCATTCTTTTGTCTGATTATTTTTATTTTCGTTTAAATGTTTAGCAATTTGATTGATATTATTTCCGATACGTTTTAGTTCAGATTTTGTCGCAGAAATTTCAGAAATAATATTTTTATATTCTGAAAAATCAATAGAAAAAATCTCTTTATTGCAACAGGCTCGTCTAGCAAAAATAGAAAAATTAGTGATGCCAGTTTTTCTCATCATCCATTTAATTCTTTCGTCTTCTTTTTCATTTACGAAGAACCTTTTTAAAATATTTCTCTCACGATTTTTAATTTTTTTCATCTTGTCAACCTCACAAATATCTGTCAACTCTAAAAGCTCAAAATAGGGGGTGAGTGTCTTTAGCGAGCTTCGTAAGTGTGGCTACACTTACAGTAAAAAGTATTCATCTTTCACTCACAAAACCTAAAATTTCCAATTTTATTTTTGTTCGTTTCAGACGAATTTTTTTATTTTTGGTGGTGTCCCCCAATCCCCCTTTTTGAAAAAATTAATTATCATAATTTATATTTTTTGGAAAATTAACTTCAAATTCTTTTAAGACCTCTTCGTATAAATCTTTGACTTCAACACACACATTTTTAACTTCATCTTCGGTCAAAGTTTGAACATATTTTTTTGCGTTAATGTAATGATTTAATTCTTCTTTATCAATTAAATCTAATTGTTCCTGTATCATTTCTTCTAACATCTCTATCAATACTTTTTTTGGAGTTGGAAATTTATTTGTCAGTTGAATGGCTTCTAAAATTTCACGTCCATAAAATTCAGTTTCTTGTGGTTTTTTTCAGATAACTTTGTTTTTGCCTTATCAATTCTTTCTTTCATTGTCATTGATTTTTTCGGTACGGGAGCAACATATTTTTCTAATTCAATTTTTGGTTTTCCGTTTTTGTCTAGTATTTTATTTCCGTTGACATCTTTTTTATCTCTCGTACAAGGCATAAAAATTTTTAAACCATGTTCGCCTTTTTTTACATGGTAACCTTGATTTTTCCATGCTCCGAAAGAACCAACCAAACCAACATCAGGTTTTTGTTTTTGTAAAAATCTCAAATTCTTTGACAAGTCTTTTTGTTCATAACTTAATCGTTGTGAGCTGGTTTTTAGTTTATTCTAAAACTTATTAATATATCTATAAATTGTGGTTCTTGAAACTCCCCAAGAATCCGCAATCGACTTAATCGGCGTACCACTTTCTACCAAGGTTTTAAGAAGCTTTACGTCTTGCTCCGAAAATTTCTCAGGTCTTCCTCCAAGTCGTCCTCTTGCACGTGCGGCTTCTCTACCAGCGGCAGAACGCTCCAAAATAAGATTTCGCTCAAATTCCGCAAAAGCCGCAAACAAATGAAACATCAATTGTCCAGTCGAACTTGATTTATCCATTGTAATATTTTCTTGTAGACTATGAAAACTTACCCCTTTATTATTAAGAGAATTAACAATATTAATGAGATCTTCCATATTTCTACCTAGTCGATCCAATCGCCAAACAACAATCGTATCCCCAGGACGAGAAAATTCGATGGCGGATTTTAATCCAGGTCTTTCTCTTTTACTTCCTGACATATGGTCAGTAAATATTTTTTCACAGTTATATTTTTTGAGACTATCTTTTTGTAAATCCAAATTTTGAAGTCCAGTTGAAACTCGGGCATATCCAATATTCATTTTTATTCCTCCATTGATACTATTGTACCATAACTTGAAAGAACTTATATAAATGAACATAGAATAAATTATGGGTTAATGAACAAGAAATGTAAATGATTTTGAGAGTTTTTATAACAAAAGAAGAGTGTCCAGCAAATGACCATTTTCTGAACACTCAAATATTGAAAAAATATAGCTCATTTTATGTCTAACTATTTGATAGTGGTCCAAAAAATAAAAATCGCAATGAAACAATCAGAATTTTGATTATTTCATTGCGATTTTTTTATTTGAGGCTAGTTTTTCCCAGCCCCCTTTTTATGTTAAGAAATATTATAGCTTTCTAATTAAATAACTTTTGAAATTATCTCATTAAACTGCTTTTCATTAAAGTATAGATTGTATCTCTTAGCGGTTTGTTTAGCAGACTTTAGTATCTCCATATTAATAGATTCCATGAAAATCTCAGTTCCACCAACTAAAACTGGTGTCCATTTATCTAAATAGTTCAACTGAAAACTTTTTAGTATAGATCTTTTCCCTTCATATTTACTCCAATCCCCTAATGAATTACATTGATATCCTAATTCAATATACCAGAAAGCAACTAGAATATTCTTTAACATCACTGTACATGACTCACAGTAGTTGTATTCCTTACGTTCTTTTCGACGATATAGTTCATGAAAAAAAGCAAAATATTTAGAAAGTAATTCGTCAAATTCATTTTGTGGGTTCTGTTGCAAAGTTTTCCATAACATCCGATTTATTGTAAAATGTAATAAAAAAGAATGCGAGGACAACAGATGAATCATTTTAAGGGCAAATAATTCCAAAAAGACGTGATTATTATCTCTGTTGGGTATTATCTTCGCTATAATTTGAGTTATCGTGATGTTCAAGAGATGTTATATGATCGTGGCATTAACGTTTCTCACACAACAATTTACCGTTGGGTTCAAGAATATGGTAAGCTGATCTATCAAATTTGGAAAAAGAAAAATAGACAGTCCTTTTATTCGTGGAAAATGGACGAAACTTATATTAAAATTAAAGGGAAGTGGCATTATCTCTATCGTGCAATTGATGCGGACGGCTTAACCTTAGATATCTGGTTACGAAAGAAACGGGATACGCAAGCAGCCTATGCTTTCTTAAAACGACTCCATAAACAGTTTGGTGAGCCGAAAGCAATTGTGACTGATAAAGCACCTTCTCTTGGCTCCGCCTTTAGAAAGTTACAGAGTGTGGGTTTATATACTAAGACAGAGCACCGAACTGTGAAGTATCTTAACAATTTAATAGAACAAGACCATCGACCTATTAAACGACGGAATAAATTTTATCAAAGTCTCCGTACAGCCTCTTCCACGATTAAGGGCATGGAGACCCTTCGAGGAATATATAAAAAGAACCGAAGAAATGGAACGCTCTTCGGATTTTCGGTGTCTACTGAAATCAAGGTATTAATGGGAATACCAGCCTAAGATATTTGGAGTTCAGAGAGGGCACGTTTGATTTTCAAACTTCGCAACAGAACCGTAATTCTTATTTTTATAGAATGCTTTGCTGTAGATAAAATTATGAATAAATAAAGTAAAAAACACATCCTGACTTATAATACAGTTCATTAGGGTATGTTTTTGCTAAACGTTTAATAAAAAATTAGGAGCCATTGATGAAAAAAACTATAATCTTTATATTACATATTCCATTTATACTTCTCCTCTGGCTCTGTATAACGTCTCCCTTTTTTATAAAAAATAGTCTGCTTAATTCATCCTTTGGTCACATTTTTAAAGGAGTAGAAAATATTTCTCATAGTGGACCTCTAGCAACAGTTTTGTTGTTATTCGTCATACCTTTACTTTCACTCATTTCATGCTTATACCTTGCTTTTAAGAAAAACCAGAGCGGAAGAAATTATGTGATTTATATTTTGATGTCGTTATTTTCTCTTGTTTGCCTCTCAGTTTTTTCTGTTATTATGATAATAGGTTTAGGAAACTATTTATGAAAAAAGCCTCTACAAGCTAAATGGCTTGTAGAAGCTTTTTTTGTTATAATAATGGAGTAGAGTTTATGAACGGTAGCTTTGATTGGAGGTGGTGCTTATGATTATTTCGTGGGCAAAACCTCACAAAACATGAAAGGCGAAAATTTTTTGACTGTATTTCAGGCATTGAGTCTCATGATTGCATTTGCAACTTTGATGATTCTTGTCATTAATACGAGTAACAAAAAATGACCGTTCATCTTAGCGGATAAGGTCATTTAGATAGTATTTGCTACCGTTCTTAAAACGGCTACATTGGACTTGTTACTAGCAAGTCCTTTTTTCTTTATCTTTATTTTATCACAACTTCCATTTTTTGTCATCTCTTATGTTATCCTTAAATTCTAGAGTCGCTATTGTATAATTTTAAACTGTTTATTTTAAGTGATTGCTTTTTCAAATTGATTAGGCGTAAGATACCCTAAACTCTGATGGATGCGTTTTGAATTATAAAAGGCTTCGATGTACCAGAAAATACTCTGATAGGCTTCTTCAAAGTCCTTATATTTAAATTGATACACCCATTCTCTTTTTAAATTTCCATGCCAAGATTCAAGACTGGCATTATGATAAGGATAACATCACGCGGAAGCTATCCGCTAATATAAATATAAGGAAATATAATATTATTGACGTAATGAAAGCGATTGTGATATAATTGATTTGCCTTAAAAAAAGCGCTTTTATTTTTGGCTGATTACGCAAACGGTTGCGTAATTTTTTTCGAATTTTTTGGAGGATATCTTATGTCGGAAGTAAAAACTTCTAAATTACCAACTTTACCATTAAAAACAATCTGGATGTTGTCGTTTGGTTACCTTGGGGTTCAAATGGCTTTTTCTCTTCAAAGCTCAAATATGGGAAGAATTTTTGAAACACTTGGTGCGGACCCAACTCGTTTAGGTTTTTTCTTCATTTTACCACCTAAAGGATATTCCATCTGTACAAAATAATTTATAATTAAACTTATTAATAATGAGCTCTACTATAACTGGATTAATAAATAAGTAAGTAACCCACTGAATTGACAGTCTTTACTTCCAATTATGTCATCCTGGGAATATCAGTTTTATAAAAAATAGAAGGTGAGAACAAGATAACACTATGAAACAAATCAAAAGAATTATGGGCATTGACCCTTGGAAAATCACATCAAATCAGATTGAAAAAGAAGACCGTCGTTTGCAAGAATCGCTTACTTCTATTGGAAATGGCTACATGGGAATGCGCGGAAATTTTAGTGAAACTTATAGTGGCGACAGTCACCAAGGAACTTACATTGCAGGGGTTTGGTTTCCAGATAAAACACGTGTAGGCTGGTGGAAAAATGGTTATCCTGAATATTTTGGTAAAGCAATCAATGCCCTCAATTTTGCTTCTGTCAGAGTTTTTATTGATGACAAAGAAGTTGATTTAGCCGCAAGTCACGTGACTGATTTTAATCTGTCGCTTGATATGGAAAAAGGGATACTCACTTATACTTATGTAGCTTATGGAGTACGTGTGACTGCCGAAAGATTTTTCTCAATTGCTCAACAAGAACTTGCGGTTTTTGCTTTCATGTTTGAAAGCATAGATGGTGAAATTCATCAAATCCGTACAGCCTCAATCATTGATGCCAATGTTCGTAATGAGGATTCCAATTACGATGAAAAATTTTGGACAGTAAAAAACCTTGATAATACAGCTACAGGTTCATTTATTGTCACTGAAACAATTCCTAATCCATTTGGAGTTGAACAATTTACGGTAGCAGCTAAACAAAGCTTTGCAGGCGATTTTACTCGAGTTAAGCAAGAAACAAGAGAAAGTTCTGTTTTAGATGTTTACGAAGCAAAATTAGTGGAAAATGCACCACTCACCTTTATCAAAAATGTTTTAGTTGTCACAAGTCGTGATATTGAACCCTCGAATTTAACAAAGGTGCTATCAAATTTGACCCTTGAAATTTCTAAGAAAACATATCATGAATTTTATAAAGAACAAGAAATCGCTTGGAAAAAACGTTGGGAAATTGCTGATGTACAAATTGATGGTTCAGCAGAAGCTCAACAAGGGATTCGCTTTAATCTTTTCCAACTTTTCTCTACATACTACGGCGAAGATGAACGTTTAAATATTGGCCCTAAAGGATTTACTGGAGAAAAATATGGCGGAGCAACTTATTGGGATACAGAAGCCTATGCCGTTCCATTATACTTGGCACTTTCGGATGAAAAAGTTGCTAAAAATCTTTTAAAATATCGTCATAATCAATTGCCACAAGCACAACATAATGCCCGTCAACAAGGACTTAAAGGTGCTTTGTATCCGATGGTTACTTTTACAGGTGTTGAATGTCATAATGAGTGGGAAATTACATTTGAAGAAATTCACCGTAATGGAGCAATGGCTTATGCGATTTATAACTACAGCAACTACACGGGAGATGAAACTTATCTTGCTCATGAAGGCTTAGAAGTTTTGATTGAAATTGCTCGTTTTTGGGCAGACCGTGTGCATTATAGTAAACGAAATGATAAATACATGATTCATGGAGTCACAGGCCCAAATGAGTATGAAAATAATATCAATAACAACTGGTACACTAATAAATTAGCAGCTTGGGTTTTGACTTATACTGCAGAAAGTTTAGCGAAATATCCACGCCCAGATTTAATTGAAGGAGCTGAAACTGCTCACTGGTCAGAAATTGTGGATAAAATGTATTATCCAGAAGATGAAGAATTGGGGATCTTTGTTCAACATGATGGCTATTTAGATAAAGATTTGACTCCAGTGGCTCAACTTGACCCTAAAAATCTTCCATTGAACCAAAATTGGTCTTGGGATCGAGTGTTACGTAGTCCATATATTAAGCAAGCAGATGTGCTTCAAGGAATTTATTTCTTCGGCAATCAGTTTTCATTAGCCGAAAAACAACGAAATTTTGATTTTTATGAACCATTAACTGTTCATGAAAGCTCACTTTCTCCATCCATTCATGCGATTTTAGCAGCAGAGCTTGGCATGGAAGACAAGGCTGTTGAAATGTATGAAAGAACAGCTCGTCTTGACTTAGATAATTATAATAACGACACAGAAGATGGACTTCACATCACATCAATGACTGGCTCATGGTTGGCGATTGTTCATGGTTTTGCCCAAATGAAAACCTGGGATGGTCAATTGAGTTTTGCCCCATTTTTACCACAAGCATGGACGGGTTATGCCTTTCACATTAACTATCGCGGACGTTTATTAAAAATTTCTGTTGGTCAAGAAGTGAAACTTGAATTATTACGTGGCCAAGCCTTGAATCTTGAAATTTATGGTGAAAAAATTGAGTTAAGAGATTTTTATGTTACAAAAACAAAGTAATTTGATATCTTTAAATGACTTTTTTATCAAAAATCTAAAAAATAGTTGAAAATTAATCGAAAATTTGGCAAAATAAAATTTCAGAGTGTCAAATAAAAGAAAAAGAAAGGAGCGCTGAGTTGAGCTGGGTTTAGCTAGTCTCAAGTGAAAATATGGCAGTTACAATTAAAGATGTTGCAAAAAAAGCTGGTGTTAATGCCTCAACGGTCAGTCGGGTCATTAAAGATAGTTCAGAGATTTCGGATAAAACAAAAGTAAAAGTTCGCAAAGCCATGCATGAATTAGGTTATCGAAGGAATGCAGCGGCTCAGATTCTAGCTTCTGGAAAAACAAATACAATTGGTGTTGTTTTCCCACCTGTTGCTGACAAAGCGAGCCAACCTTTCTTTATGAAAATATTGACCTCAATCAATGAAACAGCTCGTGACTACGATGTTTCAATCGCTATTGCGACTGGACATTCAGCCAAAGAGTTGAAAAAGCAGATTGAACTTCAATATTCAGAAAAGCGTGTCGATGGATTTATCGTGCTTTACGCTGGAAAAAATGATGAAGTTCGCGATTATTTATTAGAAAATAAAGTTCCTTTTGTTTTAGTTGGAACTCCGGCTGAAGGAAAAAATGAAATTACCCATGTGGATAATGATAATATGCTGCTTGGACGCGAGGCTGTTCGTCATTTAGCACAATTAGATCATCAAAATATTTCATTTGTGACCGATACGAAAGAAACAGAAGTTTTTGAAGAACGTTATCAAGGTTTTAAAGATGAATCCGAGAAACTTGGGCTCAATCATGACCTCTTGTTTATGGATGCTAATTTTTCCTTGCGAAACGAAACAGCTCTTGTAGTTATGGATGATGTCTTATCTTTAAAAGTTGTGGAACGTCTAAGAAGTCAAGGTTTAAATGTTCCAGAAGATGTGAGTTTAATTACTTACAACAACTCTATCTTTGGAGCAATGATTCATCCTTATTTAACAACGTTTGACATTCATATTGAGCAATTAGGGGCAAGTGCAATTAAGAAAATCTTGGATTTACGAGATAAGAAAGAAAATTTGCCAGAAAAATCAATTATTCCTTTTGAATTAATTATTAGAGAATCAACAAAAGCTAGAATTTAAGTTCTAGCTTTTTTAGTTTTGTTTAAGATAAGGTTAAGCCTAGTACAAGACAAAAATATGATAATAGTGTAAAATAATAGAAAGGGATGGGCGCAGTTTTATTGACTTTCCAAGCAATTTAACTAAAAATAATTTATAAATTATGAGCCCTAAAAAATGTGAAAAGGGATGGATTCAATGATTAAAATTTTATTAGTGGAGGATGATTTATCACTCTCAAAATCTGTTTACGATTTCTTAAAATCATTTGCGCAAGTCAAACAGGTTTATGATGGAGTTGAAGGACTTTATGAGGCAGAATTGGGAATCTATGATTTAATTTTGCTTGATTTAATGCTTCCAGAAAAGAATGGTTTTGAAGTCTTGAAGGAATTACGTGAGCAAAATGTAGATACGCCAGTCTTAATCATGACTGCTAAGGA
>ERZ772962.1566-NODE-1566-length-12212-cov-11.981657_pt1 | contig 12212 bp, 9 predicted proteins | sample MGYA00580676_ERZ772962 | MGnify/ENA primary metagenome ERZ772962 (study PRJEB29015, sample SAMEA2738049) | human oral metagenome | biome: human oral; feature: human-associated habitat; material: saliva | place: China | collected 2230 ...
TATCATCTATATCTGTAACAACTAATTTTATCATACAATTATCTCCTTTTTTGAATTAGAGGTGTGCAAAGGGGGGGTTAGGGTGTGCACTTTTTAACGATTTAGATAATCCCCTTCATTTCTACATTCTGTTCAATCTTTTTTATTATATCATAAAAAGCAGTATTCATTCCATTCATAAAAAACAGCCAGATTATATTTCTATAACCTGACCGTTTTTGAAGTGGACTTCTATTTTATCTTTTTGATGTATAACAATTTTCTCAATTAAGGTGTTGAAGATTTTCTCATCAAAGGTTGTGACCATGTGTTCTTGTTTAGCTAATAATTCTATAAACAACTTCACATCTACACTTTGTTTTCTTCTTCGTTGAAGTGTGCTTTGTTTCTTAAAAAGCTGACTTTGTAATTCTTCGTACTTTGCTACTAGTTCATCATACTCTCTTTGATAGGTTTCTTGATTTTGAATAACTTTAGTATTATGTTGTACCATCTTTTCTGCTCGTTTCTCAACATTAGCCATCTCAAGTTCTAAGTTTTTTATGATATTATATCTGATAAGATAACATATTAAAATAAAATAAATTAGCCAAAATTTCTAAAAGAACTTCTGGCTAATCATTTTAACTCCTTATCAAGTTCGTTGATAATATAGACTTAAGTCTTAATTTAATAATCTTTTCATTTAAGAAGTACCTGAATATCACCGAATTTAGTGTAGAACCATCATTTTATTTGTATTTTTATAGATTAAATTCACTAAATAATCAAAAAATTATTGTAGTAATTAATACGCTTATACATTAATTTAAGTAAATTATCTCATCTGCATATTTATCAAAATCGTTTTTGTGTGAAATTACAACAGTTGCTATATTGTACTTATTGATATAATTTACGATATTTAAACTTATTTTTTCCGAAGTATTTTCATCTAATGCACTGGTCGGTTCATCTAATATTAGTAATTCTGGTTTTCTAATCAATATACGAGCTAACCCTATACGTTGTTTTTGTCCACCACTTATATTTTTACCATCTTCTAATAATTCATAATTTATACCAAACTTAGAAACAAATTCTTCTAAACCAGAAACTTTTAATACTTCTTCCAAATTATATTCTAAATTGCTATCAGCTAGCAAAATATTTTCTCGTAGTGTACCTTTAAAAATAAAACTCTCTTGCGATACTTTCAAAATTTTTCCAAAATAACTCTCGGAAGAAAAATTTTTAATAGATTCACCATTCCACATTATATCACCTTGTAAATTATCTGCAGGTGCTAAATTTATAAGCAAATTAGTTAATGTTGATTTCCCCTTACCACTTTCACCTTTAATAACAATTATTTCTTTTGGTCTAATATCAAAACTTATATCATCAAAAAGTTTTTCAGAATTTCCGTACGAAAAACTATCAATATCAACTTCTATTTCTTCTAAATTAGAAATATTAGTTTTTATATTTTCTTTTTTATTATCCTGCACTAAATCAGATAATCTATCGATAGTTGCATCAGAAATCTGTTTAGCCCCTATATGTAAAGAAATTGAGCGAATAGGATCATCTAACATTCTTGATAATGTATAAATGGAAAGAATAGCCCCCACTGTCAAATCTCCATTAATAACAAAATATGCTGATATAATAACTGCTATTATAGGGAGAACAAAAGCTACTATCGAAGAAAAACCAACATACAACGAAAAATAAAATGCCAATTTTTTATTAAGTGGTAATCTTTTTTTATATAGCAAACTATTTATAATTTCAGAAAAATATTCTTCCTTTTTTAACTGCTTTACTTCAAAAATTCCTAAAAATGTTTGAAGTATATAGTCATTAATAGTTGCTCTGAGCTTTTGATCCTCTTTCGTAATATCTCCTACAATTTTCGTAAGTTTCTGCACTACTAAAAAAGACAATACCGTTATTATTAATATTAGAGCCGCTATATAAAAATTGTAATAAACTAAAAACACTAATGTTATTATTAAAATTATAGTTTGCGTTATAACTAACGTTATACCTTGCGAATACCATTCCGAAATACTTTTACTATCATTTGTAATTTTCGACATTAATTCACCTGAGTTTAAATTAGAAAAATAACTAATGTCTTTTTTCAACGCTTTTTTATAAAGAAAATCTAATATCGAAAAGTCTCCAATAAAAAATAATTTTCTTAAAAAATATTGTGTTAAAAATATTAGTAGACAGTAAATTATTAGCAATCCAAAAATTATTTTTAAATTACTTAAAGCTAAATAATAATTTTTATCTACTAATAAATCCACTATCTCTTGAATTTTATAAATTAAAAATAAATTTACAATTGTTCTAATTATACTTGAAAAAATTGTTAAACTTTTCAATACTTTCAAACCTGAAAATTGCTTATTGATATTCATAAAATCTCCTTTCAAATCCCTTAATATAAAGCCTTTTAGAACGTTTAATTGTATTCTATTTTACGTCGTTATTTCTGTAACTATTAATTTATACATATAAAGTATCCTTCCATATATCTAATTATACAAGAGTATTTAATTATTTCTTGACTATACATTCTCAATATTATATCAAAATTTTAATTATTATTCCATATAGAAAAAAACTAACCTAAAGATTTCATTACAAAGTAAATCTTCAGGTTAGTTTGTTACCTAATTCAAATATGTCTCAACTATTTCATCATATCATAGATACCATATATTACAGCAAAAGCACTTAAAAAGATTAAAATTCCGATTCCTTGAGCTATTTTTTCATGTTTTTTCAATCTTTCTGGATCTTTCCTTATTTCTATTGCTTCTTCTTCTGTCATTCCAGCTAAAAGATTTATGCTCTTTTTCACTATCAAAAGATAAGAAGAATGGAATAACATAATCAACATTATAATCATACTAATTACAGTCAACACCTTACTATTCAACACAGTACCTAGTGTCATTATAACTAAAAATAACAAAGTTTCAATTGCACTTAATATAAGAAAATTTTTTCTACTCATATCTTTATCCCTACCTTTTCATATTATATTTAAAACACTGTCCCTATACGCTTCTTCTTTACTATATTATATCATATCTTATTGATGTTATTCCAATAATACCAGAAAGCTACAATAGTTATTATTGCTATCACTAGGCTATTTTTGACCTCTCTAATTTACATTTTCAGTATTTTAAAAACTATTTTTCACCTTATATTTTTTCAGTATATATTTTAACTGTTCACTTGTGATTTCTTCATTTCTATAGTCAATATTTTCACTAGCTAAATAGTTTAAAAAGCGTCTAATACTAACATAACCTTCTTTAGCTATAATTATATGATCTAGCATTTCTATTCCTATAATATCTCCTACTTCCATTAAGTTAATCGTTGTTCTTATATCTTCAACTGAAGGTGTTGCATCTCCACTAGGATGATTATGGACACATACTATACTTGCTGCACTATTTTTTATAGCCATTTTAAATACTTCTCGCGAATGAACAATAGATGTAGACAAACTACCTTTAAATACCTCACGTTGTTGAATAATCTTACCTTTAGTATTTATATCCAAAACTATAAATACTTCTTGTGTTAAGTTTTCCACCGATGATTTTAAATATCTAGCAATCGATTCTGGACTAGAACATTTTACATCCAACACATTGGTAGCGTATATTCTTCGCGCAAATTCAATATTCGCTAGTATATGAATTGCTTTTTCCGTTCCTATTCCTTTATGCTTAGTTAGCTCATCAAAAGTTACATCTCTAAGATTGGTTATTCCTCCTACATCTTTTAAAATACTATCTGCCAATTCAATTACATTTTGATTCTTAATTCCCGTTCTAAGCAAAATAGCTAAAATTTCTTTATCACTAAGAGCTGTCGCTCCGAATTTTCTAAATTTTTCTCGAGGACGATCATCTTCACAAAATTCCTTTATTGTATATCCACTTACCATAACAATCCCTCCCTTATTAATATAATTGTTAAATAACTAAGTGTAATAAATGGTACTAACGGTATTTTAGTTCCCTTTTTAACTTTTTTAAAAATCAATAATGAAAGTGCAAAAAATCCAGCATAAACAAATGTAAATGCTAATAAATATATTCCTTCAAAAATATTTAAGTTTATGGCTAAAACACAATATACTTTTATATCGCCATAACCTAAACCACCTTTTGATAGATAATATAGTATATGAAAAAGTAAAATAAGAAATAAAAAATTAAAAATATCAAAAAAGTAAAAGTTGTTAATTAGGAGAATAATATTCAATAGTAATAGAAGAAAAAATAATTCATCTAGTATTTGTAAATATTTTATATCTTCTATAGAAATATAAATTAATAAAATTAAAATATACGCATGAAGTAATGTTACAAAGACAAAATTATCTTCAAAAACAAAATATAAAATAATTATACTAGCTGTAAAAAATTCGTATAAAAATATATCAAATGGAATTTTAGCACTGCAATAACTGCAACGTCCTCGTTTAAACAAAAAACTAAAAATAGGTATTAAGTCAAAAGGTTTTAGCTGTCTTTTACAACTTTCACAGCTACTACGTTTAGATAAATAGTCAAGCTTATTTTCAGTATCAACTAAACACTTAATTGAGCTTGATAAAATTAAACTTACTATAAGTATAAAAGGTTTAAAAATATAACTTTCCATAATAATTCTCCCTAATTAATTTCCCTTATATTATTTTATCATATTTTTTCATATAAAAAAACAACCCAAATAATTAATATTTGAGTTGCTTCTTTTTTAATTTTAAGTTGTGATTATACTATTGTACAGGTAATACTGCTCCATTCCATTTTTCTTGCATGAATTTCTTAGTATCTTCTGATCTTAGTGCTTCTAGAATTTTCTTAACAACAACTTTATCTTTATCCCCTTCACGAACAGCAAGGATGTTTCCGTATGGGTTATCTGAAGTTGCAGCTTCTACTAAGATTGGATCTTTAGCAGCGTTTAATCCATTATCAACAGCGAAGTTAGCATTGATAGAAATTAAATCAGCTTCATCATTTTCATAGTATTTAGTCATTAAAGCTGGATCATTTTCATAGCTGAATTGTAAGTGTTTAGGGTTTTCAGCGATATCATCAAAAGTAGCAGTTACTGGATCAACACCATCTTTAACTTTTACTAAACCTTTAGATGCTAATAATTTGATTACACGTCCCCATTCAGCTTTGTTGTTACTTACGTAAACTTTAGCTCCTTCTTTAAGGTCAGCTACATCTTTAACACGTTTAGAGTATAAACCAATTGGTTCTAAGTGAACAGCACCAGCGTCTTCAATTTTGTATCCATTTTCTTTAATTGCATTTTTTAGGAATGGTACGTGTTGGAAGTAGTTGATGTCGATTTCTTTTTCATTTAACGTTTTGTTAGGAATGTAGTAATCTTGATAAGTAACGATATCTAATTTAATACCTTCTTTTTCAAGTTGTGGTGCTACGTGCTCTAATAATACTGCGTGAGGTACGTTAGTTGCACCAATTTTTACTGTTACAGGATTGTTTGGATCTAATTTTTCTACGTCAATCCCTTTCTTTTCTCCTTTAGATGATGATGAACATCCAATTAAAACAAATCCAAGTACGAAACTTGTTACTAATAGTAGTAGTTTTTTCATTTGAGTTTTCTCCTTTAAAATTATTTTATTTTTTGTTATATTCAGTAAGTTTTTGGAAATAAAAAACACCCCTACTCTCCTAAGAGAATAAGGGCGAAATCAATTTCACGGTACCACCTTAATTTTCGTAAATATACGAACTCAATCACTACTTTAAAGATACGGGTCTAGAATATATCTTAAAATAATGTGCGTTTGTAACGTAACGCTTACGAAAAAAGCTTGGATTAAATTAAAACTCACTTTTTTTACCATTCAAACCATTTTCACATATAATCTGCAATGTGTGCTTTCACCTATTCACACTCTCTGTAAAAGTTTTTATATGTTACTTATTCAAATATTGGTAACTATTAACTTGAGTAAATGATATCATTTATCTTTTATTGTGTCAATACTTTTTTTGAAAAATTTCCCCACCAAGAAAACGAGAAAACGGTTCCTTATGTACAGTTGTTCATTTTGTAGCTGCAAAATATTTTTTTTGAAAATATTCTATTTTTTATTATTTCTAAACATTAACAATAGCCAATTATTATTTTAAGTTATTTTCTTCTAACCACTTGTTAATTACACTTACTGTAACATCTCTAAATTTTGGCGCTTCATACATATGGTCTGATCCTTGTATTATTTCTAATTTAGAATTTTTATATTTTTTAGCAGTTGCTTTAGCGATATTAGGATTTACCATTTTATCATCTGTTCCTGTTATAACTAACACTGGCTCTTTTATTTTATCAAAATCAACATAAGCACCTTTTTGTTTATCTAAGAATGGTAATGCCATTTGGAAATATGTAAACCCTGATTCAGGTACAAGTTTAGCAAATTCTCTTTCTTTATCCTCTGGATCTTGATTATTCATACAATAATCACAAAATGCATGTTTATATGGTGGCATTGATTTTTTCCAAAATCCCCATCTTAAGAAATGTTTGTAGAAACATATAATCATACTAGGATAAAAGGCAAATATACCTGCAGCTGGAGCAGTCCCCATTAAAATAAGACCTTCTACTTTTGTTTTCACACCAACTAGCTGAGCTATTAATCCCCCTAGTGAATGACCTAGTACGATAGGTGGTTCATCTAAACTTTCTACTAACTTAACTATGTCTTCAACATAATCATTTAAACTAACCTTTGCTACTTTTTCTTCTACTTCTTTATAAGGTAAATCGTGATAACGCAAGCTAGGAGTATGCACTCTTAAACCTAATTTCTCTAATTCTGTAGCAAACTCGCCCCATACACTTCCATCACACCATGTTCCATGAATTAAAACTATATCTTTCATTTACTTACCTCCAACTTTATAAGTTATATATTTATTATACTCTAAATTACACTAAATTAAAAAAATTTATATGTTTAACAAAAAAAGAATATACTTAACGTATATCCTTTTTTGATTTTGGAGGCTTAATTAAATTGTTTTAACATTAAGGATACTTCTTTTTCAATATCATCAGCATATGAAATTGCTGAAATGATTGAAACACCTTCTATTCCAGTATCCATAATAGGTTTTATTTTATCTCTACTTATTCCACCTATTGCCACTATAGGTAAACTTTTATCTAGTTCTCTAATTTGTTTTAAGCCAGTATAACCTATAGCTTTTCCTGCATCATCTTTTGAAATAGTAGAAAATATAGGTCCTACCCCAATATAATCTACCACACTCAAATTAGAAGATTTATACTCTAGTTCATCTCCAATTGATAAACCTAATATAGCATCTGGCATTTTCTCTCTTATTAATTCAACATCACTATCTTCTTGTCCGACATGAACTCCATCAGCATTTAGTTTTAAAGCAAGTTCTACATCATCATTTACAATAAAAGGAACGTTATAATTTTTACATAACTTCTGAATCTCACGAGCAAGATCTTCTTTCTCTTTACCTTCTAATGCACCCTTACCTTTTTCCCTAAATTGAAATAATGTTATCCCGCCTGCCAAAGCTTTTTCAACTACTTCTAATAAATTTTTTCCATTACATGTTGTCGTTCCACAAATAAAATATAGTTTTAAACTTTCTGGATTAAACATATCTTTTCACCTTCTTATGCAATGAAATATCTCCATCTGTAACTTCGTATAATGAATTTATAAATTCCACCTTGTAAGTACCTGGAAGATGACCATTAGGTCTTTTTTCAGCAAATTCTCCAGCTATATTATACGCTAGTAATGAGGTTTCTAATGACTTAAAGACATTGTCTTTATCAAGTTCAATAAAGCTTGCTACAACTGCCCCTAACAGACAGCCTGTCCCAATTACTTTTGGCATCATAGAACTACCATTGTGGATAGTGATTACTTCACCAGCTACTGCAATAGCATCAACCTCTCCCGTTACAACAATAGGAATATTATATTTTTTATTAGCTAATAAAGCTAACTCGCCAATATTATCAACATTAGCACTATCTACACCTTTAGAGGCTATATCCAAACCTACTAATGAACCTATTTCCCCTGCATTTCCTCGAATAGCTGATATTCTATAATTTTCTAATAAGTCATCTACTACTCGTTTTCTATATGCACTTGCTCCACATGCTACTGGATCTAGGACGGCAGGTACATTATATTTTTCGGCAATTTTTAAAGCATCACGATATAATTGCCAATTATCATCTGTCAGTGTTCCAATATTAATTAATAGTCCACCTGCATATTTTAATAAATCTTCTAAGTCATCTTTAAACTCACTCATTGCTGGTGAGGCACCTAATGCGACTAACCCATTAGCTGTAAAGTTTTTTACAACATCATTAGTTATACAAATAACTAATGGTGCTTTTTCTTTTAATAGTTTTAAGCTGCTCATATTTTTTACTCCTTATATGCTATATGATTAACTGGACCACTTCCATGACCTATTTCTGGTGAATTTTTTATTGCTGCTGTTATAAATTTTTTAGCAATATCTACTGAAGTAACTAAGTCATTACCTTTTGCTAATTCTGCAGTAATTACTGCAGAAAAAGTACATCCAGTTCCATGTGTATGTTTTGTATTTATTCTTTCACTTTCCCATACATGAGGCGAATCATTTCTAGTAAACAAATAATCTTTAGCCTTACCTTCTAAATGTCCACCTTTTATAATTACAGATTTACATCCTACTTCTGTTAAAATAAATTTTCCTGCTTTGTTAATATCATCTTCTGTTACTATTTTAAATCCTACTATTTCTTCAGCTTCAGGAACATTTGGTGTGATTATTGTAGCCAACGGTAATATTTCATTTTTCAAATGATTTCTCGCATTACTATCAATCAGTTTATCACCACTTGTCGCTACCATAACCGGATCAACTACATAGGCAATATCTTTAGGTAAATACTTTTTCACAACTTCCATTATTTCTACATTTGCCAACATTCCAGTTTTTATCGCATTTGGTGTAATATCAGAAAAAACACTGTTAAGTTGTGCATCTAAAATATCCAAAGGAATATTGTGTATTTTTTGTACTCCTAGAGTATTTTGTGCGACAACACTAGTTATAACAGCCATTCCATATACACCTCTGGCTTGAAAACTTTTTAAATCAGCCATTATTCCTGCTCCTCCTGTAGGATCAGTTCCAGCTATAGTTAATACAATATCTAATTTACTCATAAATTAGCCTCCCTTAATTAATTTTATTATTAAATTTAAAACATCAAAAATTTATCAAATTAAATATAAAAAACTTTCTACTAACAGTAGAAAGTGTCTATAATTATATTCTAAGATACTATTCACATTTCCTACGCTAGCATTATCTAGTTCAGGTCAAAGGGTCTAACAAAATTATCTCAGCCAATGGCTCCCCCAGTGTTTTATATTTAATTACTAAATTTATCTTAACAGAAATATTTTTTATTGTCAAAAATTAGAAATCGTTTTATTTGTTTTTGTTGACATAATTTATAAATTTTTAAGTTAACATAACTTATTATAAATGTGTCTAAATTGTGAATTTTAATGTATTATTTTGTGTATAAATCAACAATCCCTCAACTTTATTAATAATAATTATCATTTGCATCTTTAATTCTGAAAGGATTTGTATTATAATATTGATAACGATTATCTTAATCGATTAAAACGAATCCAATAAAGGAGATATATTTAATATGAAAAATAATACTTTATTAAAGGTGCTATCAGCTACAGCTATATTTTCTGCTTTAGCTGCAATTGAAGCATATGATCATGATGATTTTGTATTTGCTGCTGATGAGAATCCTATTGTAGCTACAACAAACAGCCCTGCTACAACCAATAAACCTGTTACTAACAATGCAGCTACTAGTAATATTCCTGCAGTTGCGAATGCGAACACTAAACCAACAGCTAAACAAGATGTAAAAAATCTTAAAAATGGTGAATATTCAATTGATGTAAAAGCAACTAACTTTGCAACAGGTGGCCCTTCTATGGCTGCTGCTGCTATAAAAGCTGATGAAACTAAACTAACAGTTAAAGATGGAAAATATTCTGTTGATATCACATTCCAACCTATTAGTAGAGATATGAACGGGAAACAATTCAAAGGTTATTTAGGAGATTTAAAATACTATGATAGTAATGTAGAAAAACAAAATGTAAATAGTTCTACTCCTAAAGAAGCAACTATAGTTGAAAGTTATAAAGAATCAGAAAAAGACGATTACTTTGATACATATAAAAGCAAATATCCTGAACGAAAAGCTTATCCAAAAGTAATGTCATATTCTATTGACAAAAACAAAATCGATTCTAATAATAAATTAGAAACATACAATGAAGTTTATGTTCCTGTTATGGATTCTCTAATGCCTGGATTTGGGTTAGGAAACCAAAAACTAACTCTTACTTTCGACTTCAACACTATTAAAGAAAAAGTTACAGCTGATAGCTATGAAGCTGCGACATACAAAAATCCAAACAAAGATAAAGAGTATACTGGAACTCCTCTGAAAAAAGAATTCCCTCTTAATGTACAAGGTCACTTAAGAAACGCTAATAATAATGATGAAGAGTCATTATATGGTCCTGCACTAGATAGCAATGTAAAAGTTGAAAAAACTGGTGATAAATATAAATATACATTTAGACTTAAACCAGGTTTAGCTAATGTTGGTGGAGAATTCTACCCATTCGAAATAGTAAAAATTTCTTATCAAGATAAAGAAATACCTCTTACTACATTAGCTTCTTCTAAAAAAGGTTCTATTAAAGAAGGTTCTATTGTTTCTGATAAATTACTTGAAAAAATTCAACTAGATGGAACTGCACCATATCCAAATGGAGCTTTAATGTCTCACTTTGTTACTTTACAACTTTACTATGATACTGCAAATGCTTGGAAAGATAGACCAGCAGTTATAGAAGATGTAGAAACTCCAAAACCATCTCCTAAACCAACGCCAACAAAACCTATTGAGGAAAAACCAAAACCAGTAGTTTCAAATGTACCTGACCATGAAGTAGAAGCAGATAAAGTGCCTAATACATTCCCTACAAGTGTTAAAGGTGAATTAAAATATCAAAAAGATAACTCTCAACTTTCAACTTATGCTAATTTATTTGAAAAAGATGTGACTGTTGAGAAAGTTGGAGATAAATATAAATATACATTTAAAGTTAAAGAAGAAAAAGGAAATACTTTTGTTACTAAACGTACAAACTACCAATTTTCAAAAATTACTCACAACGGTACTGAAGCTACTTTAACACCTTTAGAAGGTACAACTAAACAAGTTTCACTATTAACTGATAAACTCCTTGATAAACTTCAATTAAAAACAACTTTAGTTACTAAACAAGATAAACAAGGTAATGAAATTGATACGACATTGGAACTAGATTTTTCAGCAGTAGAAAAAAATGTTGAAAAACCATATAACACTGTTCCAGCTACTCTACTAGATGCAACTATAGAAAAACCATCTATGGGTAACGGGGCATTATTAGGTGATAAAACTCGTGTCGAAAAAATTGGTGATACATACCACTACTATGTTACTTTTAAAGATTTACAATTTGCTGGATTAACTGGTTCAGTTGATAATCTTAAAGTAAATGGACAAGCTGCAGATGCTAAAAGTCTAGGTGGTGAATTAAACGAAAAACAATATCACTTTACTAGTTCAGATAAATTAACAGTTACACCAGTAACAATAGATGTGTTAGTTGGTGGTAAACCATTCCATAAAAATACTCCAGCCCGTATTTCATTTAACTGGGATAAAGCTACTAGTTTAACTGAGGAAGAAGTGAATAAATTACATGCAGATGAGACAGCTAAAGCTGAAGCGGTGAAACTTGCTAAAGAAAAAGCCGAAAAAGAAAAAGCTGAGGCTGAAAGACTTGCTAAAGAGAAAGCTGAAAAAGAAAAAGCTGAAGCTGAACGATTAGCTAAAGAAAAAGCCGAAAAAGAAAAAGCTGAAGCTGAAAGATTAGCTAAAGAAAAAGCCGAAAAAGAAAAAGCTGAAGCTGAAAGATTAGCTAAAGAAAAAGCCGAAAAAGAAAAAGCTGAAGCTGAAAGATTAGCTAA